>Ga0206963_10009_pt1 | contig 84525 bp, 74 predicted proteins | sample Alteio_BWOrgHeat_28_FD_152958 | JGI IMG/M metagenome (GOLD analysis project Ga0206963, IMG submission 152958) | Enriched cells from forest soil in Barre Woods Harvard Forest LTER site, Petersham, Massachusetts, United States -... | ecosystem: Environmental > Terrestrial > Soil > Temperate forest >... | reverse complement strand
TATGCGGGGTTAACGAAATTTTTGGATGTTTAAGAATTTCTTCGCGTGGCGTAGGTTCGTTATCAAAAACATCCAGCGCTGCAAACGCAACCTGGCCACTGTTTAAGGCATCAATCAAAGCCAACTCGTCTATTAAACCACCGCGTGATATATTTACCAGGCCAACACCTTTTTTCATTTGAGCCAGTTCTTTGGCGCCTATAAGGGCCTTGTCAACAAATGGGGTGTGCAGGGTGATAAAATCGGCAGTTTTTATAATTTCTTCCAGCGTAGCTGTTTTAACAGTTGCGTTAACTTTGATACCGCCGCCTAAAACCAGTTCCAATTCGGGTTTGAACGGATAAAGGTCATACGCCAAAACGTCCATGCCCACACCGATAGCAATTTTTGCCACCTCGTGGCCTATGCGGCCAAAGCCTACAATACCCAGCGTTTTGCCGCGCAGCTCAACGCCTTTTGCATAAGCTTTCTTAAGATCGTTGAATTTGGTGTTGCCTTCAACCGGCATTTTGCGGTTGCTATCATGCAGAAAACGAACACCGCCAAATAACTGTGCGAAAACAAGTTCGGCAACTGATAATGATGAAGATGCAGGCGTATTATAAACGCCTATGCCTTTTTCTTTGGCATATTCCACGTCGATATTATCCACACCTACACCGCCGCGGCCTATTAGTTTAAGGCTTGATACAGCGTCTATTAATGCTTTGCGCACTTTAGTGGCACTACGCACGGTTATTGCATCATACGCGCCTAATTTTGCAGGCAATTCATCCTGCGGAATGTTATTTGTATCTACTTCAAACCCGGCATCTTCCAGCATTTTTTTGCCTATTGGGTCTATGCCATCGTTAGCTAATATTTTGATCATTGTATTTGAGTGATTGGTGATCAGTGATTAGTGATCAGTTGTGTTTCTTATAAAGATTAGAAGTTAGTAGTTAAGTGTTAGTCAAAATTGTGTTTCAACTAATCACTAATCACCAACCTCTAATCACTAACTTATTTATTCTTCTCCGCAAATTCCTGCATCGCGTCTATCAGCACATAAACGCTGGTGATAGGCAATGCATTGTATATTGATGCACGGAAACCGCCTACGCTCCTATGGCCTTTTATGCCTACTATGCCTTTTTCGTCGCACAGTTTCAGGAATGGTTTTTCGTGCTCAAGGTTTGCTGCTACAAAGCAAACGTTCATGTGTGAGCGATCCTCAACAGCGCAAACCGGTTTAAAGAACGGGTTGCGGTCAATTTCTTCATACAAAACACGTGCTTTTGCGTCGTTTTCTTTTTCTATAGCTTCTACCCCACCTTTTGATTTTAACCAGTTAAGGGTAAGCATGGAAACATATATGGCAAAGCAAGGTGGCGTATTATACATCGATCCGCCTTCAATTTGTACCTGGTAGTTAAACATAGCCGGTATTTTACGGCCTGTTTTACCTAAAATAGAATCCTTAACAATTACCAGCGTAACACCTGCAGGGCCCATATTTTTCTGCGCGCCGGCGTAGATCAAACCAAAATCAGCAACGTTAATTTTGCGGCTGAATATATCCGACGACATATCGCAAACTACCGGTATCGGCGAGGGGAAGAATTTATGCAGCTGCGTGCCGTAGATGGTGTTGTTTGATGTAATGTGGAAATAAGCAGCATCGGCCGGTATCTCAAAATCCTTAGGGATGTAGGTAAAGTTGGCTTCTTTTGAGGTAGCAACCACCTGCACTTCGCCAAAGAATTTGGCCTCTTTCATAGCCTTGTTAGCCCACACACCCGACTCAAGGTAAGCGGCTTTTCCGCCCTCGGGTAAAAGGTTGTAAGGGGCCAAAGCAAACTGTGTGCTTGCGCCACCCTGTAAAAATAAAACGGAGTATCCTTCGGGTACTTCAAATAGTTCTTTTACCAGTTTTACGGCTTCATCAAGTATAGCTTCAAAGTCGGCCGAGCGGTGCGAGATCTCTAAAATAGATAGTCCGCTTCCGTTTAAGTCCAGTACGCCCTGTGCTGCTTGTTTTAAAACCTCTTGAGGTAAAATGCCGGGTCCGGCACCAAAATTATGTTTCATGTTATTGGAGTTTATAGCTAAATATCCGGTTATCAAACTGATATTTAACTGCGCCGAAGTTAATTAATTTGACAATATCCGTAGATATTATTTGCATTTTTTTGAATGGAATATGACATTAGTTGCCATAAGGCAATTTTATTTGGAGAGGCAGTTAGATGACAGTCAAATATATTGAATTTCAACTTTATCTGGAATTACAGAACCGACTTCTTTGATATTTATTGCAGAGGTAGCAACGCTCAGGCGTTTTTTAATTTGGCGATAGCCCCGATCTTATCAACCTGTGAAAATACCGAATTGCCAGCGACCAGCATGTCAGCGCCGGCCTCAACTAACCGGGCTATATTATGTTCGTCTACGCCGCCGTCAACCTCAATTACCAGTTCGGTATTGTACCGCCTTTTCATTGCTTTAATATCAGCCAGTTTTTTGTAGGTATGTTCAATAAAATGCTGGGCGCCAAAGCCGGGGTTGACAGACATGATGAGTACCATATCAAGGTCGGCAACAATATCTTCTAACAGGGCAACCGGCGTGTGTGGGTTGATGGCTACCGATGCCCTTATGCCCAACTCCTTTATAGCCTGAATGGTGCGGTGTAAATGCGGGCAAGTCTCATAGTGTACGGTGATACTGTCGGCGCCGGCATCTTTAAAACGGGCCAGGTAGCGATCGGGGTCAACTATCATCAGGTGAACATCCAAAGGCTTGGTGGCATGTTTTTTCACGGCAGTAACCACCGGGAAACCGAATGATATATTTGGCACAAACATGCCATCCATCACATCAACATGGATCCAGTCGGCTTCGCTTTTGTTTATCATTTCCACATCGCGCTGCAGGTTACCAAAATCGGCAGTTAAAATGGATGGGGCTATAAGGTGGCTCATGTTGGGAGTTTAGTTGCGATGATTAGTGATCAGTGGCTGGTGATTAGTGATTAGTAATACCAGAATATTTGTTTTGTTCCAAAGTTAGATTTCTATGTTGAAAAATCCTAAACTAATCACCAATCTCTGATCACCAATCACAGCGAAGCATCAATCGCAATTCAGCAGCAGCTCGTAATATTTTTTTATCAAAAATGGGTCGTAATTCACCAGAGAGTCATAGGCTTCGGTCACAAGCTCATTCAAAATAGAAGCGCCGAGCCGCCCGCCCCCACTTGGAATGGATTCATAATACTTGATTAATTCCTTTACCCTGATGATCTCGTATAACAACAACTGTATCAGGTCAGTTTGGGAGCTGCTCTGTATACCTGTAGCATTATTGAGAAAGTCTAAAGGGTCTTCGTTTGTAGACGTCATTATCAATTTCAGACCGGCTTTAAGCTCCTTGCAATAAATTATTAACTATTACAAAGTTTTTTGGTTGGTTTTTGTTTTAAAAGTATTAAATAAAAATTTAATTTAAACAAAAAAGCCCTCAAAAAGAGGGCTTGATATTCAAAAATTATTTTTGAGTTACTGCTTTGCAGGTTCAGGGCGCGGCAATAAGGCTTTACGCGAAAGCTTTAATTTACCTTGCTTGTCTACATCCAGCAATTTAACACGCACTTCGTCGCCTATCTGGAATATGCCATCCATAGTTTCGATCCTGCGGTGATCAATTTCAGATATGTGCAGCAGGCCGTCTTTACCAGGCATAATTTCAACAAATGCGCCAAAAGGCATAATTGATTTCACTTTACCTTCGTATATCTCGCCAACCTCTGGTTTCATAGCGATGGCTTTTATACGCGATACAGCTTTGTCAATTGCTTCTTTATTGTCAGCAAATATTTGAACTACGCCCTGGTTACCAACTTCCTCTATCGAGATAGTAGCGCCGGTCTCACGCTGCATTTCCTGGATGATCTTTCCTCCCGGCCCAATAACCGCACCAATGTATTCTTTATCAATACGGATGGTGATGATACGTGGTGCGTGTGGTTTGTAATCCTCGCGCGGAGCGTCAAGTGTTTTCTTTATTTCGTTTAAGATGTGTAAACGGCCGTCTTTTGCCTGGTCTAAAGCTTTTGTTAAAACTTCGTATGATAAACCATTGATCTTCAGGTCCATTTGAACAGCAACAATACCTTTTTCGGTACCGGTTACTTTAAAGTCCATATCACCTAAGTGATCTTCATCACCCAAGATATCAGAAAGGATAGCGTATTTGGTGCCCATTTCATTGGTGATCAAACCCATTGCAATACCTGTTACCGGTGAAGTTATCTTAACACCTGCATCCATCAGCGCCAATGTACCGGCACAAACTGTCGCCATTGACGACGAACCGTTTGATTCTAATATATCAGATACTATACGGATAGTGTATGGATTTTCGTCATCGGCAGGTAATACCTGTTTTAACGAACGCATAGCCAGGTTACCGTGGCCTATCTCGCGGCGGCCAGCTCCCCTGTTCGGGCGAACCTCACCGGTTGAGAAACCAGGGAAATTGTAGTGTAAAAGGAATTTCTGGTAACCGTTGATGAACGCGCCATCGATCATTTGCTCATCGTCCTTAGCGCCTAAGGTAACGGTAGTTAATGCTTGTGTTTCGCCGCGGGTAAATATGGCCGAACCATGTGCAGCCGGCAGATAACCAACTTCGCTCCATATAGGGCGAATTTGGGTAGTTGAACGACCATCTAAACGTTTGCCTTCGTCTAACACAAGGTTACGGATAGCGTCATATTCAACATCGTGGTAGTATTTTTTTGCAAGACCTTTGGTAATATCGTCAATCTCGCCTAAAGTAGCAATGTAAGTATCGCGTACTTCTTTAAATTTAGCTGAACGCTCGTCTTTTGCAGATGCAGAAGATGCGATAGCGTAAACCTGCTCATAAGTTGCAGCGTAGATAGCTTTTTTCAGGTCTTCGTTGCTGTGTTCGTGGCTGTAAACGCGTTTTTCGGTTTTGCCAACTTCGGCAGCCAGTTCTTTTTGGATAAAGCACTGAACTTTGATTGCAGCGTGAGCGAATTTAATAGCCTCAACCAACTCAGCTTCCTGGATCTCTTTCGATTCACCTTCAACCATGTTGATATCGTGCTCAGAACCGGCTACTATAAATTCTAAAGTAGCATTCTGTAACTGGCTTAAAGTTGGGTTGATAACCAACTGTCCGTCAACCTTAGCTACGCGAACTTCGGATATAGGTCCGTTGAACGGGATGTCAGAAACTGCTAAAGCTGCCGATGCTGCCAAACCGGCAAGACAATCAGGCATAATATCTTTATCTGCTGAAATTAAGGAGATCATCACCTGCGTATCAGCATGATAATCACTTGGGAACATTGGGCGCAGCGCGCGGTCAACCAAACGCGAGATCAAAACCTCATAGTCTGATAAACGTGCCTCGCGGCGTAAAAAACCACCCGGGATACGGCCTGTGGCAGCATATTTCTCCTGGTAGTCAACAGAAAGCGGTAAAAAATCGGTTCCTTCTTTTGCTTCGGGCGATGATACTACGGTAGCCAGCAACATGGTATCACCCATTTTTACTACTACAGAGCCATCGGCTTGTTTGGCCAGTTTACCGGTTTCGATCTCAATGGTGCGGCCGTCACCTAAATCAATAACCTTTTTAATTGCATTATAATTCATCTTTTTTGTTTTGTGATGCGTTTTTCATCTTTCGAACGCACCGGTTTTTATGGTGTAAATATTGTTTGCAAAAACGTAAAAAAGCCATCCCTGAATCAGGACGGCTTTTTGAAAAAACCTTTGGAAAATTACTTGATAATATCCCTTAGCTGCAGTGCTTTAATGATGGCACGATACCTTTCGATATCTTTTTTGTACAGGTAAGCCAGCAGTGCGCGGCGTTTACCTACCAATTTTTGCAGCGATAACTGGGTTGAAAAATCGTGTTTGTTCTTTTTAAGGTGGCCGGTCAGGTGAGCGATACGGGTTGTGAATAATGCAACCTGTCCTTCGGCTGATCCGGTGTCTGTAGCACTTTTACCGTGCTTTGCAAAAATCTCTGTTTTTGCTTCTTTACTTAAATACATTACTGTGAATAATACTAAAGCGATTAATAATTTTGTTAATTGTGGGTGCAAAGGTAATTGTAATTTATGAGATGTGCAAGGGGCTGGTGGAATTAGTTGGTTGGGTGGTGAATGGTTAATTAAGTGAGTGGTTTGGGCTGCCGCCTACAATTAACTTACGAAGTTTAATTCGATAGTAATTGTTTTTTATAGGCCTCATTGAGGGCTTCACCGTTTAAAAACTTCGTAAGTTTGTTCACCTAAGATTTATTCTGACAATTCTAAAATTCTGTAAATTCTGATTCAGACAATATGCTTTGGGCGTTCCCGCTGATAGAAGCGGTCGGGCCATCCGTTCATACGCGCACAAGGCCTTAATCACAGGCCGGTATCCACTTCTGTCCCTAACGCAGTTTGTCTGAACCATGATTTGAAGGATTAAAGGATGAACTTGATTGGAAATAACGCTCGTCCCTACCCGATCAATCCAGCATTACCCCGCGCCCGTGTACAATAAAACAATTCTCCTACCTTTGACTTAAGACTAAGAACTACAGACTCAAGACTCTACTATGTACAAAACCTTTGAAACAGAATCCCGCGTGCGGCCCGATGATATTGACATGTACAAACACGTACATGTAAGCAAATACCTTGATTACGTGTTAGCCGCCCGGTACGACCAAATGGAGCGCTGCTACGGCATGGGCATGGAAAAATTCTTTGAGCGTGGTTTTGGCTGGCTGGTGCGCGGCGTGCAGGTTGATTATAACCGTCCGCTGGTAATGAGCGACTATTTTATTGTATCGACGAGGATCGACAGTATTGAGGAGAAAAAATGCCGGGTAAAATTCAGCATTCGGAATAAAGCCACCAATAAGGTGAGTTGCGACGGCTGGTTTGATTTTGCGTTGATAGATCTGGAAAGCGCCAAAGGCGTGCTGATCCCCCACGATGTGATAGAACACTACACCCGACTTGTTGAATAAACCCCCAATAATATGCAGGTTATAAAAATACTCAACCTAATTATTGCCTTTTTGCTGGAGGTTGCCATGCTTACGGCATTTTGTTATTGCGGGTATATCAACGGCAGTACACTATTCTGGAAATATGCGCTGGCCATCGGTTTGCCGTTGTTAATTGTTCTGTTATGGAGCAAATTTGCTGCACCAAAGTCTGGCAGCCGGTTAAAACCCATTCCCTTGCTAATATTTAAGCTGATTATTACTATAAGCTGTGCGGTTTTTCTATATTTCAGCCAGGCCGTTGTACCAGCAGCATGTTTTATAACTATTGGCGTACTAAGCGTTTGGGTGGGTTATTTTTTTGGACAATAGCTTTTTCCTTCGCCATCACGATTTAGGTTTGCGTATAGCTCCCAGCAAGGTATTTATCAGTATCTTGTGTCCAACGGGCATATAAATCATTCCACACCCGGTTTCACAAATTGTGGATTCTGTGCCACACCGATACTAACAAAATATTTCTCATGGTCTTGAAATTCTGCGAATTATCGCTTAAATTAGCGCAAAATCCTATAAATAAGGCATTTTAGCGATTGAAGGTATAATAATTGTCAAGGTTTAATAACATCAAGAAAAATGAAAAAGATAGCCTGCTTATTCGCAATTATATTTTTTACCTCAGCTGTTTTTACTGCGGCTCCTGCAAAAGCGGAAGATTATTTCTGGGCCGGTGAATATAATACCGGGACTCCTGCTCCGAACAATACGCCGGCTCCAAACAGCAATAGCACCAGCAATAGTGGCGAAGATCATAAAAAAGGTGATGGCGGCGGTGGTACAGCCCTTCCTATAAACGGCGGTGTGGTTTTATTGATGATAGCAGGGTTAGCTATCGGTGTTACTACGCTAAATAAAACAAAAAGCCTGAAACTTGCACCTGCAAGGGCTTAATTGCTTCACGATCTGTTTTTTTTGATTCCTTTACTTCCCTGGCAATCGGTGATGATCGTTACATGTATTCCTGTCGCCGTTAGGTCAACCTTTCAAGGTCTTATTCGTTTAACACTGCAATAACCTTTGATCAGCAAACCGTTAAATTGCGGCCATTCCGATTAAAGTAAAAAGCTAAATTTGCTGTTACCAAAACGAAACCTATGGCTACCAGCACATTATTAACAAAATGGAATAAAGTTCCCGCGGCTGTAAAGCAGTTTGTTTTGCGCGGGCTGATCATTTTAATAGCCTGGAAGATACTGTACCTCGCTTTTTTACTACCTACCCGCCTTATTGATAAACCGCTCAGCCATTCTGTTGGCGCGGGTACGGCTTGGATCCTAAACTTATATACACATTCGCACAATTACATAGACAAGATAGAGCATGGCACTGAGCCTACCGACAACGGCCCTACTGATATGCCGCTTGATAACGTTTATTTCCATCAGCGTATCGCAGTATCTATTGAAGACCCTTGCAACGGGTTGGAGCTGTTTATACTTTATGCCGGTTTTATTGTATGCATGCCTGCTACACTTCGGCGGAAGGTAATTTTTGTAATAAGTGGCATCTTGCTAATTTACATAGTCAACGTTATCCGCTGCGCTTGGGTAGCGTACGTCATTCTTTACTATCCCAAATACGCCGATTTTGCGCATCATTATGTATTCACCTTTGTTGTGTATGGTGTTATTATAGCTTTATGGCTCATTTTTTCAAGAAACGTTAAACAGGCACATGGCGAAGCTTAGTAATAAACAGGCCTGGTATATCGGCGGATTTATCGCGATAGTGATCATCTATTCGCTTTATAATTTGTATTTGGTCGATGTGGGGTATTATCAGTCCATTCCGCGTAAAGTAAGGCACATAGGCAAGTTCACAGCCATCATCATTATTTATACTATAGGCAGCTTTGCCCTCAGAAAATACACTGCCGAATGGCTCATGTATATATGGCACCTGCTGCATATCGTGGTTATTATTTTGCTGGTGCTGATCGGTATTTACGACTGGTCATTCGGCGAAATATCGGCCCAGTTCCGTAATGTTGCCAATACCTTGTTCGAGTTTTTGATATCTCCGGTAATTTATATTGCAGCGGGCATTCTTAACAGCAAATTCTCGCGCCGGAATGATACGCCTGCTTCAAAATAGGCCCCCACTCCTTCTTCTTTAACTTTAGTTAAACTTATTATTGGCTCAAATTGCACACTATGAGGATTTTCAACCCCATTAAAAATTAAGAAAATAAATAGATGGTTAATTTTATAGCTATAATCTTTCTATAAAAGATAAATTTAAGTTCAATTTTGAAATTTTTTAACCCACGGCATAATAGTTGCCTAACTGTTAGAAATTAAAATAGTAAAATGAAAAAACAATTTTATTTAGTCCTGATCATCGTTCTTGCATCCACAATGTTCCTTTCAGCGCCGGCAAAAGCCCAAAGCACTTATAAGTCTACTGGCGTTAGCTCTGAAGGTTTTTTGGGTGACATTCTGGGCTGGTTGGGTTTTGGGGATGGCTCATCGGGCAAAACAGGCACTACCGGTACTACAGGCACAACATCGGGCCAGAGCAGCACTGCGTTGCCAATAAACAATGGTATCGTATTTTTAATGTTGGGTGGCTTCGCAATCGGTATTACAACAGTTGCTAAAGCAAGAAAGCTTAAGCCTGTCGCAGCAAAAGCCTAATTAAACACCATATATAACAGCTTGCGGTGTAAATTCCGCAAGCTGTAAATTTCGCAGGTCTTAAAGAGCGCCTTCTATCAGGTCGCCGTAAAATTCCATCAGATCCATCCCCGCTGCCCTTACCTGCTGCGGGATTAAACTGGCCGCCGATTGCCCCGGCGTTGTATTTACCTCGATAAAGTAAAAATCCAAACTATCTTCCAGCAAAATAAAATCTATCCGCACCATGCCTTTGCAGTTCAGGCGCAGGTATATCTCGGTCAGTATTTCGGCTATTTGCTGATCTTTTTCGGGCGAGAGGTCGGCAGGTGTTATCTCTTCGGACACACCGGCGGTATATTTGGCTTCGTAATCAAAAAAATCTTTGGAGGTTATAATTTCCGTAGCCGGCAAAACGGTTACTTTTCCTTTTATCCGGGCTATACCCCTGCTAAATTCGCGGCCTTTTATAAATTCCTCTACCAGTATCTGGTCGTCTTCGTGGAACGCCTTTTCAATGGCCGGCGATAACCCAGCCACGTTATAAACCTTGCTCATCCCAACGCTGCTACCCCCGTTATTGGGTTTTATAAACAACGGGAATTTTAAATTAGCAGCTATAGTGACTACATCATGCCCGTCCTTTCTGTGGATCTGCATGGAGCGGGCGGCGTTTAACCCGTGTATACCGTGTACAAGGGTTTTGGTGAACGCCTTGTTCATGGTTATGGCTGATGTTGTGGCGTCGCAGGTATTGTAGGGTATGCCCAGCATATCCAGGTAGCCCTGTATTTTGCCATCCTCGCCGGGGGTGCCGTGTATGGTGATAAATGCAAAATCAAAGTTTATCTTTTCGCCATTGATGGTGAGGCTAAAGTCGTTCTTGTCGACATTAACAGGCTCTTTATCACCATCATAAAACCAACTATCGCGGTTTATAAGCACGGTATATACGTTATATTTATTTGGATCGAGGTTGTTGGCTATATTTTTAGCGCTGTTAATGGATACTTCATACTCGCCGGAAAAGCCGCCGGCCAAAAGGGCTACGTTTTTAGTTTTCATAGTGAGTCAAAGATAGATTTTTTTAGAAGAAGTCGGAAAGTCAGAAAGACCGAAAGTCCGAAAGACGGAAGATCGAAAGACAGGAAGTCCGGGAGACAGGAAAGCTGATTGACTAACGCGAAAAAACGAATTTAGTGTTCACTTTGCACTTATCGTATCTTTCGGACTTACCGACTTTCGGACTTTCGGACTTTTTCCCTATGTTTGATACCAATATCCGCATTGTACCGATGAGTAAATTTTATGACTATTTAAAAACCAGATCATTTGCCAATCATTTTTTTGGCGCGCTGGGCGCCGTTTTCGCGGTTATATTAATAGCTTATTTTAGCCTGGGTTACTATACCAGGCACGGCACGGGCGTACCGGTTCCTACACTTAAAGGCCTCCAGGTTGATAGAGCGATACAACTATTAAAAGACCAGGGCTTTGATTACCAGATAGATTCGGTGTATGTTGGCGACCAGGACCCGGGAACTATTGTTGAACAGGACCCCGATCCGGGAACCAACGTTAAAGCTAACCGTAAAATATACCTCACTATGGTTACCCGTCTTGCTCCTCCCGTGGCCTTGCCCGATCTGCAGCAGGATAACTATATGGAGGCTGTGGCCACCCTATCAAATTACGGCTTAAAGGTTGGCGATACTACCACAAAGCCTGATATAGCTAACCATGTATTAGAGGTCCGTTTTTCGGGCCAGCTGATCATACCCGGCACAAAAATTCCCAAAGGTTCGCGGGTTGATCTTGTGCTCGGCAACGGCGCAGGCGCAAGCGAAGTTGATATACCCGACCTGACGAACCAGGATCTGGATGCTGCTAAATTTGTTATTAAGAATAGTGGCTTAAGCATCGGCACCATTACTTACGAAGGAACTATCACCGATTCAACCAATTTAATGGTGAAGGCACAGTTCCCAGCAAAAACAGATTCGGTTAGCAAAACCAGTTTGGGCACACGTATAAATCTTACGGTTATACAAGGCAAAAAAACAGATGTCCCCAATTGATGTAAGCGAATATATGACCCGCATACAGAACGGTGAAAAACTGAAACTGCTTGATGTGCGGTCGGAGCTGGAATATTCAACCTTTAATATTGGTGGCCAAAACATGCCGTTATCAAAATTAACTGCAGGTTTAGATGACCTTGATTATAACAAAACCGACGAAATTATTGTTGTATGTAAAGTTGGCTTACGCAGCAAAACAGCAACCGATATATTAATTGCAAACGGCTACCAAAATGCCCGTAATCTTCAGGGCGGGCTGGTAGCGCTAAAAAAGATTGAATACTAACAAATATATTTACCCCTCACCATGGCTAAAACTAAGGCACGGTCATCATCAACCACAAAAAAATTCATCATCGCCCTTGTGCTTATCGTAGTAATTGCGCTGGCGTGCACCTGCGTGTTTTATTACCTCCGTTTTTTCGGCCCCAATGTTACGTCCAATAAAGATTACCTGTATATACACACCGGCGCTACCTATGCCGATGTTTACAAAACCATTCGCGATGAGCATATGGTGAACGACAGCGCAAGTTTTAACTCGGCAGCCGAAGAAATGAAGTATCCCGGACGCGTTAAAGCGGGTAGATACCGTTTACATGAAGCTATGAGCAACCGCAAATTCATCAATATGCTGGCATCGGGCGCACAGGAGCCGGTAACGGTATCATTCCATAATTTACGTCTGAAATCGCAGTTTGCAGGTTTTATATCGAAAAAGATAGAACCCGATTCCATTGCCATACTTAACCTGCTCGATTCGGCAACCTTTGTACAGCAGTACGGCTTTACTACCGATGATGTGTATACCATGTTCATCCCCAACACCTACCAGATGTACTGGAACACCACGCCCGAGAAGTTCTTTAAGCGGATGTATGCCAATTATGAAAAATTCTGGACCGAGGAGCGCAAACAACGGGCAGCTGAGATCAACCTCTCCCCTGTCCAGGTATCAATATTAGCCTCTATAGTCGACGCTGAGGCTTTGCATGACGATGAGATGCCAACTATTGCCGGCCTGTACCTTAACCGCCTTAAAAAAGGCATGAAGCTGGAATCGGATCCTACGGTTATTTTTGCGATCAATGATTTCACCCGTCATCGGGTGTTACTTAGGGATCTGCAGACCAATTCGCCTTATAACACTTATATGCATACCGGTTTGCCGCCGGGCCCGGTGATGATGCCATCAGTTAATGCCATAAATTCGGTATTGGATTATCAGAAAACCGACTATTTATATATGTGCGCCAAAGCCGATTTTTCGGGCTATCACGCATTTGCCACCAATGTTGCCGACCACCTGGTGAACGCGCATAAATTCCAGGAGGCGCTCAACCAACGACACATAGAGAAATAATGTTTGAACACACCACCAAGATACGCGTGCGCTACGGCGAAACCGACCAGATGGGTTACATGTACTACGGCAATTACGCCGAGTTTTACGAAGTAGCGCGTGTGGAAATGCTGCGCGAACTGGGTTTAAGCTACCGCACAATGGAAGAAGAAGGTGTAATGTTGCCGGTTACCGAGCTAAGCTGCAAATACCTGAAACCCGCCCTTTACGACGAAGAAATAAGCGTAAAGGTGATATTGGAGCAGTTACCAAGTGTAAAGATCCGCTTTAAGTACGAGCTACGGAATGAACAGGATGAACTTATAAATACCGGCGAAACCATACTTGTATTTTTCAATATGGTCAAAAAGCGCCCCTGCCTGCCGCCGCGCTATTTCACCAATAAATTAAAGCCATTTTTTGAATCAGATGAGCCATATTATGGTTAAATTTGGTAGCAAATGAGATGGCTGCACAGATTTTCACTTCGCTTTAAATTTTACCGGTCCATCGTTCGATGGGCGAAAGCGCTTGTTTTACCAGGCTTCGGCCCTGTTTCATTATATGCTGTCATAGTTTTTTTTGTACAGGAATTTTTGAATGGCTCTTTGCCCAATAAAGCTGCATCACTGGCTTATAGCTTTATGCTCGCATTATTCCCTGCTATGCTGTTTGTGTTTACGCTTATACCGTATATTCCGGTACATAACTTTCAAACGCAATTGCTCAACCTTATTAAACTGGTTTTGCCAAACGACAGTACCACCAAATTTTTTAATGATAACGTGGTGGACATCATCCAGCATCAAAACGGAAAACTGCTGTCTGTGGGCTTTTTATTCGCGCTGATATTTGCCACGAACGGAATAAATACGCTCATGAGGGCGTTCAATAAATCATCATTGGTAGTGGAGACCCGCACCTGGCTAAAAAGACGCTGGGTGGCGCTCATATTGACCGTGGTGATCAGCATTTCGCTTCTGATAGCTATTGTTTTTATGATAGCGGGGCAAAGTGTTATTGCATTTATACAGGCGCACTTTTATAGTAAAGGGCATTTTTGGTTCTATATATTTACCCTAACCAGGTGGCTATTTGTGGTGCTCATATTTTTCATAACGGTATCTATTCTATATCGCTATGGCCCGGCGCATACACAAAAATGGCCATTTTTAAATCCGGGTTCCATTATGGCTACCGGGTTGGCTGTATTAACTTCGTTAGGGTTTAGTTATTACATCAATCATTTCTCGTCATACAATAAAATTTACGGCTCCATAGGCACGCTCATCATACTCATGTTATGGCTGTATTTAAACGCGCTCATCATATTGATGGGCTTCGAGTTAAACGCCAATATCGACTTCGCCAAGCGCAATATTAAGATCGTAAAACCACGATTCAATACTTTCAGGAGGTAACAATCCATTGTTTTGTTAATATAAAATATTGGTTTACAAATTGTTAAGCCTATTATTTAAACATTTCAAAAAAAACCAATATCAGGTTTGGCAATTCGGCGTGGATTTGTACTTTTGTCCCCGGAGAGTTGGCAGAGTGGTCGATTGCGGCAGTCTTGAAAACTGTTGACTGTAACAGGTCCTGGGGTTCGAATCCCTAACTCTCCGCAAAACAATCATTGCCTGGCGTAGCCGGGCATTTTTGTTTTATAGGGTTGCCAAACATAGTTTGAGCATAACCATAAAACAAAAAATGATAGTGAGCGAAAGCGAACGGCAATGAATCGTTTTAGGCCTCCAAATGGGATCAATGACATTAATCCCTAACTCTCCCGCAAAGCAATTCATTACCTGACGTAATCATCAATCTGGAACTGCAGGCGCAAATCTTTTAATTTAATGTTCTTATGTTGCCATTAACACAGGTTTTCCACCCCGTTAAATCTTGACTTCCCCTTATTTCTGAAACAAAATCCATATAAATAGGGATTTTTTAGAATGCTCGAAACGCTAAATTTGAATACGCTAAATCGCTAAAAATCAATAGTTAATAAACTCAAGGGCTCACCCTGAAGTTTGAAGTTATATATTTTAATTATACAATATGATGGTTTATTAAAGGTTAAAACAGGGTTTGTGCTGCTTAAACATTGATGAAAAGCAAAACCGCAGTTATTGAGCACCTGTAATAGCCCCTTAGGACTATATGTACCAACAATATCTTGTATTATTTTAGTACGCCAATTTTGTTTACTGGTGAATGTGCAAAACATAATCAAAAGCCTGTCAAAATTGATGTATCAAAAAAAAATCGACCATATAATCTAAATCTATGCGCAATTTTTACTTTTCAAAACCCGGCATTGTTGTTTTGCTCGCTGCAAGTCTGTTATTTCAGTTTGCAGTGGCATCCGCTGCGGTTCACATTAAATTATCGAAAGAAAAAAGCACAAACCACCATAGGACAATGGCCCGCCCACTTAAAAAAGCTTTAAGTTCTTTCGCAGCGGGATCGTCGCCAACTGTTATTTACATAACACCAGCTGGCGCAGGTACAAAAGACGGAAGTTCATGGGCAAATGCTGCACCTGGGTCATCAATTCAAAACAAAATTAATAGCGCCCCGGCAAATGCACAATTATGGGTAGCGGCGGGTACATATGTTCCTAATACAGCTCCCGCAGGCTGCTCAAATTGCAGTACGGATAGCCGGACGAGCACTTTCATGCTGGTAAACGGCATATCAATATATGGAGGTTTTGCCGGTAATGAAACGAGTTTAACTCAACGCATTTCAGGAACTAACCCTACAATATTCAGCGGAGACTTAAAAAATAACGATGTAAATCATACGGTAAGTCAATATGACAGTACCTGGTATCAGCACAGTTGGGCAACGGATAACGCATACCATATAATAACGTCTATTAACGTTACAAATACCGCTATTGACGGGGTAATTGTCCAGTATGGCGCGGCTAATTCAACTGCCGCTGCATCAAAGGTGGGCGATTCCACAGTTTTCAATACGCAAGGTTCAGCCTTGTATGCACTGAAAAGCCAACTCACCTTGTCAAATATGTCATTTTCAAATAATGCGTCACAAGGGAATCCTTGCGAGGGGGGCGCTGTTTATAATTCAGGCGGAACTTTCACACTTACTAATGTCAACTTTCAATCAAATGCCGCTATCAGCCCGGGGGGAACCATTCCCAATAATGGTGTTTTAGGAGGCGCCATGTATAACTTGGGCACCGCATTAACCTTCAATAATGTTAATTTTCAAAACAACCTTGCTGTTGGAGGTAACGGTACAGATGTACCAACTGGAGGCGGGCCGAGCGGAGGCGGTTGCTATGGCGGAGGTTTGTATGTTGAACGAAGCACCATTAATTATTCGCAAGGCATTGTCTCAAACAATATCTGTGTTGGCGGCACCGGAGCGTATGGCACAGTGCTTAGTGGCGGAAGCGGTTACCCTTCCGGTTCAGGCGGCTCAACCTATGGGGGCGGCCTTTGCTTTGTAAGTAATGGCATCTACAGCACTTATGAATCCTTTTTAAGTACCGCAACGTTATCCAATATTCAATTCCAGGGAAATGCCGGCTATGGCGGCTATGGCGGCAGCGGTGCCGGGCCCGGGCAAGGCGGCTCTGCTTTTGGCGGAGCTTGTTACAGTACCGTATCCCAACTAAATATAAGTAACTGCTCGTTTAATAATAACTCAGCTGTTGCAAATATTTCCGGTAGCCCTGCCACGGGTTGGAATATTATTGCTGGCGGGGCAGCATTTGGCGGCGGGCTTTATAATTCCACTACTCATACGGTATTAAATCACGTAACTTTTAATTCCAACTTAGCACAAGGCGCAACTGACCCGAAAGCAACACTTAGTAGAAATTATTGGTATGGTACAAATCCATTCGCAGGCGCATTTGGGGGTGGAATGTTTCAAATAGGAAATGATTTCACCTGTAACTTTGCAAATTTTTCACAAAATACCGCAACAAGCGGGTCAGGGTTAAATGGCAGTCAGCCACTGGTACAGGGAGGAGGACTTTTCCTTTATGAGGAACAAGAAAATGATACCACGTCTCGCAGCACAATAACTAACACTGCTTTTACGCAAAATAGCGCCGATTACCAGGGAGGAGGGATATATTTTATACCTGATGGACTGCCAAACAACAGCCCGAATTTTATAAATTGCACCATTGCTGGAAACAATGTAAACGCCGTCAATCAGGTAGGTGGTTTATCATTATATACTATTGGCGGAGGTACTGCTACCTTTGATGTGCATAATTGTTTGATATATGGCAACGCAAACGGAGATATGCTTAACGGTTCACAGAGCATCATCCAATATTCTTTAATAGGTTCAACCTACTATACTACCCCAAATGCGGGGCAGCCATCAGGGGATGGTGGTTTAGCTTCTATATTTGTTGATCCGTTTAATACGCCGGGTAATTTTGGTGTTAAAGGCACTTCGTGGACGGTTAATAAAGGAGACCCCAATAGTGCAAGTTTAAATTTACCATCTACAGATCTGGCTGGTAACCCGCGTGTGCTTAATGGGATAATTGACCTGGGCGCATATGAAAGTGCGTTTGTTAAGTCTGACCAAACCATAACATTCAATGCCATATCATCACAAACCAATGGTAACCCGGATTTCTCTCCCGGTGCTTCGGCCAGCTCAGGCTTACCGGTAACCTATACCAGCAGCGATACTACCGTGGCCAAAATAATCAACGGTGCAATACACATAGTAAATGTGGGTATCGTTACCATTACCGCCTCGCAAAGCGGAAACGCCATTTATAATGCGGCAAGCCCTGTAAGTCAGATGCTGAATGTTTTGCCCAGTTCCCAGATCGTCACGTTCCCGGCCATATCGTCGCAGGTTTTCAGTCCAACAGCAATTGACCCCGGGGCAACTTCCTCGTCGGGACTTCCGATAACGTATCTTAGCAGCGATACAACGGTCGTCAAGGTCGTAAACGGCAAATTGCAAATGGTAGGCGCAGGAACCGTTACTATAACCGCGATCCAATACGGCAATAAAGGTTATTATGCCGCAGCTTCGATCTACCAAACCTTTACCATAACGAAGGCCGCTCAAACTATAACTTTTAATCCTGTTACAATAAACTATGGCAACCCCGACTTTGATCCCGGAGCAATGACCACCTCCGGCTTGCCAATAACCTATACCATCAGCGATACTACTGTAGCTAAATTGGTGAATGGTAAATTCCATATTTTAAAAGCAGGTGCGGCCAATGTTACCGCCGCCCAGGCGGGCACCAGTGGCTACTTAGCGGCAAAAAGTGTAATAGCGAAACTAACCATTAACAGGGCAGCACAGACCATCACCTTTAATACCTTGCCGATACCGGGTTACGGCAGCACTTTCACCCCATCAGCCACCTCAACATCGGGCCTTGCGGTAACCTTTGCCAGTTCAGACACTACCATTGCCAGGCAAAGCGGCACCAGCTTTTTGATCAAAGGCGTTGGTACAGCAACCATAACTGCTTCACAGGCAGGCAGCAGCAATTATCTTGCAGCAACGCCAGTAACTCAAACGCTCACCACAGGCAAAGGCAGCCAAACCATCACATTTGCAGCCCTGGCCGCCAGGGCCTACGGTTCGGCTGACTTTACCATCTCAGCGACCTCCACATCAAGGCTGGGTGTAACGTTCAACAGCTCCGATACCACCATCGCTAAAGTAAGCGGCAGCACGGTGCATATCGTGTCAACCGGCACGGTGAACATTACAGCCTCGCAGGCAGGCAGCTCGCTTTACCTGGCTGCACCGCCGGTGGTTCAATCACTCACCATAAACAAGGCAGCACAGATCATTACTTTTGCCGCATTGGCCGCAAAGACGTATGGCGGTGCTGACTTTGCCCTCTCGGCAACAGCCAGCTCGAAACTTGGGGTAGCTTTTGCCAGTTCCGATACCACCATCGCCAAAGTTACCGGCAGCATGGTACATATTGTATCGACCGGGACGGTGAACATTACCGCCTCGCAGGCGGGCAGCAACCTTTACCTGGCTGCTGCACCTATAGTGGAGTCATTGACGGTTAATAAGGCCGCCCAAACCATCGTATTTACCAGCCCCGGTACAAAGACCTATGGCACGGCAGACTTCGCTCCCACGGCTACTGTAGCATCTGGCCTTCCTATCAGCTTTGTCAGCTCTAATACCGCTGTGGCTACTGTTGTCAATGGTAAGATCCATCTTGTAGGCGCAGGTACGGCAACCATTACCGCCAGCCAGGCTGGGAGTTCTCTTTACCTAACTGCAACGCCTGTACCCGAAACGCTGACTGTAAGAGCCGCAGCATTGACCATCACCGCCAACAACCTGTCAAAAATATATGGCACCCCCAACCCTGTTTTAACGGTTAGCTTCAGCGGTTTTGTAAATGGGGAAACAAGTGCGGTGTTGACCAAGCAACCGCTGCTTTCTACCACAGCAACCACCACCTCACCCGCTGGCAATTACGCTATAAAGGACAGCGCCGCCGTTGCAGCTAATTATACCATTACTTACATAGGCGGAACGTTAACCATCGGCAAGGCAGCGCAAACCATCACGTTTAACACCCTGCCAGTGCCGGCATATGGCAGCACGTTTACGCCGTCGGCGACGGCCACATCGGGCCTTGCGGTAACCTTTGCCAGTTCAGACACAACAATTGCCAGGGCAAGCGGTACAAGCTTCCTGATAAAAGGTGTAGGTACGGCAATTATCACAGCCAGCCAGGCCGGCGGTACCAACTACCTGGCAGCAACACCGGTAGCCCAAACGTTAACCACCGGCAAAAGCAGCCAAACTATCACGTTTGCAGCATTGGCAGCAAAAATCTATGGGTCGGCTGATTTTACCATCGCTGCTACCGCAACATCAAGGCTGGGCGTTACTTTCAGCAGTTCGGATACTACCATTGCCAAAGTTACCGGTAGCACGGTTCATATCGTGTCGACCGGAACAGTGAATATTACGGCTAACCAGGCAGGCAGCTCGCTTTACCTGGCAGCGCCACCGGTAGTACAATCACTAACCATCAACAAGGCAACACAGACTATTACGTTCGCCGCACTGGCCGCAAAAACCTATGGCGCTGCTGACTTTGCCCTTACCGCAACAGCCACCTCAAAACTGGGCGTTACTTTTGCCAGTTCCGATACTACCATCGCCAAAGTAAGCGGCAACACCGTTCATATTGTATCTACAGGAACCGTGAATATCACTGCCAGCCAGGCAGGCAGCGATCTTTATCTTGCAGCCACGCCAGTGGTAGAATCATTAACGATCAATAAGGCCACCCAGGCCATAGTATTCACCAGCCCCGGCATCAAATATTACGGTACGGCCGACTTCGCTCCCACGGCTACGGTGGCTTCAAAGCTGCCGATCAGCTTTGTCAGCGCAAATACGGCAGTGGCCACTATTGTGAATGGCAATATCCATATTGTGGGTTTGGGTACCGACACCATCAGGGCCAGCCAGGCAGGTAACGGCAATTATTTACCTGCCACAACAGTTGCCCAGGTGCTGACGGTCAGGGCCGCAACGGTAGTGGTAACTGCCGATAACCAAAGCAAGGTTGCCGGTACAGCCAACCCAATACTTACGGTAAGCTATAGTGGTTTTATGAACGGAGAAACCCCAGCTGTATTAACCACCCAGCCTACAATCAAAACAACAGCTATTACCACTTCGGCAGCTGGCAGCTACCCAATAACGGCAAGCGGCGCCGCGGCCACTCACTACGTGTTTTCTTATGTGGCCGGTACACTTACGGTGAGCGCGCCTACACTGGCATTCGGTACTATAGCCCCGCAGGTTTATGGCAACGCCGACTTTAATCCCGGCGCTACAAGCAATCTGCCGCTCACCTATACCAGCAGTAATACTACGGTCGCCACCATCGTATCGGGTAATATCCATATTGTCGGCGTGGGCGCTTCGACTATCACTGTTACAAACGGAAGAACCAGTCTCACCCAGCAACTGACCGTGACACCCGCCACCTTAACCGTTACAGCTGATAGCCAAAGCAAGGTATATGGTGCAGCCTTGCCAGCATTAACGGTAAGCTACAGCGGCTTTGTAAACGGTGATACGCCATCGGTATTAACCGGCCTGCCGGTGGTAGCCACTGCAGCCACGGCTTCGTCAGCCGCGGGCAGCTATCCGATAACAGTAAGCGGCGGCTCAGCGGCCAATTATACATTGAGTTATTCGCCTGGTGCTTTAACGGTTACTGCCGCACCTTTGACTATAGTAGCCAATAACCAGGTAAAAGCAACCGGCAAGGCCAACCCCGCGTTAACAGTTAACTACAGTGGTTTTGTGAATGGCGACACGCCAGCCAGTTTAACCACTTTGCCGACTGTTACCACCACAGCGGTTACAGCATCGCCGAACGGCATTTACCCCATCACCGCCAGCGGTGCCGTCGACCCGAACTACAGTTTTACTTATGTAGCTGGTACGCTTACCATTTCGGCGCCTACATTGGCTTTTGGTGTTCTTCCAACTCAGGTCTATGGCAATCCCGATTTTAACCCCGGCGCCACCAGCAACGTTGCCATCACCTATACCAGCAGCAGTACCGCTGTCGCCACCATTGTATCGGGGAATATCCATGTGGTAGGGTTTGGCACTGCAACCATCACCGCATCCAACGGCAGCACCAGCTTAACACAAAAGCTGACCGTTAGCCGCGCTGCAGTTACCATAACCGCCGATAACCAAAGCAAGGTTGCCGGGCTGGTCAACCCAACACTTACTGTAAACTACAGTGGTTTTGTGAACGGCGAAACAGCAGCCATATTAACCACACAGCCACTTATCAGAACCACAGCCACCACCACATCGGTAGCGGGCAGTTATCCTATAACCGTAAGCGGCGCAGCGGCTGCTAACTATGCATTTACCTACGTGGCCGGTACGCTTACCGTTAATGCGCCTACGCTGGTCTTTAACGTCATACCCGCACAGGTTTATGGCAATGCCGATCTTAGTCCAGGCGCTATTAGTAACCTGCCCATCACTTATACCAGCAGCAATCAGTCGGTGGCAACCATAGTCGCCGGTAATATTCACATTATTGGGGTGGGTGTATCCACCATTACCGCTACCACCATCAAGGGAAGCCTTAGTCAGCAACTGACCGTTAGCCCGGCAACTTTAATAGTAACTGCAACCAGTCAAAACAAGCTTTACGGCGCTGCTGTACCGGCCTTAACGGTAAGTTACAGCGGCTTTGTGAATGGCGATACGCAATCAGTGATCACCACCCAGCCAGTTCTTACTACTACAGCAGCGATTACTTCGCCGGTTGGCAGTTATCAAATAACCGCAACTGGGGCTGCTGCTGCAAAATATACCATGGTTTATGTGCCCGGAAGCCTCAGCGTAACCCCTGCACCATTAACCATCACGGCCAATAATCAGGTTAAAGGGTTCGGTAAGGCTAACCCGGTACTTACGGCAAGCTACTACGGTTTTGTGAATGGTGATACCACGTCTGTTTTAGCCACGTTACCAACCTTAACCACAACGGCGCTAACCTCCTCGCCGGTGGGCAGCTATCCCATAAATGCCAGCGGTGCTGCGGCAGCCAATTATGTCATCAGTTATACGGCCGGTACGCTCTCGGTAGTAACGGCAACACTAACCTTTAACGCGCTACCGACGGAAACCTATGGCAATGCAGACTTTAGCCCCGGCGCTGTCAGCAACTTGCCCATAACCTATACCAGCAGCAATCCTTTGGTGGCTACCATCGTAAATGGTAATATACATATGCTTGGCTTTGGCTCTGCTTCTATAACCGCTGCGAACGGCAGTTTAAGTGTGGTGCAGAAGCTGACGGTCGGCCGCGCTACCCTCACTATTACTGCCAGTAACCTCAGCAAAGAGGCAGGCACCGCCAATCCGCCGCTGACAGTTAGCTACAGCGGTTTTGTGAATGGCGATACGCAATCCGTGCTTACCGCGCAACCCCTGGTTAGGACAACGGCGACCACTACCTCGGCGGCGGGCACCTACCCCATCACCGTTAGCAGCGCGGCTGCCACCAATTACCTGTTCACCTACGTGGCAGGGATACTAACTGTTACCGCGGCGCCTTCAGCTCTGTTCGTAGCCGGTCCGCCAGCGGATATTGCCAGGGTAGCCTATGTTAGCGTTCCTGAACCTTTGGTAAGGCCGGCAGTATCACCCAACGGGGATGGTATTGATGATGTGCTTCAGATCGATAATATCGCCGCCTACCCCGATAACAAGCTCGTCATCATCAGCAAAGGCGGCAGCAAGGTGTTCGAGCTGGCCCATTATGATAACCTGAACCACGCCTTTGACGGCCATTCCAATATCAACGGCAAGATGCAGCTACAGGGTACTTATTTCTACGTTCTGCAATACAAGGACGCAAACGGCGGTGCAAAAAATACATCAGGTTATATTGTACTCAAATATTGATTGGGGAATCAATGTGGGTTTGATCAAGGCCCCCTTTTTAAGGGGGGCCTCAACTGTTGTCTCATTACTCCCCATGCCTTATTTGGGCCAGTGGCGATCTACTGGCCCAATGACATATATCAAACCCTTTTTAATTGCTATTTTCGTATATGCTAACCTCATCGGGTTTGCGGCAATAATATATTTGGTATGATAGACCTTCGGAACAAAAATGCGGTTATTTATGGCGGCGGTGGCTCCCTCGGCAGCGCTGTGGCCAAAACGCTTGCCCGGGCGGGCGCAAAAGTTTTTTTAACAGGCCGTACCATCACCCCGCTGCAAAAGGTGGCAGATGAAATTATCAGATCCGGTGGCGTTGTCGTAATCGACCAGATGGATGCATTCGACAAAAAGGCTATTGACGAACATCTGCAAAAGGTTATAACTGAAGCCGGAACCGTGGATATATCCTTTAATGCCGCGGACATTGAGCTTATACAAGGTATTCCTTTGGTGGATATGCATGTTGATGACTTTGTAACCCCGATAACCAGGACCATGCAAACCAGGTTTTTAACCGCAGTGGCAGCTGCCAAAGTGATGCAGCAACAACGATCAGGCGTTATACTAACCCTTACTGCGACGCCCGGAGGCATCGGCTACCCTTATACCGCAGGTTTTGCAGCTGCTTGCAGCGCTGTGGAGCGATTTTCGTGTAATCTTGCCGCTGAACTTGGGGTTTATGGCATCAGGGTGGTAAACATACGGTCGGGCGGCTCGCCCGACTCCAGGGTATTTAAAGATGCCATTGAAAGTAACCCGGGGATGATGGCCGAAGTGTTACAAAAGATGGAAAATGATACGATGCTGAAACAACTGCCTTTAATGGATGATATTGCAAATGTGGCTGTATTCCTGGTGTCGGATCTCGCGAGCAAAATAACCGGTGTTACGGTTGATGTTACAGCCGGCACCACCGCCGGGCTAAATCACCGCGTTGATCGGCTGACGTAAACGTTAAAGTTTTTTCAATTTAAAGATCACAAATTCCGGTATTTTGCTTAAACGACAATAGGTTTTCTCGTCTATTTCTCTAAGCGCCTCCAGCGGGCTCGGATCAATCAACTTTTCTATCAGGAAACCGGCATTTGTTGCCAGTGTTGCTATATCGCCAAGCGGCATCGTCCAGGTATTGGCGGTGTCTTTACCAAGCGCGTCAATCGTTTTTCTTTTTGCTAAATAATCCCCGGTGATGGTAAACTCTCCCGTCAGCTTGTTTTCAGCGATACCAATACTCCTGCTATAATTTGTATCCGTTTCCACTTCATCCATAGCAAACCGTAGCGGATGGCCGCAGGAAAAAAGAAATGACGAATTTGATCTTAGTATGCGATAGACGCTGTTAAAAACTTTACTCCAGTCTTCAATATAATGTATTGCGAGGCTGGAGTAAACAAAATCGAAACTTTCGTTCGGGAAATCGATGTTTTCCATATTCATCACCCGGAATTCGCATTCGGGATAAGAACTTTTCGCTATAGCAATTAGTTCATCGCTGATATCAATCCCTATCGATCTTTCTGCTCCCTGCCGTTTCAGGTGAATGCTATCCTCCCCGCTTCCACAGCCAATGCTTAACACAGTTTTGTCTTTTAAATCGGGCAATAACGCATACATAGCCGGTTTTTCGTAATAGGCATGATAAACGGAATCCACAGGGTTTCGCACATGGGCGGCATATTCCTTTGCCCTAAGCGTATAAAAACGAATGGATTTATCGTCGGTCGACATGTGGTTTCAGGATCAAAATGGGTTTAAATAAGGGCGTATTCAACAAATATAAAACAACTTGCTGTATTGTTTACTTATAAAACCGGCAGCTTGCTATTTGTCTCAATTCACCCTTTAATGTGGCCGGTTTGCCCCATGTGGATAAGGAATTGATAGTTTAACTTTGAACTGTTAAGTAACAGGTCACCAATTTAAAATTGAATAATATGATAAAGCAAAAGATAACCCCGTTTTTATGGTTCGATAATAATGCCGAAGAAGCGGCGAACTTTTATACGTCAATATTTAAAAATTCAAAAATAAACAATATAACACGCAGCAATGGCGCCGTATTGGTAGTGAGCTTTGAACTGGAGGGTCTCCAATTTACCGGGCTTAATGGCGGCCCCGCACAAAAGTTTACCGAGGCGGTATCATTCGTGGTAAACTGTGAAACGCAGGAAGAAGTGGACCATTATTGGGACGCTTTGCTGAAAGATGGCGGCGTACCGAGCGTGTGCAGCTGGTTAAAAGACAAATACGGCCTCTCGTGGCAGATAGTTCCGGAAATATTGATGAGATACCTGGCCGATAAAGACCCGGCGAAAGCAGGCCGTGTAATGCAGGCCATGATGGGGATGAGCAAGATCATCATTGCCGATCTGCAGAAGGCTTACGACGGATAGTCTACCTTAAGTAGTTAACTATTTTAAAGCATTCGCCACCAAATTCGTCAAATTCAATGGCGAATTTGGGTTTTGCCTTAGCGCATACCGATGTTCAATAAAAGCGGCATCGTTATAGGCAAGCCAGACTTTACTTTCGGCATCCTGCCAGGCTTAATTTTCAGCGGCAGATCCAGCGCCGCAATGGGGTTTTCGATCATGATGGGTCCGCCCGCCTTGGGATTGCCAAACAAAATAAACTCCAGCGGAGGCATTTGCAGCCCCGCTTTGCTCACTTCTGACTGTTGGTCTATTCGCGAATAAATGGTTGCGCCATGGGCTTCCAAAAAGGCCTGTAGGCGGTCGATAGTTTCCGTTACGGTATACGGGCTGGGCAATATGGTTACACCTTTTGGATTCATATTATTTCGGGGTCATTACTACCATGTCCGTTACTTCCCTTATGCACCGGGCCGGTTTCTTCTCATCCTGCACAATTATGCGGAACGGCCCTTCGCCGGCGGGCAATGGTTTGCCGTCAACGTTATTGCAGAGTATGATCATGCGGTCGGTAAAGGCTTTATCCAATTCGGCCAGCGCGAATACCACCTGGTAGCCGTCGGCAGCCTTAATTAACAGGTATTTGGTTAGGTTTTTCCCTTTCAGCTCCGGGCCCATGGTAGCGCCGGCCTTTTGCAGTATATCGGATAGCAACACACCTTTATAGGTATAATCTTTGCCGTCCTTGCCTTTACGTACAACGGTTACCTGCGTATATTTTTGGAGGCTGGTGTCAGTGATGGTGAGTGGTGTCGTTACCTCGCCGGTAACTTTGACAGATGCGGGAGTAGCGGATACCTGGCCCATGGAAAATAGCGGAAGTACGGCGATCGTCCCAACAAAAGCCAAAAATAGAAGGTGTTTTTTCATGGCGGTCATAATAGGTGAAATTACCGCTTTCTATCGATATTAAAAATATTCTATTTTAACTATAATAAATAACAAAGCCCCCTGCATCACCGGGAGGCTTTGTCATTTAAAATATATCCGGATGGACTATTAAATTATTCTGCATAATGTGCAGGTACCCAATGGCGTCCGCCGTAGGGGCCGGTTTCATAATGTCCGCGTACATATACACCGCCGCGTTCCCTTACTACACATGAGCTTAGCCCGGTAGCAAGTGCTAATACTATTATTAAATTTCTTACAGTTTTCATAGCTTTCCATATTAATGATGTATAATATAGACCAAACTGTATGCCAAAGGATTAATTGGAAAATTTCAAATATGTTGAGCAGCATTTAAGGCACAAGAATAGTAGCATAACAACCAGGGTGGCCTTATTCCTTCGGCTTATTCCTTTTGCCTTTTTTACGCTCTTCATGTTCGGCCCGTTCGGCCTTGTTTTGGTGATGGGATTCGGCTATTTCGTATTCCAGTTCAGGGTCTATGTTTTGTTCCTCAACGCGTTTGGCTTTTTCGATCAGTTCATCGCGATGATCCCGTAAATAAGCCAGTTGTTTTTCGCCATAGCCCAAACGGGTGAACAGCACAAACAACACCGGTACTATAAATATCGATATGGTTGATGATGCTATCATTCCACCCAAAACGGTCACGCCTATAGTGTTCCTTGATGCGGCGCCCGCGCCGGTCGCCAGCACAAGCGGCAGCACACCCAATATAAATGCCATAGAGGTCATGATAATAGGGCGTAAACGCAATCGCACCGCCTCAAGCGTCGCTGAGATGAGCTCTTCGCCCTGATCGACACGTATTTTGGCAAATTCCACTATCAGGATGGCGTTTTTGGCCGATAGTCCTATTAGCGTTATAAGGCCTATCTGTGCATAAACGTTATTAGTTAAGGTTGGATAAGCGGTAAGCGCCACTACGGCCCCAAAAGCACTCACAGGTACCACCAGCATCACCGAGAAAGGCACCGACCAGCTCTCATACAGCGCCGCCAGGAACAGAAATACAAAGACAATGGAAAATGCAAAAATGTAAATGGTAAGCGAGCCGGCTTTAATCTCTTCGTAGCTCAAGCCTGAAAACTCAATAGTATAGCCGCGCGGCAATTTAGTGGCTGCCAGCTGTTTTAATGCATCTATAGACTGGCCACTGCTATAACCTTCGGGTATAGTACCATCTACCTCGGCAGAACGGAAAATGTTAAAGTGCGTTATAAGCGGCGCAGCAATGGTAGGCTTATAATTGATAACCGTGCTTAGCGGCACCATACCGCCGGCCTGGTTGTGCACGTAATACTTATCCATGTTGGATATTAATGCGCGATATTGCGTATCTGCTTGTGCAACAACGTGATACGTCCTGTTATATAAAGTAAAGTTGTTGACAAAGATGCTGCCCATATACGCCTGCATGGTGCTGAAAACATCGGAGATATTTACGCCGAGTTTCTCGCATTTTTCGCGATCAACAGTAAGGTCGAAACTTGGTGTGTGTGCCGAAAAATAACAGTAAGCGGTTGATGTTGCAGGGACCTTTTTTGCCGCCGCGACAAATTTTTGAACCACTTTTTCAAAGGTATGAATATCGTCGGTCGAGCTCCCCTGCTCTATCTGCATACTGAAACCTGCCGCAAGGCCAATACCCCTTATTGGCGGTGGTTGCACTACCACCACGCTGGCATTCTTTATACCTGCTTTGGCAAATTTCTTTTTGAACACGTCCATTATACCCGGCACCATGGTTTGCGGCGTTGTACGCTCGTCCCAGGGTTTTAGCATCAGGAACATGGAACCGCTGTTGGAACTTGCACCACCGCTGAGGATATTAAACCCGGAACTTGCGGTATAATGTAAAACGCCAGGCGTTGTGGTAACAATTTTCATCAGCTTCTTCATCACCTCAACAGATTGGGTTGTTGACGATGCCTCTGGCAACTGGTAAGTGATCATGAGGCGGCCACCATCTTCTGATGGCACAAAGCCCGATGGTTTATTAATGAATAACAGGTAAGCGCCCACGCAAATACATACCAATATAATAACCACAAACCTTGAATACTTGATGCCTCGTTTTACGCCGTTAGCATATTTCGACGTTAATTTCTCGAAGAAACGGTTGAACCAGTTAAAAAATTTATCGAACCAGTTTTGTTTCTCATGATGACTGGGCCTCAGCAATAAAGTACAAAGCGCCGGGGTTAATGACAGTGCCACGAATGCCGATATAATAACCGATATAGCGATGGTAATGGCAAACTGCTGGTACAAGCGCCCAACAATACCCGGAATAAAGCCCACCGGCACAAAAACCGATGCGAGTATAAGCGCTATGGCTATAACCGGGGCCGAGATCTCCTTCATGGCGTGGTAGGTCGCCTCCTTGGGCGACATGTGCTGTTCATCAATATAATGTTGCACGGCCTCGACGACGATAATGGCGTCATCAACCACAATACCTATGGCCAGCACAAAACCAAACATGGTAAGTGTGTTTATGGTGAAGCCCAACGGTATAAACATGATAAACGTACCCATAATTGATACCGGGATGGCACAGATAGGGATCAAGGTTGACCGCCAGTTTTGCAGGAATAAAAATACCACTACCGCAACCAGGCCGAGCGCCTTTAACAGTGTACCCAATACTTCCTGCATGGAAACTTTGATGATGGTTATCGCCTCGAAGGGAACATTGTAGTCAACATCGGCAGGGAATGATTTTTTTAGTAAGGCCAGCTCCGCATAAACATTCTCGGCAGTTTGCAGGGCATTGCTGCCCGGCGACTGGAATATTTGAAGTATAGATGCACGTTTACCATCAACAAACGAATTGCTCGAGAACGTAAATTTACCAAGCTCAACCCGTGCAACATCTTTCAGGTAAACCAGTTTTCCGGTGCCAGGCATGGTTTTTACTATCATGTTCTGGTAATCGGATACTTTATTCTGCATGCCGTTTACCAGGATGCCGGTTTCAAAGGCCTGCGATGCATCCTGCGGCGGTGCGCCTACAGAACCTGCCGCCACGTACACGTTCTGGGAGTTTAAGGTACTTACTACGTCGGCCGGCGTTAAACTGTACGACGCCATTTTATCCGGGTTCATCCAGATCCGCATAGCGAAATTATCGGCACGGGCGGTTACATCGCCAACCCCCGATACGCGTAACATAGCGTCCTCTATAAAAGTGTTTGTATAATTATCAAGAAAGGTAATGTTATGGCTGCCTTTAGGCGAAAAAATAGCCACCATCATCAGCATATCAGGGTTGCTGGCGCGAACCGTCAACCCTAATTTACTTACTACAGATGGTAACGATGGAGCCGCGATACCTACCCTGTTTTGTACGTTAAGCGCGGCAATATGCACATTGGTGCTAATATCAAAGGTCACCCTCACGCTCATACCGCCCGTGTTGGTGCTCGTGCTGGTCATGTACTCCATACCCGGCGTTCCGTTCACCTGCTCCTCTATCGGGGTAGCCATAACCTGCTCCACCGTTTCGGCATCGGCGCCGGTATAAGAGCCGCTAACTGAAACGCTGGGAGGTGATATATTCGGATACTGGTCTACCGCCAGGTTGAACAGGCAGATAACACCCGCTATCGTTAATACTAATGATATAACTATGGCGGTTACCGGCCTTTTTATAAATGTATTTGCGATCATGCATCACCTGGTTTATGTTCCTCGCGCGATTTGTTGATCTCGTACTCCAGTTGTGGGTCGATATTTTGTGCTTCTACCTTCTCGGCTTTATCCATCAGCTCCTTATGGTGAGCTTTTAAGTAGTCAAGTTTTTCCTTCCCGTAGGAGAATTTAGTGATGAGCACAAACAGCACCGGCACTATAAAGATAGCAAGCGTTGATGCTGCTAACATCCCCCCTAATACGGTAAACCCTATAGTCCGCCTGGCCACGGCGCCCGCACCAGATGCAAACACCAGCGGCAATACACCTAAAATAAACGCCAGCGAGGTCATGATGATAGGGCGTAAACGCAGGCTTACCGCATCTAATGTCGACTTCATTAAGTCCTCGCCCCTGTCAACCCGCACTTTGGCAAATTCCACTATCAGGATGGCGTTTTTGGCGGCCAATCCTATCAGCGTTATAAGCCCTATTTGCGCATAAATATTATTGGTGAGGCTTGGTACAAAAATCAGCGCTAAAATCGCCCCAAAGGCTCCTATGGGCACCGCAAGCAGTACCGAGAATGGTACCGACCAGCTCTCATACAACGCCGCCAAAAACAGGAACACAAATGTTATGGAGAACATGAATATATAAATAGTAGCCGAGCCGGCCTTTATTTCTTCATAGCTCAAGCCCGAGAATTCGTAGGTATAACCTTCGGGCAGGGTGCGTGCTGCCAGGTCTTGTAATGCGTCCAATGCCTGGCCGCTGCTGTAACCATCGGCGTTGGAGCCGTCTATCTCCGCGCTGCGGAAAATGTTAAAGTGCGAGATCAATGGCGCTGCAACAGTTGGCGAATAGCTGATCAGTGTACCCATCGGCACCATACCGCCTGACGAATTGCGCACATAGTACTTATCCATGTCCGATATTACCCTGCGATACGCGGTATCAGCTTGGACTACCACGTGGAAGGTACGGCTGTAAGTGGTAAAGTCGTTAATATACAAACTACCCATAAAGGCTTGTATGGTGGTAAATACGTCTGATACATCAACCCCTAACTTTTCGCATTTTTCACGGTCGACAGTAAGGTTAAAGTTTGGCGTATGAGCGGTGTAAAAACTGTATGCTTTAGTTATCCCCGGCGTTTTGTTAGCAGCGGCAACAAAATTATTTACCACCCTTTCAAAGTCTTGCAGGTTATCGGTAGTGCTGCGTTGCTCTATTTGCATACTAAATCCTACCGTGGTTCCGATACCAGGCAATGGCGAAGGCTGTATCACTTCAACGTCGGCGTTTTTTATACCGGCATCGCGGATGCGTTGCTGCATCACGCTTATAATACCCGGTACCTGCTGATCCGAACTGCTTCTTTGCTCCCATGGCTCCAGCTGGCAATAAATGGTGCCGTTGTTGGAGTTACTGGCGTTTGTTACCACGTTAAGTCCCGATAGCGCCGCATAGTGTGCCACACCCGGTGTTGAACCAACCACCTTCATCAGTTTCGACATTACATCAACCGATTGGGCTGTGGATGAAGCCGGCGCAAGTTGGAAAGTAACGTACAGGTTGCCGTCATCCTCTGAAGGTATAAAGCCGGATGATTTGCCCTGGAACATAAAATAGGCACCGATACATATAACAACCAGCACAATAACCACGTATTTGGCGTAGCCGATGCTTTTCTTTACCCCTTCTGTATATTTTGCAGTAACACGATCAAACCAGGCGTTAAACTTGTAAAACAGGCCATTTAAGCCTTTCGCATCTTTTTTAATGGTGGTCGGCTTTAATAAGAGCGTACACAGCGCCGGTGTTAATGATAACGCGATAAACGCCGAAATAATAACCGATATAGCAATTGTTATAGCGAACTGTTGGTATAATTTACCCACTATACCGGGGATAAAGCCCACCGGCACGAATACCGCCGCAAGGATAAGCGCAATGGCTATAACAGGGGCCGATATATCCTTCATGGCCTGGTAAGTACCCTCTTTGGCCGACATGCCCTCCTCATCAATATAATGCTGCACCGCCTCGACGACGATAATGGCATCATCTACCACAATACCGATCGCCAGCACAAAGCCGAACATGGTTAAGGTGTTAATGGTAAAACCTAAAGGGATAAAGAAACAGAACGTACCGAAAATAGATACCGGGATAGCCAATATGGGGATCAGTGTTGATCGCCAGTTTTGCAGGAACAGGAACACCACGAGGCCTACCAGGCCCAATGTTTTTAACAGAGTACCTACAACATCCTGCATGGAAACTTTTACCACCGTAACCGACTCAAACGGTACACTATATTCCACATCCGACGGGAATGTCCCTCTCAGCTTAGCCAGTTCAGCATAAACGCCGTTAGCGGTCTGCAAAGCATTGCTGCCCGGCGCCTGGTAAATTTGCAGGTACGATGCGCGGTGCCCGTCAACAAACGAGTTGCTGGAGAAGGTAAACTTACCCAGCTCAACGCGGGCGACATCCTTTAAATAAACAAGTTCGCCGGTTGTCGGATTGCTTTTAACAATTACCTTTTCAAATTCCGATACCTTGCTTAAACGGCCATTCACCAAAATACCCAATTCATAGGTTTGGCTGGTTGACTGCGGAGGCACACCTGCCGTACCGGCGGCTACCTGCACGTTTTGCGCGGTAAGCGCATTAATAATGTCCGTCGGCGTTAAGCTGTAGGCCGCCATTTTATCCGGGTTCATCCAGATACGCATGCTGAAATCATCCGTAAAACGGCTGATGCTGCCTACGCCCGGAACACGCAGCAGCGCGTCCTGTATAAATATGTTTGTGTAGTTATCTAAAAATGTAATGTTGTGCGTGTTCCTGGGGGCATATATTGCCACCATCATCAGCATACTCGGGTTAACCGAGCGAACTGTTACGCCCAGCCTGCTTACCACAGCCGGCAATAAAGGCGACGCAATGCTTACCCTGTTTTGCACATCCAGCGCGGCTACGTCAATATCGGTACCCAACTTAAAGGTAACGTTCATGCTCATCAGCCCGTTGTTAGTGCTGTTGCTTTGCATGTATTCCATGCCTGGTGTACCGTTCACCTGTTCTTCAATGGGTGTGGCAACGGTTTGCTCAACTGTTTGGGCATCGGCGCCGGTAAACTGGCCGGTTACCTGTACAACAGGAGGTGTAATATCAGGATATTGATCTATTGGCAGCACCAAAATGCTCACTACCCCCGTAATTACCAATACAATAGATATAACTATAGCAGTTACCGGTCTTTTTATAAAAGTATTAGCAATCATATTTTATTTGTGTAGATAGAAGCCGTATTTATCATTTTCCGCCTTTGCCGCCGCCTGATGGGCCAACCTTATTTGCAGTGGTTATCGGCGACCCATCGTGCAGCGTTTGCACCCCATCGGTAACTATTTTTTGCCCGGCCACTATACCGCTTTTTATAACCACGTTAGGCCCTATGGTTTGGCCCACCTGTACTTTTTTCTCGGATGCCAGCAATACGCTCTTTTTCTTTTTGGCCGAATCGGCGCCGGCTTTTGGATCGTTCACCAGGCTGTCTTTTGCAATAAACACAAAATATTCGCCCATTTGCTCAACAACCGCTTTGCTGGGCAGTACCAATTGTGGTTTTTCATCCTGGTTATGCACGCGCACCACGCAGCTCATACCCGCCCGCAGGTAACTCTTGGGGTTAGGGAATACCAGCCGGACTGTTATTGACCCGGTTTGCGGATCAACAGCACGGTCGATAACGGATATCTTTCCTGTAGATGGATACATTGAACCATCAGGCATCAGGATGGTGAATAGCGAATCGACAGGCTTTTTGTTTTCCTGCATCTTTTCAAATTTAGGCAGTTGTTTTTCGTTGATGATGAAGTCGACAGCCATCGGATTTTCTGTTGATATAGTATTTAGCACCGTGGTGCCAGGCGTTACTACATTACCCAATTTAACCTGGCTTAAGCCAATTGTGCCAGAGAAAGGTGCGGTAACAATGGTATAACCCAAATTTGTTTTGGCCGATTTAACCGCCTGTGCTGATGCCTTTACAGTACTTTTCGCATTTTCTAAAGTAACTATGGCGTGGTCATACAACTGTTTAGCTACTGCGTTGTATTTATTCAGATACTCGTACCGGTCGGCATCCTGTTGTGCCTGTACCAGCGAACCCTCAGATACCTGCAGATTGGCAACCGCGGCATTGTAATTATCTTCATACAAACGGCGGTCTATCTCGTATAGCTTCTGCCCTTTATCAACATGTGTACCCTCGGTGAAGAATATACCTGTAATAGCGCCCTGCAGTTGCGGCAGTAAAGCAACCTGGCTTAAAGCATTGGTTGTAGCGGGGTAAGTATCGTAATACAATACCCGCTTTGCTTTTGCGGTCATTAAATTAACCGGTACCTCGTTGTTTACTGGCGGCTTCTTTTTACTACAGGCCGCCAAAAGCAGGCAGCTTATAAAAACGGTACTTAATATAATTCTATTCATCTGGAGGCGGTTGTTTAATACGTTAATAGGTGATATTTCCCATTGCTTTTTCAAGGTCGATCTTGTTGGACAGCACCTGGAATAAAGCATTTAAATAGGTTGTTTCTGATGTTATTAAATTTGATTCGGCTGTAATTACATTAAGATAGGCTACTATACCTTGTTTATATTGAAGGGTAACCACAAAATACACACGTTTTGCCATAGCCACATTTTTTTGCGATAGCTGCAAATTGTACAGGTTACTTTTATAATTAGCCAGCGCCGTTGTATATTCCGAATATATCTGCGATTTCAGATCGAGCCCCTGGTAATCGATTATCTTGTCCTGCAAGCGTGCCTTTCGTAAATTATGGATCCTGGCAAACCCCGTAAATATCGGTATGCTCACCGTCAGGCCCACAACTGATGTTGGATAAGAACTGCTGAATATCTGCGGCAAAGTATTGCTTTGGAAATTCAAATTGTAATCAAAAAACCCGGATAAAGTAGGGAGAAACTCGGTGCGGTAATAATTCACAAGCTGATTTTGCAGGGCTTTGGAGGTTGCTAACGCCTGGTATTCAATGCGTTTTTCATATCGCAGCTGCTCGGTAGTATCAATATGGATGTCCTGCATCATTTGCAGGGTATCAAAGCTCACGTTAAATTGCTGCTCAGGTGGGTAACCCATTAAGCGCTTCAGACTGGCATAAAGCGGCACAACGTTCTCATTTGCCTGTTTTAACGATACCTGCGAATTATTTAACGAGATGCCTGCTTCCAGGTAGTCTGTTTCATCAACTATACCGCCTTTATATTGGTGGTAAGCATCGCGAAGATTTTTACCGAGGCGGGCAGTATCTTCTTTTAACACATTTATTTGTTCAAGTGTAAGCAGTACATTATAAAACGCCTTGGCCACATTTGCTACCACTCCTATTTTTGTACTATCACTAACCTGTTGCGCCTGTTTAACATACAATGGCGCACTTCGGCCGGCAAGCAAAAGCGCCGGACTAAATATGGCCTGTGTAACCGACAAAGTCGGCACAAAGCTATTGGCGTCGGGCTTAAATCCGCCTGTATTGGCGTTTGAGTTTACCGGGGCCTGCTGTATTTGGTGTTCAAAGCTGCCGGCTACATTCACCTGCGGCAACCAGGCTGCCAGGTTAACACCGTTGGTTTCGCGTGCCACATCAATATTAATTGCGGCTATATTTACGTATGGTTGATGTTTTAATGCATAGTCAACACATTGTTTAACAGTAAGGTATTCAATGCTACCGCCTTTTGTGCTGTCGCGAAGGATGGGTAACACCAATTTATTGGTATCGACAGTTTGGGCGCATACAGCTAACGACTGGAATAAAAAGCAGAAAATTATACTGATGCGTATTATGCTGTTATAAACAGGGTGGTTCGGCATTTTAAGACCCAAAAAGTTATATTTCATAATATTATTATATCCGGCGTTTTAACGATGTAAATACGCTTATGGATGAAGTATGTTTTGCAAAAGTGATAAAAAGCCGGATTATTATTGGTAACAATATTGTTAACCGAATATATGCGATATAAATGATACAATTCCAACAGCAATTGAAACTTTTGAAATGCCGGCGGTCAACAACTTCGCAGAAGAAGCTATGACATCTGCAGTTTCTTAATATGCTCCTGGATTTTGCGGCGATCGGGGATGGATCTGGTGAGTTTTAACGCTATGTTAAAATGATGGCGGGCCGTTTCATTATCCACATCGGTGTATAAATGGCCCAACAGGGAATGATACAGGTAGTTACCTTCTAAGTTTAGTTTCTCCGCTTCAATTATTGCTAATTCCTTACCGTTTGCCCTGGCTAAGGCATAAGTACGATTAAGGGCCGCGGCCGGCGAGTATTCTATTAGCAGCAAGATGTTATACAGCTGCAAAATGCTTTCCCACTTTTCGGTGCTGTCGGTTTTATTGGTATGCCAGTAAGCGATAGCGGCTTCGAGGTGATATTTGGAAGGTTGGCTGTCGTTAGCCGATAAGCTTAAAAAATGCTCGCCCTTTGCTATCAGCTCCTGGTCCCAAAGCGCGGTATCCTGCTCCTCGTACAAAACTGATTCACCATCCTCTCCCATTCTTGCTTCAAACCGGGAGGCGTGGAAACACATCAAAGCAAGCAAAGCGCTCACCTGCGGCTCATTGGTTTCTTTATTTTCGGAGAGTAAAAGCATTAAACGCATAGCCTCCAGGCAAAGGTCTTTTCTTAAACTGATGTTTTGCGATAAAGAATAATAACCTTCATTAAACAAAAGATATAAAGTAGTTAATACGGTATTTAACCGCCGACTAATCTCCGGCTTCGGCGGAAATTCAATCTTTACACGCTCCGTCCGCAGCTTCTCTTTGGCACGGAAAAGGCGTTTATTGATGGTCGACTTGTTGGTCAAAAAAGCGTCGGCAATCTCTTCGATCCCAAAACCGCACAATATCCGTAGCGATAAGGCTATTTGTGCCTCAGCAGGTATGGCCGGATGGCAAATGGCAAACATCATTTGCAACTGGCTGTCGCTAATGTTTTTACCCGAAAGATCTATCTCAATTTCATATGATTCATCCGTATCGGCCTTTATTGCCGCAATAATTTTTTCAGAAAATAGCTGGTTACGCTTCAGATGGTCTTTTGCCTTGTTTTTTGCTACGGTATACAGCCATGCCACCGGATTTTCGGGCAGGCCTTTTTGTCCCCAGGTTTCGGCGGCTATCATAAAGGTATCGCTTACAATATCTTCGGCTATCTCGATATGTTCAAAACCAAAAAGCCGCCCCAATACAGCGGTTAGCTTACTGTATTCGGTGCGGAATAAATGTGGTATCAGTTCGTTTTCTGTCTTCATAAAAAAAGCCCCGGTTAAGGGGCCTTTCAATTTACATGTTCATTGGGATAATGCTTCGTACCTCCACGCTGCCGCCCGCGTTAAATATGGGGCAGCCTTTGGCAAGTTCAATAGCTTCTGCCAGGGTCTCGGTTTGTACAACGGTGTAGCCGCTTATCATCTCTTTGATCTCGGCATAAGGCCCGTCGGTTACTACGTTGTCTTTGCGGACTACTGCTCCTTCAAAGGCAAGCCTGTTGCCTGGGCTTACGATCTTGTTTTGTGCGGCCATACTGCCCATCCAGTCGCGCCATTGTTTTAAAATACCCTGCATTTGCTCAGGCGAAAATTGTACATCAGGATTCTGCTGGTTCCTGTAAATAAATGTGAATTCATTCATGGCTTTTAATTTTTAAGTTTTATAACTCAATGACGACCGGGTTTTCGATAATAGGACAAGGCGATAAAATATAATGTTATAATTATTTTGATGGCGTAGTAAACATAATAATTTTGTCTCAAACACCCCCTATAATTGACTTTTTATTCCCTAAACAGTAATGCCTATATTTATAAATTTGTTAAAGAATAAAGCCATTGGCTATAAATAACCGTGCATAATTAGAAACCAATATCAAAAAACTACCATTATGAATTTAATTGAAGTAATATCCGTCCCGGTAAGCGACCAGAACGCAGCAAAGGAATTTTATCTGAAGATCGGGTTCCAATTGATAGCCGAAGCCCCGATGGGCGACGGTAATACATGGGTTCAGCTTGGCTTGCCCGGCCAGGCTACATCCATATCGCTGGTAAATTGGTTTCCAAAAAGCCCCGCAGGTACTTTACAAGGTTTGGTGCTGAAAACCGATGACATTAAAAAAGAGGTTGACGGGCTAAAGTCAAAAGGCGTAGATGTACAACCTATTGACGACACGCCCTGGGGCAAATTTGCAAGCTTTAATGACCCCGACGGCAACGGGCTTATCCTTCGCCAGGAATAAACTCTTTTTTCTATGGTCGAAGTTTTCAGAACAAATATTAAAAGGGTGGCCCAGTCGAAAATGCTTATTCGATTGTTGAGTAAGCATTTTCCGGGCTGCGACATCAATTTCGACCTGGATGATTGCGATAAAGTGCTCCGGGTTGAAGGCGATAATATTTGTCCGCTCAAGATCATTGAAACGGTGTCATCAAACGGCTACCTGTGCGAGGCACTATAACCACCTTTACCCCCGTTCAGGTGTCCCCACCTGAACATCACCGCGCGGCCAATGACTAATGACCAATGACTATTTCTTAAAAGTAGCCGAAACGCTTATCGTAACTTCTTTGGCTATATGATGAAACAATATCTTAGGCGTTTCTACATTATGATCTGCGCACTTCACTACGAACTCAGATGTCATGGTGATACTGCCGCCTTTAACGATCACTTTCCCTGGTATGGTTCGGGGTTTTGTAACGCCATGGATGGTAAGGCCGCCGGCAACAGTTACCGGGAAGGTGCTTTCTTTGGTAACATCAATATGCTCCTGTATCTTCCCTTTAAATGAAGCTGTCGGATATTTATCGCTTTGCATATAATCGTCATTAAAATGCTGCTGCATTAATGATTTCTCAAATGTGAGCGATTTGATAATTACGGTGAACGCTAACTCGCCGCTCGAGGCGTTGAAAACGGATGTACCCGTTGACGTTTCCGCCTTTATATCATCAACAGCCGTTGACGAAAACAGGCCGATCTTAGCATTTTTACAAGAATAGCTGTCCTGCCCTGCCTGTTCAATAACGCTTGTACAGGCAAGTAAAATTAAAATTATGTATTTCATTTTCTAAGGGTTTGACGAAGAATTTAAGTTCCAGGTTACGCCCAAGGCAAGCCCGGTTGTTTGCAGTTTAGCCTGGCCCGCGCCGATGTTTGTGAGGGGCAGTTTCAAAAATGGCTGCGCGCTAAGGCTGAATTTTGAATTAAGCTGCCGCTGATAGGTAGCTTGCAGGTTAAGCACACCTAAAAAATACTTATTGGTATGCGGAACAGTATATGACGATGGGCCCGCATAATATGGGTCGGCATAATTGAACTGGTAATTTTCGTGCAGCATAATGTACGATGATAGCCCTGTACCAACCGACAGTTTGTTTTTGTAATTACCAAACAAACTGTAATCAACGTTAAGCGGTATATCAAGCACACGGCAGTCAGCTTTAACACTTAAAGGATCTGTAGCAAACTGGAATGCGCTGTGATAATTATCAAACCCGGTTAGGTAAGGTTTCGACGAGTAAACCGCGCCCGTACTAATGGTGAACCGCTTTGATACGCCCGCCGAAAACAGCAAACCAACCGTATTGCCCTTGCCCTGTGCGCCGCCCTGGAATGACCCTACCCCATTTATGTCTGTTGAGCCAAGTACGCTCAATGCAAATTGCGGCCGGTATGCCATAACAGCCCGTTTTGGCTTGATTTTGTTTGATGCGACATCGGTACCAAGCTTCGGCGCTGTATTTGCAGCGACGCCGTTGGTGGCAGGGTTAGCGGCGACGTCATTAGCGCGTGGTATATCTACTGCAGCATTCACGGCTACTCCACCTGCATTAGCCTGGTTTTTCTTATTGACGTTTTGCGCTAACATCACGGTATCCGGGCTTTTAACAGCCGGAGTAGTTGCTGCTTGCTTGTTCCCGGTCATTTGCTTTGTTACTTGCGGAGCAACAGCAGCATAATTATTTGAATTAGCCTGTTTTTGATGAGTACCGCGTTTTACGGCAAACAACTGCTGCGAAACATTACTACTTTTATTAATATCCCTGGTATTGTTTTTAATATTGTTTTGTTTGGCTATTGATCGCTCGCTCGTGTCAATTCTTTTAGCTATTCGCTCGGCCGTGTCAGCATTATTACGCTGTTTCTTTATATGATTTGCTACCTGCTGTGCATGCTGCGGAACGGCCGGCCTTAATAACCACCAGCCAACAACCACCAGTAATAACGCAGCTACTCCTGCCAAAACAGGCAGCCAGTAAATAATTGCAGGCCGTTTTTTATGCTTATCAAGCATGGCCTCCATTGCATTCCAATCATCCTCCATGTATGGCGAGTGATCATTGGGATGCTGAAGTCCTTTTGAAAAAATATCGTCCAATTTTTTTTCCTCTTCAGTTTTCATCCCCTGCCGTTATTAAAAAATATCGTTTTTATATCCATTCCATTAAATGCCACAATGTGGTTATAATCCATTCCGCTGTTATAATTTCTGTTATTACTCTGCTCATCCGCGTCGTATATCATCTGCTTTAGCTTTTGCCTTGCCTTGTGCAGGTTTGATTTTGAGGTGCCGGTATTAATATGCAGCATATCTGCTATTTCCTCGTGCGAGTAACCTTCAATAGCAAACAGGTTAAACACCGTGCGGTATGCATTAGGTAGTTTTTGCACCATTGCCAAAAGATCGTCGTATCTTAAATTCCTGTCGGCCAGGATGCCGTCGCTTACATGTTCTGCCTTTTCCAGGTCATCGGTATAAGCCATTTTTAAGTTAGCCCTGTAAAAGTCGATGGAAGTATTCACCATTATTTTACCCAGCCATGCTTTAAACGGCTTTTCGCGGTCAAAGCTGTCGATCCGTGTAAAAACCTTGAAAAAGCCTTGATTCATCACCTCCGCGGCCTCATCGCGGTTGCCGGTGTAACGCAGGCAGATACCCATAGAGAAGCCATAAAACGCCTTATAAAGCATTTTCTGGGCTTTCCTGTCCTGCTTAACACAGCCGCTAATAAGATGGTGTAAATCTTCTTCTATCATGAAGGTTTATTATACTGTTAGTTTAAGCAAACATATCCTATCTCACTACATCACGATAAGGCTTAGGAAAAGGTTGCCTTTGGTTTCAATAAAATTTAAAATATGCCGTTATAAAAGTCGTTACCCTTATTACGGGATATAAAGTAAGAGGTTATATTTCAATATAAATTTAACGATAAATAGATCTTCAACATCATAATGAAAGAAAATCGGTAGAATTTTCATCATTCCAGCCATAAAACCGGTTATCGTACTTCACATTTTTTCACTATTATTGTTTTATATGAGACCCGTTGCTATTCCAGGTTATATCAGGGCCTATTTATCAGGTGGCTCAACTCCCGCTGCCACTGCTGCTGCAAAAAAAGCTTATCAAAATTTACAAAAGGGCGCCCCGGACGTTTCTATAGTAATGCCTGCATATAACGAGGAAGAAAATATCGTCCCTACCCTTTCATCTTTATGCCATAACACAACCGATCTTTCGGTTGAAATAATTGTGGTTAATAATAATTCAAAAGATAATACCGAAAGCCTTGTAAAAGCCTGCGGAGTTACGTGTTTGCTGGAGACCACGCAGGGCATCACCCCGGCCCGCAATGCAGGCCTGGCACAAGCAAAAGGTAAGTATATTTTAAATGCCGATGCCGATACCATTTACCCCAAAGACTGGATAAACCAGATGGTAAAACCGCTATTTAGCGACAAAGTAGCTATCACTTATGGGCAGTTCTCCTTCATTCCTGTTGGCAGTACCGGCCGCGTTACTTATTTTTTTTATGAGTACCTGTCAGACCTAAGCAAACTGTATAACAAGTATTTAAAAACCGAGGCGGTAAATGTTTACGGTTTTAATTCCGGCTTCAGGCGCGAACAGGGCTTGCAGGTTGATGGATTTAACCACCCACCGGGCACCAATGAAGACGGCTATCTGGCGCTAAAACTTACAGAAAAAGGTTTTGGAAGAATGCACAAAGTAACCGCCCTTGAAGCTATTGTATGGACTACTGACCGCCGCATCCAGATAGATGGCGGACTGTTTAAAGGGACCTTAAAACGCCTGAAAAGGGTCTTTAATATAGGGCGACGGTCCTAACTGAAAACTTCAGGGAACTCTTGTGCAAGGTGCGCAAACACGTTTTGCAGAATGCTGTCAACCTCATTCACCAGCGATCGTAAATATTCAGGGTCGCTGTTACCCGGATGTTCCAGGTGTAACAAAGTTTCTTTTAACGATGTAACCCCGAAATGCGCTATTGCGGATTTCATTTTATGTGCCAGCCCGCCAACCTCCGTCCAGTCGCCATGGGCGGCGGCAGCTTTAAGTGCCGCCAGGTCCGTTGTGGTAGCTTCTTTAAAAACCACTAAAAGTTTTGCCATAAACGGTTTATTGTCGTCGCAAAGCTGGTATATCGCCGTCAGGTCGTATGGTTTGGCTGAATTATTTTCGTTCATCGGTTTAAAAAAAATTGTTATACGTAATAAAAGTATCAATATGTTTTAATATAGATCCTAAAAACCACGCGTATAGTAAAACAAATTAATTAGTTGTTAAAAAACCCGTCGAAGTATTTTTAAAGTAGTAATTATATGAATATTTACGCATCAAATTTTAAAATAAAACGTATAACCAAGCAATTATTTTGATTAATTTAGTAACGTTTATAAAATGTATCTATGAGTCTTCCTAATTCTAATAAAGTCAAGATCCTGATCATCGAGGATGATGTTTATATGCAATTGATTTTAAAGGAGTTTTTGAGCAGCATTTACGAAACCGAAGTGTTTGTGAACGGTATGGATGCGCTTGCTTCCATACAAAACGGTAACATCCCCGACCTGATCATATCCGACCTGAATACGTCAAAAATTAACGGACTTCAGTTACTGGCGCAATTGCAGGCGAGTGATTTTTTTAAATCGATACCCGTTATCATAGTATCAGGCGAGGACAGTTCAGAAAAAAGAATATTGTGTCTGAATAGCGGCGCTGATGATTATATAGTAAAGCCTTTCAATCCCGCTGAGCTTGAGGCGCGTGTAAGAGTAATATTAAGACGAGTGAGCAGATAGCCCCTTTACCTATGAGTACCCCCACTTTAGTAAAAAAAACCCAGGTTATTGCACTAATAAATTTCGATAGTAAGCTTACGTCGCTTATTCATCACTGCGACCTGGAGGGCAGGCAACTGTTACATTTTGAGACCGATATTGATATGTTTACCGCCTGGGAAGAACAGCGGTTCGAGGTAGTTGCCATTCTGTCAAAAAGCGAAATACTTGGAAAATACGGTGTAACGCTGATAGAAAGCATGACCAAAAGGAAATTCCCGCGCATACCGGTAATTTTGATCATCAAACACCTCGACACTAATTTGCGCAGAATAGCTTTAGACGCCGGTATTGCCGATGCCTTCACCAGGCCCGTTAAGATAGAGAATTTAGAGTTGCGGCTTAATTTCCTGATCAACAGTTGGTCGGCTTTGCAAAGCAAATTAAAGCACAAGGATGCCGTGTACAGAACGCCCAACGGCAAGCGTGCTTTTGACATATTCTTTTCGGGCATGGCGCTGCTGTGCCTTTCGCCCGTTTTTCTGCTGGTGTATGTGCTGATAAAATTGGAATCACCAGGTCCGGCATTTTATTACTCTTACCGGGTTGGTACGGGTTACAATGTGTTTAAGTTTTATAAATTCAGGTCGATGTATGTTAATGCTGATAAGCGCTTAAAAGACCTTAAAGGATTGAACCAATACGACATTGATAATGCAGCAGCATCCGGCGAAAAATCAGTAGCCACTGATGAACAGTCGCTGTGCAGGGATTGCCAGAGCTACGGCAAATGCCAGTTCCCGCTGTATGCTGATAAGATAAGGTGGTGCGAAAAACAATTCATCGAATCGCGGAAAACAAACAGCGGTTCGGCATTTTTCAAGATCAAGAACGACCCGCGTATTACCAAAGTTGGCAATGTTATCCGTAACCTGAGTATCGACGAATTACCGCAACTTTGGAACGTGTTTATAGGCAATATGAGCATTGTGGGTAACCGCCCATTGCCATTGTACGAAGCTGAAAAACTGACTACCGACAAATATGCCCTGCGTTTTGCCGCTCCGGCTGGAATCACCGGCCTTTGGCAGGTTGAAAAACGCGGAAAAGGCAACATGAGTGAAGAAGAACGGCTGATGCTTGATAACACCTATGCCCAAAACCATAGCCTGATAAACGATATTAAGCTGATATTTAAGACGATACCGGCGTTGCTGCAGAAGGAGAACGTGTAACCGGGAACCCGGATTCGCTGGATTTATTGAGATTTTAAGGATATTGTATTTTTAGATTCAAACCCTTGCCCAACTCTTAGACGCTTCATCATATTTCTTGATCACCCTCGCAGGATTACCAGCCACCACAGAAAACGGCGGTACGCTTTTAGTTACTACCGACCCGCCCGCTACCACACTATGCTTTCCAATGGTTACGCCCGAGGTAATAACCGAGTTAGCAGCTATCCAGCAGTCGTCCTCCACAATTATTTGATTTACAACCACCTGTTGTAGGTATATGGGTACATTAACGTCGGTATATTCGTGATTAAGAGCGCTGACTACTATATTCTGCGCAAATATTACATTGTTGCCGATGGTTACCGGCCCAATAATTACGTTGCTCATGCCTATCAGCGTATTATCGCCTATCAGCACGTCGCCTACACCGTTGTTGATGGTGCTAAAATCTTCAATTACTGATTTCCGGCCCATCTCAAAACGATTAAAAGGCAGCACATCCATCCGGGTGTGCCACCTTACGCTTGAGCCACTCCCCTTTTTATGAACGAACGGATTTACAAACAGCTTTACCCATAGCCGCGGCCTGGCCTCGCCACTTGGTACCAGCATCCAGTGAACGAATTTCTTTAAGCCGGGGCTGCTTTTTATTTTATCTTTTATCGACATAATTTATTGCCTTTTAGCTTTTTCCCATATGGCGCTTTGTCTACCCGCCGCATAACGGTTAATGCCCGCCATCACCGCATAGTTCATCATGCAAAAATAATAGGGGATGAAAAATATCTTTACTTTTATCTGCCGCTCCTCTAATATCCAGCCAAACAAAGCCAGCAGGTAAAAACCAATTTGTGCCAACAGCAAAAGCTGGTAAATAAATGAGCCGTGCATAACAACTATGGCTATGTTCAACACCAACGCCAGTATCATTAAATAGGGCGTTACCGTCCATCTTAAAGCCCGGTGGCTGATGTATTGAAACGAGAGCACCGGGATCGGCAATGGGTTAAGCAGCGCTTTTAACCAAATGATGGATTGTATGCCACCTGCCGCTATTCGTATCTTCCGTTTTAGTTCTTCAGTTACATTTTGCGATGCCGATTCCGTAGCAAACGCCTCTGGCTCGTATATTACACGGAAGCCTTTTTGCGCCACTAACAGCGAGATCATAAAATCATCCAAAATAGTTTCAGGCGGAACGGGCTGATAAAGCGCCGTGCGCAGGCTGAACAACTCCCCCGCCGCCCCTACTACAGAATAAAGCTCCGAGTCCCAGGTTTTTAATTTGGATTCATATTTCCAGTAAAAGCCTTCGCCTGCTGTGGCGTTTCCAGCCTCCGCGTGAACACGTTTTTCACCGGCCACCGCACCCACTCTTGCATCGGCATAGTGGCGACAAATATTCACCAGTGCTTCGGCATTTAAAAAAGTATTCGCGTCGGTGAAAACAACAACCTCGGTAGTAACCGTATCCATCGCCCTGTGAACGGCGACTATCTTTCCTTTCCGTTCGGCGGTATGCATATGCCGGATCTCGGGATATGCACCCACTTTTTCAGCTGTGCCGTCGGTTGAGCCATCTGTAATGAATAAAAACTCCAGTTTATCTTTTGGATAGACCAATGCCAGGCTGTTCTGTATTTTTTGGTCGATGATATCTTCCTCGTTATAAGCCGCCACAACTAAGGTACAGGTGGGCAGCTTGTCAAACGCAACAACGGGCACAACGGGTTTCCCTTTAATTACCCGTTTTATTTTTATCAGTATAAACAACAATATGCCATAGCCAAAAAAAGCATAAAAGGTAATGAACAGACTTATCCAGAGGGCTATTTTCATGCTAACTGATGGGGTATCCTAAATTTTTACTATTCTTATTATGGGTAACATTCCACCAAATGGCCTTTAACAGCCAGCCGGTAAAGCCCTTGTATCCCTTGCGATTGTACTGCAAAATATTGCGCGGCACCACCAGGCAAACAAAGTAAATATAAAAAAATAACCTGGCCGCCACGGGCGCATTTCTGCGGATGAATAATATGCGGTTACGATTCATAAAATACTCCTTTAAAGCGCTTGCCCGGCCTACCGATACCGACTCTTTGTGATAAATAAGCGCCCGCGGCTCAACCCAAATCTCGTACCCGGCTTTTTTTATACGGTCGCACCAGTCCATTTCCTCGTAATAAAGGAAGAAATTTTCGGCCATCAGCCCGGCTTTTTCAATGGCTTCTCTTTTAACCATCATTGCGGCGCCGTGTCCGTAGCCTGTTGGGCCGGTCTGGTCGTCGTATTGGCCTTTATCAAGCTCAAACTGCCCTATGCAAAAATTGCGGCAGGTATAATAGTTCATGGGGGTGAATCCGACATATTGTAAGGTATCAGGCTGATCAAAATACCTGATCTTCGGCGATACCGTACCCACAGATGGATTCCGTTCTAAAATATCAACAAGCGACTGCACCAGTCCGGGAGTAAATTCGGTATCGTTATTCACAAAAAACAAGTAGTCGCCTTTGGCTTTCTTCAACCCTAAATTATTGCCGCCGGCAAAACCTAAATTAACGTCGGAACGTATAAACTCAATAGCTGGGTATTTAGCTTTCCATGCGGGTACATCATTGATCTTGCTATTGTTATCTACAACTATTATCTCTATTTCGGGATAATCATTTGTTAGCTTTATAGACAACAAAAATTGTTCGGTAACGAGGCTTTGATTGAAATTGACCGATATAATGGAAACGCAGCTATTCATTGAGTTGATACCCTGATACGGGCTTATACGATTATTTGAAAAGTAAAGATTACAATTGAGTATAAAAAATAAAGTTGCCGATAACACTACGGATTTTCATAAAAATAATGAAAACGAAGCTGCTATTGAAAAAAAACTCGATGAATTGATAGAGTTTATCGCCCTAAGTGATATTGACAGGGAAACTGTTGAAATACACTTGGTCCGGTTTAACAACGCCGTTAAGTTATCACTTGATCCGCTGGGCGCTTTAATAAGCGGCGACAAATCAACTAACGATACTGTGGTCGACGATTTCAGTATACTTTTATCAAACAAACGCTACCAGGTTAAGTTCCTGAAAAAGTTTCTTTACAGCGGCGGTTTGGCAAGGGTGGTATTGTTGTTGATAAGCGTTGTTTTGATAGTATTGGGTTATGGGATGATCATTATGCCTGCCCCGCCTTTTTTTGAAATGTTCACCATATTTTATTTTAATACGAACGATGGCATCACTATAATGGATTGCATATCGTTACTGGTGATACTTTCGGGTGTTTATTTCCTGATAAAGGCCGTGTTTTCAAAACCCATTCTTTTAAGAAAAACGAAGTTTTAATTTTCCGGCGACTTGGCTCTGAATTTTTGCCATGTATCAATAGCCAGCAGCTTGGTTTCGCTGTATCCATAGGTATAAACACCCCAAAAGCTGAACTTAAAATACTTATTGAGCGCCCAGTACCCGATGATCACCCCTACTATCGTCCAGATAGCGCTGGATAGAACCGCGCCGTAAATATTCCCAAAAACAAGTATCCCCACCACATCAAACACCACGTTAAACGCCAGCATGATAAGCACTTTATAAAAGTTGACTATTGGCCTGTTAATAACATCAAGCGTTAAGCCAAAAAACCTGTCGGCCGGGTAAAGCAGCGAGAATGTTAAAAAGCATCTGAATATATTGGCAGCCTGCGAACCTACATATTTACCGCCGCCTATGATATATATAGGCAGATCGGCCAGCGCCCAGCCACATATGGCAATTGGTATAAGCACCACCGTTATCATACCCAGGTATTTTTTGGTGATCTTGATAACCTCAGCCGGGCTGTCTTGCTGAAAAGCCGCCGATAACGAAGGCATCGCTGTGGCAGCGAAGCTCCGCATTAGTATCTCCACAACCTGCATCAGGCTTTGGCCAAGGTTATAAACCGCAAGTGCGGCTTTGCCCAGCATATGATTGATAATAAAGGCATCCGAAAAGCCGAACAGGTTTGAGCTGAACGTTGTGCCTACGCTGAATTTCCCGAAATGGTAAAGGTCAAGTATACCCTTACGGCTCCTGTTCTTAATGGTAGTGATTCGCGCCCATCCCATTACCAGTACATAAACGCTCGCGACAAAATAACAAAGTATATAGGAGAACAAAACACCCATCAGGCTCATTTTGCCGATAATAATAAGCGTTAATATATACACCAGGAAACCGCCCTGGTTAACCATGCGCACATAAAGCAGCCGGTCAAACCGTTGCTCGCCCTGTAATATGCAAGTTGCTATAAACATGGGCAGCATACATATAAAAGCAACACCCGACCATCGGAAAAACAACAGATAGCCTTCATCATGGATACTATTGATAAAAGATAAAGCCACAATACTGATCATGCACAGCAAGCCCGTAATGCACGAGCCTATGAACCAGGCCGAGCCGGCTATTTCAGCCGCGCGTTCCGGCGTTGCGCCGGCATAGAATTTTATAAAAGCAGTTGTTAAGAATCCTGAGCGGAAATTATCTACTAAAAGCAGCGTGGTTTGAAAGAGCACCCAAACACCGGCATCGTTAACAGGCAGCGAGCGATAAATGACCGCCATAATAACCATACCCATGCCCGACATGATAACGTTACCGGAAAGCGAAAGAAAGTGTTTATTCTTGATTAACGTGATAATTTTTGAACTCATATCAGCACAAATTTCGGCAACATTCCGTATAAGGAATCAAGGGGGAAAATAGTCAATTATTTGTATATTCGTCGTAACTATATGGAAGTAAAAAGGAATTATTTTAGCGAGGTTACTCTACTTATCACGCACTATAACCGCAGCAGCTCGCTCGAAAGATTACTGAAGGCATTTGTTGACCAGAATATATATTTTGGCGACATTGTTGTTTCTGATGACGCAAGCAAACCCGAACATATTGCAAAAATCGGGAAGTTACACGACAAATACGATTTCAGGCTGATCACTACTCCAAAAAACGGCGGTCTCGGGAACAACATCAATAAGGGCCAGGCGGCAGTAACCACTCCATATACTTTATACGTTCAGGAGGATTTTGAACCCAAGACCATCTTCTTAGAACATTTTAAAGACGCCTTTGATTTTCTGCAAAAAGATGAAACGCTTGATATAGTTCGCTTTTACGCCTATTTTAAATATCCTTACCTGAAACCGTATGGAAAAGGCTTTTCAGAAATGCTTTTTAAACCGGGGTTCCTGGCTAATAACCATATTAAATTTTACGTTTACAGTGATCACCCGCATTTAAGGCGGAGCACGTTTATTGATAAATTTGGTAAATATATCGAGGGTAAAAACGTTGATATTACGGAGGCACACATGGCGTTCTCGTTCTTACAAAAGAAAGGGCGCGGACTGTTCTTTGATCATTATACTGACCTTTTCTACCAAAAAAACTCCGCCGATGAGCCAAGTACCGCCGCCAGAAGCAGCTGGCGCGAGAGCAAAAACCTGTTTGCGCTGGCCGTTAGGGAAATATACCTTCAGTTTAAGTTACTAAAATGGACCTACAGGTACTATTTTAAGAACTATCATCATTAGTTTTACGTAGATCAGGCTATTATGCAGCAGGCCAAGTTTACTACAACAACTTTATTGGTAACTCATTATAACCGGAGCCAGTCGTTAGAGCGGTTATTAAAGGCCTTTGCCGATCAGGGCATCGGGTTTGGTGATATTGTAGTATCTGATGACGGCAGCAAACCCGAGCACCTGGAAAAACTGAAACAACTGCAAACAACCTTTCCTTTCCGTTTAATTACCACGCCCGTTAACAAAGGCCTGGGCAATAATATCAACAAAGGCCAGGACGCTGTAAAAACACCATATACCCTATACATACAGGAAGATTTCGACCCGTTTGCAGGCTATGCCAAACGCCTGACAGATGCATTAAGCATTATGGATGAGCGGACCGACATAGATATGGTTCGTTTTTACGCTTATTTTAAATATCCATATTTAAAGCCTTTCAGAGATGGTTTTTCCGAAATGATGTTTGCCGTTTGGAAACCCGGCTACCGCAAGTTCCACTGTTACAGCGATCATCCGCACCTGCGCCGCACCACATTCTTTAACAAATTCGGCCGTTACGCCGAAGGTCTGAAAGGCGACCGTACAGAATTTTTAATGGCGATATCCTTTTTAAAAAATAAAGGCAAAGCCATGTTTTATGACGACTATAAAGGCGTGTTCGACCAGGTAAACTCATCCGACGAGCCCAGCACCATGAAACGCAGCGACCTGCGCCAAAGCCAGAATTTTGTGATCGTTTTTGCGAGGAGCATCTACAGAAATGTGATGCATAACTATGATTTTGCCAGGGCGAAGCGAATAAAAAGCTGAACAGAAAAGCTCTGTTAAACCGGCATAGGGTGAAAAAAACAAATTCTCTGAATTTTTAAGACAATAAAGTGTTCGCGGTGTTTTTTGCGTTCGCGGTGTTCGTCGTGTTCGCGGTGTTTTTTGCGTTCGTGTCGTACGTGGCGTTTTTTGCATTCACGATGTTCGTAGCGTACATGGTGTTTGCAGTGTTTATAATGTTTGCAGTGCTAAGCGCGGCATTACGAAAGCCAGTATTTTGGTTAATCGGCGCCGGCTAAATTATGATAGTTTGTTATCCCTGCTTCTTATTTGCAAGCGCCCTGGCCATCAGCACTATAATTTCTCTTGCCCGTATTTCCCAGGTGTTTTGCTGCGCGACGGACAGCCGTTCCGCTTGTTTGGCCGGGGTATCGTTTTTCAATATATCATTGATAGCTTTTGAGAACGAAACGGCATCGGCACAAAAATTAACAGCGCCATAGGTATAATCCTGCAGATCGGGGTTAAAATCTGTTACTATAACAGGTTTACCCGCACCAAGGTATTCAAACAGCTTCAGCGGGAAAATAGTATTGCTCACCTCGTCCTTCTTAAAAGGAATAATGGCGATATCAAAACCCTTCAGCATCTGCGGCATCTCGGCATAAGGAACAGCGCCCGGCAGGTAAACGTTCGGTGCGTTAAAGATCCATTCGGGGATATGCTCTCTTATAGCCGGGCCGGCAAAAACAAAGTTTTTATCCTTATTGGCGTCAATTACCTTATGAAGCATATCGTAATCAAGCCGCCGCTCAATACTACCAAAGTAACCGATGATGGGGTGCGTAATATCCTTTATTAGCACATGCGCGGGCAGATTTTTATCCAGTGCTTTTGAGCTGTGCGTGAGGTCGGCGGCGTTGGGTACAAAAAAAGTATTTTTGTTGATCTTTGATTTTTCGTTATACAAGGCCTTCGCCGTACAAATCACCATATCGCTTTCCTTCACCAGCTTTAGCTCCGATACGAAACCATGTTTCAAATCGTATGGCGTTATCATTGGGTCCAGGCATTGGTAGATGTTCAATTGCGGTTTTAAAGCCTTACCAACGTCGGGATAATGAAAATTGAAGGAGTTAATGAACACAAAATCCTTTACGCCTCGCTTCTTTAATATTGTCTTCAGCCGTTTTACAATTATCCGTTCGTTTATCTTCAGTAAGGCCCTGAAAACCGGCCCTTCCGGCAAAAAATTGATGGGGAATACAAACGGCAGGCTAATTTTTTTCAGGTTAGGCTGAGGTGTGTCGATTACAGCTTCATCTGCATTTAAAAAGCTCCTCTTCCGCGCCAAAAAGGCCGGCGAATGGCGGCTATTGATATAATCTTTATAAGTTAACGGATATTCTATATAGTAAACCGGGTTGGTTACAGCAAAACTGCGCGCCAGAAATATGGCTGTAGCCTCGATAGGCGCATCATACCGCATGTTGCTGAAGATAAGAATGGTTTTGTTGTCCATTGCCTCGAAAGCTTTCTCATCGACAGGGGTATTTTGCTGCATGGTATTTATACGCTGATAGCGGCCAATATAGTTTTGGCTTTTTCTTCTTTTAATTGCAGGTCGAGCCGTAAAGTAACATTTATGAGCGCTGCCTCCAGGTAAAACATAATGTTCGACGGGAACTGCACCAATGCCTCCTGCGGAAAATTTGCCAGGTTGTAGGCAAACAGGACGAGCGTCATGGCCAGGCAATAGGTTTTCAGCTCGGGATCATCTATGAGATAATAGTTGTTGATACCCGTTCGCAATATCACGAACATAAAAATGCAAAAAACAAGCAGGCCTACCCAGCCATCCTCTACAGCTACGCGGATATAACCACTATCGGGCGGGAAATGCGCCAGGTAAGAATCAGGTGCAAAACGCTGACCCCATACCCCTGTCGCCCCCAAACCACCTCCTATCGGGTGTGCAACTATATAGGGTTGTATCCTTTTTTGATTACGCTTCCTGAGATTGTAAGAATCATCGTTATTCGGCCTGAATGCCGTTTGAAAACGCAATATATTGGGGTTGGACGTTGGCATAACGATCAATACCGCCAAAAACACCGCCGCTATCGAAATATACAACAACACCTTTTTGCTAAATTTAAGCACGGCAAGCAGCAGTAAAGCCGCCGGTAACAATATATTGGCACCGCGGGTACCCGAAAACAACATTGAATCAAGGAAAAATAATACCAGCGCTATCAAACCTATTTTTTGCCAAAGCTTTATAGGCGTTATAATAATGCAGATACAAAAAATGCTGGGCATAACCATGTTATAGGCAAAGGCAACTGGATCTGAGAAGAACGAGAATTTGCGCCAGTGTCCGTCAATAAACAGCAGGTCGGCTATGCCGGGGGTGTTAAGGTATTGCAGTTCGTGGCTGTTAAAGCCTATATACTCCTGTTTAAAACCGTAGGCCGCACCCAAAAACGACAGCACCAGCCATAATGTGAACATTACCCGCATGTATTTAACCGAGCGAATATTGTACACAAACACAAAGTAGCAGAATGAAACTATAGCTACCGACCTGATGGTATATAACCATGCCATGCGCGATGCTGCAATGGGGTTGCCCACCTCGAGCAGGTTGTAACCAAGCCAAATAAATATCACGGTGGTTATAGGGCTCTTAAAGATCGACCAGCTGGCTTTTTCCACCTTCATCCTTATCAGCATGCCCAGCAGCAGCAGCACCTGCAGGCCGTCCATTAATGTACCCACCGGAAAATCGATCCCGGTTTGCAGTATTACGAACAACATATACGCCATGATGATGAGCACGATCATCCCGAATTTAGGATATGCCACAATAAAAATTGTAACCGGGATGCCCGCAAGCAACAGGAGGAACAAAACCCCGAATACAAGCCCCATATAGGCTATGCCAGCGCCTACTACAAGGGCTATAAGAATAAGTACCCCTAAACCCACCGGATTATATAACTTTTCTACAATAAAAAGTTGCCGTAAATTTTGGACGAAACCGGTCCCTGCCGTTTGTGAACGGGGTGCATGAATAACCTTTTCGTGCTCAAGTTCCTCCATTAAAAGAATAGTATCTTAAAGAAAAATACAAACGTGCTTGCAAAGGCGACAATTATCGCTACTATCCGCGTTATTTTATCGATCCGCTCCTGGCTGGTAAGCTTTTGTTTTGCCTGCAGCGACTTTTCAGATGGTTCAGTTCTCATCGGCTTTTGTTTTGTCGGCCCCCGCTTCACCGGCGTTATAATAATGCGTTGTAGCTACCGAATGTTTATTGGCATTGCGAACTTTTAATAACGACAGCACCTGGAAAAAGATAAATTTCGGGATATTAATGAGCGACTGGTATATACTTTTATCCGTATCAGACTTTGCTAACGCGATGTAAAAGCCCAACACAAAGCATATAAAACCGAACAGCCATACCAGCACCGCCGTTAAGCTGATGAATACATTGGCCAGCATACAAAACATGGCCAGTATTAAAAAGATGAAAAGTGGCGGCCGCAGCAATATCAACCCAAATACAAACTGGTTGCGGCTAAAATTGCCGATGCCCTTAAACAGCAGTGTAAATCCAAACTTAAAGTATTTAAACCACGTATTTATCCACCGCGAACGTTGTTTTACCAACTGATCGGAGTGGGTGGTTTTTTCATCATAAACAATGGCTTTGTCGGTGAATGCTATGCGCAGGTCCTGCCCTACTATGATGGACTGCAGCACCTTGTCAAAGCCTGCGCCTGTGATCTCTTTATCCTCCAGGCAATCCCGGTATAGCTTTGTGGTAAACGCCATGCCAGAACCGGCAAGCGTAGCCGATGAGCCAATGCCAAACAGCACTTTGCCATCATAATAATGGTAATAAATGTCGCGGGCGGCATCAAGCCGGGCGTAGGTGGTATTTAAATTCTTTGCTTCGCGAATGCCCTGCACGGCTACGAAGCCCTGGTTAAACCGTTTGTCCAGTTCATGCAAATATTCAGGATCAACAAGGTTATCGCTGTCAATGATTGTCACCCGTGTATGCGGGCGTTTAAAGTTGCGAATAGCATAAAAATGAGATCCCGTATTGCTGGCAATCGTATTTTCGGGCCGGAGCAGGATAACACGCTCGTCGGCAAAATTCAGGCCCGATATATCGCAGTTATCAGCCACAATATAGATAAGGTAATTGCTATAATTTAGCTTTAACAGCGATGCCACCACCGCCGGGAGCGAATCAACCTGCTGGTAAGCGGTTACTATAATGCCGTAATCATCTTCGGGTGCTGGGGGCAGGTTTTCATTTCTGTCATTAAAGCACAGGAAAAGTACCATTGGCAAATAAAGATTATATCCAATTAATACCTGTAATATGATCCAAATTAACCAGATAATTGTCATTGTAAATCCGCTTTATCAATCCTCTGCCGGTACCTCCGTTACGTTGTTCATTTTGTAAACAACATTCAGTACCCAGCCCATAAATTTTCCGTCGAGCGCTTTTAAATATTCTATGTGTTTCTTCTGGTGTTCTTTTATACCCTTCCCGGCTTCAAAAACGGCTAATATTTTGTCAGAAAACTTGTTCCACTCTTTTGATTTATTCAGGGTGCTTAAGGCCGATGCTTCAATAATGATAATATCAAAGGCATCCCGCAGCCTGTCGAATTTTTCTTTAATTACACTTTCGGCATTTACCTCGAGCAATGAACCATCGCCGCCTTTATTGCTCAGAACGGTTATTTTAGCTGTATTATGAGGCGAGAAATTAGGCACTGTTCCGTTAATGTAATCCTCTACATATATCCTTGACCGCACCGAATCACTTATACCGGGATTGCTAAAATTGCCATCTATAAGCAACACTCTTTTGTTCACTAACGAATATGCGTAAGCCAGGTTGGTAGCCACAAAGGTTTTACCTTCGCCGGCCGATAAACTATTTATTACCAATACTTTATTGCCAGCCAGCTCAGTATCAACTTCAAACCTTATGGATTGTAATAAGTTGCGGAACTGGTAGGTTTCAGGGTTGGTATGGTCATCGCTCCAAACCTTCCGCAGGTCAATGGTGGAACTGGTTAACAGGTTGAGATAACCCAGTACAGGCACGCCGGTTTTATTGGCCAGTTCGGCAGGCGTTTTTACCGTATCATCAATAAACCACAAATAAAAGAACACCAGCAGGCAAACAATAAACATAATGATGCCGCTTAAAATAACCAGCAGCATTTTTTTTGTTGGCTGCATCGCGCCTGGCTGTGCAGTATCCATCTGGCGCAATTGCACAGTGTAATTGGCATCCAAACTGGTTTGATTGTATTTGTTTAATATATCAAGATATTCCTTCTGGGCTATATCTATCGCGCTTTCATCTTTCTGCACAACCGCCTCATGGGGTACAATGCCGTTCAGTTTTGCGTTCAGCCTTGTCAGTTCGTTTTGTATCGACCCTATACTACTTTTAGCAATTTCATATTGTATCTGCAGCGTAAGGCGTTGTTGTATCAGGTTTTGCTGCGTGGCGATAGGGTTTACTATGGGAATATCCGACGACTGCCCTATTTTAGCCTCCAAAACCTTGTTAAGCGAGTCTTTTTCGCGTCCGTAAGCCTCGTCAAAATTACTCTCTACATATTTCTGGTTAACTGCCTTTAATTGATCGGTCAGGTTGGCTATATCCTGGTTTACCGGCACCAGCAGGCTTTCCATATATTGCCTGTCGCCGGGTTTAAATTTGTCGTCTATACTTTTTATTGTAGCGAGGCTGCTGGCGGCATCGCGCTGCGCCTGTTCCAGGTGGGTTTCAAAATCTGCTATCTGTGTATAAACCGCACGCGATTCCTCGGGTATATTCAGGATCTGGTTTTGGATCTTATAATTTTTAAGCTGATTAATGATGGCATCAAGCGTATCTCTTTTTGATTGCACCAATGCACCAAGGAAAGTAATAGCTTTCACCTGGTTTTCCCTAACAATGGTGGTATAGTAGGTAATAAACTCATGTGCTAAAGAATTTACTACGAAAGCCGTCATCTCGGGGTTATTGGCCGTGTATTCCACATCGATAAAATCGCTGGTTTGTGCGCGATAGATGTTAAAGTTCTTGAGTAACGATTCGTTATCGTACTTCATAGAGCCTATCAGTTCGGCCAAGCCGCGCTGATCATCGTTAAATAATGACAATTCCTGCCGCTTGTTATAAAAATCAGTATAAACCGCTACGGCGTGCAGCCTTGCGGCAGTATTCAGCTGCAACAACAACTTACTGGGTTTGCTGAACGGCCGCGGGCTGGTAAGGTCATGGATCATCAACTGATACGACACCTGTTCCACCACTTTTTTCGACCGGATCATTTCAAGCAGATTATCAAAATCCTGGGTTATCTGGTTTTCGGTGGGGCCATTGGCTGTATTTAAGTTTTGTTGTGTCTGGTCGACGATGCCGGTGGCTATTTGCGTATCTGAGGTATAACTATCGGGTTGGTTGCGTACTAAAAAATAGGTTATAACAATAGCAAGTAACGGAATTATTATCAGTGTAAATTTATGACGGGAAAGAATTTTGAAATAATTGCTTAATTCCATTATTTAATATCTTCTAATTTTTCGCCCAGTAATTCTTCAAGATCCGCCTTGGCGATCAGTGCATTGGTTTCGGCTTGAATTTTTGCTGAGTAAGCTGTAGTAACGTCGAATTGTGCCTTACTGTAGTTAGCATACGTCTCCTCACCTTTTTGAAATCTGTGTTTAACATCGTTTGCTACATTTTCGGCCTCGGTAGCAGCCTGTGTCTGCAATTTCAGGAAGGCAACAAACTGTACATAGGTGTAATATCTTTTTTTTACGTTATTGGTAAGTGTTAACATGTACTCATCGCGCGTATCCTGCGCAACTTCCAGATCCTGTTTAGCCTGCCGCACGGCAAAAGGCTTCTCTAAAAAAGTGCCCAGGTTAAAAAACACACCCGCCTGGAACCCGTTGAACTGGCTCGACACGGTTTGCCCGTTTATAACTGTTGACGTTTGTGGTTGATAGATATAGGAAACTGTGAAAGCATCAAGGTATGAAACGCCCGCTTTGCCTATGGCGGCACGCGCAGATACTATCTTTGCTTCATTTGCTCTTACAGCCGGGTAATTGGTTTTGGCAATTTGGATAAGTTTATCCAGGTACATTACTGAAATATCAGGCACTATGGATGATTGCTGGGCTTGCACGCGGGTTTGCGCCGCAATTATAACGGCCAGAACGAAGAGTAACTTTACCTTATTCATTTGTAATTTAATTACTTGTACCTATATAATATGCCTTAATTTAAACTGGATAGTACACAAATATTGGTGTAATTATGCGGACTTCTTGTGCGCATTTATCAACAAGCGGGTTTGGGTGTTGATAAGTATTTTTACGCCCCCGCTGCGATAAATTTTTTGCGGTATTCAAGCGGAGTTTTACCAGTGATGAGCTTAAAATGGCGGTTGAAGTTTGATACGTTGGTGAACCCGCACTCGAAGCTGACCATCACCATACTGAAGTCGTTTTGCACCAGCAATTTACAGGCGTGGCTCACCCGCACCTCCAGCAGGAAAGTAAAATAGCTTTTCTGTGTTCTCGACTTAAAATAACGGCAAAAAGCATTCGGCACCATGTAAACAATGGCGGCAACGTCCTTTAGTTTAATAGTACGGGTAAAATTATTCAGGGTGTATAAATAGATCTTGGTGAGGCGGTTCTCGTCCTGCTCATTATAAGTAATGCGGTATTTCCGGGAGGTAATGTAAGCATGATCATCGCGCTGGCTTAATAATGTAAGCAGTTGCATTAACAAAAGCATCCGCAATGACTTGTCAGCACTTAGCAGATCATTCATCAGCTTTACCACATCTTCTTTATCTATACCGGTAAATCGAATTCCGCGTGCAGCAAGTCGTAACAAACCGGCAAGGCTTTCATTTTCGGGTAGGGTTAAAAAGCGTTCGCCAAAAATATCGGCGTCAAAATGCAGGGTCAATAATTGGGTTGATAACGGTATCATTCCCTGCTGCATCATCATATTTTCAAACGTGTGCGTATCAAACCTGAACATATGCGGCACGTTGGCGCCTATAAGTACCAGGTCGCCCGCCGATATAGGCTCTATATTGTCGCCGATAAACCGCGTTCCCTCACCTGCTTCAATGTATATAAGTTCAAATTCAAGGTGATAATGCCATTCGTTAAAGCTGTGATAGCTGTCAGAACGGCTGATGTGAAATGAAGCCCCGGCGTATTGCGGTAATTTATGTAAACGAGGTTTCATTTTATACTATTATCACTATCTAATCATTATAAACACAAATATAGGTTAATATAGTATCAAAATTAATCTATATAGTAAAAAAATGCTAATTGCCCACCTCCTACTTTTGTATTATAAATTAAATGAACATGAAAACGAAAGCATATACACTGAAACTCAATGAAGCTTCGCTAAGCGACATTGAATTGGTTGGCGGCAAAAATGCCTCACTTGGCGAGATGTTAAAGAACTTATCAGAACAGGGTATCATGATCCCCGGCGGCTTTATTATAACTGCCGAGGCTTACTATCAATTCATTGCTTATAATGACCTTGACATCAGCATTAAGGAAATAATTGCAGGTACCGATGTTAACGATATTAAACAACTGAACCGTTGCGGCTCCGCTATCAGGAAGCTGATACAAAAAGGAGCCTTCCCTGTAGATATGCAGAAGGAGATCATGACTGCATACCATAACCTTTCATTAGAATATGGCGAAGAACATACCGATGTAGCCGTGCGCTCTTCTGCCACCGCCGAAGACCTGCCCGATGCTTCATTTGCCGGACAGCAGGATACTTATTTAAATATAAGTGGCCGCGAAGAGCTATTGGTTGCCGTACGCAATTGCTTTGCCTCTCTCTTCACCGACAGGGCGATCAGCTACCGCAAAGGGTTTGGTTATGATGATTTCCTGATCGGCCTATCTGTTTGCGTGCAAAAAATGGTACGGTCGGATATTGGCGCATCAGGTGTGGCCTTTTCTATCGATACCGAAAGCGGTTTTAAGGATGCAGTTATCATCAACGGTGCCTACGGTTTGGGCGAAATGGTGGTGCAGGGCGCTATAAATCCCGATGAGTTTACGGTTTATAAACCCACACTGAACAAAGGCTATAATGGTATTATAGAAAAGAAACTTGGCAGCAAGGAAAAAAAGATGATCTACGGCAAGGGCGCCGAGCGTGTGGCGATCATAGAAACGACTGTCGACGAACGCAATAATTTCTGTTTGACCGATGAGCAGATATTGGAACTGGGCCGCTGGGTGGTAAAAATAGAAGCCTATTACTCAAAACTAAAGGGCAAATGGTGCCCAATGGATGTGGAATGGGCGGTTGATGGTAAAAGCGACAAGCTGTTCATAGTACAGGCCAGGCCGGAGACCATTCATTCGCGCAAGCAAACACATACCATAACCCATTATGCCATTCATGATGAGTCGCGGTTTGAGAAACTTTTAGTAAAGGGTATTGCCGTTGGCGACAAAATAGCAACCGGCAAAGTGCATTTGCTAAAGTATATGGACCGCGACGGCATCCAAAATATTGATTTTAAACCCGGTGATGTAATGGTTACCGACATGACGGACCCCGATTGGGAACCTATAATGAAAATTGCTTCGGCCATTATCACCAATAAAGGTGGCCGCACCTGCCACGCTGCAATTGTTGCCCGCGAATTAGGTGTACCGGCTATAGTTGGCTGTGGCAATGCTACCGAGCTGCTAAAAGACCGCCAATTAGTAACTGCCAGTTGCGCTGAAGGTGAAGCAGGTTTGATATACGAAGGTGAGATCGCTTTTGACAGTACCGAGTTTGACCTGGCTTCGTTGCCCGAAACTAAGACGCCGGTAATGATGAATGTTGCTTCGCCGGATATGGCTTTTAGCTATGCACATTACCCTAACAAGGGTGTCGGCCTTGCGCGCGAGGAGTTCATCATCAACAACTATATAAAGATCCACCCGCTTGCGCTTATCCATCATCATGAGCTAAACGACGAAAAACTGAGCCTTGAAATACAGGAAGCCATAAAAGGCTACCCCGATGGCGAAACGTTTTTTATAGAGAAGTTAAGCTATGGTATAGCCAAAATAGCGGCTGCATTTAATCCTAATAAAGTTATTGTGCGCTTCTCGGACTTTAAGACCAACGAATATTTTAACATGCCGGGCGGCAAATATTTTGAGCCTGTTGAGGAAAACCCCATGATAGGCTGGCGCGGGGCATCGCGCTATTATTCTGAAGCTTACAAGGCAGCTTTTGGGCTGGAGTGCAAAGCCATAAAGAAAGTGCGCGAAGAAATGGGCCTGACGAACGTTGTCGTTATGATACCTTTTTGCCGCACCATAAGCGAATTGCTGATGGTATACGGGGTAATGGAAGAAAATGGCTTAAAACGCGGCGAGAACGGACTTGAGGTATTCCTGATGGCTGAGCTGCCGTCTAATATCATCCTGGCTGATCAGTTTGCTCAACATATTGATGGCTTTTCTATCGGTTCAAATGACCTTACCCAGTTGATACTTGGATTGGACAGGGATTCGTCGCTGGTTGCCGGCCTGTATAACGAGCGTAATGATGCGGTTAAAATGATGATATCGTCGCTCATAAAAACTGCCAAACAAACAGGCATCAAGGTAGGCATATGCGGCCAGGGGCCATCAGACTACCCGGACTTCGCCCAGTTTTTGGTTGAGGAGGGTATCGACAGCATTTCCGTAACACCGGATTCGTTCTTTAAAACTGTTGTCGCCATCAACGAGATAGAGCAACAACTGGAAATAGCAAAGATCACCGTACCATTGATAGCCAATCATATAGAAAAACTATCGGCGTGAACCGAGGTGTTTTAAAGCCGTCCCGGGCTCAGGTTCGGGGCGGCTTGTCCATATAACATCAATTAACATTTTAATATAGCTGCTTATGAAATCTGTAAGAACATTAGGACAATTTATTATTGAAAAACAAGCCGATTTCCCTTATGCCAAAGGGGAATTATCAAGGTTGCTGCGCGATATTGGCATCGCCGCAAAAATTGTGAACCGTGAAGTTAACAAAGCGGGTTTAATAGACATTTTAGGTGATAACGGCACCACCAATATCCAGGGCGAAGGGCAAAAAAAGCTGGATGTGTACGCCAATGACCAGTTTATTTCGGCGTTGAAATGTGGCGGCGAATGCTGCATAGTGGTTTCGGAAGAAAATGACGATTTTGTTCACATGGACGGCGAAGTTTCTAAAAACGCCAAATACATAGTCGCCATCGACCCGCTTGATGGATCGTCGAACATTGATGTGAATGTTGGACTGGGTACAATTTTTTCTATCTATCGCCGTAAATCAACCGAAGGGCAGGCGACTATTGAGGATGTTTTGCAGCGGGGCATTGAACAGGTTGCAGCGGGCTATATCATATATGGTTCGTCGACGATGCTTGTTTATACGACGGGCAAAGGTGTTAACGGGTTCACTTTAGATCCCTCGATCGGTGAGTTCTGCCTCTCCCATCCAAACATGAAGATACCTAAGGATGGAACCATATATTCTATCAATGAGGGGTACTATTCTCATTTCCCCGAAGGCGTAAAAAAATACATTAAGTTTTGCCAGGTTGAGGACTTAAAGACAAACCGGCCATATACATCGCGCTACATAGGTTCCATGGTAGCCGACCTGCATCGTAACATGATAAAAGGCGGCATATTTATTTACCCGGTAACATCAAGCGCGCCAAAGGGCAAACTGCGACTGGTTTACGAGTGTAACCCAATGGCTTTTATTATTGAACAAGCCGGCGGCAGGGCAAGCAACGGTTACAAACGCATTATGAACCTTGAAGTTACAGAACTGCACCAGCGCTCTGCAATATTTATTGGTTCGGTTAATATGGTGAAGAAAGCGGAAGAAATGATGGAACGTTTTTCGCCCATCACTTCTAATGCTGATTTTAGTTATATGGAGTTGCTTTAAGCTTGCCGCCTGTACGTCGTTGTGTCTCCTCGCCATGACGTGGTGATTAAACAGGAAAGCCTTACGGAATACGTAAGGCTTTCTTATTTAATATTTTTATTTGCCCGATGGTGGCGGCGGTAAGCCAGCGGGGTTTTGTCCCGGGGCAGGGGCTGGTGTTGGTTGACCTGGGCCATGATCGTGGTCATGATCGCCATGCATCTCCATTCCTTTCATATCTTCAGGATGCGGGCTACCGCGGTGGCAGGTCATACATTTTATAGCGCCAACTACCATGTTCAATGAGTCTTTTTTGCCTTCAAAATATTTGTTGTTTATTTTGGTCATCATTTTAAACATTTCGCGGGCCATATGTTTTTCGGGCTTGGCATCGCTGGCAAAATCCAATTTGCCATCTGTGCCCGGCGCGTGGCAAAAGTTACAATGCACACCCAACGACTGCGACCACTCGTGCATAACGTGGCCAAGGGCTTCGTGCGGAATATCTTTTGGTAAAACTTTTAGATTTTTAAAACCGGGATGGTCATCATCAGCCCGCATGGAAGTTAGGGCCGAAAATATCACTACAGCAAGCAAGCTGGCAATGATCATTATTTTTTTGTTAAAAGGCATATGTTCGGGTTAAGAAACTAAGGTAAATATATTTTTGGCGCCGATACAAATTTTTAGCCGTAATTTTTTTGCGACAGGAATGAAAAGGTTTTTTTTTAAATCGTCTTCAACTCTTTATTGCGGCGGAAGATGGACAACAGGAAACCAATAACCATAATAACTGTACCCGACCACAGGAAGTTGATATATGGAAATTCGATGGCGCGCATAACAATATAAGGGCGTTTGCTTTCCGGTTGATCGTAAACGGTTATTTCAACTTTGTTTTTATCGGGAATTATTTTTGTAAAGCGCAGTTTTAACCCTGCATCATCAACCTTGCGGGCAAAATCAAATACGCTGCCATTTTTTATCAGGTAAACAGGCATAGCTTCGTAGGTTCTGCCATGCGATATTACCTTCAAATCAGCGCCTACGGCAATGTCCGAGCTGCTAAGCGGGATATTTTCAACGTGGGCATTTTTGTTCAAGCTTTCCAGCACAATGATGCCATCCCTAAAGGGTATGGTGTCCCCTACGCTTACTTCTTTGGCTATCGGCGCGTTATAGTTCTTGTCATCGTCTGCAGCGCTGTGGCCTGTTGTATCATCTGCCGGGCCAAATGCTTCCTGCGGCGCCATACTGATATGGGTATACAGGTCATGAAACAAATAATGCTTGGTAGCTGGCGATGAAACCAGGCCCATTTTAGGGTTTGATTGCGAGTTTGGATACAGGGTAAATTGCTCAACCGCTTTGCCGCTTGCGTCAACACGCTTATAGTCAACCTTAAAATAATGATTTGGCGCAGCGGATGAATCGCCGGAGTAAGTTACCGTATAATCGCCCATTTTTATAGGCTGAAATTTATACAGCATAATATTTTCCTTGGGGTTGTTGCCTTTGGCGAACTCAGCGCCGTAGTCGTCGCCATTGGTATTGTCTGATATAACTTTGCTGGTTCCGGCTGCTATTAAAGCGCCTATCATGATGAGGCCAAAGCCTATATGCGCCACTGCCGAGCCGGCCAGTTTGATCTTGCCTTTGAATGCCTCGCCCAAAACCTTCGCGTTAGCCATAACCGAATAAATGGCGCCAAACATTACTAAACTGAATACGATACGCAGTTTGTAAACGCCCGTTACATATATAATAACGCCCGTAAGCAATGCCGAAACGATAAGATATATAACTGTTGTAATGTAAAAACGGGTATTGTCTGTCTTCTTATATTTTAAGAACTGTGTAACGCCGGCAAGCAAAGTAACCACAACGGCAAAGCCTGCCTGGAAAACATTATATAATGTAACCGGGTTAGTTGGCGGCGCTATACTTGTTTTAAACATAGCATTCCAAACAGGGATGGAGGTTACAACAACCAGTTGCAAGCACGATAACGCTAAAAATACGGCGCCAACAAACATCCAGAACTCTCGCGAATAGGTTTCTTCTTCTTTCTTGCTGATGGGCATTTCCTTAAACCGCGCGACCAGCAGAACTATCATCAACAGCGCGAACACAGCCGCATCTACTACCAAATGCCAAAACATGCCCAGATCGGTAAAGGCGTGTACCGAGGTGTCGCCTAAAATACCGCTGCGGGTAAGGAACGAGGCGTATAATACCAGCACAAAGCTGATCAATGTTAAAAATGTAGCTGTAAAATACGAGTGACCGGTGTTTTTATACACGATCATTACGTGCAACGCACCCACCAATGTAAGCCATGGGATAAACGCCGCGTTCTCCACTGGATCCCATGCCCAAAAGCCACCAAAATTTAATGATTCGTATGCCCAAAGGGAACCCATTACTACGCCTGTGCCCAATACCATTACCGCGAATAATGAATAAGAAATAGCAGGCTGTATCCACTCTTTATAGCGTTTTTGCCATAAACCTGCAGCAGCATAAGCAAACGGCACCACCATGCTGGCAAAGCCGAGGAATAGCGTAGGCGGATGTATTACCATCCAGTAATTTTGCAGCAGCGGGTTAAGGCCGTTGCCATCTTTAATGTATGACAGGTATTCGGGCCGGGTAAATATCGGTCCATCCATAGCCTGGCGCAGCAGAACGAACGGCGAACTGCCTATCCTCGCGCCAAATACCTCAACACCCAAAAGCATGGAGGCTAACAAAGTCTGCGACAGCGCTATAATGGTCATCACAGGTTTTTCCCATGACTTTGCCCGCCATATCAGTATATTACCTAAAACGCCCTGCCAAAAGCACCACAGCCAGAAACTGCCCTCCTGCCCTTCCCAAAAGCTGGAAATGATATAATAAACAGGCAGGGTTTTAGATGAGTGCTCCCAGGCGTAGTGATATTCAAAAAAATGATTATAGATGATGTAAAATAAGCAGGAACCGATACCAATTACCGATATGGCATTTACAAAATAACCAATACGGCCCATCCATTGCCAGGAAGTATCGAGCTTGTTGGTTTCTGTTGTTGCGAAATAATAGCTGATGGCCGAGAACAGCGCCGAGCTAAACGAAAGTATGATAAAGAATTGGCCCAAATGGCCGGGTAATAGGTGTTCGCCCTGGTAAGCTGTATTCATTAATGGGTTTATATGCTGGCCTTTTTAGCGTCGGCCTCTGTAACTTCAACTTTATCCTGGGTGTATTTAGATGGGCATTTCATCAAAATATGCGACGCCTGGAACTCGCCGTTCTTCATCTGGCCGGTAAGCACAATTTTATCCGACCGGTCAAAATCCTCGGGCTTAGTGCCTGTAAATACCACCTTACGTTCGTTGCCGAGTGTATCTCTCATGTAAAACGAAAAGTAGTTTGCATCCTTAGCAGCATCGTAAATCATTTCCTTTTTCTTATCCAAATGACCAATTACGTGCAATTGTCCGCCGTTCTCGGCATCCCTGAAGGTGCCATAACTGCTTGATGAGCCGTAAGTACATATAATTATAGCTATCGCCACGGCGATGGTAACTATACCAAAAATTGCACTTTTTTTCATTCGGGTTTACCTGTTCTAAATCTGGCTACAAAAATACGAAACGCAAAGGTAATAAAGATTATTGCAAGGTTTATATGTTATTTAGAATCGTTCTACCCCCCTGCCCCCTGAAGGGGGAGTAAATAGGCAAGTTGACAACCGATCTACACAATTATTTGGTAAAAGAAAATGCCAGTAAAGACCGGCATTTTCAATACTCGTTCCCCCTTCAGGGGGTTAGGGGGCTTTACGGCCAAACACCTAAATTCTGGTACGACACCGCAATCTTATTAATAGCGCCCACAAATGCTGCCGTGCGCAAGGTGTCTATCCTGTCGGTATGCATAAAGGTTTCGCGGATCTCGTGATATGAGCGGATCATGGTATCTTCCAGTCCCGAGTTTACCAGTTCCAGCTCTGATGCACCTTTGATGATGCTCGAGCGCTGGGTACTGTTTAACGCTACGCCGGTAATACTCTCCACCATGTTAACCAGGTTTTGATTGGCATTTTCTTCAAAGCGCCGGTTCATACGGCCAAATGCCACATGCGACAGGTTTTTTAACCATTCAAAATACGAAACGGTTACACCGCCGGCGTTGGCATACATATCGGGGATTATCATGCCGCCGTTCTGATAAAATATATTTTCAGCGTCAGGCGTGGTTGGACCGTTGGCGCCTTCGGCTATAATTTTCGCCTTTATGTTCCTGATGTTGTTAATGGTAAGCTGATTTTCCAAAGCGGCAGGTACAAGGATGTCGCAATCCTGCTCCAGGCCTTCCATTGAGTCTTTAAATTCAGCTTTAGCGCCGGCGTAGCCTAAAATGGAGCCCGTTTCTTTACGATGTTGAAAAACAGCCTCCACATCCAAACCATCGGCATTGTAAATGGCACCTTCAAATTCGCAAAGGCCAACTATTACAGCGCCAAACTCGGCAAGGAATTTCGCAGAATGAAAGCCCACATTACCCAAACCTTGTACAATAACTTTTTTGCCTGATATGCCAGCTGTAAGGCCCAGTTTCTTCATATCCTCGGCTACGCTTACGCATTCGCGGATGGCGATGGCCACGCCGCGACCAGTAGCTTCGCGCCTGCCGGCAATACCTTGCAAAGAAATAGGTTTACCTGTAACCGCCCCCATGGCATCCAGCTGGCCCGGGTTCATAGTCGCGTAGGTATCAGCTATCCAGCTCATTTCGCGCTCGCCTGAGCCGTAATCCGGCGCGGGAACGTCAATGCTTGGGCCGATAAAATTCTTTTTGATCAATTCAACCGTATAGCGGCGGGTAATGTTCTCTAATTCACCAACCGTGTAGCTTTTAGGATTTATTTTGATACCGCCTTTGGCGCCGCCAAAAGGCACATTAACAATAGCGCATTTGTAAGTCATTAGTGCGGCAAGCGCCATCACTTCGTCTTCATTAACCATTTCGCTGTAGCGGATACCGCCTTTGGTTGGCGACTGGTGGTGTGAGTGCTCCACCCGCCATGCGTCAATAACTGTAAATCCATCGCCTTTGCGGATAGGGAAACGAAAACGGTAAACGCTGTTACATGATTTTATCTGGTCCAGCAAACCGGCATCATGTTTGGTAAAAGTTGCCGCGTGATCGAAAAACTTACACACATCACTAAAAAAGTGGTTGTCCTGCGTAACGGCCATACTTGAGGTAGTCATAAATTTATAATTGGATAAATATTAATTTGTTAAAAAACGGTGCAAATTTGGTACATTTTTTATCAATATTGCAAATATAAATGGATGTATTTAGTCACGATTGTTAACCCTGACGCGAAAAGCGGGTTTAAACGATTTAAACCTGTTTTTTAGACTAATTTCCCTTTTCGATCTTTCGCACCCGGCGGTCAATTGCGAACAAAAATATGGCTAAGCCGGCAAAAATTATGGCTATTATTGTTACCACTACGTAAATTCTACCGTTGGCGCGCAGGGCATCATCCATCTGGACAGTAGGGTCTGCGGCAAAAACACCGGTGCAGCTTATCAGCATCAATAATAAAAGGCTTAATTTTTTCATATCAGTTCAGGGTGTTCTTTTTGTTTTCAATTAAACGTATGCGGTAACGGATGGTGGCTATCCACAAAGCAATAAATGGCCAGCCTAACATTGCCGGGTAAAAAGCTATTTTCATACCATTGTCGAGGTCGTACTTACCGAATGCTGGGTTGCCACCGCTGCCGGGATGTAATGAATCGGTCATTCGCGGCAGCACAAATATCAGCACCACCATTATCGGGAAAGCGAAAATATTGTAGATGGCGGATATTTTGCCTCGTTTTTGTTCTTCGTCTATAGAATTACGCAGCACCAGGTAAGCACAGTAAAGCAGAAATGCAATGGCCGCACTGTTTTGTTTCGGATCGCCGCTCCAAAATTCGCCCCATGTATATTTTGCCCACAGCATCCCAGTTAGCAGACCAAGAGAATAGAAGAAAAGTCCGGTGTTCACACATTCTACAGCAGCAAGATCATATTCTTCCTTCCCGGTACGCAGGTACATAACACTAAAATATACCGAAACCGTTAACACGGTAAGCATCCCCATCCACATAGGTACATGGAAGTACAGGTTACGTATAGTTTCGTGCAGGATGGGTAATGTGGGTACGCTCAGCAGCAATCCGGTAAAAAGCGATGAGAACACCAACAAAACGGCAACCACTTTCCACCAGGTTTGATAAATGAAATTCATATTATTCTATGGCTGCAAATGTAGTTATTTTGTTGATTTGAAGTTTTGATAATTTGACGATCTGAAAATAGTATTACGCGAAAAGGACATTTCAACCGCCAGGCGGATATTATGGCTGGTCGGGCGTATAATCTACCGGCAGCAGGTCCGATAGTTTTGATTTTGACCATGTACCCTCATACAACGGCGCGCTATTGCCAAATACCACACCATTCATATCAAACAAATAGGGACGATATAAGGTGATAACCGTTGTCTCAAAGTTATCCATATCCAGCGGACGATAAATGTCCTTAAAATCCACCTCCTCGCGTTTTTTGGTATAAATTACGTACAGGTAATATCCTGTGAAATTAACCGCGTACACGCCCGTTTGGTCCGTGCGGTAAAGGATCGAGTTGGGCGGCATAGGTACTCTATCCAAAAACTCCCGGTAATATTTCGACATATTTTCCAGGTCTATCCAGTGATTAAGCGAGTCGCGCTGCGGGTGATCGGTAAAATATTTGCGTTTTTCCATTATCTCCTCTTCCTGCGGGCGGTTCGGGTTGAGGGACCGCGTAAACTTCAGCATCTGGAAACCTTCGTCCTGCAATTTATCCTGGTACAACGAGCGATAAAAGTGCATTGCTGAGCCGTAATAGGCTTCTTCACGTTTTTTATGCCAATCCTCCTGCTGCCTTTTACTACCCTTTAACTCACTGAAAAGCCTTTTCCCCGAGTAGGATATAATGTGCGATATGCCGTCAGAAGCAAAAGTATCCACCAAAAACTTTATCTGGTAGCCAAGCGCCAGGTTCTCCACTACCAGGAAGTCTTCGGTATAGGCCTCAAGCGTTTGTGTTTTACGATGATAAGCAAGGTTTACCACATGCGGATTTATAACAACGCAGTCTTTCGCATTTTCATCGGTGCCGATAAAATCCCTTACAAACTGTGCATAGTTCTTTTTCCAGTTGGCGTTGGTGGTTATGGTAACCTCGCGCATCTGGTTTATCTTAGGCTGCAGTTCGATATTGATCTTGATAGGCTCGCTGCCGACAAGTACGTTCTGGGAATAGTCTTGGTAGCCAATAATACTAACTACCAGCTGATACTGGCCGGGTTTAAGATTTGCTAAGGTATAATCGCCATTGGCGTTAGTGACAGCGCCCGCTGTTGTGTTGCTTAAAAAAACGTTGGCAACAGGGACGGGCGACTTATCCGCAGCCCGTGTTACCTTGCCGGTGATAACGCCACTCTGAGCAAAGGCCATAAACGGCAACAAAAAAAGAAAGGAAAGTAATATTAACCGAGGGGTGCGCATTAATAAAATACTTGTTTTGTATGTTTTTTCCGAAGATGCTAATAAAAGCTGTATTTATGAATACCTGATGAAAAATGCTGATATAAAAATAAAAAAAACCGGTGATCTGAAAATATTTTTATGAATGATGGCTTATATGCCAGCTAATAATTATTTCCAGATCACCGGAGTTTTACATCTTTTATAGCGATTGTAAAAATTTTATTACCGCGGCCCTGTCGGCGCTGGACAGGTTGGAAAAATAGGCTTTTGAACCTTCCGCTTCGCCGCCATGCCACATTATCGCTTCCACTAAAGTACGGGCGCGGCCATCGTGCAGGTAATAGCCGGGGTTATTTACCGTGGTAACCAGTCCGAGCCCCCACAGTGGCGAGGTGCGCCACTCCTGTCCGCTGGCGCCAAAATCGGGGCGGTTATCGGCCAGGCCGGGGCCCATATCATGCACCAGCATATCGGTATAAGGGTGTATAACCTGGTTCGAGAGGTATGGCCGGGTTACATCAACCCCGGTTGTAAGTGTTTGCCTGTGGCAGCTTGCACATTTGGCAGCTATAAAAAGCGCCTCGCCATGTTTAACGGTAGCATCTGTGGTATTACGGCGCGCTGGAACGGCCAATGTTTGCGCATAAAACTTAACAGCATTTAACAAGCTGTCGGGCAATTCGGGATCATCTTTCAAGCCATCGTACTGCGACTGCCCGTAGCTGCTCTCAACCGGTAAAACGCTGCTGGTAACGCCCATATCCTGGTTGAAGGCGGTTGCTACCTGTGTAAGTACCGACGCTGTATTGGCTTTCCACCCAAACCTGCCCAACTGCCTGGATTGGGTTACCGCATCCCAAACATAATTGGCGTGGCCCTTTATACCGTCATTATTGGCGTCGTTAGGGTCAGCGTTTGCAACTATCTCGCTTTCGGGCACTTCTTCCAGCAAGCCGAGCCCAAACATGGGCGGCGCCAGCCGGGGCGACAATAAATAGCCGCCTGCTAACGACAGGTACATATTGCTTAGCGTATAAGTTGGTGTGCGTAACTCGTACGATTCACCATCGGCAAAGTAAAAAAGCTGCTCGGTATAATTAATATTCACTTTGCACTCAGGTACTTTTCCAAAAACCGCCTTATCCTGCAGTTGCAAACCGTAACCGGGCACGGGCACAGGGCCGCCATGCTCATCGGCACCGGGCAAACTTATGCGCAGCAGTAAGGATGATTGCAGATCGCCGGCCGTGGGCAGGCCGATACCATCATTGTGGTGGCAATTTGTACATGCCGTATTGTTGTAGATGGGGCCCAATCCGCCATGTATAATGGCCGGTTCGGTAACAAAACTCTGGTTAAAAACAAGATCGCCCAATTTGTGCACATGCTCATCATAGGTTGAAAGGCCGGTGAACATGTTACCAAATGATTGCGACGTTGCATCAAAAACTGTCTCATCGCCGCCTGAAAGCTGGTCGTTATACTGATCGGCAGGGAATACCGCTGACTTCTGGCATTTTACAAGGAGTAATATACAGGCCAGTAAAACACCCGTTATCTTTAATTTCTTCACGTAGTAATTAGTCTTTTATGTTTTGCTTGATGAATGGCACCAACTGTTCTTCAATGGTGGTTTGCAGTGTGTTTATTGCCGCCTGAACCGCCTTAACCTGGGTTTTCTGTGTGTAAATTGCCTGTTCGTAGCTAACGGTAATTGTTTTGAATGATCCTATAGCGGTGGTTATCTGCGACTGTATTGTAGCATCAAGCGAAGCGTTTTTAGCCGCAACCAGCTCATGCAGGCTGTGCCCGGCGGCGCCTTTATATTCGCTGAAATAAGCGTGCTGTACACCGGTTATATTGTTGGTAAAATCATTTATAGAATTATGCGAGAAAGATGATTCATCAAGCGTGGAATCCTGGGCCGCAAAAGGAGTTTGCATTTTCTCGTTGGCAACCTCGTTACAAATATCACTCATGGAACCAACAAGCGCTAAAAACACAGCTTGCCTGCTGGCAAAATAAGTACCGCCGGCGCCTGCATTTATTACCTGTGCCGTAAAATTACCAGCGGCCGGATCCCAGCTATTGCGCAGGTCGGTTGTGGTGTTATAGAGGCTCTGGGCGAGCGAGGTTAGGTATACTTTATCGCGGGCGGTGATCTGTGAGGCCTGGCGGGTGCTGCCCACACCAAATATAATATATTCAATAGCGTGGAAACCTTTTAAAGTGGTTTGCAGCGGTGTAATATCGCTAACGGTTAGCGGGTTGCTGCTGGCTAATAACGAGTCAAGGTCGACCTTATTAACCGGCCAGTCGTCCATATCGGGGTCGTAACTATCATCTTCAACCGGGCCGAACAAAAAACCTTCGCATGATTCCCAGGCTGCACGTGTATTTTTCCAGGCCGTTTGGGCTGCTACCAGGTTAGCAGTATTGGTATTGGCTACCAAACTGTCAATAGCGACGTTCATAACAAATGCCCTGGCTTGTATATCCTGGTAGTTGGGGTTAACCAGGTTGTTTGAAAAATCAGTCAATACTTGTCCTTCGAGTGCTGACGAAACGATTGTAGTTGTACCAGGAAGGCTGCTTTTTGAACAACCGGCAATGCCTATTACAAAAAAGCACATCGCCGGGAATAATATATTTTTCATTGTTAGCTTAAAATGATGATCACCTGATCGTTGATAATTTGTGTGGTGTATTTTTTTAGCGGGCGCTCGGCAGGGCCGTTTGTAACCTGTCCCTCGCTATCAAAAGCGCTGCCATGCAGGCTGCATTTATAGCCGTTGCCGGTAGCGGTAAGCTGGTTATCGGCATGGGTGCATTTGAGCAGCAGCGCAGTATAAGTGCCGTCCGGTTCTTTTTTGAGGCCGATATTATAATACGAATTTTTAGGCTGAATAAGCTGAAAATTGCTTTGGGCGAACAATGAAACCGGAACACTAACCTTGTTATCGGCAATGGCTGTTTTGTAGGCCGGTAAAGTGGCGCACGACGATAGGGCGCCCAGCGCTATCATCCCTGCTCCCATGGCTACGCACATGGTGCATGACTGTTTTACAAATTTCCTTCTGTCCATATCGTTTAAAATGAGAACCCTATGCCAAGGTCAACCAGGTTATTGTTTACCTGGTATGGCAATGCTACAGGGTTAGGGTTAACTATCAATTCAGGATTTTGCGGGCCGGTATGTATAAAGCGCACATCGGCTTTTATAGCCACATTCTTTATAGGCAGGTAGGTAAAGCCAGCCACAATGTGGTTTTGCTTCAACGTACCATCAATTACGCCGTTTGATGGTATTTGCGCGTTCATATCGAAATTTTCATCGCGTACAAAAACAATAAATTGCTTAGCGTGCAATGAATGGCCAGGATATAAAAGATCATACGCCAATTCCAGGTACGCACCATATTCGGTTTGCGGCGTGTTATTGGCAAATGCGCGGTTAATGTTGGCAGCATCAGGAATAGAAACTATAGTAGCCAGCGCTCTGGTTGAAAAGCCTCCGTTGGAATACATAATATCACCCTCACCAATAGCCACCGGTGTGCCGAATATACCTGATGTTAAACCCAGGCTGTCGGCTTTACGCTTGCTTACGCCAACTGTACCACCATAATAGCCAGAGATCTGCGCCCTAAAGCTATTGATGTTGAGTTGCAGCGCTGCAGTTATTGCCAGGTTATTGCCTGTAGCGTTGCGTCCTTCGGCCCTGCCGTCTTCAAGACCTGTGCCATGCACAAAACCGTTAGAGTTAAGCCCATTCATTAACCCCGCCGAATAACTGAGCGGTAAATTATTAAGGTTACCGTAAAAACCCACGCCTAATTCGCGCCAGGTGGCGGGGATAATAAAGGTCTCCACATAATTGCGCTCGTTACCGTTAAAGGTATTTGGCAGGTGGTTCTCGTTAAGGATACCAATACGCGGAATAAACAAACCCGCTACAAAGTATTGATTGGCATTAAGGTTGAATTTTAAGTAAGCTTGTTCTATTGATACCTCGCCGCCGCTTTCGCCGCCTGTTACTTTGGCATCTTCAACTTCCAGTTCCGAAAAGAAGGATATCTGGTCGTTAAACTTATGGCCAGTAAACAAAACAAAGCGTTCAAGATCGAGCCGCGACGTACCGGCAACGTTATTGCGCTGGTAAAAAGCATTGCCGTAACCGCCAATTGTGGTGGCGCTTTTTGAAAGATTGTTATTGAGTGAATCTTCGGATGTGGTAGTTTTTGTTTGCGCCAGTGCGGCTGCTGATAGTGTAAGTGATAAAAATGACAGGGTAAAAATCTTTGCTTTCATCTGATATATTTGATGCCGCAAAGAAACATCTTATTTAGACTCAATCCAAATAAAAGGTTAAATAATTATAATCATTCTAAATAAGCTAATTTTCAATCACGCCATAAATAAGGAAACAAGATTAGCGACGCGGCTATAACTATCACATTGATAAGGCATAACACGCAGATATTACCGTAAGTGAGATAACGTTCAACCCCATCCATAGCGCTTTTGCTGATGCGGATAAGCAGTAGTATAACTGGTATAATAACAGGGAAACTAAGAATAGCCATTAAGGTGCCATTATTGCCGGCCTTTGAGGCTATGGCCGAGATCATGGTAAAAACAGTGGAGAAACTGATACTGCCCAGCATTACTGAGATAAAATACAGCCATGGGTCGCCAATAGTATTGTTGAAGAACAGCAGGTAAACCAGCAGTGCCAATATGCTGAGGAGCGACATGAGCAGCACGTTGTAAATAATTTTTGAAAGGATGATAGCCTGCGGACTGGCTATTCCGTAGTAGTATAGCAGCCGCCCTTTACTCTCCTGCATAAAGCTTTTGGCAATGGCGTTTACTGACGCAAACAGCATAATGATCCAGAAAAGCACGTTCCAAACTATATGATAGCCCTGGCTGCCCTGAAAACCGGGTGTTAAGCTAAAGGAGATATAACAAACAAACACAGTGGACACCACATATAATAGCACCCCATTAAACGCATATTTGGAGCGCCACTCCAGCACAATTTCTTTTTTAAATAAATTCCAGGTTTGATTGATGAGCTGCATGGGGTGTAAAGATAGTGATTTGAGGGTTAGTGATCGGTGATTAGAGGTTAGAGATTAGTTATAACAACTTCCTACTTTGTTTTTTTCTTTTACTTTCGGACTTTCTGTCTTCCGGACTTCCCTACTTTCTGACCAACTAACCACTTGCTTTATTTATACAAATTACTATTTTTACCCTATGCAATCTGTTAATCACCCTACTCCGCTTGGCATAGCGCGCATTACTGCCGACGATTATTTTATTACGTCGATAAAGGTGCTGGATGAGGAGGCTGAAACATTGCCGACCACCTCTCCCCTGCTAAAAATGGCCATGCAGCAGCTTGATGAATACTTTGCGGGCGAAAGAAAGGATTTCGACCTGCCCATAAATCAATCCGGGTCTGATTTTCAGCATGAGGTTTGGAGGCAGTTGTCACAGATAGCATACGGCAAAACCATTAGCTATTTACAACAGTCAAAATTAATGAACAACCCGCTGGCCATACGCGCCATTGCGGCGGCCAACGGTAAAAATAATTTGTGGATTGTGGTACCCTGTCACCGTGTCATTGGCACCGATGGCACATTAACCGGCTACGCAGGCGGTATGTGGCGCAAACAATGGCTACTTGATCACGAGGCCCGCGTGATGGGAGTTGGCCAAACTAAACTGGTTTTTTAGCGGGTTCTTTCACCTTTAATAATCTTTCCAGTTTCTCGAGTAATTCATGCGGCTGAAATGGCTTTGCCAGCACATCATTCATCCCCGCGGTAATGGCTTCCTGCTGCTCGTGGTCTAACGAAGCTGCCGACAGCGAAATAATTGGGATACTGCGTTTAGGTTCGTCAAAATTAAGCCTTATGGCTTTGGCTGCCTGGTAGCCGTTCATTTCGGGCATGTGAGTATCCATCAGTATCAGGTCAAAATCTTCCTGCTCCAGCTTTTCTATTACTTTGCGGCCATTATCAACCATCTCAACTGATACATTCCAGTCGGACAGTATTTTTGAAAGGATGAACTGGTTAACCATGTTATCTTCAGCAATCAATATCCGCGTATTAAAAAAACTCTTAAAAATTGTCGGTTTTATTTTTATTTCCGCGCTTTTGTCTTTTGGTTTCTCGGCAATGGTGTACCAATTGGTAAAGTTAAACACAGTTCCCTTACCCAATTGGCTGCTGAAAGTCAGTTTACCTTCTTTAAGTTCGGCCAATCTTTTCACGATGGTAAGCCCAAGCCCCGTGCCACCATACCTGTTGGCGGTATCCTCGTCGGCCTGTTCAAACGAATCAAAGATCCTGTTCAGTTTATCCTGGGCTATCCCGATGCCGCTGTCCTCGATCGCGAATTTTATTTTTGCCTTATCGTTCAGTTTTTGCTGTAGCGATACCGTGAGCTTAACATAACCCCTGTCGGTGAATTTAATGGCGTTGCTTATTAAATTCATTAAGATCTGGTTGAGACGCAGTGAATCGCAAAACAGGAATTCGGGTACCTGCGGATCGATCTCCAATAAAAAGTCGATCATTTTTTCGTCAGCCTTGAATTTTAACAGCTTGTAAACCGAATTGACTATTTTGTGCAGGTTATTTACCGAGCGCACAATACTAAACTTGCCGGCCTCCATTTTGGATATATCCAATACATCGTTTATTACCCCAAGCAACGACTGCGATGATGTTTCGAGCAACTCAAGCATGGCAGATTGCTGATCGTCGACCATAGTTTTCTGGAGCAATTGGGTTATGCCTATAATGCCATTAACGGGCGTACGTAACTCGTGGCTCATGTTAGCCAGGAAAGCTTCTTTTATTCGCTTACCAGTCTCGGCCGCCTCTTTTGATTTTAACAGCTGCTCGAGGTAGCTTTTTTGCGGCGATACATCGCTGATATTTAAAAAAATAACCTTGTTTTGGTAAGTAGCGCGGCATTCTATCCAAAGGGTACTTTTATCAAATGTTTCCAATTGTAATTCAAAAACAGACAAATTCAGTTGGTCTTTTATGATCTCGCCAAGTTTGTTCCTGAAAACTATCCTATCCGCCTCTATCGCCCTGTCAACAATACTTTTACCAACAATTTCGGACGGTTTAAAACCCAGCATTTTTTCAACGGCCGGGTTGATGGTTTTTATGCGGAGCGTATGGGCATCAACAGAACATATAATATCGGCAGAGTTTTTAACTACCGCGGCGTAATTTTCAAGTTCCTCGTTCTTTTTCAAAATATCGGCCTGGTAACGTGCAAGCTGGATAAAGGAATCAACTTTTGCTGACGTTATGTATGGGTCGAGGGGTTTATACAGGTAATCAATAGCGCCGCTGGCAAGGCCCTTTACCGCATATTTAGATTCCTTGGATATTGCTGTGACGAAAATAACGAGTATGTCTTTTGTGCGTGGGTTTGATTTTAGCATATCAACCAGTTCAAAGCCATCAATTTCGGGCATCTGAACGTCAACTAACGCTATGGAAATATTATTTTCCCACGCAATTTTTAGCGCGTCGTTAGGTAAGGTAGTTGAAAAGATACGAATATCGTTCCGCTTTAGCAGCGCCTCCAGCGCGACAATATTTTCTTCACGGTCATCTACAATAAGAATATTTATGGGGGTCATTCTTAAATATATAGGTAAGTGTTATTGTGGAGTTTATGTTTATTCTATCTGCAATAGTTCAAAAATAACTTTAGTGTCAAAAATATATTCAGCAGCATTATTTTCAATAGCTGAAAGCGGCATTTGCGGCATTTCTGCTTCGGCCGGGTCCTGTGCTATAGTAAGGGCGCCGCAATTACGTAATTTAAGCATTCCCTCGGCACCATCCTGGTTCGCGCCAGAGAACAATATGGCCGTGCATTTCTCTTTATATACCTCGGCCGCGCTCTCAAAGGTTACATCAATAGATGGCTTTGAATACCAAACAGCGTCTGAAACATCCAACCCAAAACACTTTTCTTTTTCGATAAGCGTATGGTAATTTGCCGGTGCAATATACACTACTCCCGGCACTATTGGTCCTTTGTCTGTAATTTCCCGTATGGATATACGGGAACTTTCAGCAAACAGTTTTTCGATCTCGCTAAAAAAATTTTTTTTTCGGTGGATAATGAGGATCACTGCTTTATCAAATGTGGCAGGCAACGCCCTTATAATTTGAAACAGTATCTTAAATGACCCCGCAGAGCCTCCAAGCAACAATATTTCTGAATGTTGCCAGCGTTCTGCGATATTTTTGTCAGGTAGCAATTTTTTGGTATATATTCTCTTTGCTGTTAATAACTTTAAACCGTTTTTTAAATTTCTCTGACCGTATGGTTTCCCTGCTGCCCATGCACAAAAAACCAAGGGGCGCCAAGCTATTATAAAAAAGTTCCAGCACCCGTTCCTGCAACTCGCTTTCAAAATAGATAAAAACGTTGCGGCAGCTTATCAGGTTAAATTCATTAAACACGCCATCTGATATTAAGTTATGAACTGAAAACAGGGTATTTTGTTTTAGTTCGCTATGTATGGTAGCGGCATCGTACATCATGGTAAAATGATCTGTAAGCGAGCCTTTTAAACCGGAATACTGGTAGTTTTCGGCATAGCTTTTTATCCGCCGAAGGCTGTATATGCCTTTACGTGCTTCTGTTATCATTTCCGAATTTACATCGGTACCGTAGATAAACGATTTCTGTTTTAAGCCGGCTTCATCCATCAATATAGCAAGCGAATAAACCTCCTCGCCCGATGAGCAGCCCGCGCTCCATATTTTAATGTGCTGATAGGTTGATAAATAAGGCACCACCGTATTAGTAAGCGCCTTGTAGTATGACGGATCCCGGAACATTTCGGTAACGTTCACGGTTATCTCATCTAAAAACTCCTGGAAAAAATGATGATCGTTTACCAGGATATGCTTAAGGTCATAGAACTGAAGTTTTTTTAGCTGCATTACCCGCAGCACGCGCCGTTTTAGCGAAGCCTTTGAATAGCATGAAAAATCAAATCCGTGTACTTTTTTTACAAGGTCAATAATATCAGTTAACTGGCTTCCGCTTAAAACAAATGCTGTGCTATCCATAATTTAGTTCCCGAGCCACAATTGCATCAGCGCTATTAACCTGTCCATATCAACCGGTTTGGTAATATAATCATTTGCGCCAGCTGCTATACATTTTTCGCGATCGTCTTTCATAGCCTTTGCCGTGAGGGCAATTACGGGCAGTTTGTTCCACTTACTTTGGCTCCGAATGTACCGGGTAGCCTCGTAACCATCCATTTTGGGCATCATAATATCCATCAGCACTATATCAATATCGGCAATATCTTCCAGTTTGGTAATAGCCTCTTCGCCATCATTGGCAATTTCAACCACCAGGTCGTATTCCTGCAAAGCGCTGCTTAAAGCGAAAATATTGCGCATGTCGTCATCAACTATCAGTACTTTTTTACCCTTCAGGGCATCTTTTCCTTTGTTCATCACTCTTGTTTTTGCTTGGGCTGTAAAATTTGTTGGTTTGGCTACTTCGGCTATTTTATTTAAAAACAGGTTCACTTCGTCTATTAACCTATCTGATGACTTACTTGTTTTAACAACCATTGCATTTGCATAATGCATCAGCCTGTTTACCGATGTTTTATCAAGCTCCATAGCTGTATTTATTATCACCGGCAGCTCCATAAACCGGTCAACCTCTTTAATTTTATCCAGCAAGTCGAGCCCGGAAATATCGGGCAAATTCAGATCGAGTATTACGCACTGGTAATCGTTCTCATACAGCATTTTGAATGCAGATTCGCCATCAAAAGCCTGGTCTACGGTAATGCCCCGGCCCTCCATCATTTCTTTTAGTGCCTGGCTTTGTGCTTTATGGTCTTCAACTAACAGTATTTGTTTGAACCGCGCTCCACTTTGATACATAATGTCGGTAAATAATTTATCGAGGGCGCCGGTATCGATCGGTTTTTTAAGGAAGCTGATAGCACCTTCTTTACGTACACGTTTCACCGCAGCATCACCTGCCGACATGAGGTGCACCGGTATGTGCGCAGTTTCTTCGGATTGTTTAAGTTCTTTTAATATCTGCCAGCCATCTTTACCGGGCAGCATAATATCCAGTATAACCGCGTCGGGCATGTGTTTTTTTATTATTTCAACTGCGTCGGTACCTTCGTTAACTATCACCGAGCGGTAGCCATGATCTTTTGAATAATCATGCAGAATATTGGCGAAGTTTTTATCATCCTCAACAATAACAACCAGCGGTTCGCGATTTGGCTGACCGGCCGGGCGCGCAACCGGCTTTAGTATCTGTGTGTCCGGGTTAAAGGTTTGTACTGTTGGTACAACATCTTCTTCAACCGCCTGCACGGCCTTGGCCTCAAGCGGGATGGTTAAAATAAATTCGCTGCCGTGGCCTGGTTCACTGGTAACAGTGATGGCGCCTTCAAGCAAACTTGCCAATTCGCGGCTGATGGATAAGCCAAGGCCCGTACCGCCATATTTGCGGCTGGTTGAACCATCGGCTTGTTGAAAAGCTTCGAAGATCACCTTTTGTTTGTCTGCAGGTATACCAACGCCCGTATCTTTTATGCAAAAACTAATGGTATCAGAGGCAGCACCGGGTTTAACGTTTATTGCCACCGAGCCGCCCTCATGCGTAAATTTAAATGCATTCGAGAGCAGGTTCTTCAACACCTGTTCAACCCTTACCTTATCGGTAAATATTGCTTTTGGTACCCCTGTTATACTATTGGTAAAGGTTATTTTTTTGTTGGTTGCTAATTCGGCAAAAAGCATCTCCATGTCTTTAACGATCCCGGCAACGTTTATTTGCTCATTTTGCATCTCCAGCTTGCCCGATTCGATCTTCGACAAGTCGAGAATGTCATTTATCAGCGTAAGCAGGTCATTACCGGCGTTGAATATCACGCTTGCATATTTTACCTGGTCTTCTGAAAGATTCAATGGCTTATTATCCTTTAAAATACGGGCCAGCACCAAAATACTGTTAAGTGGTGTGCGTAACTCATGGCTCATATTAGCCAAAAACTCCGATTTATATTTACCGGTGGTTTCCAGTTCGTGCACTTTAACATTAATAGCAGCACGGGCTTCCTCAATGGCCTGGTTCTTTTCCTCAAGCAGGCTGGCTTTTTCTTCCAGTTCGGCGTTAATGGTGCGCAATTCTTCCTGCTGTACTTTCAACTCTTCTTCCGATGCTTCCAGCTCTTCGGTTTTGTTCATCAGTTCTTCATTGGTTACCCGCATTTCTTCCTGCTGGGCTTCCAGTTCCTCGGCTTGCTGCTGGGTTTCCTCAAACAGGTCATGCATAATAGTGCGTGCCTGCGAGGTGTTAACTGACACGCCAATATCATTGGCTATCAAGGTAAGGTAATCGTTTTTTGCCGCCGACAACTCATCGCGCAAAGCTATTTCCATTACACCTTTTAGCTTTTTATCAAAAAAGAAGGGCACTATAACAGTTTCCGTCAGCTCTTCAGTCAATAAAGAACTTTGAAGTTGCAGGCTATCGTTTAATTTACCCTTTATAAGTAGTGTCTTGTTTTCAAGTGCTGCGCGGCCCAGCCAACCTTCGTTTAGTTTTACTGATGTTTTTATAGCCGCCGGATTGTGGTATGCATATGACGCGTAATAGTCAAGGCTTTCCTTAGCTTCATTGTATAAATAGAAAGTCCCGGCGAGGGCGCCAGTATAATTACAAACTTCTGTCAAAATATTTTGCGAGAGTTCCAGTTCATTTTGCTGGCCCTGCATTTTTTCATTGAGGGCGCCGGTGCCGGTCAGTAACCAGTTTTTTGGATTTATTTTCTTCAAGTACCTTTTCCAGTTCAATGTTGGCAACTCTTATTTCTTCCTCTATTTTCTTTTGCTGGACAAAAGTGCCTTGTATATAGTAAAACAGTACGACGATAATGAGCAGGAAAATAACCGAACCTACCACAATAAATATAATGGCACTGTTTGAGGCAGCCTCGGAACTGCTTTTACGTACAGCAAGCAGCTCATTTTCGGTATCGATAATATGGGTATTGATAACCCTGATCTCGTCCATATTATGCTTGCCGTTCAGCAACATATCAGTTTGCACCATAAAGTCAAGGCCTTTGGTGTCCCGTGTTTCGATATTGGTTTTTAAAATATCCAATTGCGCGGCTACCAGCGTTGCTAATGTATCAACGCGGCGCACTTCAAGCGGATTGTCGAGTATAAGCACCCTGAGTTCGTTCAGGTCGGTCTGGATGCGTGGCAACGCATTATTGTAAGGGTCGAGGAATGCTTTTTTCCCGGTTGCAGAATAACCACGCATGCCGGTTTCGGCGTCGATCATAAGCTGCAAAACGCCGTTTGACGTTCTTATTACCTTTTGGGTATGATCGACCCACGTGGTATCGCTCTCTAACTGGCTGATGCTCTTATATGAGAATATGCCAACAACAAATACAAGTACAATTGATACCGCGAAGCCTAACAGTACCTGGTTACGAAAGGAAAACTTTAACATTTAGTCGGGAGGTTTTTGTTATATTACAAATATGTTAAAAAAACCACTTGTTTTATGCAGGTTAAAACCCAATGTTGTATAAATTAGGCATCTACCGTGATTTTGTTCAGGTTTGAATTTTTGCTTAGGGTGCCGGTAACCGCCAGTATGCCTCCGGCAAAAAGCACATATATACCCCACCTAAATTTTACTATGCCCATCAAAGGCTTCTCTATAGCGCTAAAAAAGCCATGCCTTGCGGCAACTCCACTACTATTGATACTGATAAAACCAAAAGAGGTATATAGTTTAAGCCATATTAACCCGTAAAACAACACGACCAAACCAAATGAAAGCCACGCTGTAAATTTTATCAATTTTGCCTGGTTAAGAGCTGTACCGAGGATGCCGACTACGGCAACCAGCAGCATTATTACGCCATATGGCTTGTTGCCATCGTACACATCCCAATTAAAAAGGTGCAATATGCGCAATATAGGGCAATAGGTTGCTGCAATGATAATAACAAAGCCAGCAAACGAGATAAGCGAAGGTAGTTTCATCATTTAAGCGTGTTATTTTGTTATTTCCATTTTATCGGCAAAATGGGCGCAGTAATCGCGCAGATCTTCAACTATATTGGTTTCGCCGGTAGCGCGCAAAAAACTATCGCCCATGGTTTGCAGGGTTTCATAAAAAAAGCGTTTCATATCATCAACCGGCATATCTTTTGTCCAAAGGTCAATCCGCAGGGTGTTTTTGTAGCTTTGATCCCACAGGGCCAGCATCATGGATTTTACGGGCAGCGCCTCTTTATTTTCAGAATCGGTTGATTCCCAAAGTATGTTTTCAGGTACGTTTTGGTCATCCAGTTCAATGGTCAGTTTAATTTCTGCTTTCTTCATGTATCAAT
>Ga0206963_10005_pt1 | contig 86459 bp, 84 predicted proteins | sample Alteio_BWOrgHeat_28_FD_152958 | JGI IMG/M metagenome (GOLD analysis project Ga0206963, IMG submission 152958) | Enriched cells from forest soil in Barre Woods Harvard Forest LTER site, Petersham, Massachusetts, United States -... | ecosystem: Environmental > Terrestrial > Soil > Temperate forest >... | reverse complement strand
CCACCGTATCCGCCATAACCACCGACGGAACCATATCCACCGTATCCGCCATAACCACCGACGGAACCATATCCACCGTATCCGCCATAACCACCGACGGAACCACCAGCGTAACCACCGTAGCCAGCGCCGTATTGATACGGATAGCCAGAATAACTATAGCCGTAAGGGGAGTAAGAAGATCCGCCATACCCGGCAACGCCACCGGCGTAGCCACCGTAACCCGCGCCGTACGGGGCGTAAGAAGATCCGCCGTAGCCACCGTACCCATAAATATCTTTATCCACCGCCACCGCAGTGGTCGAAGCCGAAGAGAAAGCCGCGTTGGTGTTCGCAGAGGCCACCACGGAATGAAGGTTCGTTGTCGTGCTAACCGAATTTGCCGAATGTTCCGCTAAGACATTTCCGGACAAGAGCGAACCCACTACCAGAAAATATCCGACTGCCAAACCACGCTTCATGGAAAACCTCTCTAAGAAAAATAGACCCGGCGAAAAGTCGCCGATCGGTGTGGGATTGTGCAGTAAGTGATCCGATGGCGGCTAGGCACCAAATGGTCGGAGAGAGAGTAAATCTGCCGAGGATTGCTATACCCTATGACAAACCTTAGACACTCTATTTTCATACCTAAGTTCGACTTATATTATTGAATTTATTAGACTGTTTCCTAGAGGAATACAGTATTCGGGTAATTGGAAGAAGATTTCGTGTCTTTGGGAACGACACTGCCGGCGGTTCCTACCAATGGAAGGTGTATTTTCCAAGGTCGATGATTCGCTTTCTATACCAGCCGACAACCTCTCCCCCTGGAACCTCCAGAAAAGGGAGTACGTTCCGCAATGGCTCGGCGGAAGGGCTTCGCGGATAGCGCTCGACAAATTCGGTTAGCTCAGACTTCACGGTTTCTACCCGTCTCGACTGCACGTCACCGGTCCAAGACGAGTAAGTGACGAGACTTTCAAGCCACTCTTCATAGTTACGATAGATCGAGGCCAATTTCGCCAGTTCGCCGGGCATCGAGGTCAAGGTTAACGCGGTTCGAATCGCAAGTCCCACGGAACGATGAAGGCGGATCATAGTTTGGGGGACGTACTGACTGCCTCGTACACAATGCTGATCCCGAAAAAAATACCTCCAAGAGAGGGGGCTTGCGACCGGAATTTTTCCCTCGTCGATCCAGCGATCGAGCACGCGATCGGCTGGAATAAGAAGAGATCGCTCGTAAAAGCCAATCAAGAGTTGAGGTCTCTCACCAAGGTTAGCATTCCAACGTTGCCTAGCCTCTTCTAAGGCATCACCGCTGGGGGAACACATGCCCATTTCCGATGAGGCGATGCGCGCGGCGAGCTCGGGAAATAGCTCTTGCAGCAATGTCTTCCCATAACCTTTGGTGACCGGACTCGGGTGGAGTTCCCAATAGATACGACCTTTCCCGTTGGGAGAAGGTGTTGTGCGGATAATGTTCTGGGAAAGGGACGTAGTCGCCCGAATAACGGCGGCAATACAAAACTCACTAAGCGAAAAGGCATGGGCCGTCTGAGGAATTAACAGCAGTGCGAGCAAAAACGTCCCTCTTGCCGATAGAAATCTGAGTGAGTGTCCCGTCATTGGTAGGTCTACTAGCACGAGCTCAAAAGGGAATCAATGCGACTCGTTGCGTTACAAGATTCGACCATATCTTGTCCCTTCCACCGCAAACTCGGCTATTACCCTAGGGCCTGTACTCAAATTAGATAGGGCAGATCACGAGGGGATTTTCGTGTCTGGTTTTGCCGTGCCGACGCAGTTGTTGAGTACAGGCCCTAAGAAGCACTTGAAAATTGTGGTCCCACTGGGATACCCGAAAGACTCAATGCGACAAGGGCTCGGATTTTCCGACTGCCCTATTGGAGGACATATGAAGCTATTCTATTCATTGCTCACAGTATCGCTCCTATTCTCAGGCACTAACGGTGTGGCTCACCATTTCGAAAAATTAACCCAATCGAAAGATGCCACCCTGGAACAGGTGATGAAAGCCGAAAAGGCTTTTGAACAAACCATGAGCCTTCAAGAGAAGAATAATAATGAACCCGAATCTACGGCGTACGCCGCTTATCATGTCACTGAAGCCGCCCATAAAGCGGTGGGTAAGAAAGCAAAATCCAAAAGAAGGGGCAAGAAAGAGACCGATCTTCAAATGTACACTCGCATCGTCAAGAACGCGCTCCACAAAGACTATCCCATCACTGGGGATGACGGTGGATACAATCTTGTCGTGATGAAGACCGTTGAAGAGATCAAAAAGGACATTCCCTATCCCTTCACTGCCGAAGAAGATGGCCCGGCAAAAGAAGCCAAGGCCCTTCTCGAAGCATTGGAAAAGGCGGAAAAAGAAAATCTCCCCGTGCTTATCGGCACGGGCTCGGGCAATAACACGATGGCCGACATCGTCATTGTGATCGATCCCAACAAAAAAGATAAAACTCAATTCGATTTTGCCTATCTCATCTCGAGTAATTTCGGCAGCGATGATTGATTAAAAGCAAGGCCGTACCTGAGAAAGGGTACGGCCTCTTTTCATTCCATTTAAATGCCTTGTCATGGAATCCCACCCAAGTAAGCATCGCAAACCTTAGCGCCTCGCGTGAAAGTTCAAACTAAGTTAAAATGTAAACATACCTAACTATCTCTAATTCGTAACCGTGAGGCGCCCATGCCACTTCGTGCCCTTAAGAGACGGTTCTTCGTTCCCATGCGCAAGCACAAGTTCACGCGCTGGGCGTTCAATCTTCACCACTACCTAGAAACCGTCACCGTGGTTTCGGGACTCCCCAGGGAGAAAAAGACCGTTCTCGTGCTGTGCTCTCACTCGGATGATGAATCCATTGGCTGTGGTGGAACGATCGCACTACTCTGCCAAGGGGGAAACGATGTTGACGTCGTCTACCTTTCCAAGGGGACCAACGAAGAGAGCATTAGCGCCAGAGCCTGTGCCAAAATTCTTGGAGTGAGAAACACGACATTCTTAGAAGGAGACGAAGGCAAGCTACTCAGTCAGACCTTTTTGACGGACCAGATCAGCGCCACATTGACCATTGGAAAATATGACTCGATCTTTTGTCCATGGCCATTCGATGGTCACTCTGACCACTCCGATACCTTCAAGATATTCCAGCGAGCTTTGGCAATCTCCTCGGTAGAGGCCGAAGTTTGGCTCTATGAACTGACGATTCCCCTCATGGCGAATCGTATCGTTCCCATTGACGGTAGCGTACTTCTCAAAGAAAAAGCTATCTCCGCTCACCGCCCCCAATCGAATAAGAACGCCTCTAAACTCGCTCTGGCGCGTAATCGACGTCGCAGTTTTCTCTGCAGCGAGGTCGATTTTGCGGAGGCTTTTTACTTCTGTGATCGTAACGAAGTCCTCAAACTAAATGATATGCCCCAAGACCCCGGGACTGACGTAGTTGAATATCCGCGACAAGGGCAGAGTTAATGAGCCATCGGCATTGGCGTTTGCCACTCTAGGAGCAGCGCCCCGACTAATCCCCCGCTACCCGTTCGCCTACCCGCGAAATCAATTCGCGCCATTCTTACTCATTGAAAGTAAAACTGTTTCGTGGAAAATGGCTCTACTCGATGACTTCAATGACAGACATGGCAGAGACCAAGCTCGCGTCGATCTGGGACCGCTTCGTGGCCGCTTTTATCGATGCGATGATTCTTATCGTTCCATGCATAGTACTTCACTTCACGCTGCCATTCATCGCACCGCTGATGGTTAGTCTTTTGTACTACCCGATCTTTCACGCCTCAGCGTGGCAAGCAACGATCGGAAAAAAGGTGATGGGTATTCAAGTCACCGACATGCACGGCCAGCCGCTAACCCTCTGTAATGCCTTCCTTCGTGATTTGGTAGCCACGGCATCTTCTGTCTGCTTTTTTGCCGGCCATTTTTTCGTCTTCTTTAACCGCAAGCACCAAGCCCTTCATGACTTGGCCGCCGGTTCGCTCGTCATCGAAGGTCAAGTCCCGGAACTCATGTTCTGGGAAGCCTGGCTGCTGACGATGCGCCGACTGATCCACGCGCTTTCGACCTCAACCCCTCTGACTAGCGTTCGTAGCCCGGTCGACGAATTAGAACGCCTGGGCCGCCTTCGTGAACAAGGCGCGATCACCGAAGAAGAGTATCAACACCTTAAGTCTAAACTAATTCCTTAACGCTAAAGCCTAGCATCCCGATAGAACGCTGGAACTTGAACCTCGCACCGAGCGATCGCATCCGACATGGGCTCGCAAGAACAGATAGGGCTTGGCATGTCCATAAATTCATATTTCACCGACTGGTCCTCTAACTGTTCATAGAGCTTGGCTCGTGCCGTCTCGGTCGCTTGCTCACATTCTAATCCTGTGCCGACTGCCGCGAATGACGGGTAGTGATCCAGGGTTGCTCCATGAGGGAAACCGCTCTCGGTGTTGTCGGAACGAACCGTATAGAAAAGCTCCTCTTCATACGAGCCCAGACACGAAACATGGCGAATTTCGTTGTCCCCGATCCCACAAGAGCAGGTTCCCGGGTAGATAGTTGCCGGAGCCACTAACGTTCCCCGAACGGGAATATTCTGGGCCCACTGATAAAACGAGTTGAGCGCATCGAACTTGGCTTCAGCGCAAGTAGGGCCCGAGGCTTCGACACTCTTATAGGAAGTGCGATTGTAGTACAGAGTAAGACTGGATGGCGGGGGAACCGGAGGCGGTGGCGTCTCACCAAAGCTAGACGGGATAATAAGTACGGTAAGTAACCAGACGAAAACTTGCATAACGCCCCCTAAAAAAGCTTTCAAAAACTCTGTAGCGACCCTAATGGAATCTTGGAGTGAACGCATGGCATTGCGCGCAAACCAGCCAGGCGTAAGGATGAGAAAGGATTCTAATGAACCGGGAAGGATCGACGAGCCCGCGACCCGACCAAGGAGCAATCCCGAAGAGAGTTCCAGCATTTAGAAGCTTCATTACCCTCAAATTTAGTTTGCATATTTTTATACGGGTGTTAAATTAGGCGCGATTTCAGAGGGTTAGCCTTACCACTTGAAACGGCATTTTATTTCATTGCAAAAAAAGGTAGTTCAGAATACTTGGAGTTACGCAAAGGAGGACATTCTTTATGAAGATGTCGTTGAAGAAACTGTTGTTGGTTACGGTTATTGGTTTTTGGTCCCTTCAGGCTTCCGCAAATAACTTGGGAGTTGAAGCTGGTTTAAATTTTTCTAGTATCTCGTTCACACCTACCCAAGCTGGTCTGACGGGCGGCACGAAATTTACCGGTGGTGTCTATTATGAAATGAAAGTAGAGGATTGGTTCTACTTTCAGCCTGGTCTGCGATTCAATGGCTACTCGGCCAGCGCCAGCGGGTCCACCGCATCGTCCAACGTCCTTCAGGTTCCTCTGTTGGGAAAAGCAAAGTTCGCCACGGGCAGCATGGTCACGCCTTTTGCGTTGGCCGGTCTAGTGCCTGGATTCGAAATCAGTGAGTCCCAAACTAATGTAACGAATCCAAATAACTTCAAAGGGTTCAGTCTTGGACTGAGCTTCGGCGGTGGTGCCGAGTTTGAAGTTTCCCCTGGTGTCGCACTGCTGGTAAGCGGTCGTTACACGTTAGGTCTGTTGAATCAGAACAACGCGACAACGAATCCCAGCGTCACGAGTGTTAAAGCCAGTGGCTTTGAGCTTTTGGTCGGCGGCGCATTCGCCCTGTAATTTGAAGCTTTCATAATTTTGAGAAGCCCTGAATCCGTTGGATTCGGGGCTTTTTTTTTATCGTCGGTACCATCCAGCAAAACTTTTGCGCGGACGCAACGCTGGGATCACTTCATGGGGGATCTGGTCGCTTAGGAAAGCGACGAGGGTTCCTCCCGTGGGCTGTACCTCCTCAACAAGGCCTTGTTCGCCGAGATAGAGTTTGAGCTGTCCGCCCCACTCGCGCTGCCAGTGATTATTGAGATAGAGGACGATTGAGATGACACGAGCGTCATCGTCCTGAAAACGATCTAGGTGTCTTCGGTAGAAACCGCCTTCAGGGTAGAGCGCCACATGCCCTTCCATCGTGCGAAGTCCCAAAAAAAGTGCCCGATTCAAATAGACTTTAAGTTCCTCTAGCTGCGAGAGAAGCCTTTTCTGAGGGGCTGGGATGGACGGAGGATCGAGCCAGCAAATCACATCACGGCGAATCTCGGGATGGATCCCGGTCCTATCCCCTCGCCCAATACCTGCCGGACGAAGTTGGTTAGCGTGTTGAAGCTTGTCGATCTCGAGGCTTAACTCGTGAACCTCGAGCGAAGAGATAAAGGACGGTACGACCGCCCAGTTTTGGTCGGCTAGCGTCTGCGAAAGTTCATTCCCGTCGGAGGTTGTCCACATCGACCGGGTTATAGGCGCTTTACCCGCACTCAGTCCACTAAATCGTTAAGTTCAAGCTTCCACAGATCTTCGAGGCTTTCACGCTGGCGGATGACCGAAAAATTAGTGCCGTCGACCATGACTTCTGGGGCACGGGGGCGGGTGTTGTAGTTAGACGCCATCGAAGCGCCATAGGCACCGCTATCTCGAATCACCACCAATTCCCCCGGCGTGAGTTGAGGAAGCTTGCGATCATGGCCCAGGCAATCTCCGGTTTCACACACCGGTCCCACGACATCGTAAACGCCCGTCGCGGTGCTGACCTGTTTGGCCGGTTCGATCGCGTGAAAGGCACTATAGAGACTGGGACGAATGAGATCGTTCATCGCGGCATCGATGACCAAAAACTGTTTCTTGGGGGTTCGCTTGTTTCCGATAACTCGACTTAGCAAAACCCCAGCGGTCGCCACGATCGATCGTCCCGGTTCTATCAAAAGTTTGAGGCCCGTCTTTCGAACGGGGCCGATGAGGGCTGCGGCGTAATCCTCCGCGGGTACCGGAGTCTCATCATCATAGCGAATCCCTAGTCCACCGCCCATGTCGATCATCTGAAGCGAGTGGCCCTGTTTCATGAGCTCCGTCGCAAGCAATGACATCTGAATGGCCGCTTCCGAAAAGGGGGTCGCCTCTAGGATCTGGCTTCCGATATGGCACGAGACTCCGCGAAGCTTGACCAGAGAGTCGTCTTTAATCGAATTGCCCAATGTCAGAGCTTCTTCGGCGAAGATGCCAAATTTATTTTCATAGAGCCCGGTAGAAATATGTGGATGGGTCTTCGCATCGATATTGGGATTGATGCGAAACATGACGGGGGCCAGTTTATTTTTTCGGTGGGCAATCTGACGAATGCGTTCCAACTCTTCCGAAGACTCTACGTTGAACGAAAGGATGGAAACATCCAAAGCCCGTTCTATCTCGTCGTCTTTCTTTCCCACTCCGGAAAAGACAATTTGCATAGGGTTGGCGCCCGCAAGCAGAGCCCGCTCCATCTCGCCGACTGAAACCACATCCGCCCCAAAGCCATGGGAAAAGATTTGCTTAAGCACGGAGAGGTTAGAATTCGCTTTGACCGCGTAACAGGCCAACGTCGAATAGGAGCTGAACGCTCCCTTAATCCGATAGCAATTATCCTTAAGAATCGACTTAGAATAGATATAGGCCGGAGTGCCCACCTTTTCCGCGATTCGCGAGAGGGGAACACTTTCACAGTACATTTCGTTTTGGTTGATCCAGAATGTGGGCCGCATAACACCTCAAGTCAGGCCAAAACCGGAGGTTTAGGCCTTCTTGCTTGCCGTAGTGGCAAACCGCAAAAAAGCGTCTACCAAACGGTGCCCAAAATCAAGCGCGGCGCTGCTACCCGATCCTCTATTTTTAAGAAAGCAGTCGGTGGCCTCCGGATGTCCCTGAACACTCCAGACCGGTAAAGTGGGATGGTGGAGAGCTTCGATCTTCACTTCCGGACTCTGGCCAACCACCCGTAACGCACTGCCACAATCGGTAACGATCTCACAATGAGAGACACACAGATTGCCTTCAATCGGCTGATCTCCCCAAAGAGGGTTGGCCTGCAGAAAAACCTTTCGTGAGCCCAAAAACTTTTTGCGATCGGCGGAAATAAAATCGACCTTCCCGCCAAACATGTTGGCCAACATCTGATGCCCATAACAGATTCCGAAAAAAGGCGTTCCCTTCTCTATCCGCGGCATCAACCACGCTTCCAAGGCCTTCTGCCAATCGGTTCGTTCGTTCACGCTGCTAGCACTTCCGAATACAATAATTCCGGCTATCGACTCTGACTCGTCATTGAGAGAGTTCAATCCGAACAGACCCGGTAAATGGTAGGTAATGGGAAGACTAGATCTACGAATCAGTCGATTTAGCGATTGAAGTTCCGGTTTTATCGTTCCCGGATCGACCACCACAAGGTGGGTTTTGGTTGAAGCAGAGGGTGAAGAAGACATAATGTTCATTTTAGCATAAGATAAATTATCCAATCGACGCGATGAAACCCAACGATGTCATTTCTCCTTTAACACAAATTGTAGGCCATGAGAATCTTCTTACCTCAATAGAAGATTGCGCTACCTATGGAACGGACTGGACACGCTATCCCGGCAAAGCCATGGCGGTGGTCCTGCCCAAATCCACCACTGAGGTAGTCCAAATACTAAAGACGTGTCACTCCGCCAATATCGCGGTCGTACCCTCCGGCGGACGAACAGGCCTTGCCGGGGGGGCATCGGTTCAGTCCAACCAAATCGCCCTAAGCCTAAGACGCATGAATGGCATATCCACTGTTCAATTGGCCCCCCGAACGGTAAGTGTACAAGCCGGCGCGATTACCCAAAGTGTCCACGAGCACTGCGAACCTCACGGGCTAATCTGGCCGATTGATCTAGCCGCAAAGGGCAGCAGTACCATTGGAGGGAATCTCTCTACGAACGCCGGGGGCGTGCGGGTCGTTCGCTATGGGATGACCCGCAAATGGGTCAGTGCGATTCAAGCCGTTATGATGGATGGAACCCTTCTGGAGTTAAATCACGGGCTCGAGAAAAACAACACGGGTTACGATCTCATGCAGCTGCTCATCGGGAGCGAGGGGACTCTGGCGGTGATTACCGAGGCAACCTTGAAGTTAGCGCGAGTTCCTAAGCATGTATTTGTATGCTTGCTCGGCATCCCAAATCTCAAAGCCGCGCTTAGCCTATTCGAGTTGGCGAGAGATCAGCCCTTTGAAATCCTAGCATGCGAGTTTTTTTCTGATCAGTGTCAACAAGCAGTCCAGAAGCATTTGAAACGTCACAATCGGCTTGCCCAAGAGGCGCCTTTTTATCTGCTTATCGAGGTCGACAGTGGCGATGGCACCGACACGCTAACCGCCTGGTTGGCAAAACAACTAGACACCGGTCTGGTCATCGATGGCGCCCTCGGCGTATCAAGCGTTGAACGTAAAAACCTGTGGGCCTTGCGAGAAGGAATTACTGAAAGTATCGCGCTGACCGGCCCGGTAAAAAAATATGATGTCGCCGTGCCGGTTATCGATATCGTAAAGTTTCTAGAAGAAGCTCAAAACCTATTTAATCAAATGAAGCTACCAATTGATCTATATCTTTTTGGCCACCTGGGAGACGGAAGCCCGCACCTTAACTTAGTCAAACAACCCCAAGCCACTCAGAAAGATTTTGAAGCCGCTGCGGAGCGATTTGAGAAGGAACTCTATCCTTTGACCAAATCGTACCGGGGCAGTCTTTCGGCGGAGCACGGAGTGGGCGTATTGAAAAAATCCTGGGTTTTGTATAGCCGAACCCCTGCAGAATTGGAGATCTATCGGAGTATTAAACGCTCATTTGATCCCAAAGGGTTATTGAATCCTGGGAAGATCATTGATTTATAAGATGTTCTTCGCACTGCCCCCCAACGATCTTCGTTAACAGCTGTGAAAGCGGCGGGAAAACGGAGCTCGCCTTTTCCCCCGCGATCGCGGAGCCGTGGTCACAAAACATAACTTTCCTAAACGATCCCACAAAACTGAAATGGCTAGATTTTATCACCCCGGGGAAGTCGATACCGACCTCCTCCGACGAATGGAACGGGGATGGTCCCTACGGGGCCTACTCCGGAGGTTATGCCCAAACTCTGCCCTACAATAAGAGCCACAAACCAGGTCTGGGCTGCGTGATGAACGACGGTTCAAATTATTGCCCCATCTGCCGCCACTCCATCGAAGTAAAGTTTCAGTCTGACTTGGGTGAGTGGCCGGTGTATTAGTCGGGATATCACCCCTTAACCACAATCACCTGCTTCAACGTATGGATCGCCTCCACCAAATCGGCCTGAGCTTTCATGACCTGATCGATGTCTTTGTACGCCGCGGGGGTTTCATCGATGACTTGGGCGTCCTTTCGGCATTCGATTCCTTCGGTGGCTTTTTGGTGGTCCTGGATGGTGAATTGTTTGCGCGCTTGAGTGCGGGAATACGCGCGGCCGGCGCCGTGGGAGCAGGACTCAAAACTTTCAGGATTCCCGAGACCACTGACGATGAAAGATTTGGCCCCCATCGATCCGGGGATGATTCCCAACTGGCCCCGCTTGGCGCTAACCGCCCCCTTCCTCGTCACGTAAACCTCTTCTCCATAATGGGTCTCCTTGGAGACATAGTTGTGGTGGCAGTTGACGGCAGTGTTAGTCAGTTGGAATTCGGGAAGACCGGAATCTTTCATGGCCTCGATCACCGCAGCCATCATCAGCTGTCGATTGACCAGCGCGTAGTGTTGCGCCCAATGAACCGCGTCTACGTAGTCGCTAAAATAGCGGCTGCCTTCTTCGAGATAGGCCAAATCCCGGTCGGGGAGGCTTCCCAGTTTCTCCCCCATCTCGGCGCGTGCTAGCTCAATAAAATGCATGCCCATCCGATTACCTACCCCGCGGGATCCACTGTGGAGCATAACCCAGACGTGATCTGTCTCATCCAGACACACTTCGATAAAATGGTTGCCCCCGCCCAATGTCCCCAATTGATTCACGTCGTTTCCTTGGCCCAAGCGGGGATGTTTCTGGGAGAGAGATTCATAGGCTTCGGTCATCGGTCTCCACGCTTGATAGACGATGTCGGGGATCTTCCCCCAGGCACCCCTATCATTTTTCTGGCCTCCATTGGTACGTCCGTGAGGGACCGCTTTTTCGATCGCAGTGCGAACCATTTTTAAGCTATCCGGCAGCTGACTCGCCTTAAGAGAGGTCTCAACCGCCATCATGCCGCATCCTAAATCGACCCCGACCGCAGCGGGAATAATGGCACGTTTGGTGGCAATCACGCTGCCAATGGTCGCGCCTTTGCCGTAATGCACGTCGGGCATGGCGGCGATCCATTTGTGGATAAAAGGGAGGGTAGTGAGATTGATGAGTTGCTTACGCGCTTCCGCCTCTAGGGGGACGCCTTGGATCCAGGCTTTTACTGGAGTCGAAGAGTCACCTCGTAACACATCGTAGGATTTCGGAAGTTTCATCGAGGCTTGGACGTAAACCTTACGCCGATAATGCTAAGTTCGTACAAAAGATACATAGGAATCATCACCGCTGCCAAAGTCACCGCATCGGGGGACGGGGTCGCAATCGATGAGACGACGGCAATCACCAAGATGGCGTGCCGACGATAACGCGATAGGAGCTGGTGAGTGACCAAGCCAAAGCGCCCCAGGAGCACCATCACCACCGGCAACTCGAAAACGATCGCCGCGATGAGCATGATCTTCATCGTCAGGGAAAAATACTCAGTCAGGGTGATTAACGGTAGGTCTTCTTTATTGCCAAAATGGATCAGGTATTCATACCCCATCGGGATGATGACGAAGTAAGCAAACGCCATTCCTACCAGAAAGCTGGTCGTTCCAAAAAGGATGAAGGGTCCGGCAAATCGCCGTTGGCTCTTATCGAGCATCGGAGAGAGCAATCGCCACAGCTGGGAGAGCAGGTAGGGAAACGTTATTGCCACCGAGGCCAAGACGCTAATTTGCATGTACACCATGAACTTGTCGGTGATGCCGGTGTAGTACAAAGTCTTGTGGTCTTCGGGAAGTACGCGCAACAAAGGCTGTTGCAAATAGCGGACAATGTAGTCCGAGTAGTAGAACGTCACACACCAACCGGCGAAGATAGCCAGAACGCTTCGCATCAATGAACGGCGCAACTCGTCTAAGTGATTCCAGATAGGTACTTTCTCGGCACCTGACTGGGCGGTTTCCGGGATAGACGTCGGTGGAATTAGGTTTTCGGTTTGGATGAAGAATCTCCCGAAGCTTGGTTTGCACTGTCGTGCTTCTCTTTAATCTGAGGTGGATCCGCTTCCTCGTCGCTTCCATCCAATGCTTTCTTGAAGTCTCGAATCCCCTTTCCCAGCCCCTTACCCAACTCGGGAAGACGCTTCGGCCCGAAGAGAATCAGCCCCGCCACACCAATGACTAAAAGCTCTGGAAGTCCTAGATTAAACATCGTTTTACCACAGCCCTTTCCTAGAATCTTGTCAACACTCCGCGACTCCTTATCGGCGGGAATTAACCAGATCTTTATCCCAGTCCTATCGCGTTACGAGGTTGAGAAATCGCCTTCTCCCGATTACGCTGCATCTCTTTGAAGACCCCGTTTTAAAGCCGGGCGGGGCCAAAATTACGAGGTGGCGTTGTGAGAATCATCTTCATCCTTTCGGTCGTTACGCTTCTTGCCGCAGCCGGAGGACTCACCTATTTTCATCCCGAAGCGGGCTGGGTGTTCCTAATATTAGGACCGCTCAGTGCCGTGGGAATCGTCGATCTGCTTCAAACACGCCACGCCATTCGCCGTAATTTCCCGATCCTGGGCCACTTCCGGTATATTTTTGAAGCGATCCGCCCTGAGATCAACCAATATTTCATCGAATCCCAAACCGACGGTACCCCGTTTAGCCGGGAGACACGGTCGGTCGTCTATCAGCGTGGAAAAAAAGCGCTCGACACACTTCCGTTTGGAACTAGGCTTAACGTCTATGACGTCGGCTATGAATGGATCAACCACTCCCTAGCCCCCACTCATGTCGACCCCGATTCACTCCGCGTGACGGTGGGGAGCCCCCAATGTACCCAGCCGTACTCGTCTAGCATCTTAAACGTGTCGGCGATGAGTTACGGAAGTCTCAGTCGCAACGCCATCGAGGCCCTCAATGGCGGCGCAAAGATAGGCCATTTCTCTCACGATACTGGTGAAGGGGGGCTGACCCGTTATCACTTAGCACCGGGCGGAGATCTCGTTTGGGAAATCGGTACCGCCTACTTCGGATGCCGAACCGCCGACGGAAAGTTTTCACCGGAGCGATATGAATCAAAAGCGAAAGACCCCCGAGTGAAAATGATAGCCGTTAAACTTTCCCAAGGGGCTAAGCCCGGCCATGGCGGCATCTTGCCGGCCGCTAAATTGACTCCCGAAATTGCTGAAATACGCGGGGTTCCTCTGGGATTCGATGTCATTTCCCCACCCGCGCACAGTGCCTTTTCCACGCCAATCGAATTTCTCGAGTTCTTAGCGCGCCTGCGAGATCTCTCCGGAGGCAAGCCTGTCGGATTCAAGTTGTGTGTGGGCAAACGAAGAGAATTCGTCGCCATCGGCAAGGCTATTCTAAAGACCGGAATCTACCCAGACTTTATCACGGTAGACGGAGGCGAAGGGGGAACGGGGGCGGCCCCTCTTGAGTTTTCCAATTCTGTAGGAACCCCGTTGAAAGAAGGGCTGGTCTTTGTCCACAACACTTTGGTCGGATTTGGTATTCGCCAGCACATTAAGATTCTGTGTAGCGGGAAGATCGTTACCGGTTTTGATATCGTAGCCAAATTGGCCCTGGGGGCCGACATTTGCAACTCGGCTCGCGCCATGATGTTGGCGCTGGGGTGCATCCAAGCCCTTCGCTGCAATACGAATCGGTGCCCGACGGGAGTTGCCACTCAAGATCCGCAACTGGTCGCGGGGCTGGTGGTCCAAGACAAAAAAACTCGTGTCGCGAACTACCACCGAGAGACGGTCAAATCGGTAGCCGAGCTGATGGGGGCCATGGGGGTCAGCCGCACGTCCGACCTGCACCCGTGGCATCTGATGAAACGCACCGGCCTCACCGAAACCAAACATCACGGCGAGCTTTATGAATTCTTATCAGAAGGGGACCTGCTTAAGTCACCCGTTCCTACCTCCTTCTCACGTGCCTTTTTGGCAGCCTCTGCGGATAGCTTTCACTCGGAGAACGCATAAAGATGGCGATGGCCTACCGAGATTTGAAACGCTTTCCGTTACAACTCTGGGTATTGTTCGCCGCAACGTTGGTCAATCGCATGGGGACGATGGTGCTGCCCTTTCTGGCGATCTATCTGACTCACCAGCGTGGATTTTCCATCGATAAAGCCGGGATGGTGCTAGCCATCTATGGAGCAGGAACGTTAATCTCAGGCGTAGGATCGGGCTGGCTCTGCGAGAGGCTCGGTGCCGCCAGGGCGATGGTTTGGTGTCTGGTTATCGCAGCCGCCATCATGTTTCTCTTTCCTTTTGCAGAGAGCCTAACGACAATCGTCATATTCACCGTTCTGCTTTCGATATTTAACGAAATGGCTCGCCCCATGGGAATGACCTTAACGAGCGAGTTCTCCCCGTCGGAACTTCGAAAATCTGCTTTCGCCATCGATAGGCTTGCCATCAATCTCGGCATGAGTATCGGCCCGATCATTGGGGGGATTCTGGCCCAAAGGTCATTTCTTTGGATATTTGTGATAGACGGCGCGACGACACTTCTTGCCGCAATCGTAGTTACCATAAGCTTTGTTCGATTAGGATGCTTTAAGAAGAAAGGGCCAAGTAGTCCTGACACAACCTCGGACCGCTCCGCTTTCGCCTCCTTTAAAGCGGCACTTAGAGATCCCACGCTACGATATTTTCTTATTCCGGCGGTGTTGCTTTCGATGGTCTTTTTCCAGCACGAATCGACGCTTCCTATCTACCTAGTCAATGAGCTAATGCTGAGTCCCGTGACCTACGGACTGATGTTCACGGTCAATACGGTGATGATTATCTTCTTGGAACTTCCTCTGAACATCGCAACGTCTCATTGGTCGCTAAGGAAAACTCTTTTCATCGGGTCCCTTTTCAACGCCTTGGGATTTGGAAGCATCGCGTTCGTGCGCAGCGTTTGGGGGCTTTTCGCCTTGGTAGCCGTCTGGACGTTTGGAGAGATGATGACCTTCCCGGCCGCTTCGGCCTATGTTTCGGAGATCTCCCCGCCTCATCGACGAGCCACTTATATGGGTCTTTTCACCGCGAGTTTTGGGCTCTCTTTTATTCTTGGTCCAATGGGAGGAGCCTTTCTTATGCAGCATTTCGGATCGACTACACTTTGGTTGGCTAGCTTGTCCTGCGGACTCGTTTCGACACTGCTCTTCCTGAAGGTCAAAGACATCAAGGCAAGTGCCACGTGACGGCTCTCATCGGACAGGTGATTCTTGTCGCTCTTTCGGCCCTGTCGGCCGTGGGCACCTATCTAGGCGATTTCGACAAACATCATATCTTTAATTCCCGCTGGAGCGACCATGCGCGCTTTCATGCGGCCGCGTATGCCATTCTCAACATTCAACTGGCACTGTTGGCGTTAGTCCTGTGTGCCTTTACCCCTTTTGGTTTTCGAGTCTCGCTTCAACTGGGATCGGTCATTCTGCTAATCATGGGAATCACCCTATTTCTGGCAGCCACGGTTCGGGGGACCTCCCCGATCGCCGGCCCCCACGAACGTATTTGGGCCAAGGTGCCCTTGGCCCTTTGGATCAATGTCGTTTATCTAGGTGTATTAGCGCTGGGGAGCTGGTGCGCACTCTGTGGCTAGTCTTCTTAGGATCCCTACCCCTGAAACGCTTAGCCTGGTATAATTCTTAACGCACCCAACCTAATCCAGAAGAGGTCTACCGAATGCCACGAATATTATCGACCATAAAACTGTGGGTAGTACCGCAAGGCGAGAAAGTGATCACGGTAAAGGCTGGGATCCTAAAAGGCGTTTTGATGAGATTGGATCTGGTTAGCCACACTCAGGTCGTGTTGGGTCTTTACGAGCGCGAACTCTTCGGCTGGTTTAGACGATTCACGAAGGGGGCCCAGACGGCACTCGACATCGGAAGCGGAATGGGAATGTACACGCTGTACTTCCTCAAAAATACGCCTATTAAGAAAGTGGTCGCCTTCGAGCCACACCCTGAGAAAAGAGCCGAATTGAAAGACCATTTGAAACTAAACGGTTTTGATAAATCGGAACGAGTTCAAATCGTCACCAAATACGTCAACAGTTACCTCGATAAGAACGAAATCACACTAGACTCTATCTCTTCCCAATTTAAGGGCCCCATCATTGCAAAGATGGACGTAGATACGCTTGAGGTTAAAATCCTCGAGGGAGCGAAGGAATTTCTAAAACGACCCGACGTACGTTGGATCATCGAGACTCATTCCAAGGAATTGGAGCGGGACTGTCTTAGTATCTTTAAAGCGGCCGGCTACCGCACCAAGATCGTTCGCAACGCCTGGTGGCGAATTTTTGTCCCCGAACTTCGCCCGATCGATCACAACCGCTGGATGGTGGCCTACCGCTAGAAACACAAATGTTGGCCTCGAGGTCCGACTCCTGTAGAAGAAATTAAGGAGTATAGCGTGACTTCAGACAACACCAATGGTCCCGGTAAAAATGTCCCTTCTATCGAGCTACTAAAGGCAACCCACGTCTTTCCCGGAACGTACACCATGAAGGCCATCGGACTCCGAGAGGGAGCCTTCGTGGCACGAGTTGTCGCGGCGGCTCGAGAAGAGCTCTACATCGACGCCGATCCTCCCTACACCTGCCGCGAATCGGCCCAACAGGCCCATATCGCTATCACCTTGGAACTTCCCGTGCAGACCGCAGAACAGGTCAGAGACGTCTACGAGCGCCTCCTTGAAATTCCGGGGCTCTTGTTGTTGCTCTAGTCCCGCTACCTCATTGCTCGATACTGGACCAGACCGATTCCATTCCGTGACGAGATCCTTTGCCCGATTCGAAACTTCGGAGTCCTCGAAGGTATCAGCTAACTTTTAGAACCCAAGGCCGAATTCTAAAAGTAAGGTGATATTCTGGAGTTTAAGATTCATCTTCGTCGTAGAAACGACTTGGACCCTTCGGGAATTTAGATCTTTTGGCTCCGTGCGCCTTCGGCTTACCTTCGGGCGCTTCCCAGAGCTGCAATTCCCGTATGCCGGGGGAATCCACAATCATTCCGCCTGAAGGAAGAAAATGCAGGCGACGAGCGGTGGTGGTATGTCTCCCTTTTTCGTCGCGCTCTCTGGTTCCACTCACCAATTGTGTTTGCGACTCAATAAAATGATTGGTAAGCGTTGATTTTCCAGCACCCGAAGCGCCAAGTAATACCACCGTGTTTTCCGAACCAAAATAGCCGGCCAGTGCCTCAATTCCTTTTTTCTGGGCAATGCTAACCACGTGAATGGGTATCGCGCTGAAGTTCTTTGTGATCGGTTCTATGATCGTGGAAGGCATTTCACAAGCATCGGCCTTCGTCAGGATCAATACCGGCGATATTCCGCCGGCGGTCGCCGCCGCAATGGCCCGCTCGATCCCGGAAAGATGAAGAGCCTGTGTCATGGCGACGATGACAAATACGACGTCGGCATTAGCGCAGAGAATCTGCTCATACTTTTTTCCACTCGGAGCCATCCGTGAAAGCTTCGTTTTTCGATCCAAAACGCGGGCGATCGAAAGTCTTTTCTCCTTCTCTAGAGCTCCTCTGACCGTTCCCACGACCCAATCTCCGACTCCGACGTTCTGGGGACCTTCCGCCCAGATTTCACCCAAGACGCATTCGACTCGAGAGAGCCCACGGAGCGGCTCGACGACTCTCGCAACGACCGAGCTTTGTCGTTCGTCCTGGGTCAGCTGGACGGCAAAGAAATCACTCCATCCCATTTTCAACAGTTTTGGTTCCTGAGATTCAAAATTCACGGAGGTAGTATCCCGTGTTCAGTTCCAAAAGTAAGCTGATACTTTTAGGGTTTGGTAATCGATCGGATCCTATTCGCAACCTCATTGGTCGATACCGGACCCGAGCGATTCCATTCCAAAACGAACGTATCAGCTTACTTTTAGAACCTGTGGACGAGTTCTAAAAGTAAGCTGATACTTTTCGGATTGATACTTTTCGGATTAAAAATAGACCCAGGTGACGCCTGGATTCACTTCATCCAACTTAAAAGAACTCACCACCGTGAGTTTGGAGAGGTACTTATGAATCGCATCCAAAAGTTTTCCTGTACCGATCCCATGAACAATTTCTAAACGATCCAGGTCCGCGATGATGGCTCTATCGATCCGCTTTTCTACTTCCGCAAGAGCATCGACCACTTTGAACCCATGAAGATCGACTCTTTCTAGGCTTTTGGGGTTACTCACCGGGTTAAGCGCCGGATGATTTTTCGGCGGAGGCTTGACGTAAGATTTGGATTTACGAGTCTTTGGCGGGGCGCTGAGGTCGGACTCGGAACAGGTTACCGATAGCGGTCCCACACTCACCTGGTATTTTCCGTCCTTAAGCACCCCAGAGATGACTCCGTCTCGCCTTAGGGAGGTGATAAATACGTTTTCGCCCTTTTTAAATGACATAGCCCTTTCATTCGTTATCAGGGTCAGCGCCAGGCGTCGAGTTACCATTTTGGATTTTACCACCGTGGTTTAGCCGACCCGATCACCCTACCGACTAAGGGTTTCAGGCAATACATTGACGGTTTTTAAGGCCCCTGCCACATTCAACGCTTTCGCCTAAAACTGAAAGCGAGCAAAACACGGTGGGGGACTGGACTCTAGGGCTCAACGAGGAGCAGAAGATTGCGGCAGAGCATAATTATGGGCCCCTGCTGATATTGGCGGGGGCCGGTAGCGGTAAGACGACGGTTCTCGTCGCCAGAGCCGGGCGCCTGCTGGATGACCAGATCGTGACCGCCGAGCAGCTTTGCGTTCTGACCTTCACGAATAAGGCGGCGCGTGAATTGAAATCTCGGGTCGTGGAAAAGTTGGGGGCTAGGGCTGCAAAAATTTGGGCGGGAACTTTTCATTCCTTTGGGCTCCATCTCCTACGACGCTTTTATAAGAAGGCAAATTTGAGTGAGGGTTTTGGAATCCTTGATCCCAGCGACGCGGGAGGAATCGCAAAAGAGCTGCTGCGCGATTTTAATTATGGTGGCAAGACCGCTTACGACGCCGAAAAATTACTCTCCATGATAAGCCAATGGCGAGAGACGGGCCGAACCACCGCTAACAATGACGATGAATATGAAGCCGCCGTAGAATGGCTCCTTCCGAAATATTTAAAGCGCCTGGAAATACTGGGAATGGTGGATTTCGACTCTCTAATTCTAAGGCCCCTCGAGCTGATGAAGGAGTTCCCGGAGATTGCAGAAAAGGTACATGAGCAGTTTCAACAGATCATGGTCGATGAGTTTCAAGATACCAACCAGATGCAGATGAACTTGGTTCGCCGCCTGGCGGAGACTCATCGCAACCTTACTGTCGTCGGGGATGACGATCAATCCATTTATGCTTGGCGCGGGGCCTGCATAAGCAATATTTTGGATTTTCCTAAACTCTACACCGGCTGCAAGGTGATTCGTCTCGAGCGCAACTATCGCTCCACTCCGTCCATTCTGAATCTCGCTAACGCCGTCATTGCCAAAAATACCGATAGGCATCCCAAGGTGTTGCGCTCCAGTGAAACCGCGGAGCCCGGTGATATTCCCGAGTTGATGGCGTTTGATACCGAAGATGATGAAGCCGAATGCGTGTGCTCAGAGATCGAAGAATTCGTTCGTCAGGGCTTTACCCGACGAGAGATAGCGGTGCTTTACCGCTCCAATAGCCAAGGCGCCTTGATAGAAGCCGAACTACGCCGGCGGCAGATTCCTTATACGATTAGCGGGGGCACCGCTTTTTTTGATCGTAAGGAGACCCGAGATATCTTGGCCTACTTACGTTGCGCCATAAAGGCGAACGAGGTCGCTTTCCGTCGAATCCTAAACACCCCACCCCGCGGAATCGGAGAAAAGACGGTCGATCTACTCACGGAATTCAGCCGTGGCTCGAATATTAAGTTCCCCGAGGCCACTCGTCGGTGGAGAGAGGCAGGCGTCGAAGAGCGAGCCGGAGCCGCTATCGAAGTACTCTGGGAAGAGTTAAGACAGCTCATTCCTTCCCTGCTAGACCCGGCATCGTTGCCCAGCACAAACCTCCTGCACTATCTCGACACTAATGGTTATAAAAAGCATCTCGAAAAATATTCTGGAAATGCGCAGGTGGCTTCGAAGCGATGGCGCTATCTTGAGGTTTTTTCGGGCATCTTAGATCGCTTTGTTGAGCGGGGCGGCCGATCGGCGCAGACGTTGAAGGAATTTCTAGATGCCATGGAGCTTCGAGACTTACTGAGCGGTAAGGAGGAAAAGGAAGATCGTATCCAACTACTCACGCTGCACGCCTGCAAAGGGTTGGAGTTTCCGGTTGTACTTCTCATCGGCGTCGAAGAAGATATTCTTCCTCATCGCGTGCTAGGGACCAATCTTTCCGAGGAACGACGACTGTTTTATGTGGGTATCACCCGAGCCAAGCAAAAACTGATTCTCAGCCGTGCTCAAAAACGTAGGCGACACGGCAAAGTCATCCCTGCTATCCCCTCGCGGTTCTTGGGAGAGATCCCCCCTCACCTTCTTCGGGTCCAAGAAGGTCCCCGTCCCCTCAATGAGGATCGCCGAAAATCGATGATAGCCCAACTCTTTAAGAAATTAGATGGTTTAGGGTCCCCGACCCAACCCAATACGGAACCCGTTCCCGAGATCTAACCGATTCCTTCCCCTCTTAGTAAGCGGCACTTATTAATTGTCTTTCCTCCGGACCAATACTAGGCTGCGCCAATGAAATCCTCTAGGGCTCGAAAAGAGTCTCCTTTAAGTCCGCTCAGCGACGAAATCGGGGAGTTCATCGCCTATTGGGGATTCAAACGAGTTCACGGACGCATCTGGACGCACTTAGTAGCGTCTCGTAGCCCACTAGATGCCTCGGCTCTGATGAAAAGGCTTAGAATCTCAAAAGCCCTGGTGAGCATGTCGGTCTCTGAACTTCTCCACTATCGAGTCATTCAGTTGGCGGGAAAGAGCGAGCGCAGCACTCAATTGTACCGGGCCAATCCTAATTTTTGGAAGGTCATCTTACGAGTTTTAAAAATCCGAGAAAAAGAGTTACTGCTGCGAATCCGTTCGGCTCACCAAATGGTAGCACGCATCTCGCCCAGTAAAGCCAAGAAACACGAGCTAGATGAAGAGAACATCGCTACTTTGGGAGAACTGATCGGAGCGACCTCAAATGCCCTTGAACTTTTCCTGAAAAAAATGCATTTCGACCTCTCTTTCGTGAGTTCCCTCACGATGAAGTCCCGCTAAATCACTTTGGAAAATGGCCATGGTCGAAGAAATAATTGAGCAGAACCTCTTTTTCCTCATACCTTTTTAACAGCCATTGCGCTAACGAAACATCATCCGAGGAAAGAGTTTCTACGGGAAAACGTCGGACGTGAACGTGGTAACCACAGGGCCATCCCGCCATCCATTGCCAAAGACTGGGAATGCCGCTCGGGTAGGCGATCGTAATATCGTAAACCGCATGAATCGTGGTCTCCAAAGCGCGCACCGAGGCGATGAAGCCTTTGGTCCTGGGAATCAAAACACAGTCCAAAGGTTGTAATCCGTGCTTCACCGCATATTGTTTGCTCCCCTCTGACTTGGCGGGCGTAATGCGAGTCCCCTCCGGGAAAAAAGTCAGCCAAACGGGTATCCTTTCGTGAATAAACTTTCCGAACGTTTTCTCAATACTGGTTTTGTCCTGCTCCCAATGACGTTTCAAAAAAAGCGTATCCAAAAAACCCAGCCCCCATCCTAGGGCTGGAACATATCTAAGGGCATTTTTTGCAAACCATTTCATTCGACTGAGACACCCAGCCTCTCGACTCACGGACAAAACCACAACGACATCGGGCATCGATTCGTGGTTGGCGATAACGACCGCATTTTCCTTTGGGGGAAGTTCATCCCCGGTGCGAAATCGTCGAATCCCATTTATTTTTTCGCTAGCAACTACTGAGCATCCCCACCACCAGCCCGCCAAGCCACAATTAAATGCCCGAAAGAGGCGTCTTGAAAATGGGTAGACGACGAGACTTAGCATCTGGAAAATATTGCATAAAATGAGCGACAGAAAGAGTATCAGACCACAAAGCACGGCCCTAATTGTCCCGGTTACTCTGGAAATTCCTCTGGGAGGTTTTAAAAAAGTCTGACGCATTAATACACCAGTCGGACGAACCTACCTCAACCATGTGCGACTGGCAAAGGGGGGGATTTTGAGGCCTTCGACGTCCAGTGGCGGAATAGGGAGCGCCTTCGGCGGCCATTAGTCCACCCACCCTCCCCCGCCCAACCAGGTTGGTAAGGGGGAGCGAATGTGGCGGTTGACTTTTCGTCTTCTTATCGTCGATAAAACCGTTTTTTATCGACGATATTCCCTTGCCCCGTGATCTTCTTTGGCGTACAACTTTTTTCATGGGTAACGCTTTGCAGCTGAATTTATTTGGTGGGTCTTGTGGAAATGGCCATGGCGGTTCTTTAGGTTTGGGTAAGAGAAAAACGGCTCGTTCTATTGCGGTGAAGCGGTCTCAGCATGTCGTGTTGAAATCTTCTTTGGCGGTCGGGAAATCTTCGTTGCTGCAGAAAGAGCATGCGAGGTGGACTAATGTCCGCCGAAGGCGCTCCCTATTCCGCCCCATTCAAATCATGAAGCAGATTTCACATTCCTCACACATTCTTGCGGTGCTACTTGTCCATAATCGAAAGCGGTGCGGAGCTTTCACTCAGTCCAACGCCGAGTTCTCGTTGTTTTCCTCTTCTCATCCCAAGTCATTCTTGCCGACCCTTTCTGTCCGCCCGCCTCACAAATCCTGACTAAGTGGGATCTCTGGTCTCACGGCACTTGTCTTCGCGGAGCCAATATTTGGCAGAAGGTAATAGACCCCAATACCGACGGAGATTCTCTGGGCCCAGGGCCGGTTGGCCCACCGCTTGAGCCACAGGAATTCGTCCAATTGGCCTCTTGGGGGGCAAACTACGTCAATATTTCTTTTCCGGGAATTTATTCTGAGGAGCCGCCCTACCTACCGAATCCGGACGTCGTTGCTCGATTGGACGCGCTTATCGATGAAGCGGCTAAAGCCAATCTGTTCGTCGTGATTAGCTTGCGTACGGGGCCGGGACGAAACGAAGGAACCTTCAATGCTTCCCTCAATAAATCGGTGGACAATAATATCTGGAAAAAGACAGAAGCCCGTCGCGCGTGGGCTCAGATGTGGCAATACGTTGCCCAGCGCTATTCCCATACCCCCAACGTGGTCGCTTATGATCTGATGGTTGAGCCCAATAGCAACGACGTTTGGTTAAAGATCTATGACTCCAAAGCTTTTTATCCTGGATTTGCAAACTCGACTTACGATTGGAATCCCTTAGCTAGACAATTGACCGAGGCGATTCGTCAAGTCGATAGCTCGACCCCACTTATGGTCGGAGCGATGAATTACAGCGACGTCGACTGGCTATGGGCTTTGGGCGACAACGGCGATCCCAAGACGATCTATTCGCTACACCCCTATGTCCCCAGCGAGTACACCAATCAATACCCTCCGTTCGCAGTCTCCTATCCCGGCGTCGTCACTGATTTCAATGGAGCTCCCGTCTCTTTCGACCAAACTTGGCTCAAAGCTACCCTGCAACCCGTCGTCGACTTTAAGACGACACGAAATGTTCCGATCGCGGTAAACGAGTTCGGAGTGATGCGCTGGGAACCCGGAGCCGACAAGTACATGGCAGATCTCATGTCTTTTTTCGAAACCATCGGCGTGAATCATGCCTATTGGTTGTGGGAAGTCGCCTACCCGATAACTTTTGATGAATTTAATCTTCGACACGGACCAGATTTCAATAACCATACCGACGTCGAGACCAGCGATCTCATCAATGCGATCCAAGCCGACTGGAAACGCAATGGAATACGCCCTAACGACGTCCTAGGGCACTGGTAGGTTAATCGGGAAGGATTAAGAAAGAGCTTGAATCAATTCGAGCTGCTCTTGAAGGTCACTCACCTGTTCATGCCAATATCGAGGCGTACCGAATTGCGTGAAAGTCCGAGTAAACGCAGGATCGTTCCAGCGCTTAGCTATCCAAGCACTAAAGTGAATAAATCGTAAGGCTCTTAGAGGCTCAATCAGACGCAGAGAGTCCCAGTCGAATTCCCGCATCTGCTCATAACCGGCAATCATCTGATTCATTTGTCGGTTACTCTCTTCATCTCGACCCGGAACCAAAAGCCATAGATCCTGCACGCAAGGTCCGCGAACCATATCGTCGAAATCGACGAAAAAAGCCCCTTCGGTTCCCCAAAGAAGATTTCCCGGATGACAATCACCATGAATCCTCTGCACTTTGGTCTTCGCAAACCAAGGTTCCACGATTCGGCAGATATCTTCCACCAGTTGCTTATAACGGTCTCGGATATCCACGGGGAGTGAACCTGATTCCAGCAGATAGTTCAGGTTTTCTTGACCATAGGAAGCTGGATTTAAGAGGATTCGGTGAGGAGCGTCTTTGGCAGCACCGACATTGTGCATTCGCGCCATCAGACGCCCTATCTGCTCTAATTGATCGGGCTTAAGCTCGTCTGGAGATCTGCCTCCCACTTTGGGGAATACCGTGTACCAAATATCTATCTCAGCAATGCGATGAAGCGTCTTGCCATCGCTGAAGGGTAGGGGTGCAACGGCTGGGATCTCAGCGTCATTGAGTTCTCTCAAGAACTGGTGTTCCTCTAAAATCTGCGTCTCGCTCCAGCGGCCTGGTCGATAAAATTTAACAATCCGAAAACGTTCACTCGGAGTTTTAAGAACCACTCCTTCGTCAAGCTCGAGCTCGACCTCATAAACGCGATTTTCCATGCTATTGAGGGTAAGACACCGGCCCGTACAACGGTAGCCCGAGGCCTCTACCGCGTCTAAGATCCGCTCTGGCGTGAGTTCAAAGAAAAACTTAGTCTCAGCACTGCCCCAAGCAAAAGACGACATTCAAGCAACCTCAGATCTGGCCTAACCGAGCGGCGTGATACTCAAGATGCTCGTCGATAAAGCTCGAGATGAAATAATAGCTGTGATCATACCCTGGTCGGCGACGAACTTCTATGGGATACCCGATCTCACGACAAGTATCTTCAAAGCGATCTAGGAATAGCTGTGGTTTTAGGAACTTGTCATCTTCCCCTTGATCGATGCGGATCGGAATGGGAGCCGATACCGTCCGGACGAGTTCGTTGGCGTCATGAGCTAGCCAGCTCTTCCGGTCGGAACCAAGATAGTTCGAAAACGCCTTTTCTCCCCAAGGACATTGTGACGGAGCGCAGATTGGCGCAAAGGCCGAGACCGAACGGTACAGACCAGGATTGCGCAGTGCAAGCACCATGGCGCCATGCCCGCCCATAGAATGCCCCATGATCCCCATCCGTTCTCCCTGTACGGGAAATTTGGATTGAACCAGTTCACGGAGCTCTCGGGTGATATAGGTCTCCATTCGATAGTGAGTGGCCCACTTGGGTTCCGTCGCATCAAGGTAAAAACCGGCACCGACTCCCAAATCCCAGTCTTTATCCTCGCCTTCCACTCCGGCACCACGCGGGCTCGTATCGGGAGCCACCAGCATCAATCCTAGGCGAGCCGCCGCCCGTTGCGCACCGGCTTTGGTAATGAAATTCTCTTCCGTGCAGGTAAGACCCGACAGCCAAAAAAGAACAGGAACCGGCCCGCGCTCCGCTTGAGGAGGCCGATAGACCGAAAATTTCATCGTCGTTTTCGTGGAAGAAGACGGATGAGAATAAAACTCCGTCCACCCTTCAAAACTCCTGGATCGACTAATCTGCGAAAGTTCCGACATGTTTCCCTACTTCTAAAAGGTCACCACAGACCTAATGCTCTTTCCTTGGTGCATCAGCTCCAAGGCATGGTTGATCTCTCGTATTGGCATCGTATGAGTCACCATCTCATCCACTTTAATCTCGCCCGCTAAGTATTTCTCTACATAGCCCGGAAGTTGAGTCCTGCCCTTCACCCCCCCAAACGCGGTTCCCTTCCAAACCCTCCCTGTTACCAACTGGAACGGGCGAGTCGAGATCTCTTGGCCGGCACCGGCGACTCCGATAATGATCGATTCACCCCACCCGCGGTGACAGCACTCAAGCGCGGATCTCATCAAAGACACATTGCCAACACATTCAAAAGAATAGTCGACGCCTCCGTCGGTCATGTCGATGATCGCCTGATGCACGGGGACCGAAATCTGTTTAGGATTCACGAAATCGGTAGCCCCGAGTTGTCTGGCAAACTCAAATTTCGACTCGTTGACATCTACGGCGATAATACGACCGGCTTTCGCGAGAACCGCACCTTGCACCACGCTAAGCCCGATACCACCTAATCCAAATACCGCGACCGTAGAACCGGGAGTGACTTTCGCCGTATTGAGGACCGCACCGATACCCGTCGTTATTCCACAGCCCAGCAAACACACCTTATCTAACGGCGCCGCTTTATTGATTTTGGCGAGGGCAATTTCTGGGACGACCGTATATTCCGAAAAAGTCGAGGTCCCCATGTAATGATAAATAATTTTTCCATCCTTGGAAAATCGAGACGTTCCATCTGGCATTAGCCCCTTTCCCTGCATCGCACGAAGCGCGGAACACAAGTTCGTTTTTCCAGATAGACAAAATTTACACTGGCGGCACTCAGCAACATAAAGCGGAATCACGTGATCGCCCACGACGACACTCTGCACTCCACGGCCTACCTCTTCGACAACTCCCGCTCCTTCATGGCCAAGCACTGTCGGAAAGAGGCCTTCCGGATCAGCTCCCGATAAGGTGTAGGCATCGGTATGGCAGACACCGCTCGCGGCCAATCGAACCAAGACCTCTCCGTCTTTTGGGCCATTAAGCTCTATCTCTTCGACTTCCAGGGCTGTGTTTGCCGCCCAGGCTACCGCTGCTCTCGTCTTCATCACTCACTCCTTTTTTGAACGAACCTACCCTATCACCGGCCTACATTTTATTGCAACAATCGGAGTCGAGGAGAATTCAGTATTAATCTTAATATCAATCCTCAAGAATTCATTTCGCCGAAGGCGAAATGACCGGAGTTCGGGTCACCAAAAGTCGAATTTCCGTCATATCTCGCATCGCAAATCGAATTCCCTCACGCCCGAAGCCACTGTCTTTGACTCCTCCGTAGGGCATGTGGTCCATTCGAAACGAAGGAACGTCGCCAATAATGACTCCCCCCACTTCCAATTCATTCCAAGCACGCTCGGCACGATATAGGTCTTGAGTGAACACCCCGGCTTGTAAGCCAAATCTTCCGCGATTCACTTCCGCGAGAGCATCCTCAAAACTGGCAAATTTGCTGAGGATAGCCAGTGGCCCAAAGGCTTCTTCGCAGGAAAGCTTTTCGGAAGCGGGAACATTTTCTAGCAGCGTAGGAGTCATTACGGCCCCTTCCCTAGTCCCGCCACACAGGACCCTTGCTCCGTGCGCTAGAGCACTATGGATCCAAGATTCGATGCGAAGGGCTTCGTCTTCGGAAATCACCGGGCCTACGACGGTCTCCTCTTTTCTTGGATCTCCATAGGGGATCCGTCGAACCGCCGCAACCAACTGGTCACGAAACGGTTCATAAATAGATTCGTGAATTAAAATTCGTTGCACACTAATACAACTCTGTCCCGAATAGGAAAATGCGCCCGGTACCAACCGTTGAATCGCATCGGCGTGGTCTTTCCATGTCTCATCAATGATGCAAGCCGCGTTTCCCCCTAACTCCAGAACGACCCGCTTCTTCCCCGCTCGAGACTTGAGATCCCAACCCACGATGGGCGAGCCGGTAAAGCTCAATAACTTCAATCGTTCGTCCGTCGTAAACCTTTCTGCTCCGTCACGGGCACACGGCAGGATGGAGAAGCTGCCTTCGGGCAAATCGGTCTCGGCAAGAATCTCTCCCAACACGAGCGCACTAACGGGAGTAAGGGTGGCGGGTTTTAGAATAAATGGACAACCGACCGCTATCGCGGGCGCTATTTTGTGCGCACTTAAATTAAGAGGGAAGTTAAAAGGGGCGATAAAGGAGCACGGCCCGATTGGAAAATGCTTCCACCGTCCCGTGAAACCTTTTCCCCGCGCCGAGATGTCCATAGTCAGGACCTCGCCGTTATCGCGCACAGCCTCTTCAGCCGCGATGCGAAACGTATCGACTAGCCGCGCCACCTCCGCACGAGCGTCGCGAATTGGTTTACCCGCCTCTCCACAAAGAATTTCAACCAACTCGTTCGAACGTTCCCCGATGCGCTTGATACAGTGTTGCAAGATGGCGGCTCTCTCATAGCTAGCCATCGCCGTGAGCGAACGCACTGCTCCCACCGCTTTTTGGATGGCGAGATCGATCGCCCGGTCATCTGCCATGGCGACTTGGGTAAGAGTGGTGCCGTTAAATTTATCGACGACGCTACGAAGATTCGTACTTACGACAGCGCGGTTGGCCAAATAGTATGGATACGTTTCCTTCCACGGAGCAGAAGACATCTTAACCTCCAAGCAGTGATATTGCCTTGCTCATACCACTGTATCTGGATTCACGAAAGCCACGACCTTAACGTCTGATAACGCCCAATCAGCCACCGCTTCTGGGGATTGGGGTGGAATGGTAGAATTTTCTCACGGAGCTAGAGTGTGAGATGCCTCGAATTTGGGATTCTTCTCACAATCCTCATTTAAGCGAAAAGCCTCCTTACAAAGGAAGATATCCATGGGTAAATATCTCACGTTGAGAGCAGCGGTCGTTTCACTATTTCTCGTCGGAACTTCGCCAGTGTGGGGAAATCCGGTAGGACCAGGAGCCCATCTGATCAACGGCTCTCCGGTCGCGGCCGGAACTCACTTGGAAGTGGTGAATATGACCTCCCAAGGATCGAGCTGCACGGCGACGGTGATCGGCCCCCGGGTGATCATCACGGCCGCTCATTGTGCGATCACCGGACAGCCCGCCACATTCAAAGTGGGGACAGTAACCTATACCGCGACTATGACCCGAAGCACCCTTTACCCCCAAAAAGATCACGACATCGCCGTAGGTGTCACTTCCGTCGATATCCAAGGAGTCACTCCAGTGCTCGTCGGAGCCAAAGCGACGACCGGTATCGATATCACTCTATTTGGATACGGATGCACCAATCCAGGAGGCGGCGGCGGCAATGATGGCATTTTAAGAATGGGGGATACGGTAATCACTGGTTTCTCCGACTACGACATGGTCTCTAGAAAGGCCGGCGGCGCGGCGGTATGTTTTGGAGACTCGGGTGGTCCGGCCATGGCACTAGACGGCACTACCCCCAAATTGCTCGGGGTCAACTCTAAGGGAAATATTCAAGACACCAATTACGACACCAGAACCGATATTCCCGAGACACAGACTTTTCTCACCTCTTTCGCTCAGACCAACAACGTCGTCATTTGCGGAGTCACCTCTGACTGTACCACTCCGCCGCCCCCTCCCCCAACGGCCCCGACATGCGTTCTGACCGCTAGTCCCAGCAACATTAATTTGGGCGACACCTCGACGGTCAGCATTGTGACGACAAACGCCACCGATGCGGCCATCGAAGGGCAATCGGTTTCCGTTCCCAATGGCCAAATGCCGTTTAAACCTACTGCCGTAGGCTCCGTTACCGTTCACGGTGTGGTTCACGGAACTGGCGGCACGGGAAATTGTCAGACAACCATCACCGTGCAGAACACCCCTCCCCCTCCTCCTAACTCGCCATCATGTACGTTGACCGCCAACCCAGAATTCGCAAACATCGGCGACGTGGTCACGCTCGAATTGGATACTCAGGGTAATGCCACCACGGCCGTGATCGATGGCACTTCCGTCCCCATACCCGTGGGCAAGAAAATGGTGACGACCACGGTAGCCGGAACCTTCACGGTAAACGGCGTGGTCTCGGGCCCCGGAGGAACGGGCACTTGTGCGGTCAGTTATACCGTCGATTCCACTCCGCCGCCTCCGCCACCGGGAACTCCAAACTTTGCCGTAGTATCGACGTACTGCGGACCCAACACGCTGGGCACCACGGTCTCAAAGGTATGCCTCGCGGTGGTCAAAAGAGATTCAACGCTGCCCGATTTGCGTCTTACCGACGTACTACTCATCACGTATACGGATGGAAGTTCAGAGGTGGCGCCGATCATCAGCCGCAAAACGGAGACCGCGCAACCGGGTGACCTCAGGGTGGTTCAAGATCTCACTACCTACGCCAATACCCAAATCAGCGCAGGCAACTATCTCGTGCTAGACACACGAGCGGCGACATTAACCCTACTTCCCCCACTGCGTGACGGCGCAGTTCCCGCGTCACTCCAAGGAAGATCACCAAAAGGCATCTACTTCACCATTGATCAGTTAAAGCCGTTTGGAGTGAGTGGGAATTAGTTTCTATCGCCCTTCGCGTAGAACTATCCTTGGCGCTAAGCCGCCAGCGATGGTCACATTTCCCATTTTGTCATTACTCGGGACATGGGTCTGACGCGGCAATCTTCCGCCTACGCTAAAGCTACGGCGGGACAAGTCACTTCAATGACAAAGGGGAAGCTCTCTCACAGCATCGTCAGTCTAGTTCCCGGAAACTCGGTAATAAAGTCGGAGCCAAAGGCCTGGGAAGGTGTGAAATAGCCGGGCTTAGTCTTTCCTTGGGCCGCCCGCTCTGCGGATACTATCGCCGTGTCGGCGGTCAACGAGTAGGATTCTGGCACATCCAACCAAGCCTCTTTGCTTAGCCCACCGCGAGAAGTTACTTTTCCCCACAACTTTACCGACCCCTCTTTGTGCATGACCTCGTCTGGACCTTTCACCCTTTTTTCAATTTGGTTTTGCAAGAAGCGCTTCACCGATCGATTGCCGATGAGAGGGTTTAGCAGAGTCATCGCTCGGCTGATGACCGGCATCAACGCAGAGGATGCCACGTAAATGGTGATATTGGGAATTCCGGTCGAGTAGAAAGCCGTGGCGACATCTCCCCAGGGGATCGCCGCGACCGATCGGGTCTTATCAGAAAAGCGGACCTCTTTGGAAATATGCGCCTGACGCACACTCACTATTTTTCCATCCCGGCGTATGGCGCCGCCCTTTTCCCAATGCTCCACCATTGTCTTGAGCGTGCCTTTGCTGAGCGCCCCCCCTTGAGCGGCAAAAGCCATCTCCAATTCAATGGCCTCCGGCAAACTTTTAACTAAGCTCGCCGCAAGACAATCGGAAGGGACCACGTCAAAACCCACTCCGGGAAGCAAGGTGATTCCGGCCTCTACCGCCTCACGAGACCTCGCATGCAACGCCTCAAAGACGAAGATCTCCCCGGTAATGTCGAGATAGTGAACTTTGCTACGCAGGCACGCATCGACCATCCGTTTGCTAGTCGCTGAAAAGGGACCGGCACAATGTAATACCGCCGCTATTCCCTCCAACGCCCGATCCGTTGAGGCCAGGTCGCTTAGGTCGAAGATCCGATAGTCTAATTTTAATTTTTCGGCGAGGGGCCGGATGGCATCTTCACGTCTACCAGCCAGCACGGGACGAAGTCCCCGGGCGGCCGCGCGTTCGGCTATGATTTTTCCTGTATAACCGTTGGCGCCATACACCAACCAACGAAATGACATTACGGACTCTTCGCAGGCACAGACGCGGCTTTCGGTGCCGGTGAAGCCAAGTTGCGCTTTGTCGTCCGTTTGGCCCGCCTCGAACTTTTCGTTTTCACGTTAGGCGTCTGAGTGGGAGAGGTCGTCTTACCCATCAGCGGGGAGGTGAGCGACGCCAGTAACAAAACCGTCAATCCGGTTGATGCTCGCATGCTCTTCATCCTTTTCACGCTAGGCCCCGAGAGTAAGCACCCGCGGCCTTGTAGGTTTTCCCGTACGCAACCCACTGCGCGCAGGACATCTTAAACTCAAGCCGAGCCACCTTTAGCTCTGCTTTTAGATTGACCAGACGGCGGCGAGAATTCGCCTGCACATTGGCCTTCAATCGACGATAATCCTCTTTCATCGCTCGCCACTTTAACTGTGCCTCTTCCACTCGCTGGTTAAGCACTTGAAGGCGTTCCACCGGAGCTCCCCGTTCCACCATGCGCACGTGATCTATTTGCATCTTTGCTTTGAGAATGACCGGATAGGGTACTCGCTTAAGGTCATAGGCCCATCCCATGTACGAGGCCAAACGGATCACCCACTTTGCGGGATCCCAGTGGTACCAGCGAAAACCGTTCCGATAGTCGGTTTGGAAACGATGGTGAAAATTATGGTAACCCTCGCCGCAGGCAAAAAATGCCATGAGGAAGCTATCGCGGGCGGTATTCTTGAGGTTGTACGGTTGTCTGCCAACATAGTGGCAAGCCGAATTGATCAAGAACGTGCTGTGTTGGCAGAAAACCACTCTCATAAAGCCAACGTAGGCAAACCCGGCAAGCCCTTGTCCAAAAAGAGACCCGATGAAACAAGGCAGCAATAGGCCCACCCCGATCGCTAACGGCACAAAATACTTATCTTGCCACATGATGAGGCGATCATTCGCAAGGTCAGGCGGAATTGGATAGTTCCGCTGATCTTTCCAAAAAAGCCATCCCATGTGCGCGTAAAAAAAGCCTTGATTGATATTGTAAGGATCTCCGTCCGTGTCTACTTCACGATGATGACGGCGGTGATCGGTGGCCCACTCAAGGGCTGAACCTTCAAATGCAGCAGCACCGAGAACGAGATAGCAAAACTTTAGAAAGGGATTGGCCGAATAACTACGATGCGCAATCAGCCGGTGATAACCAGCGGTGATACTGATGGCGGTCAAAGGCCAAGTCACGGCAAAAGCAATCCACGCCCAAGGTTGAAACCCATGATGGAGCATGTGATAGGTGACCAAAGCCACGGCAGCAATGGGCGACCCAAATAGCCATCCGATATTCACCCAGTTAAGTTTTTTAATTTTGGGGCTTGGTGTTTCAACGATATGGGCCATGAGTGCTATTCTCCAGTCCTATCCCAGAGTGTATCCCCGGGAGATCGGCCTCGTACAGCGAATTCGACGCGTTTTTTGGACTCTTAAGTCGAGAAAATCCCAATCCAACCCTAACAATTTCAAACGCGCGGCTCAGTTATTCTTTAAAGAGAATTCAGGTAACGAAATTGGCTAGTTCGTGACACGGCTTTACAATACGAAACTGAGGTTGAGACACAAACAAAATGGCATTATAGTCCGACCAAGGGGGTCCTCATTTTACTACGCAAAGGTATTAAACCTGGTCTAAGTCCCTTCGATCCTTTAATGAGCTTCTTTTTCAACGTTACCGGCACCCTCAATCCCAATCGGCATTGGCTTCGCCATTTCGTTCCCAAAGCGAGAATACAGTTCGAGCGCGGCAACTTCATTATCAAGACCGTGGAGAACCGTACCGAACTCGAGGAGGTGCTTCGCCTTCGCTATAACGTCTTTCACCGCGAACACCTAAACCGAAAGATGCCCCATGGCATCGATAGCGACCGCTTTGATAGATTAGCGGATCACCTCGTGATTAAGGACCGCGCAAGTGGCCGCATCGTGGGAACCTACCGGTTGATCTCTTCTCGTTATTCCCCTGAGTTTTATTCTCAATCTGAGTTCTGCCTTGGCGAACTCCAAGCATTGCCGGGAACCAAGCTAGAACTAAGCCGAGCCTGCATTCACAAAGATTTTAGAACGGGGCAGGTCATGCATCTGCTTTGGCGAGGGCTCGCTCGTTACATTCAAGAATGTGAGATCGACTACCTGTTTGGAATGGCTAGCATCTGGACGATGGACCCCGCGGAAATTGTGAAAGTCTATACCTACTTGGCAAAAGCGGGGCACATTCGATTCGACTTGAATGTTCCCCCTACCGAAGCGTGCCGTATGAGCTCTCTCACGCTTGATCGAACTTTGATGGCCGACCCCGAGCAGGTAAAAGATTCTCCTTTAGCCAAGACCATTCCCCCGCTGTTGCAATCCTACTTGAAAATGGGTGCCCAGATCTGTCCAGAGCCCGCCCTGGATAGAAACTTCCGGTGCGTCGATTTTCTAACTATCCTAAGAATTGCCGATTTGGCCAAGAGTTACGAAAAGAAGTATGCCCGATCCAACTGATAGACGCCCTAGACTAACACTATCCGCTTTAGCCAAAGGAATTCGGGTCGCCTGTCAACTTAGCGCCTTCGTCGCCTCAAGCGAGATTGGATCCGTGCTCATCCGCGACGCGAAAAAGGCACGCTCCTTTCGTCTCAGACAAACGAGCCGATATTCGCAGAGAGTACTAAGAAGTCTGGGCGTTACGGTGACCGTTGAAGGAACGCCGACGGATTCGAGTACTCTGATTGTGTCTAACCATCTTTCTTACTTGGACGTGCTGGCATTTTCCTCAATCCGACCGGCTATCTTCGTCACATCGGTGGAGGTGAGGGAGACCGCGGTGTTGGGAACCCTATGCAAGGCGGGAGGCAGTCTATTTGTGGAGCGCCGTAAGTTTGCCGCCTTGAAAGAGGAGGTGAGCGCCATCTCCCAGCTATTGAGCGACGGTTTCAGCGTGGTACTGTTTCCCGAGGGGACCTCCTCTTGTGGCGAGGTTCTGTTGCCGTTTCGCAAGTCGTTGTTAGACGCCGCGGTTACCGCCCAAAGTTCGGTTCAGCCGGTCTGTCTCAATTACCGCGCGGCCAATGCCAATCCCCTCGACGCCACGTCTCGCGATTCTATTTTCTATTATGGCGATATGGACTTTTTCTCCCATCTCCGGCGCCTCTTGGCGTTAAAAAGCGTAGATCTCACTGTCCGGTGGCTTACGCCCATCGCCTCCAGCCGGACGCTCGGACGCAAAGACTTGGCCGACTCCGCCTACGATCAGATTGCTGCAGCCTATCAACCCGTCGCTTTGTCACCCCTCATTTAAGAACAGGCCCCAGAAACCGAACAGTGTATAGATCAACTCACTCTAGGATACTCATGATCCCCGGTTTGCCAGAATTGGCGGAACTCGAGAAAGTCCTCAAAGGACTCCCCGCCTCCGCTCGCGTAGAAACCCTCACCCATGTTGAGTACAAGGATCAACGCTTTCCTATTCACGCCATCTCCTTCGGATCTACCGTCCCCAACGTTCCTACGATAGGTTACTTTGCGGGGGTACACGGCCTGGAACGCATCGGAACCAGAGTGGCCATCTCCTATCTGAAAACGCTATCCCATCTCATCCGCTGGGACCCTTCCATGGCCTATTTCCTTTCCCAAGTTAGAATGGTTTTTGTCCCGCTCATCAATCCCGTGGGGATGTATCTGCAATCCCGATCCAATGGCAACGGAGTTGACCTGATGCGTAACGCCCCGGTGGAAGCGGACAAGGTGTCGCGCTTCTTTCTGGTGGCGGGCCACCGCATCTCTGCGCGCTTGCCCTGGTATCGAGGGCCCCTCGGGGCTCCGATGGAAGTCGAGGCCAAAGCCGTTTGCGACTTCGTGCGTCGAGAGATTTACCCCTCCTCAGTTTCTATCGCACTCGATATCCACTCAGGGTACGGCACAAAAGACCGAATCTGGTTCCCCTTTGCCCGCACTACGAAACCCTTTCCCAATTTGGCCGAGGTCTACGCGTTAAAGGACCTTCTGGACATCACCTATCCCAATCACGTGTACGAGGTCGAACCGCAATCCCTTCAGTACACCACTCACGGGGATCTTTGGGACTATCTCTACGACGAACACCAGAAGCTCGAAGGAAACCGTCTCTTTCTTCCGCTGGCCCTTGAGCTTGGCTCCTGGATGTGGGTAAAGAAAAACCCCAGGCAACTCTTCTCCTTGCTAGGAGCGTTCAATCCTCTGCTCCCTCATCGATACAAACGAGCGCTACGCCGACATTTGACCCTATTCGATTTCCTGCTTCGTTCGGTTTGCGCCGGTGGGTGGGCACGGCTGGAGCCCGAAAAAAAACAGCAATTAGAGCAGGACGCGCTAAACTTATGGTATGGAAAAGCAGCCTAAGTCTCCTTCCTCGTTCCCTCAAGCTACCAGTTGGATCTTTATTCGCGGCATGGTGAGAGCGGCCGCCCACTGGGGCGACTATCCCCAACAGTTCGAACAGAGCGTCCCCGGAGCCATAGTAAGTTGCCTAGAAATTCCCGGAAACGGAAAACTCATCGACAAAAATAGCCCACTCACGGTGGGCGCCATGACCGACGCGTTACGCCAAATGTATCGAACCAGAACACCAGACGACATCTTGGGGCTTCCGACCTTTATCGTCGGAATGTCGCTGGGCGGGATGATCGTGCTCGATTATCTATCTAGGTATCCAGACGATCTATGCGGTGCCGTCACCATCAACACCAGCGCCGGCAATGTGAATCCGGTGTATAGACGACTTAATCCATTCGCTCTGTTGTCATTTGCTCGAATCGGTATGACTCGAAATCCCCGTCAGAGAGAAAGAAAGATACTCGAGCTCACCGCGCAGAGTGAACCACGACGGGCTGCGGCGTTAGACAACTGGAGCGAACTTGCCGTCAGTGCCCCCGTAAATCTGACGAATTCCCTGCGCCAACTTGTGGCCGCGGCGAGATTCCGTCTGCCGGAGAACCTCCCCCGCAAACCCCTTCTCATGCTCAATAGTGCGGCGGATAGGATCGCCCATCCCTCCTGCTCTCGTCGGATTGCCGAACGCTGGCACGCGGATCTGAAGACCAACCCCTATGCCGGGCACGATCTTCCGATCGATGATCCGGAGTGGATCACCGAAGCCATCCAGGAATGGCGCCGTAGTAGGAAACTTTAAGAAGCGACCAAACTGGGGTACAACACCTCTTTTTGGAGGTTTGTGATGCTTAAAATGGGTGATAAAGCCCCTGCCTTTAAATTGCCTTCAGACAGTGGTGAGGTGGTATCGCTTTCGGACTTTAAGGGTAAGACCGTGGTCCTATATTTTTACCCGAAGGACATGACGCCTGGATGTACCACCGAGGCCTGCGATTTTCGAGATCGCGTGCAAAAATTTAAGAATAAAAAAACGTTCATCTTAGGAATTAGTCGTGATTCGGTTGAGCGACATGCAAAATTCAAAGAAAAATATGAATTAAATTTTCCGTTGCTATCCGACGAGAACGGGAAAACATGCGAAGCCTACGGCGTATGGAAAGAAAAATCGTTGTACGGACGGAAGTTCATGGGAATTGAGCGAACCACCTTCGTGATCGGTGGCAACGGGAAAATTATAGATGTCGTTAATAAGGTGAAAGTGAACGGCCACGCTGATGATATCTTGGAGAAGGTTTAGAGGAATTCAGTCTTGAGAGGCTTTCTTATTGCCCCAATATTTATCGGAAAGGCGCTGATACTCCGATGAGAAATCATAGGTTCCTTCTTCAATGTCGGTGTCTTGCCCTAAGAAAAGATTATTCTGTTCGGTCGCCTGTGCTTGCTCATCAAGCTCTCGGGAATAGCTGTCCATCGAATCGATCGTTTCCGGCATTCCCAAAAAACTATTAGAACCGCTATCGGGAGAGCTATACGAATCCAAAAAAGCGTTTCCCTCTAAGGACTTTAAATCGGAAGTCCCCGTATAAACGTTGTTCCGGGGGGGAGCCGGTTTTTCTGTCTCGAAGACGGATTCGGATGAACGGTAATTAAACCACTTATCGGCATCTTCCGAGGGCGAGGGAACATTCGTGGGATTGAGAAAAGTGTCCCCGTCATCGGCGATGGCCCGGGCGGTAGTGAGAAAGGCCACGAGAACGATAAAGACCGACAGATATTTCACCTATACTTATCGGATAGTTCTTGGCAGCGCTTGACCGTTCAAAAAACCCTGGGCGGCATCTTTTTTCTCGCTCGGTGGACCTAAACGACTCGTCGTGTTATAGCCTGGAAAACTGAGGTTATATGCGCGGAATTTTGAACGTTTTATTGGTCGGTTTCTTAGTTGGTTTAATGCCCGAATCAAGCTGGGGTAGACCTCCTGTCAACTTCAGTACCCTTTGTCCGAGCCTGAAAAACAAGCCGTGGAAAGAGATTATTCAAGGGGCTAGAGAATTTGCATGGCCAATCAATGACAGTAAGTCCGGCGTACTTAATAATTTAGGAATCAGGCATTTCTTTGAGAAGGATATCTCGGATTGTGATGGTCAGATCCGAAGTATCACCCTCCGGTTTACCCTAGATGAAGTGAGTGGACAGAAATCCGTCTATGAAGTTTTCGTTAAAAATAATGATACCGGAGAGGTTATTGGGTTGGCCCTCAACGATGAGGGTGGAGAGATTACTTCGGTGCCAGAGGCGATAGCCTTGGATAAAGACAAGAACTACGGAGAAAAGGCAAGCCACCGGGGAATTGAAACTCGAGAGGGGTGTTTCCGCTGTCACGGAAATGGGGAGAACAATGTTTCGCTAACCTACGGAGTGGTTTACGCCCAGGAGTTTTGGAGGAAAGCCAAACCCGTCGTGGAATTCGTACAAGAACGTCCCCCGGTGCCCTTTCCCAACCGAAATTTCCGATTTGTCTGTACGATCGATTCAGAAATTCCGGTTCCTGGAACTCTGTCGCAGTCAGAGATTGTTACGGGTAAGAGTGCCGAAACATTAGGATCGGCCTTAGTGGAAGCCTGCAATGCTTGTCAGTCCAAGAATTTTTCCAAGGACGGTAAATCGATTGATCGACCCAATTGCCGAAATCCCAAATGCAATTCTGTTGATGGGTTGGTTTCCCAAGACAAGGTCGAATCCGAGATCCTGCGAACGCCTCAGAGTTGTTTTCCTTTCGACGACTTTTACCGTTCGTTTCGATTCTAAATAAAGGTCGCCTGCCCCTTAGGGATGTGACCGACGGTCTTCTCGGATTGCTTTCAAATAGAAAGTTTCCCCAAGTCACCTAAGCTATCAATATGGTTTGATCGCACACTTTTTGGAGAAAGAGACTCCGAAACTGTCTAGGATTTTAGCAACTGCCGCAGTAGCTAACTGTCAACGATCGAGACTGCTTAAATACCTAAAATAACTAAATTAAACCCTGATTTTGAATCCCGGTGACTAAAGGTTAGGCGTATCCTGGCCGACGCTTAGTTGAAATGATTAGGTTTTTTATTGGGCTCACTACTTGCACTCCTAGGGCATACACAACCGGCTTTTCCATTGCTAGTACGTTTGAGGAAATAGATGAAAAGACTCTTCCAAATCGCGAGCTATTCGGTCTTGAACCTGCTGCTCATTTCGTGCGGCAAGGCGCTTAACCTGAGTACCTCGGGATCGAATGGAAATGGGTATTTGGGTGCCGGCCAAGGGTTGCAAGTCACCGCCTCTCAGGCGGCTATGGCGAGTGGGCTTCTCAATATCAACTACACCGCGAACAGCAGCAGCACGCAAGTGAACTCGGTCATCGCCACTTTTTCTGACGGACACACGCAGGCGCTTCCGACGGGTAGTGAATGTTTAAGTTCAACGGGTTCTATTTTTACCACCAGCGCACCCGCGCAAACCCCAAGTTCGTTAAATGTGACGATCGCCTCTACGGTGAATGCGACCCTTCAAAAAACTTTTACTATCAATACGATTGGAATTGGATCGGATCCCATTACGATCGGAGCGGCCCCCAGTCCAGTGCCTCAATTATCGGCGACTGGTTGCAACGCCTCCGGTGGGGCCCTCACTCCAGCCGTTCCGGTTCGTTTAGCGACCTCGCAGATTGGCACTGAAGTGAAACTCACTATTGCCATTGCGCAAAATGTTTTGCCCATCGGCGCCACCCTGCCGGGCTATGTAAATTTTGGAGACTCCAGTCCCTCACTGCCGGTCACGCTAAGCGCAAACTATCTGACCCCGATTACGATATCTCACGTATATGCGTCCCCGGCCACCGCCGTGCAGACTTACAACGCACACGTAGTGATCGTAAGTCCCAATGGGTTACATGCAGTATCACTTCGACAAATAAGCGTATCTCCTTTGGCCAGTACCGTGATTCCCGCAGCCACTACGCCTACGGCAATCACTCATTATGTGGAAACATCGCCGGGCACTTTCATTAACAAAGATGGAGATGCAACGCTAATAGCGCTTTCCCCTACTAAACCTACGGATATCGTCGTAGTCGGTCCGGATGACAGCTCCAACTCGAGCGTATCCACCGGAGGCGCGAACGTTTTTGTTTACTCGTTGGCGACCAACCCTCCCACCCCCATTATGGAATTATTCCCGTTTGGAACGCTTACGGCGACGAATGGTGTGGTGACGAGTAGTTTCAAAAAAGGCGTTCGAGTCGCTCTGGGCGATGTCGATGGAGATGGAAATTTAGATATCATCGCGGGCTCCGGAGATGGCACGGGAGTACGAATCCTAAGTGGTTCCGATGGTCATTCCCTCTATTCAGGCCAGCCTTTCAACAACAACAATAATAATGGCTATAACGTGGGGGCTGTCGATTTGAATTCCAATGGTACGAGCGCCATCGTGTTGGGAGACAATAACAGCAGTGTCTATATTTACTCTCTGGGCTCGGGGGGCGTTCTTACCACGGTAAACAAAGGGACCTCCCAGAGCGGTTTCGGAGGCGGTATTGCCGTGGCGGGTTATGGGGCTAATACCATTGCCGCGGATGGCAATAATCCCAACGTAAACTTTTCGACTGGGTCGGCATTATCCGCCCCCCAACAGATCGATCTCAACAAAGTTATCAATTTTAATAATAAAGGGATTTACGCTGCTTTGGGCATGTTCGGAACTTCGACGGCGAAAACGCTGGGCTTTGTCGTAGGATCCCTGAGTGGTCCTGACCTCACCATCGTCCCCAATTTCTCTAACGTGACGGCAAATACGGTAATCAACATCGCTACTCCATTCGGCGCGGCTTTCAAGGGCGGAGTGACGGTGGGAACCGGTGATCTTAATGGCGACGGAATTACCGACATCATCGCGGGAGCCGGAGCCGACACTAACACGGTCTCCGCAGTACAATTCTACAACGGTGTTGATGGCAGTGCTCTCCAAACTGCTCCTACCACATTGATTCCTTACGCCGGATTCAAAGGCGGAATTTTTGTCGGTGGATACTCCAATCCGCTGTAGTTCAACTTAACCACCCTCCATTTAGCTCCCTCCTAGTGAGTTGCCACAAGAATGCGATTTCGCTATGTTGAGGAATGCTCTTAAAAGACCGGATCATCGTGGCCCTCGATACCCCTTCCCTGGAAGCTACCATTCCCTTTGTTAGACAACTCTCTCCCTATGTTGCGTGCTTCAAAATAGGGTTAGAGCTGATGACGTCGGCCGGAGCTCCTGTAGCTGTACGCCAAATTCATGAATTGGGGGGTTCCCTGTTTTTCGATGGAAAATTTAATGACATCCCCAACACGATTGCGGGAGCCTCTCGGGCGGTCGCCGCACTTAAAGTAAAAATGTTCGACGTGCACGCGTCGTCCGGAGTGCAGGGCATGCGTGCCGCCGTACAGAACAAGGGAAAGAGTCAGGTCATTGCCGTCACCGTGCTCACTTCTTTCGAAGAGGATTCGTGTAGGCATATCTTTGGCGCCGGATCTCAGGAGAAAGTTTTGCAATTTGCTCGAGATGCCAAGGAGGCCGGAGTAGATGGTATCGTCTGCTCTCCCCAAGAACTAAAATGGCTGGGGGAAGACCCCTCGCTGAACGGACTGATTCGAATCACTCCCGGAATACGTCCGGTATGGGCCGGGAAGGGAGACCAAAAGCGTGTGTTAACTCCCAAGGAGGCTATCGCGCTAGGGGCCACTCATTTGGTGATCGGTAGACCGATTACCGAGCCCCCTCCCGAGGTGGGTTCTCCGGTAGATGCCGTCCGCAAGATCTGGGAAGAGATCGAAGAGGTCTGCCGATGAATGAGAAAGAGATTTTAAGTACTTTGGGCGGGGTGGGTGCCCTTCTAAAAGACTCGCACATCGTCTATACCTCTGGAAAACACGGTGAAAGTTACGTCAATAAAGACGCGCTCTATCCCCACACCGAGCTCACCTCAAAACTATGTGAAGTCATCGCTATGCACTTTAGCGCCACCAAGATCGATGTGATAGCCGCGCCGGCGCTTGGTGGAATCATCCTCTCTCAATGGACCGCTCATCACCTAAGTCGGATAAATAAACGAGAGGTACTGAGCATTTACGGTGAGAAGACATCCGACGACAATTTTGTGATCAAAAGAGGATACGACAAACTCCTAAGCCATCGCCGAGTGCTAGTCGTAGAGGACGTGCTGACCACCGGCGGATCGGTGAAAAAAATGGTAGCTATTGTTAGACAACTGCAAGGGGACGTAGTGGGCATTGGAGCGCTTTGTAATCGGGGAGGGCTCAGCGCACAGTCGCTTGGCGTTCCCGATTTTTTCCCGCTCGTCTCTTTAGATCTCTCGTCATGGGAGGCCGCCTCTTGTCCTCTTTGTATCAAGAAAATTCCCATCAATACCCAAGTGGGAAAAGGGCGCGAGTTTCTTGAAGCTAATTCTTAAGCGAATTTAAGATCAATAAGAACCAACCCACCAGAAATGACAAACCCCCAATAGGGGTTACCGCCCCCCACGCTTTGGTCTTCGTCAAAACGAGTAGATAGAGGCTGCCCGAGAAGATAACCATTCCAATGACAAAGGCGATGCCGGCAAACTTTAGCAGAGGGCTGGGCATTCTTGACATCCAGAGTGCGACAAATCCCAAGGCGAGCGAGTGGTACATTTGGTATTCCACTCCGGTCTTGAATACCCCGAGATAATACTCGTCCACCCTCGTCTTCAAAAAATGGGCCCCAAATGCCCCAAGGGCTACCGCGAGAAAACCACCGATGGTGCAGAGCGTATAAAAGCAGCGAGATTCATTCATCGGGCCGTCATACTCCCCGATACCACCAAATTCAAGCCTTGCTCGACACTTCTCGTCATGACGATACGATCACCGGCATTCAGTCGATGATATACTTATTGCTATCAATCTAAAGTAACCGTTAGGTGTCCTATTTTTATCTCTAGGGCCTACCTTTACGGTTTGGATAGACTCATAATATTGATAACTCGCACGCTCTAGAGGAGATGTGAAAATTTTCCAAACCAAAATATCGCGTCACACGGTTACCTGGGCCATCTGCCTATACCTCGTCACAACGCCGTTGTCTAAGATACCGGCAAAATCGTCATACAACCCCGCAGATCCTACGCTGTGCCCTGCCAAGGTGACGATTCAAGATGCGTGCACCGCGCACCGTTTCACGGCCGCCGAGCTCACCACCAAAAGAAATCAATTTACGATTTCGGAAAAAGCCCTCGTAGCCCAAGATCGGTGCCGCCTGTGGTGGTGGGCCAGCGAAGTTCACAAATGGAACTACCCGCCTCTCACCGAATGGGCGGAAAATTTACAAGACGTCCTCATGGAGCGCAAAGATCTCAAAGAGACCGGTGTAATCCTGGGAGTCTCGCCGGAAGCTCCGTTGCCAAGATTGGACTCGGGTGTCGAACCCGTGTCGAGCTGCCAGTACGCTTCGGAATCCCACGGTAATGAGTTAGCCCAGGACCTTAAAACTTTAGATTTTCGTAAGATCAACCCAAGAGTTCTACATGACATGGTGGAACATTGTTTGGCGTTCGAAGTGGCAAGCTCATTGGGTAAACGCATGATGGGAAGTGTTATCGAATCGTATGTCATGCCCATTGGGGACATCAACTTTGTGATCCTGGGTGAACTAAAATTTCAGCCGGTACCGACGATAGAGGCCGGAGTAGCAGGCGCCTTACCCAAAGACAGTATCTCCTACCGTACGGTGGGAACTTGCGAAGTATCGCAGAATCCCAAAGAATGTGTGGAAGGCATGATAAGAACGGGAGGGGCCGAGATCTTTCCCGGCGAGGATTCCTTTCGGCACAAGGTAAAAGTGGCTCCCGATCGAACCGATGTGGACGGACTGCTTGCTAATCGCTGGCCCGGTACGCGTGAAGTGGAGATCGGCATAGATCCGGAAGGTCATCTGAGCTTCTTCCCAATATGGACAAAGGGTGAGGCTCCAGAAAACTGGAAACCCGGAACTTTTCAAATCGCGGTCAACGACGGACATTTTGCGTTAGTTACCGAAGAAAAGCAGTGCTCAAAATACTACCTTCTCAGACCGGAAAAACTTTATCTGCGATTGCTCGCGTACGGAGAGACGTTAGACAAACTCTACACCATGGCTCAGTCCTTCGAACCAACGGACTTTCCGGCACCGAATAACGGGCCCCCAATAGTAGTTCCCATCGAGAAAGGCTGTCCCACCCAAACCCCCTATTCGGCATGGGCCGCTGAAACGGCAAATCTCGCTTTGCATATGGTGAATCACATGATGCCTTTCGATAATCTGTACCGTGCAACCGCGGCCGAGAGGCGTAAATGGCGGATTAGTGGCGACCGTCTGGGGCGCATGAATTCAAATGTTACTTCCGGTGAATGGCGAATCGCTCCCGAAGAGTCGGCGATTCTACCGTCCGACCCCCACGAGCTTCAGGCGATACAGTACGTATTAGGCTCCCGTAAATTAGACAGCGATATACTCTCTCGCCAAAACGATATCGACGGCACTGAGGCGACCGAGATCTGGTATTACAATAAGCCCCAGCCGGTGGCCCTAGGCGAAAAGGACGTAGCAAAGAGCCATATCGTCATCCACCACCTCAAAGATTTTAACGAGATCTACGCCTCGTCCGTTATTGCGCGTTTGGTGAAAGTCAGCTCCCGATGTGCCGCAATCTCGCTTCAAAAAAAGGAGTTTCTCACGTCAATGTACGCCCTCTTCAACGCCGTCCCTCTGCAGGCCGCAGACGGCACGGTCGGGAAAATTTTCATGGCGGCAACTTACCAGCAGATCTTTGGACAAAAAATACCCAAGCCTCAAGAGCTGGTTGATATAGACATCGACGCGCTTACCATGAATCGCGACGACTTCACTAAACACTACCTTCCTCTGATGTAGCCCTAGAAAGGATCAGTGAACCGACTGTCCTTCAGGAGTCTTCTTCTTTTGCGCTAATTCATGAAAGCGATGGCTAAGGACTTGCGTTCGTCCGTCCAGTGCCTTATCCACTTCCAGGCCTATCCGAAAACCATCCACGGCGTCTATTTGCTGGAGTCCGTCGATATGCATTTTCTTGCCAATAAACATCTCGTTCTGTTTAGCTTTGAGCCTGGCCGCTAAGAAATCCTCAGCGATGACAAAGAAATTAGTGTGCCCCTCATAAACGCCCTCCCCTACTTCCGGATCATAGAATCCGCAATGCACCAAGAATAGCTTCATAATACCTCCAGGCTAAAATTTGACCTTAACATTATGGCAACTCTCGCGCTACCATCACCCATTCATGGACACTGACCGACTCCGGTATTTCTGCATTGTTGCCAAAACCGAAAATATTCATCGGGCCGCTGAAATGCTTAGGCTTTCGCCGGCTGCGTTATCGAAGTCGATCAAGGCTTTGGAGAGTGAAGTAGGGATAAAACTACTGACCCCCTCGGGGCGAGGCATCGCGGTAACGGATCAAGGCCGTCAGTTTGCCCAGCGCGCCGAACAGCTGCTGGCCGATTTCGCGACCTTGGAGTCTTCGGGACGCCAAATATCGACAGAGAGAAAATCTTTAAAAGTAGGATCTTTCGAAGTATTTACCACGCACTTTTTGGGTCCACTCATGGCGGACTATTTCCCCGAGGAGAATCTGATACTGCATGAGTTGACGCCGGGAAAAATGGAAGATGCTATCTTAGATCGCCACGTCGATATTGGAATTACCTACCTGCCCATACCAAGGGCGGGGCTAGATTTTTTGCAGGTCACCCAAATCGATATGGCCGTATATGCCCGAAAGGGATGTTTTCAACAAATGCCCGTGAGTGAAATCCCCTTTGCGATTCCCGTGACCCCTACCCATGGAACACCCACCAAAGTCTCGGGACTCGATGGATGGCCGGAACACCTGTTCCAACGCCGCGCGAAGTACCGAGTCACCATGATGGAGTCAGCGCTCGAACTCACCCGCAATGGACTGGCCGCGGTTTACCTTCCTACCTTCTTGGCGACACTTCACAACCGAAAAATGAAGGACACGTTTCAAATTCACCCCTTGAAACTGGACATTAGTCTTCCCTCCAAATACGTGCGTCAGCCGGTTTTCATTGTAAAAAGACAGTCCGATATCGAAACGGACGTCATCAAAAGGATGGCGAAAGGTCTACGAATTATCTGTCATCAAGATAAGTAATAGACGGCGAATCGCTGTTCGGGGTCGACCCACGACTTTTTCGACAAAAAATCGGCGCGGGCCGCCAATTCCTCAAATTCCTCTGGAGTATATTTATAGGAATTTTCGGTATGAATCATTTCCCCTTCCCGAAAAAAAACATCGCTACCAGCTATCGTAACGGTCTGCGGCCGGAGACTGACCAAATGCATTTCTATCCGTCCACAAGGTTCATTGTAGTAAGCGTGGTGTCTAAATTCGGAAAGGGAAAAATTAGCCCCCATCTCAGTGTTCAGTCGATGGAGAATATTCTTATTGAAAGCGGCAGTGACTCCTCGTGAATCATTGTAAGCCGCTTCTAGAATAGTTCGGTCTTTCTTTAAATCGATACCGATGAGTAACCCCCCATCGGGACCAGCCAGACGACGAGTTCTCTTTAGTAATCCGATAGCCTCCGGCTCGTCGAGATTGCCCAGAGTCGAACCAGGAAAGAAAAAGACTCTGCGAATGCCCGATCCGGGCACCAGATTCGGCAGTAGGAATGGCTTAGTGTAATCTGCAGAGACTGGCAGGATATTTAAGAAAGGAAACTGTTCTCTGAGTCGTTGAACCACTTCATTCAAATACTCGCCGGAAATATCGATCGGAAGATATGAGACAAGATCGCCTAACGCCTGGAGTAAAATCCGCGTTTTAAGACTACTCCCACTACCATACTCGACTAGTTGAACTCCTGAACCAACCGCAGAAATGATTTCCGGCAGATAGTGTTTAAGAATCCAAAGTTCCGTTCGCGTTTGGTAATATTCATCGAGCCGGCAGATCTCATCGAATAATTCGGAACCTCGTTTGTCATAAAAAAGTTTGGCGGGCAGGGACTTTTCCGACGTCAAAAGTCCGCTTAAAACCTCATCCGTTCCCAAAGCCTGCTGGGAGCTCTCTTTATGGAATTGATTCATCTATCCTCCGCGAGTCTGATACCCGAAAACTGCCAACGGGCGCCCGGCGGGTAAAAATTGCGGTAGGTGGTCCTCATGTGGGAAATCGGCGTGATCGCGGCTCCCCCTCTTAAAACCATCTGGTTACACATAAATTTACCGTTGTACTCGCCTAAACTTCCGGGGGAGGGGCGAAATCCGGGATACGCCGCATAGGCGCTTCGCGTCCACTCCCATACATCACCCCAGAGTTGTTCGATCGCAAGATTGGTTCCGGGTTCGCTTCGCGAAGCCGCCGGATGAAAATTTCCCGACTCCAAAAAATTCCCCTGACAGTGGGTCAGTGATTGTGCGGCAACTTCCCACTCCATCTCGGTGGGGAGTCTAGTTCCTGTCCACCTGGCATAAGCGTCGGCCTCGTAGTAGCTCACGTGACAGACCGGCTCGTTCTCGTCCAGGGGTTCCAGTCCCCGCAACGTCATGACCATCCTCTTTTTTTCCAGGGTCTCCCAATACAGCGGCGCTTTACCCGGCTGACCTTTGAGTTCGTTCCACCCGTCAGAAAGCCAGAGCTCCGATTTCTCGTAACCGCCATCTTCGATGAATCTTAAATACTCGCCGTTCGTTACCAATCTTGAGGCCAGAGCGAAGGCACCGACATAGACCGAATGCCTGGGGGTCTCATTATCAAAGGCAAAAGCGTTGCCCCGGTGACCCACCTCGTAACGTCCAGACGGGAAGGACGTCCATGTCAGCGCCGCTGCAGCTTGGGCACTCTTACGGGGAAAACTCGGTTTAAGATAGGCCGGGCGCAACGGGTTGGAGGCGAAGACGTGTTTAATGTCCATCAGGATGAGTTCCTGATGCTGTTGTTCATGGTGAATTCCCAATGCCATAATGTCCAAAACTTCGGACATTTTCGATCCTGATTCGGACAAGAGCTTTTCCACAGACTCGGTGACATGCTTTCGGTACTCCCCAACCTCGGCCAAGGGAGGCCTAGAAAGAATTCCGCGTTCGGACTTGGGAGAAAAATTGCCCACGGTTTCGTAATACGAATTAAAAAGGTACTCGAATTTGGGATGGAACACGCGATAGGATTTTAAAAACGGCCGCAAAACAAAATTTTCGAAAAACCAACTTGTGTGCGCTAGATGCCACTTGGTAGGGCTGACGAAGTGACTCGACTGAATATTACAGTCTTCAATGGAGAGCGGTACCACGAGCGATTCCGTCACGGCTCTTTCGTGCAAAAAACGTGTCCGTAAATCCGAAGAGTCGGAAAGGGCCTCGTTTGTCTCTATCCACTGGCTCAACGTTAACCTCTAGAAAAACACCGCACCAAGGGCACCCTTCTAACAGAACTCCCTGGGAGGTCAAAACGTTTTGCGAAGAACCGTAAGAAATTACGATGAATTTCACTACGTTAATAAAGATAGACAGTTCCTGTTACTTCCACAAAATGTCGGTTGGAGGAACCCATCCCGGAATCCATTGAGGACACTGCTTGGGGACCCGAGGAATGACCATCTCAGCAAAACCCGCCCGAGTTTCACGGTCATATCGAAAATCACCTGCAAAAATATGGTCGGCAGACTCAATAAGGAAGGGGAAACGGGCGAATTTCAAAAAGGCCGCGAACTCGCAGTTGTGTTCTCGGTACCACCCCATTCTTTGGAGCGGTATTCGCCACTCGCCGAGCCACTGAACTGCGGTGCTATCCCGAGCGGGAACGGGGGAAAGCGGTAGCGAGGTATTGCTCCATCGACGATAGCAACGATCAGCGGATATCCAACTAGGAAACGGAGCGAGTAACGCACGCCGAATGACGTAAGTTCCAGCCCCTTCTATTTCAAGAGAAAAAAGTGACCAACAAAAGGGATTCGCCGGGGCCGGGGTAAGCGCCACATATTCCAGTTTCCCCTGTGGGATTTCGTCGTTGTGAATCTTATAAAAATGAGAGCGGGCCACGTTCGAAATTCCGACGAAGAGTAAGATAACGGCCGCCGCACTTCCTAATGACACCAAAGCCTTAAACCGCAGTTGGCTCTTCCTTCGGTAAATAGCCCAACCTAGCCCTGCGGTAGTAAGAGTGACGACCAACGCGGCCGAGACCGGTACTCCTTTGGCCAACCAACAAAAGCCAAGCGCAACGACCAGGGCTCCCGATGCGAGACCTTTAAAGAGAAAGGGAACTTGCGAGAAAATAAGCTCGGGCAACAACATCGCCCATATCCAAGGCTCTAGAATGAATACCGCATCGCCATAGTGCCAATGATTATCGATAGGCCAGAACGGCCTAACGCCGTACGAATTAAGACTATCCAAGCCAATGTGAGTTAGAAGCCCAACCAGTATTACAAATCCCAGGCAAACCTGTTCCTTGAGCGGACGTACCCGATTCCGGTAAGACTGAATCACTCTATCAAGTAGAAGCCAAAGTGCGGAAATGGCCAAAGCCACACCAATGGTATGAGTATGGCCGCGATGGTGGATGAGATAACCTAGTTTCCCCTCGGTGATCGGGGCGTACAGGAAATCCAAATCCGGAAGATTATTTGCCACCACCGAACTCAACATGACAGTCCGACGAAACGTCTTTGATGCCCCAGGAAAGCGACTAAGGCACCCTTCTGCAATCGAAAACCCAAATAAAGAATGCGTAAGATTATCCATCGAAGAATCTTAATAGGTGTCATGCTAGAAAGGTAGCGGTCACTCTTCGCAGTGAGCTACCGGAACTCGCCATAATCCGGAATCCTGTGTAAACTCGCCCTATGCCGAAACAGGAAAAACCACGCTGCCCCTGGCCTTCCACCGAACTCTATATCGATTACCATGACAGGGAATGGGGAACGCCCGTTCATGATGACAACCTGCTGTTCGAGTTTTTGATTCTTGAAGGGGCTCAGGCCGGCCTATCGTGGATTACCGTTCTTAAGAAACGAGAGAATTACCGCCAGGCGTTCCACGGATTCGATGCCCGTCGTATTGCCAAGTTCGACGAAAAAAAAATCAAATCGCTTTTGGAGAACGAGGGAATCATCCGTAATCGACTTAAAATCGAATCGGCAATAGGAAATGCAAAGGCATTTCTGAAAGTTCAGAAGGAATTTAAGACATTCGATCGCTATATCTGGAGTTTCGTTGGGGGCAAGGCTATCCGAAACAACCCAAAAACGATGAAAGACGTCCCCGCAAAGACTCCTGAGTCCGACGCCATGAGCAAAGATCTAAAAAAGCGCGGTTTCAACTTCGTAGGCTCCACCATTTGCTACGCGTTCATGCAAGCCTGCGGCCTAGTCAACGACCACCTCCAAACCTGCTTCCGCTCTTAAAAGGTGTCAGGCCCCTTCCAAGCTTGAAAGGTAGCGGTCACATTAGATTGGGTTCGACACCGTAAGAGCTCTTCAAGAGTCTAAGTGCCTTCTGATCGTTATTATCCTTAGAAAATTGAAATACTCTCCTCTTCAGACCACGACGAATCAAATCCTCGGTCTCTTTAGGGGTCGGCATATCCAGCCACCTGACTCTCTCCTCATGCCGTCTATGAACCAGACTCCACAAACCGCTAAATCCCTCAGAAATAGGCGGATGGGATCTATCTGAGGGATAAATAAGCGTGCTGTACCGATAGTCTTGAGCAGAATCGCAAATCCCTGGGCGAACCGGATTTCGAAGAACGTACTTATATACGTAAGCCACCCCGTAGGGGGAATCCAATATTGACCACTTATATCGTGTACCAAACACATGGTTTTGCCGGCCAGACTCTTTCCGAATCGCTCGGGATACTTCCGTCAATAGATGCCTCACAACGTCGTCCAAGTTTCCAAACGGAGTGGAAAGCAGAAGGTGAAAATGGTTCGACATCAGGACCAAAGTATGGAAATCGGACCCATATAAAGCTGCCGTGTCCCGCATCTTGAGGCAAAATATTTCCCACACCCGTTCTATCGGAATGTAGAACCATTCCCGATTGTTAGAGCGGGAAGTTACGTGGTAAGGAAAGTGCGCTGTTCTCTCTAATGGGCGTCTTGGCATATTGTTCTTTATCCAAAGATCATGCCAAGAGTGACCGCTACCTTTTAAGCTTGGAGGGAGACTGACACCTTTTAAGAGTGTCATAAGGAAGAGTTCTAAAATCGTCCGTGCAGGTGCACATCATCGTGAGCGATTCTCTGCCCAGAAAAAAATTGGGGAGGCTACTATGAGCCTCCCCATCCAACCAGGTGACTAATTTTCCCTCGCTGTCCCTTGCCTTACCGCATGGGAACATCGAGACTTTCGTCAAAAAAGGGGGATTCGAGGGTGCAACTGTATTGGATTGTCGTGCCCGCCGCGGCCCCTGTCGTGAATGTATAGACGCCACTCGCTAACCATAACGGCCGACTCGGAGTGGAATCGGGCGAAGGAACGGGAGTGCTTAATTGAAGGGAATAGTTGGCCGCAACGAAGGTAAGCTGATTCGGTCGCGTCGCGTTTTCGTAATACTCTTGCCCATTGGGGTGCGTTTCGAACTTATTTGTGTATACGTTCGGGCCTTGCACCCCGAGTATCACGTCAAGCACTAGAGAAAAGTTCGCGGGCCCAAGTGTCCCAGCATTCTTATCGCATCCGCCAAAGTAGTACATGAGGTTATGCGGCCTGGCAGGCTGAAAATCGTCTGCACCGGCTAACCGCGGTGTGATGACCAATAACGTCAGTATAAACAGAATCATTTTCATAAATGTCTTCTCCAGAATAGTGAGGGTTAGAGCCGATTCACGACTACCTTCCCCCAAGAGTTAATAGATTAACGCTAAGCGCGACCAAGAATGAAAATTGGATTTTTTTATCGACAGTTGCGGTGATCCTAAGGGAAACTTTTCCCATCGTCAATTTCAAGACTCACCCGGACGACCGACCGTTAGTTCATCAAGTAATCTTTGATCGGAACGCACCGTCAGTAGACATCAGGCGGATTATCAGTTAAGTGGATGGCAAGTCACCGGGGGTGCCGAAAGGCTGAGAGAGCTCCGCGAGTCAATGACTCGAATGCTCAACTCCAGGAACCTGATCTGGGTAATTCCAGCGAAGGAAGCGTGTCTCCCTCCGTACAAGGATTCCCATATCTTGATCCCTCGGTGTCATCACGAGGAGACGTCATGCCATCTGATTCGTCGATTACCGAAGCACAGTACCACTATCCCGGCTCGCGAAAAATATTCGTCCCGAGTTCAAACAACCCAAGCGTTCGCGTTCCCATGAGAGCCATCACCCTTTCTCATCGAACGCCGCAACCGGAAACGCACGACAAGCGGATGGTCTATCTCTATGACACTTCTGGGCCCTATAGCGATCCCAGCCATCCGGTAGATCACACGAAGGGGATTGCAGCGCTACGTTCCGATTGGATCGTCGCACGAGGAGACGTCGAAAGAGAATCCCAGCCATTCGGCCATGATCCAAAATATCCTGGACTAAAACGCCAGCCCTGGAGAGCGAAGACCGGAAAAAATGTCACCCAACTCCACTATGCAAGAAAGGGCATCGTCACCGAGGAGATGGAGTTCGCGGCGATTAGGGAAAATCTGTTGCGCGAAGCTACCGAACTATCTGCCACTACGACCTTAAGAGGCAACCGAGCAACGGGAAAACCCTTTCGTGCAGTATTTCCCAGTCACGTCAGCGCAGAGTACGTCCGTAAAGAGATTGCCGAAGGCCGAGCCATCCTCCCAGTCAATATCAATCACCCCGAAAGCGAACCGATGCTGATCGGTAGAAACTTTCTGGTAAAAGTAAACGCCAATATAGGAAACTCTGCCGTTACCTCCTCTATTCAAGAAGAGGTGGACAAGATGGTATGGGCAACCCGTTGGGGCGCCGATACCATTATGGATCTATCGACGGGCGCCGACATTCATGCCACCCGGAGTTGGATTCTTCGAAATTCTCCAGTGCCCGTCGGCACGGTACCTATTTACCAAGCTCTAGAAAAAGCAGGCGGAAAACCAGAAGCACTGACTTGGGAAATGTATCGCGAGACCCTCATTGAACAGGCCGAACAGGGGGTCGACTATTTCACGATTCACGCTGGAGTGCTCAAGGCCCACATACCGTTTACCGCCAATCGATTAGCCGGAATCGTTTCGCGAGGCGGAGCCATCTTAGCCAAATGGTGCACGGTTCATCAGAAGGAGAATTTTCTTTTCACCCACTTCGAAGAGATCTGCGAAATCATGAAGGCCTATGACATCGCGTTCTCTCTGGGAGACGGACTTCGTCCGGGTTCAATTGCCGACGCCAATGACGAAGCCCAGTTTCGAGAGCTAGAGACCTTGGGGAAACTGACTGACATCGCTTGGTCCCACGACGTCCAGGTGATGATTGAAGGTCCGGGACACGTTCCCATGCATCTGATCGAGGAAAATATGCATCGTGAGTTCGAGGCCTGTCGCGAAGCGCCGTTCTATACGTTAGGGCCGCTGACGACCGATATTGCTCCGGGCTACGATCACATCACGAGCGCCATCGGCGCTGCGATGATCGGCTGGTTTGGGTGCAGCATGCTCTGTTATGTAACGCCGAAAGAGCACTTGGGACTTCCCAATCGCGACGATGTCAAAGCGGGACTGATGGCGTACAAAATTGCCGCGCACGCTGCCGATTTAGCCAAAGGACATCCCTTGGCCCACCGACGCGACGATGCGCTTTCGGCGGCACGCTATGAATTCCGTTGGGCAGACCAATTCAACCTAGCGCTGGATCCCGACGTGGCCAAACTTTATCATGATGAGACTCTACCCGCGGAAGGAGCGAAATCGGCGCATTTCTGTTCGATGTGCGGGCCAAAATTCTGTTCGATGGAATTAAGCAGTCAAGTCCATTCCCTGGCGACTGAGCTTCCCGTTGCAGTAGAAAAGGGGGCGTCGCAATGACCGGGAGTGCCGCAATCGTAGGTGCGGGGATCACTGGTAGAGTGCTAGCGACGACGCTAATTCAGCGTGGTTGGTCCACCACACTATTTGAATCTAGATCAGAAATGGATCAAAGCGGTTGCAGCGCCACTGCGGCCGGACTTTTAGCGCCATTAGCCGAGCTAGATACCGCCGATGAACGCGTCGCGAAGTGGGGGCTAGAATCGGTAGAGTTATGGCCCAGTCTCCTTCGCGGAGTCGAGACGGAAATCTTCTTCGAACGCCAGGGAAGTCTAGTGGTCGCCCTCCCCTCAGAAAATGAGGAGTTAATCCGGCTAGAAAATAGAGTGAAGAGTTACTCCGTCTCGGCCCCTATGGAACGCGTCTCGCGGGAAAGGCTTCTACAACTCGAGCCAGAGCTAGACTCCCGCTTTTCTCAGGGGATCTTCTTTCCATTGGAAGGACAAATGGACAATCGGCAATGTCTGGCGGCATTAGCAAAAAAAATAGTCGCTTCCGGTGGCCACATCGAATATCAATCCCGAGTCTGCTGCCTCGAGCCCCATTCCATCGTTGTTAACGAAACTAAGCAAACGTTTGATTGGGTCATCGATTGCCGGGGCCTCGATGCCAAAGCCGATCTCAACCTGCGTGGGGTTCGCGGAGAACTCTTTCTGGTGGAAACCTCAGATGTCCATTTCACTAGACCGGTTAGGTTGATGCACCGGCGTCATCCACTCTATGTCGTTCCGCGGCCCGATGCTAAATTTCTCTTGGGAGCGACCTGCCTGGAAACTGAGACACTGACGCCGGTTACTTTGCGCTCCTCCCTTGAAATTCTGTCCATGGCATATTCGCTGCATTCCGGATTCTCTGAAGCACGCGTTTTGGAATCCCGTGTACAATTGCGTCCCGCTTTTCCCGACAACTTTCCCAAGGTATCGGTGTGTCCCGGCAGAATTCGGGTGAATGGCATGTATCGTCATGGCTATCTGCTCTCTCCGGCCATCAGCCGAGAGGTGGCCGAGATTATGGAGGGGGGCCACAAAAGCTCTCTCGCCGTGGAGGAATCGGATGAAACTCGTCGTTAATGGTAAAGAATGCATCATTCGAGAGCGCCACTTGGGAAGTGCTTTGCGCGAACTATCATTAGATGCCACTTATGCCGCCGTTGCTGTGAACTGGAAATGTGTCCCGAAAAACGAATGGGAAAGTCTTCAACTCGAAGAAGACGACCGAGTTGAAATATTAGTTCCGCAGGCCGGAGGCTAAGCCATGTGGAAGTTAGCAGACATCGAAGTGAAAAGTCGGCTTATCTTGGGGACCGCCCAGTATTCGTCTCCGGAGATTCTTTGCCAATCGATTGTGAGCGCCGGAGCTGAGGTAGTGACCGCTTCTCTAAGAAGGCAACACCCCTCGACACAGGGGGGACAGTCATTTTGGGATATCGTCAAGCGTTGCCAGGTGCGCATTCTCCCCAACACCGCCCACTGTCGCTCCGCCAAAGAGGCGATTCTCACCGCCCATTTGGCGAGAGAGCTTTTCCAGACGAATTGGATCAAACTTGAAGTTATTGGCGACGAAGCTTCACTAGCGCCCGATCCCTTTGAGCTGGTAGAAGCCGCAAGAACCCTTTGCCGCGAAGGATTTGAAGTTTTTCCCTACACCACCGAAGATGTCGTTACCGCGGAGAGGTTGCTGCACGCCGGTTGTCGCATTCTTATGCCGTGGGCCTCCCCCATTGGAACTGGACAAGGACTCATTCGTCCCGAATCACTCAGTCAGCTGCGATCGCGATTTCCGCAGGCGACGCTGATTGTCGACGCCGGGATAGGCCGACCGTCACATGCCGCCCAGGCGATGGAGATGGGATTTGATGCGGTTCTACTCAACAGCGCCGTGGCTCTGGCCAGCAACTCAGCTCAAATGGCGCTCGCATTCGCACAAAGTATTGAGTCCGGCCGGCGCGCTTTCGAGGCTGGCCTTATGCCTAAGCGCTCGTGCGCAATGGCCAGCACTCCCATCGATGGTCATCCCTTTGCTACTGGAATGTCATCGTGAAAAAAGTGGCCTGGACAATCGCCGGCAGTGATTCTGGAGCAGGCGCCGGCATCCAGGCCGATCTGGAAACGTTTCGGGCATTCGGTATCCACGGAGCCAATGTGCTTACCGCCGTCACTGCTCAAAACACTCACGACGTTACGTCAATTTCCCCCCTCTCGACTGAGATCATTGACGATCAAATAGCGGCATTAGAAAGAGACTTAGCTCCCGCCGCCATCAAAACGGGAATGATAGGCACCGGCCATTGTGTGAAACGGGTTGCGGAGCACATGGCACGATGGCACCTCCCGATCGTTTGTGATCCGGTCCTTATGTCCGGAACCGGACACCGACTCTCCGACGAATCGGTAGTCTCAGCTTTTCAAACCGACCTTTTTCCAAAGTGTCGACTTATCACGCCCAACCGATTCGAAGCCGAAACTCTGTCTGGAAAAAGGGCATCACCATCAAACGATCTCTCTTCTGTAGCCGCCGATCTACTCAAATTTGGATCCCACTCAGTCTTGCTTAAGGGCGGGCATAGCGAAGACCCAAAGACCATTCAACACTATTGGGTGAACTCGGAAGGCCGATCCGCTTGCCTCTCCAAGCCGCGCCATCCGGGCGGTCCATTTCATGGTACGGGTTGCACGCTGTCTTCCGCTATTACGGCCTCCCTAGCGCTGGGACATTCAGAGCTCGACGCATTGGTATTGGCCGAGATTTTTGTTAGCCGTTCGGTGCAGGGTAGTTATCGCCAGGGACGAGGCTCAGCGTTACTCTCTCGCCCTACCTCGGCGGAGAGCGGCTTTTCTCCGGAGAATTTACCCAGTCTCAACTATCACTCGGACAGTTTAGGAAATTGTTTTCCAGCGATGTCAGGCCGAGACCTCGGGTTCTATCCATTGGTGGCCAATGCCAACCACGCCCTTCAGTTACTCAAAATGGGAGTAAAAACCCTACAGATTCGGATCAAAACCCTCTCCGGCTTCGCTTTGGATAACGAAATCGCCAAGACGGCTCAGATAGCTAGGCAATATGAAGCGCGTCTTTTCGTAAACGATTATTGGGACCTCGCCATCAAACACAATGCGTATGGGATTCACCTGGGCCAGGAGGATCTATCCACCGCCGATCTCAAACAGATCTCTCTGAGCGGCCTTAGGCTAGGAATCAGTACGCATAGCTATTCGGAAATGGCTCGTGCTCACGCCTTCCGCCCCTCTTATGTCGCGATAGGACCGGTCTTTAAGTCGACCATGAAATCGATGAACTTCGCTCCGCTACTTGCTGAGAAATTTGCTTCGCTAAGAAGACTCTTTCCCTATCCCGTAGTTGCTATCGGAGGGATCACCCTCGAGCGTGCGGCCAGCGTGATAGAGGCGGGAGCCGACTCCATCGCGGTTGGCACCGACGTAATTAGGGATCAAGGCCTAGAAGATCACATTCATCGCTGGCTCGCTAAATTCGGAGCTTCTTCTCCATAAAAGATAGGAGTTGAGCAATCACGCTCGAATCGGGTACAGATGGGTCACCGGAGGGTTAATGTTATTGCCCAAATGGACTGCGGCCTACGTGCTCCACCTATCGCTTTTTGTGACTGCGGTATACCCAACCGTCTCTCTATCGCTGCCCGCCGATGGATATTGCTATCGAATGATCGCAGACCTTGGACCCGTCGTAGCCCCCGTATTGGTGCAGGCGGATAAGGCCGACGATTTAGAGCAAAAGATTCGCCACTATTTGGATCACAATATTCGTACCTCGCGCTATTCGGTTTTCCGTGGAACATTCGATTATCTGACGGACTTAAAAACTCCGTACCATCCGCCATCGCCCTGGGGCTCCCAATGGTCGGACTCGCTCGGTACCCCCGCCGAGTTTCCCTTCTCCCTCGGAAAATCACTGGCCAAACTAAATGGAAAATCCCATGTTGTAGATCTGGGCGCTGGCGTCTTTATATTTATTAGCGAATATTTAGATAATCTGGAATCCCTTAGGAAGATGTGCCATTACTACGGCGAAGAGAATATGGGCATGGGTCCCGCGGTGTGGGAACCACTGCTAGTCCCCGAAAACCGTCCTAATTTCACCGGCGTTACCACGGATGACTTTACTCGGGTTCACGGATCCCGACTACGCGGTAAGCTTGTGTTTCCGTCACTGCAGGACTTAGCCGCCAACCCTAAAATTAACGCCCTAGTGGGTCGTTTTTTCGAGTCCCTTTCCAAGGAAGACTTAATCTCTAAATTTGGAAACGCAGACCTAGTGATTGATCACTTTGGGGTGTTCGCCTACACCTTGAATTTGGGGCGCGTTATTTTCCAAGTTGCGGAGATTATGAATCCAGGATCCGAATTCTGGTTTCAACATTCCTTTCAAAAGATCCATTTTCCCGATGGAAAGTCTATGACGGTGCCGGAATTCCTGATCCATACCGGGCTGTTCGAAAGTCCGAGCATCAACTTTTTGGAAAGTGTTGGTGACGCCATTCCGATATTTCCCACCCTATTAGTCAGGACGAAAATGGCCGCTTTTTCACCTAGCCTCTATTTGAATGATCTTCGAGCGCAAGAAAAAGGAGACCTGCCCCACGTCGATTGGCTCTTTGGCGAGGACCAGTAAGCTCAAAAGCTGACCAGCGAAACCACATCGTAGTCTTTCAATTTTTGCCGCCCATGTAACGCGGGAAGTTCACAAAGAAAGAGCAGAGCCTCTACACTGGCCCCCGTACGGGAGACAAGTTCGGCAGTCGCCGCTGCCGTGCCACCGGTCGCCAGCAAGTCATCCACAATAATTACCCGATCGCCCTTTTGAAGCGAATTAACGTGCATCTCCAAACGATCGACCCCGTATTCGAGCGCGTATTCGATTTTCGTCGTCTTATGCGGAAGCTTGTTTGGTTTTCGGACAATCACCAGGCCGCAATGGAGTTCATAGGCGAGAGGCGCACCGAAGATAAACCCTCTGGATTCGATGGAAACGATCTTGGTCGGACGAAGTCCTTTAGCGCGGGTAGCCATCTCGGTAACCGCAAAATGAAAAGCATCGGCGTCTTCTAATAACGGCGTAATGTCTTTGAAAAGGATCCCTGGTCTGGGAAAGTCGGGAATCTCTCGAATAAGGGAGGTTAGCTTTTCCATGAATGGGAGTCTCCTTCTGCGTCGGGAATGGCTAAATATCATCGATTCTCGGGGTTCTTTCAAGCCCCCACCTTTCGGCCGGTAACCCCTCCCTTTTTGTCATTGCGAGGCACGACTCGTCCGCCTTAGGTATTGACGAAAATTGTTTCCGGCTTCGTTAAAGCTAGGCCGGACAGGTTAGCCGATCCAGACGTCGAATTTCGAATTTGCTATAATCACGAAATGCTCATATTCAAAGTCTTACTTTTTCTCAATTTTGCCGTCCCTTGCCTCCTAGCCGTATCTTCTCCAAAATCCCCCACACCGCTTAGCGCTAAAGTATTTCGCACTTTGGCCCTCGAACAGCAAGAGCGTTATCTACTCGCTTGCAACGAGGGCAACGAAATCGACAAGGCTCTCTCAAAAAAGGGAAAAAAACTTCGGGTTAGGGCGGCGGCTAAACCATGCCTTATCGAATATGAATTAAATGGTCAGGTGGTAAGAACGGCCGCCCTGACGCAGGGTAGTGCCGAAGAGATCATAAGTAGAGCGTTCAAGAGCGGGGCTACCTCGTTTCACGACAAGGCGGACAATAACTCACCTTCGTCGTTCGGTTGGGAGATCCAAAAAGGATCCTCTACCTACCTGGCCAAGGTCTCTTTATCCCTTCCGTCCGCGGAATTAGAAAAAAGAGCGAACCCGGGGCTGGTTCTTGAGACCGAAATGCTTATCGCGTTAGCAAATGAGGATGCCAAATGAGACTACTAGTCAGCCCCTTCTCGATTCTTACCCTTCTTTTAATAACCCTGGGGGCAAAGGCCGCCGTCCACCAAGAACCGGATACTATCCGCAATCGCTACGAAGACGATGCCAGCGGTAAAGAATTCTTAAGAAGCTTTTGCCAAAATCCGGAACCAGCCCTTTGTGCCGAACATCGAAAAAATTATGGTGATAAAGCTCCCGTTTACGCTCTCTATAATAAAGAACGCAACGCTGTCCGAGAAAAGTCACTCACCGACATGGCTAACGGAACTAGACCCAATGGACAAAAATGGGATTTAGATCTGTCAAAGGAGTCTCCAGGCCAACTGCTAAGGCAGATGAATGTTGTTGGCCAAGAATTGAATCCTGTGACCCAAACGTTAGAGCCCTCCAAAATTACTCTGACCAAAGGGGAAATGTATTACCAGTATCTGCTAAACCTCGAAAAGCAAATGGACTGGGATCCCACCTCCCTCAAAGAGATTCAAAATAATCTCATTCAAAAGATTCATACGCTGGAGCTTCCGGTTGGCATGGTCGACGCCAATAATGTGGGGGGCCTGGAACTTAAGAAGGTTTTGGAGAACGAGCTGTCCGTCACCGAACCTGTCTCACCAACCTGGGCGTTCAAACTGCTAGGAATGAAGCAATTCCAAGTGACGTGTGGCGTGGACGGAATGTCAATGGGAGCCATCCGCATCGGCTTACCCCCACGTGCCGCCTTTATCGTGTGTCCTGGTACACTCGTCTACTTCGCCGCCATGGGAGGAAAGCAATTACCCTTAGGAAAAACCGCCGAAAAATCGATGGCGTTTCTCACGGGGCACGAGTTATTCCATGGAATCGACAACACCGCCTTGAATCGGCGCTTTGAAAGTCTCTACCGCGAATTTCTGGATTGCCTCCAATCACGCCTAGTCCCCAACACCCTAGCCGAGCAACGTTTTCGTCTCCCCGCTCGAGAATGGATTGCCGATTTCGGAGGAGGATTGACCTTAGCCGATGAGATCTCCAAAGCCGCTTCGCCCCAAGAAAAAGCCAACACCCTCAAAGATGCTTTGGAACTTTTCTGCGACCTTCCCGACAGCGACAGCCATCCCCCTTCCCAATCGCGTCTGCTCATGCTCCTCGCCAACGAGGCATTCAGCAAGTCCATCGGGTGTAGTCAGCCCGCTTATTGTTCCCTGAAAGGGCACACCATTCCCGGAACCCCGTGACCCAGACAGTTGAATCCTGACTTCCCTAGCCAGATAGACACGTCGCGTCATTCCTGATATGAACGTCGAACCTTTTCGGCCGCCATTTTAACAAATAGGCAGTCGGAAATTATATTCTAAGTATTTGATATGTTTCTAACTTTAACTGTGCGGTTCGCTATCTCATGAAGAAATGTCTTTCGATCCTATTAATGCTGTTAACGAGCCTAGCTTTAGCTTCCACTAATGACCCGGCCGTAGATGACGCTGCCGAAGATGCCAAATGCGCGAGCCATATCGCACTCATGGTCGATAACCTCTATACCCTCGTTCAAGGCGTGTACCAGGATATCGAGGCGGAGACCCAGTGGATCTATTGGGACCGTCTGGGCCCTATCTTCCGAGGTCTTCCTCCCTCCAATATCAATAGGGTTTTCGACTCGATGTCCGAGCAACAATTTCTTAGCGTCTATTACGCCAACCTGCGCGGGGATTTGCGCATCAACGGAAATCCCCTCACCACGATGCAAGAACGGTTTCTTCAAGACCTCTACGACTTCGGAATCGTCGATGCCAAGAGTGTGTTTTGGAAAGAGACCGATCCCGAGCGACGATTGGTCGCCATCCGCCAAGCACTCGACGAGATAGACACTCGCAATGGCACGGTAGTCCGCCTCGAAGACATCGGAGACCGAACGGAAACCGCGGTGGGATTGGCGGAACAGGCGCTCGTTACGCGAGGCAGGCATGACACCACCCGAAGACAAAAGGACGAACCTCCTAGGCCCAGTTACTCACCCATGTACCGCAAATTTGGAATCACCTGGGATCCATTGGTCCGTTTCATTTGGTCAGTCTACCCAAGGGTCAATCGGGGAATCGCCTTCACCGCCCAAGTGCGAAGCCGAATGCAACATGCTTTTTTGATCGATCACGTCGTCATCGACGCTGCGATCGAGCGGGGAAAAGAGCTCCCGTTCTCGCAGGCAGAATTAGTGGCCCTAAATTACCTTTTAGCGAATACCGGCACGCAGATCGCCGATGCGAGAGAAGATTTTAAAAGAGTGTTGGGGCGCGAGCCGACGGTAAGAGACCCCATCACCCCTAACGACATCAACTATTACACCATCTCAAACAACATTGAGCAGACGTATAATGCCCACGCCGAATACGTAAGAGATCAGAAAGCGGGAGAAGACGACTTAGATCGCATGCACGCGGTAATCAATGCGGCTCGATCCCGATTGGGACTCCCCCCGCGGCGACCGGATGATTACTGGCCGAATGAACTCCGTTTTCGCCACATGCAGTACGATCGTGAAGTCGGAACCACCGAGAGACATCACCATAGAGCGTTGGATCGCGCTACCCAGGTCAGTTATACGGTAAACTATTCCTGGACGGTCACTTATGAAAAATACGAGAACAAAGAGGTAGGTAAAGATGAAAACGGAAAGGCTAAATATGAGGACGTCTTAGTAAAAACTTGGACCGAAACTTTTTCTAGCCGCGTCTCGAGAACTCCCTCTTACCGAAATATCCTCATCAATGAATATGACCAGAGTCCTGGCGACACGGAAGCTCCTTTTAGGGGGCTTAAGACCTACGGCACCATTAGCGACATAAAAACCACGGGAACCGTTGGGCTAAGGGAAATTGAATCGGCTACTCAAGGAGTGCGCCAGTCAGAGACCGCCATATGGAATTCACTCGTCCACTATCAACATCTGCTCTACCAACACATTAAGAACCATAATGCTCTGATCGAACGGGCCAAGACCGAAGGGACCGCAATAAACCCTCTACTTGCCGAACTTCAACAATCAAGAGCCGACCTTGAGAAAATCGTTACCGAGTTCGATGCCTATCGAGGATGGTCGGCGAGTCAGGTGCGGTCACAGTGGAAAAACGATGTTCTGCAAGACTTCCATGCGAGAAACGATCGATTGGCCGCCCGCTATCGAAATCTGATCAAATTCTACGATATCTACGAAGAACAACTTCGCAGCTGGAAGACTAAGGCTCAAGGGACTCAACTAGAGATCCTCTACTCGACCCCTAACTTCCGGGCGGATCTTGAAGTCATGCGAAAACGCATGATCCGCAACCTTATCATCAAATGGACGACCAGTGTGGGTATCGCCGCGGCCACCATTGGTGGAGTCATTTATTACAATGAGGTCTACGTCCCCGGGCAAACACCACATTACAGTACCCCCGCTGAGCAAAATTATCCGCAACCTGAGGTCGGAGAACGACGTTGATCTTAACCGTGAATATTTCGGAATGTATCCACGTTGAAATTTTAGTCAAACCTTGAATTTATCTATTTGAATTTGTCGGTGTGAATTTATTTAGGACGAAGGAAACCGGCAGAAAAACGTAGCGCCCGCTCCCGGTTTGCTTTCAATCCACGCCCGTCCTTCGTGACGTTGCATGATGTGTTTTACGATAGCGAGCCCCAGACCGGTACCGCCTTGTTCGCGAGATCGGGCTTTGTCGACACGATAAAATCGCTCAAATAGTCGAGAGTGATGTTCCACGGGAATGCCCGGCCCTGAGTCGGTGACTTTTAATAACACGTCCTCACCCTCTCGCTCCCAACATACCGTCACCAGTCCGGCGCCCGGGGTGTATTTATTCGCATTATCCAGAAGGTTCACCAACACCTGCTCAAGCCGGCCGGGATCGGCTATCACATTAGGTTCGGCGATCTCAACTTTCACCTTCTGCGCCTTAGCGTCAAAGCGGGGCTTGAGTTGATTCACTACCCGATTCGTCACCTCTTCCGTGCTCAAAGATTCTTTCTGTAAGATATGATCGGATTCTATCGAGGAAAGATCCAAGAGATCTTCCATTAGATTCATCAGGCGATTGGAGTTCCGGGCAATGATATTTAAGAACTCCTGAGAAGCGTCTTTCCCCTGTTTTAAGTCTTCGATCAGGGTTTCTGCATATCCTTTGATTGAGGTCAGAGGAGTTCTTAATTCATGCGATACGTTGGCGACGAAATCGATTCGCATCTGTTCCGCGCTCTTTAGTTCCGACACGTCATGAAACACTCCGACCGCACCATAAATAGAACCGTCTTGCCGTCGTAAAGGTGAGACCGAGAGGGAAAAAAATCTCTTTAGCCCTTCTCCGCGATCGATCGAAATAGTTCGCGTCCCGCCCATTCGTCCCTCGCGCAACGCCGCGGTAAACGCTTCTAAAATCTCGGGATCGCGAAAAATCTCCCAAAGCTTAACATTTTTCTCACGAATTCCGGATCCGCCAAATAAGAGCTGAAACCGGGTATTAAAGAACAACGGGATGCCTTCCGGATCCACGGCCAAGATCGCATCGGAGATAGCGCCCATGATGGTCGTCAGCTCCACCCGCTCAGCATCCAACGACCTAGCTTTCGCTTCAAGATCACGCCGAATGTTGTCGATATTGGATTCAAGTTCGGACCACTCGCCAAAAGAATCGGTTTCCACCTCTTCCCGGGAGAGAGCATCCGGGCTCTGAGATAAGAGGCGCTGCGTTTTTAGCAGTAGGCGCCCAATGGGAAACACCAGCTTTCTTCCCGACCAGATCGCAAAACCACCGAAAAAAATTCCAAATAGGGCAATCATGAAACCCAATGAGGTATCAAACATCCCAATAGTTTCATTGAATTCAGACAGCGGCCCGGCCGCTCGCACCACGAGTCCCCGATCAGACAAAAAAAGCGCGCCGTAGTACATCTCCGTCCGCAATGTGCGGCTGTAGCGCATGGCCACGCCAAAGTGTTCCCGAATCGCTGCATTGATCTCTGGTCGGTCGAGGGCGGTGTTCACTTCGCTGCTATCCCGATAGGAATCACACAGGACGTTGCCCTTTACATCGAAAATACTAAATTTCAGCGAGGTGTTCTTAGAGGTCTCTTCGCACCAATTGGGAGTGACTTGACTTGGCAGATTACGCGCTACGATCGTAAGCGTGTCTTGAAGTTTATCTTCAAGCTGGCGGAAGAACTGTCGTTTATAAAAATATCGCGCAGCGAGGCCTGAAGAGCCTAACGCTAATAATACCAGCAGTGCTTGAAGTAATACGACTCGCGTGAAGATTCGCCAGGGAAAGATAGAAGAATCCGAAAGTCGCCGATCCACGCTCACTCGGCTTTTACCCGATATCCAACCCCACGAATGGTCTCCACCACATCCGCGCACTTGCCCAATTTCTTGCGAAGTCCAAAAACATGCGTATCGATCGTGCGATCCACGACCGTAACTCCCTCACCCTGAATCAGATCGATCAATCGTTCCCGAGTGAGTACCCGACCACGATTTTTCACCAGAGCAAGCAACAATTTAAATTCGCTAGGTGTTAATTGAACGTCTTTTTTCCCACACGTTACCTGATAGGTCTCCGGATCCAACTTCAGTTCACCGATATCATAGGTTTCAGTAGCCTCATCGGTGGGAAGGGTCGAACGGCGCAGAAGAGCGCGGGTCCGCGCCAAAAAGACCGGGATCTCAAAGGGCTTCGTAATATAATCGTCAGCCCCCATTTCCAGGCCCAGCACGATGTCTGAGGTGTGGGCTCGGGCGGTCACCATGAAAATAGGCATTGCCGGAGTCGTGGCATCCCGGTTGGCCCTTAATTTCTTGCACAATTCCAGACCGGACAGACCAGGCAACATCCAATCCAGGACGACTAAGTCATATCGATTCTTACCGAGCAGCCCCAAGGCGTCTTCGCCATTTTCAACCATCGAGACATCGTGGCCCTCTCTCTTCAGATGGAGGGCCATCAGCTCAGAGATATCTTTTTCATCCTCGACCACCAAAATATTTGATTTTTCGCTCACTTTACCCTCGGTTCCAGTTTCGGAGAATGCCGAATGTCCTCACCCGATACCGTAAAGATGACATCTTCGGCGATATTCGTCGCGTGATCGCCAATACGTTCCAAGTTTCTGGCGATCAGAATGAGATTGAGACCCTGCTCCAAGATACCGACATCCAGTTTGATCTGCCCCAGGATATCCCGAAAAATTTTATTCTTAAAACCATCTACCTTGTCATCTCTCAGACAGACTTCATGGGCGAGTGGTTCGTTGCCTTTGACAAAGGCATCTATGGAGTTTCGGACCATCCATTTCACTTCATCCGACATCTGCGAAAGATCCGCCACCTGAATCAGCGGCGGCACCTTCAAATAGTACTCAGCGTTGTTAGCGATATTTACCGCCTGATCCACCATGCGCTCCATCTCGCCGTTAATCTTAATCACCGCAAGAATAAGACGCAGATCACTCGCCATCGGCTGCTGAGTCGCGAGTAACTTAACGCATTCGGCGTCGATGGCGATGTGGTTTTCATTTACCTTAATTTCGATCTGATGGACCTGCTGAATGCTATCCACGTTACGGGCACGCCAAGCTTGGATGGCGTTATCGATGGCCACTTCGACGTAGCCCGCCATGCCTATCAAATGCTGTTTTAGATCCTCTAATCCAAAGTCTAAGTTGCGTTGACTCATCCAAACTTACCCGTAATGTAGCGTTCCGTGCGTTTTTCCTTCGGAACCGTGAAAAGTACCGAAGTTTCGCCGAATTCTACCACCTCCCCCATAAGAAAAAAGGCCGTTTTATCGGAGATTCTGGCTGCTTGCTGCAGGTTATGAGTCACTATGACGATGGTCGTTTCCTTCTTAAGTTCGGTGATTAATTCTTCGATTTTAGCCGTACTTATCGGATCTAACGCACTGGTCGGCTCGTCCATCAGTAGCACAGGGGGCTGAACCGCCAACGCCCGGGCTATACAAAGCCGCTGCTGCTGGCCTCCGGAAAGGCTAGTTCCGGGGTGGGATAGCTTGTCTTTGACCTCATCCCAAAGGGCGGCATGCATCAAACTTCGCTCCACAATCTCCTTCAGGATCGTGCGCCTACGCACGCCCGCTAGCCTCAGTCCGGCCGCCACGTTGTCAAAAATGGAGAGCGCGGGAAAGGGATTGGCCTTTTGAAAAACCATTCCAATCTTTCGCCGAATCATGACCGGATCAACGCCTGGACCGTAGATGTCCATGCCCTCGAGTACCACATTTCCCTTGGCCGTCGCGCCGGGAACCTCTTCATGTAACCGATTGAGACAGCGAACAAAAGTCGATTTGCCACAACCTGAAGGTCCAATGAGTGCGGTGACCGTGTTGGGCTTTACACTGAGAGAGATCGCTTTAAGAGCCTGTGTTTGGCCAAACCACGCGTTCAGGTTTTCGACGGTCAGTAAATCTCTAGGTTCATTCATTCGGCCACCCCCACCCTAGTCCCGGCCCGCCGTGGGAGCCGGTCGCAACACCAATCTAGTCGTAATGTTGATAGCAAAGACAAAAAGGATCAACACTAGAGCGCCTGCCCAAGCCTGTCGGTGCAAGTCTTCAAAAGGCGATATCGCATAGTTATAAATTTGAACGGGCAAAGACGAAATCGGCTGATCAAGACTCTGATGCCAGTAATTGTTCCCCAGGGCCGTAAAAAGTAGGGGAGCCGTCTCTCCCGCCACCCGGGCCACCGCTAGCATGATACCGGTGGTGATCCCACCCAAAGATCCTCTAAGAACGATCCACAAAATGACCTTCCAGCGAGGAAGCCCCAACGCCAGGCCAGCTTCTCGAATGTGTACCGGAACTAACCGGAGCAACTCCTCAGTCGTACGCGCGACGATAGGCACCATAATAAAAGCGAGCGCCAACGCTCCCGCGATAGCGGAAAAACGCCGCATCGGAATGACCAGCAGTACGTAGACAAAAAGCCCCATGATGATCGACGGAACGCTGGTGAGCAGATCGGTCGAAAACCGAACCAAGCGGCCTAACTTTCCCCTTCCGTATTCGGAGAGATAGACTCCCGTGAAGATCCCCCAGGGAACTCCCACCCCAGTCGATAAAAGGATCAGGATAGCGGTTCCCGCTAAGGCATTGCCCATTCCCCCTCCGGTCTCCCCGACCGGTCTTGGGATCTGGGTGAAGAAGGCCCAGTTTAGTGAGGGAAATCCCTGCGACAACACGTAACCAAAAACATAGAAGAGCGCCAGAAGCGCCACTCCGGCGGCAAGTCCGATACAGAAAATAAAGAATATATTAATTAGCTTCCGCTTTCGGAAGCCAGAAGAGAGCAGCGAGTTCAGGTTCGAACTCGTTGTCATCGAGACCCTTTGGGCTTGGTCACTCGCCAAATGAAAAACCGAGCAAAACCGTTGATAACCAGGGTGACCGCGAACAGAGCCAGACCAATCTCGGCGAGCGACGAACGAAGCACATCGCTGGTGGCCTCTGCGTATTGGTTTGCGATGACACTAGACATCGTCTGCGAAGGTGCAAAGAGCGAAGCCACAATTTCCGATCGATTTCCGATGACCATCGTCACCGCCATCGTCTCCCCAAGAGCGCGACCGAGCCCCAAGATAACGGCGCTTACGATTCCCGCCCTCGAACTTTTCAGAACCGACATATTCATCATTTCCCATCGCGTCCCTCCCAACGCCAATGTCGCTTCACGTTGGCTGCGGGGTATGGCTCGGAAAACTTCTCGGCAGATAGAGGAGATCGTCGGCGTGACCATAATCGCTAGGATGATTCCCGCCGCAAACATACCAACGCCGTAGTAAGGACCTTCAAAGAGGGGAATGAAACCCAGATTGTTTCCAATAAGAGGCTCCACGGTGGACTGAAGCCAAGGAGCTAAAACGAAAATTCCCCAAAGGCCGTAAACGACGCTAGGAATTGCGGCAAGCATTTCGACCAAAAATCCTACAATACTAGCCAATCGCCTCGGAGCCAATTCGTTGAGAAACAGCGCAATGCCAAGACTCACCGGCGTAGCGAGGGCGATCCCAAGCAAAGACGACACGACCGTTCCAAAAATAACCGGCAAAGCCCCATAAACGTCCTTTACCGGATCCCACACGGAAGTCGTAAGAAAGGTAAAGCCGAACTGCCGGATAGAGGGAAGTGCCGATAGAAAGAGGTACGCGGCGATTAGGGCTAACAGAATGACAACGCTGATTCCCATGCCTCTTAAGAACCAGAGAAAGAGGCGGTCGGCGTGATGAACCTCTTTTTGACGACGTGCAGGTACGGCGATAGGTTCGCTCTTTTTTTCGACGACGGGATGTGCCCAAGTATTCAAATCGATTTTGGTGTCAGAGGTCCATTCAAAGTTCATATATTACACGAGCACGCTACAAGCCTGAGACCAATAAACCTTCGAAAATTCAGGTAGAAATCACTCGGCAGTTTTAAACGAAGCCTAGGGTAGCGTCGTGTCAGGTTTCCGTTAGAGATCGCCCCATTGTTTTACCAAATAGTTTCGATAAGATATGGTCAACTTTTGGTAGTTAAAGTGAGGTCTCGTTGAGCTTTGGATACCTGCTTCTTTGGATGATCGGCATCTCCAACCTCTCGCTGGTGGTTCGCGCGTTGCGAACGCGGCCGGTGCAAAATTACGGGTGGATGCTGGCTTCCACCTTAGTACTGCTCGGCATGGGGATTATCGCCCATCTGACCGATCTCGATACCGCCGGATACGCCGGAGCGGTCCTGTGGGCGCTTCTCGTAGCCATTCCCAATATCGGAGGAAAGCGAATCGAGGGGCTTTGCCGAAAACACCAGTATGCCCGCGCCAAGGGACTGGCGATCTTTTTTCGGGTGCTTCACCCCTCGCGTGACTACCGCCAACTCCCTTCCGTCATCGACGCTCTAAAAAGTGCCTATGATGGGAAGGCGCTCTCCACGGCCGAAATGCTTAGACGAATTGGCGTCGCCAATGACTCCCTTTCAGGATCACTTCTGGCCCACTGGTTTTCGCTGACCGGAGACTGGACGGGTTTTGTCGAATGGGTCCGCCAAACTGGAGGCGAAAGCCGAGTCGAAAGAGATCATAATCTTGCCGCCAACTATCTCCGTGCCCTAGGCGAAACCGGCAATCTGGAGTCGTTGGTTCGACTCTCCAGTCGCTTCTCCCGTTGGTCGACCGATGTGTCGGGATATTCGAACGCGGTGCGAAGACTGTTTCTATTTTCCTTTTGCGGACGAAAAAATGCGGTGGTTAATCTCTTTAACGGACCGCTCAAACAGTTTCCCTCCTCCAACCAACTTTTTTGGTTGGCCACCGCGGGAATGGCCGCGGGAGAGCCACAGGCGGCGGAGACATTTCGATTGCTCACGGCGTCCGAGGATCTCAGAATTCGCAAAGGCGCCGAAAGGCGGATTAAGGATCCAGTAGCCCTCGCTGAGACCTCATTGTCCATCAGCGCTCTACATGAGGTCAGCCAACAAGAGGCAGAGGCGCGAATCGATGACCGGCTGCTCGCCGGCCCCGTAAAAAATTCGCGAAAGCCCTATGCCACCTACGGATTAATCGCCGCGAACCTCGTCATGTTTGGATTGGAGGGGCTCTACGGCGGAAGTGAAAACTCGGAAGCGCTCTTTCGACTCGGTGCTTTGGTTCCCCAAATGGTATTGGCCGGGCAATGGTGGCGACTGCCCGCCGCGATGTTTTTACACTTCGGCCCTCTACATCTGGGAATGAATATGCTGGCCCTTTTCCTCGTCGGGCCGTTCGTTGAATTTGCCGTCGGCACCCCACGCTACCTTATCTGCTACTTAGGAAGCGGCATGTTAAGCATGGGAATGGTCTGCGTACTAGTGCTGTACGGGGTCTTAGGGGAGCAATTCCTGGTGGGAGCCTCCGGGGCAATCATGGGCCTAATCGGCGCATCGGCCGCCATCTTCTTTCGTATCTGGCGCACCGAACGAACGCAATTCGCTTCCCAAAGACTTAATTCGTTAGGGGTGGCGCTTTTGATTCAGTTGGCGTTTGATCTATCTACCCCCGAAGTCAGCCTCTCGTCTCATCTGGCGGGAGTTATCGCCGGAGCGCTCATCGGCTTGAGCCTGAGACACCGCGTTGGTTCCAGCGCGTCTTGACCCTCCTACTTATCGACGATTACGATAGAACATCTTCCCGAAATTGACAGGCAAGATAACCAAGTTTGAAGCGATAGAGTGGACCACTTTTTCGCGCGAAGTTTTTAAGGTCTTTCTCCCCCGGAAGTAGAGGCTTCCCGTGCGATCACGGGAAGCCTCTGCTGTTTTCATTACCCTTGCGGCTTAATCTGGATCGAACCCACTTTTTCTAAAGCCCGCTTTTGTATCGCCTTAGGAAGCGGCGCATAAAATAACTTTTCCGGATATTCCTGCCCTTCGTTCAACGCCCACTTGAGGAAGTTAACTAGCTTTGTGCCTTTATCCGCGTCGGTCATCTGTTGATAGACCAGCAGATAGGTGAAACCACTAATCGGATAGGAGTCTTTTCCGGAAGCATCCGTAAGTGACACTCGAAAATCATCGGGAATTTTCACAGAGGCCGCCGCCGCCGAAACGGACTTCATCGAGGGAGTCACGAAATTACCCGAGCTATTGGAGAGAGTCGCATAGGGAAGCTTATTATTTTCCGCGTAAATAAGTTCGACATACCCGATAGCCCCCACGCTCTGTTTCACGCTGCCGGCAACGCCTTCATTTCCTTTTCCGCCCAAACCCGTCGGCCAATTTACCGCCGTACCCGATCCTACTTTCGTTTTCCAATCAGAACTCACCTTGGCGAGGTAGTCGGTAAAGATGCTGGTCGTGCCACTTCCGTCGGCGCGATGGACTACCAAGATATCCCCGGAGAGTTTTGCCTTCGGATTTAACTTTACGATCTTGGGATCGTTCCATTTGGTGACTTTACCCAAAAAGATGTCCGCAATTAGCTCCCCGTTGAATTTAAGCCCACTCTCGATGCCTTTGATGTTGTAGGTGATAACCACCGCGCCCAAAACAGTGGGTACGTGTAATACGGGGGCCGTGGCTTTTTTAAGCTGCTCTTCGGTCATAGGAGCATCGGAAGCGCCAAAATCCACCGTTCTTTCCAGGAACTGCTTTACCCCACCTCCGCTTCCGATGGACTGATAGTTAATCTGAACATCGGTGTGCGACTTTTGATACTCGGTAAACCATTTGGTGTAGAGCGGGTAGGGAAAGCTAGCCCCCGCCCCCGTTATTTGGGTCGCCGAAAAGGCGGGCCCGCTGAAAAGACATAGTGCCACCAACAACCACGTCGAACGTAACCAAGCCATGAATTCTCCTTCTTTCAAATGAAACGACAATAGGAAAACAGTCCAAGCAGGCTTTATCGTTCTTTAACTCTGTCGTCTGTCAGGGTTTTGTTAGATATGGAATTCAAGCTAGAAAATCGCTTCAGCCGGTAGATACCTTCGCCACGTGGAGCGGGGTGGTCGCTGCTGACCGTTTCGACAAACACGTGAAACGCGTTGGGATAGAAGGCGGCTAATGCGACAAGATTCCGAGGTTCATTTTCAAAAGAGGCGACGAGTTCCCCCAGGCTTCTTACATTTTTCGCCGCCTGGAGCTTGTAGTCCCTGTCGTCTAGCGCGGAGTCTTCCTTCATCCACAATGTTGTGCGCTCATCAAACGGAAAACCATCGCGTTTGAGATTGAGGATAGTCCCCGTCCCCATCTTCGCGCGCTCTCTTCCCGTGAGATAGACAAGGTGAGCCCCAAGACCATGGAGCTGAACCGCAAATTCGACAGCCCCTGGATAGGGGAGATCCATCGGAAGGTATTCGTTAGAAAAAAACCGTGGCCACCAGTAGGCTTTTAGATCGGCTGCCAATTTCAAAACTTCAGGGCTCTGCACATCGAGTCCCAAAGCATGTAAGGTATCATTTAAAGAATACCCGACATGTTCCAGCTGCAGGCGCTCCAGAACCTCCCACATATGAGGGGCGAACGTAGGCCGGTTCGATAGGATCCATTCTCTAATGATGCCAAAACTGCGAGGGGCCACTTCATATAAAGTGGAATCCAGATCAAGAAGCACCACGGGTTTCGGGCCCAACTTTGCCAAAGCCTGCACTTTATTAACAATGAGAGTTAGAATTTCGGCGTCCGATTGGGCGTGAAATTGGCTCTGGGTCAGCCAATGCTGGCGACTAAAATGTGGTTGGGAGTCTTTCGACATCACCAGGTCATCTCATATTTAAGAGAACGAAACAATAGAAGGGCTTTGCTCATCTTGGTTATAAAGGGGCAACGGTCACGCCATTTCCGCAAAATGCCGCTTCCCGCTAAAATCCACGTGCCTCAATAATGGAAAGCCACGAGGCTTTCCGAATCTTGCCTTCTTCCTCGAAGACCGATGCTAATTCCTTCAGAGCCTTATCAATCTCGCTGATCTCTTTCTTATGATGAAAGACGTCTAAAACGCTTTTGGGATCCCTCATGAGAAGTTCCAGTCTCGCCTTCTGTTTCTCTTCGGTCGCCTCCGGGGGCAATGCTTCATTAATATTATGAAATAGCTGCATAAAGGCGATCAGCCCTGTCTCTACAACAGCTAGCTCTTTTTCAGAATCGAGCGAAGCTCTTCGATTTATCTCTACCAACACTTCGACGATGCCCTGACTTCTAGCCGCCGGCAGCGCCGCCAAGACGCCCGACGCGGTAAAATCCAGTCCCTCTTCTCGTTCTAACCAATGTGATTGCTTGAGTACCGGAATTTGCCCTTTCGCAACAAAGGCCCTGCGCTGATCATCCTTGTAGATATCGGGAAAAATACCTCGAACGGAACCCAGCTTTACCAATTTCAAAAACAGCGGCAAATCCTCACCCTCTATCTTCTGGTGAACTAAGCGCTGAATCTCTCCCACCGACAGCACCTCGATTTTCTTTTGATCCGCCGCCCGAGTCACACGCAGCACCACCCCGTCCAACGGCACATCAATGTCGGCAACGCGACCTTCAAATCTATCGACGGGCCTATGATCGTCAGAAGGAGCCACTTCATCCGCTTCGTCTCGCTCCAGATCACCCTCTAAGTCTGGAGGAACGCCAAAGCCCAGCGGATCTCCGTCGTCCTCGGATGGAGACTTCAGACCTTTTTTTCTTTCCGCCAGGTCCCACTGCAAAGCCGCTTCCGCGGCGGCCGGTGAAATCCCATATTTTCTGGCGGCGCGAGAGAGCAGCAGATCCGTAGATTGCTTAGGATCTTCGAGACAGCGCTTAAAGAGCTGAAGAAGAATCCAGTCATTCGCGTCATAAATTTTCATCGGGCGATTTAGTTCTTTCACCAGCCATGGCCCGACCTTAGCGGGACCTTTGATGGTGTTCTCAATCCCAAAGAGTTGCCACCCCTGTTCGGTAAGCACCATGAATCCGGAGAGCACATGTCCGGCCTCGTAGATCACAACCGGGTTCTGTCTTTCAAACTCCTGGGCACCTAATGCTTTGCGCGTGATCACTTGATTGAGAAAGGTTCCCGACAGACAAGATAAGCGATTGTCCGTGCATACATCGACCAGAGTCTTCGCCTTGGCGTTGTACTTTGTTTTGACGGTAAAGACGGTCTGAAGATTTTTTTCATACTCGGCTTTAAGAGAGGGTAGATCACTGGACTTACCGACATCACCTATCAGATTTAGCATCGAGTGCAGGTAAGACAGCTCAACGGCATCCTTCTTCGCTTCCCATTGATCCAGAATAAACAGGTCGGTCAGCGCCTCAAACCGAAGTCCGCCTTGCGCCCGAATCGACTCGTGAATCAGCTGTTTTCCGGGCGAAAGACACTCAGGCTTCAGCTTTAGATCAAGATCGGAAAAGATAAGTCCGCCGGGTTTGGACTGGGTAGACAACGCTCGAAATGGAGGGATAGGAACGTTGGGAGTTTCCTTAGGAGTCTCCTTAGGAGTCTCCTTAGGAGTCTCTACCCCATTTTCGGTGGGTTTCGGCTCGGTGGAGGGTTTTGGAAGCCCCTTTTTGCCTGCAAAACTGGGAGATAGAAAGAGAAAGCCCGAAAGCACCCATGAGAGTAGAGCGAAACGCAGCGTTGGCAACCACATGAAAATCTCCTTTGAAGTGCTGCATAATAGCGCCACGCATCTAAAAGCACAATATGGCTCAAGACTCTTCCGGGGTAGTGTTTCAAGATCATTACGTTTTTTTTAAAAAGTTGAGAATTTCTCACCTCCTTTTTTGTCGAAGCGCTCCCACCCTCTATGTAGCCGACCCTTTTCTGAACCTCATTGACGTTTCCCCACGAGCGACCCTATGAAGGATTTCAGGGTACGGTTTGGGGGAGTGACTAATCTCTTACAAAATTCTCAGTGATTTCGATGGAGTACTTACCGATTTAAAGCAGGAAGCCCTGCGCGTCGGCGAGATATTTGAATCCAGGCTGATAGAGGAAGGCGGACAACCCGCCTCGGTGGTGAAGGCGTGGCTGGAGAACGCCCGTCTCAACATGCGCAATCAGCCTTACCAATACGGTTGGAAAATTAAAGGGAGAATTGCGGCCTACTGTAATGAAGACGCCTTCATTCGCGTCAACGCCTTGGGTGTCCTTTTGGACGAGTGGGCTCAGCAAGACCTGCTAATAGCCGAAGTGCGGGCCAATTTTATTCGTCTGGGAGTTGATGGTTTTTATGGCCTCGCCTTAGCAAGTTTCGAGCAGATGACCAAAGAGACGTCTCGAGGGGAACATAACCCCATCGACAAAACTGCGATCCGCACCATCCAAACCCTTTTGAATGCACACGTAGAGGTCGTTGTCGTCTCCAACTCGGGGACCGATCGAATCGTCCGATTGCTTCGCAACGCCGATCTTCCGGCTGAATCTCACCATGAACATCCCACGGCCGCCCTCAGAGTGCGGGGAGGGGCGGGAAAGTTCCTATTGGGAGATGCCTCCCAATCATTTTCCGTAGGCGAATATAGGATAGATACTGACCGGCCGGCGTATCTGGGCATTCTGCAAGAAGAGAGACCCAACACCGTCATCGGAGACGTTTTTTCTCTGGACCTGGCACTGCCGTTTTCATTGGCGGTACGAAAGAGTAGCGGATTTGAAAACTTAACTATTTGGCTTCGCCGCCGAGACTACACGCCCGAATGGAGCGCTGAGTTTCTCTCGGACAAGAACTTGGAGGTTAACGGTGGGATACTCGAAGGATTCGACGAACTCTTGGCCCTGGGCATGGGTCAATAAAGTACGTCCTGCTAAATTAACTGAAATCGTCCACCTGTCTGCCTTTCGCAAAAGGCGAGCGGTTAACTGGCTGACACTAGGTCTCACCTACTCCGCCATGTACATGGGCCGTTACAATCTTTCTTTCGCCAACAAATCTCTGTCTAGCTCTTACGGCTGGGATAAGACTCAGATAGGGGCCATCATTACCGCGGCCCTTTCCATTTACGGATTCTCCGCCATGTTCAACGGCCCGATCGCCGACAAGATCGGGGGACGACGAGCAATGCTATTCGGCGCCGCCGGCACAGTCGTATTTAACGTGCTCTTTGGACTAGGCGCCTATTTCGGTTTTCTAGGAAAAGGGACATTGTTGCTCGGATATTTTGCCACCGTATGGGCTTTGAACGCCTATTTTCAATCCTTCAGTGCCTTGTCGCTTATCAAAGTAAATGCCAGTTGGTTTCACGTGAGCGAACGCGGCGTCTTCTCTGCCATCTTTGGCTCGATGATCCAAGGAGGTAGGGCGCTCATCTTTTTTGTCGGGGGTATCTTAGTCACCCTACTCCCTTGGCAATGGGTCTTCTTCGTTCCGGCGGGCATTGTGCTTTTCATGGCCATTTTGACCTACTACTTCGTTCAAAATAGTCCGGAAGATTGCAACCTTCCCGAATTAGACGTGCAAGATGCTTCGAGTGGGGACACCGAACCCGTTAACGTCCGCTATGTTCTCAAAAAAGTCCTGACTAATCCGATCACCCTGACCATCGCCTGTGCCGAGTTTTGTACGGGATTGGTCAGACACGGATTTGAGCAATGGTTTCCCAGATACATGTTGGAGGCCCAGCATCTTTCGTTAGAGTCCAAAGTTTTCCAAGCCGGGGCCGCTTCGGTCGTTCTGGCGGGGATCTTTGGAGCCTTCATGGCCGGGATGATGTCGGATTGGGTCTTTCGTGGCAGGCGGACTCCCGTCGCCTTCATTGGGTATTTGATCCAATGTCTCTGCCTCGCGGTCGTCTGGCGCGCCCCCAGTCTTACCGCGGTTCTGGTGGCCTTCGTTGCCAATTCTTTTGCTATTAGTATGGTCCACTCGATGCTTTCCGGCACCGCATCCATGGATTTCGGCGGAAAAAAGGCCGCGGCTACGGCCTGTGGGATTTTCGATGGCATGCAATATCTCGGCGGCGCCTTCGTCGGCGTCGGAATGGGTTGGATGTTAGAGCATTGGGGATGGGGATCTTGGGGACCCAGCATGATTGGATTTGCGGCGATCGGAGGAGTGTTAATGCTTTTCCTGTGGAACGCCCGACCGAACGCGTCTGCTCCGGTGGCCAACGCCGCGAAGCTCGCCTCCGGCCATAAGCTGCAAACGACGGCCGCGCCATTCGACAGTCTTTCCGAATAGGGTATGGAGCCACAAAGGAATCGCTAGCCACTCTCTGACAAACCAGGCTCCGGCAAAACCAAACGTATTGGCCGCGGTGCCTTTGGTCGGAGCTTCCGCGAACAGGACGAGATCGCAGCATCCCCACAAGACGAAGTGGAAAGTAAATACCGTCAGAAAATGAACTCCCAAGAGCGTGTGCAACCCCCATGCGCCTAGCATGCCCGGAAACACCACCCCAAGAATAGGCTCGATAAGGTATCCCATAAACGCATGGGCCTTTCTAAGACGTCCCCACCGCACATGACGAGCCCAAAAAGTTTTAAAGGTTCGGGTGCCGATGTATTGCTCCACCGGGGTTGGCGTAAGAGCGACTTGAAGCCCAAGGTGCTTCATGGCGAAACCGGTCATATAATCTTCCGCCAAATATCGTCCCAGAAAATCCAGCCCGCCAAACTGCTCGGCGATCGAGCGACGCAATAACATCGATTTCCCAAGCACTAGCGGCAAGCCGACCAGATGACCTATCGGCATCAACCTCGCTAGCACGGCATTCAGATAGGCCGCTTCCAAATACCCACCGAACCCCTGGACTCCAGTAGCGGTCACGAGCGAAGTGACGACACCCGTCTTAGGGCCAAGGGCGGCCACCATCTCTCGCAAATACCCGAGTCCCACCCGCACATTGCTGTCACTAATCACGATGTGATCCGAAATCGCTCGATAGTAAGCTCCGTAAAGATTATTCACTTTAGGATTGGGACCGACCTCTTCCGAGCTCACGATAAGTCGCGCTCGCACCTTGGGGTAGCGCGCCATCAAACGCCTTACGATGGCGCATGCCGAATCTTCCACATCCGCAACACAAAACAGGAGTTCGAAATCTGGGTAGTCCTGCAGGAAGAAACTTTCTAAGTTTTTCCGAAGTCCAGGCTCCATACCCTTTAGAGGTTTAAGAACCGAAACCGGGGGCAAGGCGAGATTGGGTTCGTTTCGGCGAGAGAAGGAGCGAACCGCAATCCAGGTTCCCAGAACGGTGGTCGCCGTAGCTACTGCCCACGCCACCACACAAATGACGGCAATCATAATCACAATGAACTATTTTTAATCACTAGAGTGCGATTGGGATGCCCCGAATATGTAGTTTTCAACATATTCCACTTTAAGACCCGAAGTGATGGCGGAGTCTTCACAAAATAACCATTTTAGCTAGGCTCACTTTGCGTAAACTTTAACACATGCGAGTAACTCCACTTTTTATCTTCGTGATTTTGGGAATATTTTGGGCGCAAATGAGTTACGCCACCACAACCAAGCAATCACAAAAACGTATTGCGAAACCGCTGGTGCAGTCCGCCCCGATTGACAAGGCGATCGACTACATCCGTTTTGGCGAGGCCAGACTCAGAGGAACGAGCACCCAGTCGGTGATGCGAATGACGATTCGGCGTCCCTCGTTCACCCGAACCCTTAAAATAAGATCCTGGAGCCGCGGTACCGACCAAGCCATGGTCGAAATTCTAAATCCGGCCAAAGAAGAGGGAGTCTCCTCGCTTCGAAATGAAGGCCAGATGTGGAATTACCTTCCCAAAACGGACCAGGTGGTCCGCGTGCCGACCTCCCTCATGTTGCAATCATGGATGGGCAGCGATTTTACCAATGATGATCTAATGAAAGCCAGTAGTCTCGTCAGGGATTATCGGCACAGCATCGTCAAATACGGCGTATTGGACAAAGAGAGAGTGATCCAGATTCTGTGCGTTCCTAAACCGAACGCCCCCGTCGTATGGGGAAAGATTGTCTACTTCGCCCGCACGTCCGACAAATTGCCGGTGCGAGAAGCCTACTACGACGAAAAAGGGAAATTAGTTCGCACGCTTTTTATGGATCACTTCAAGAAAATGGATGACCGGGTAGTTCCTTCCCAGATCACGGTGAAAAAGGCCGACGGATCGAATGAAAGCACCACGGTGATCTACGAAAAGATTTTATACGACCGCGAAGTCGCAGAGTCAGTTTTTAATCGAGATCAACTCCGTAAAAACGCACAAGAGGGAAAAGTGGTGACGGCCGGATGGATGTTCCGACATCTCCCCGACAGCTGGTTCCACTAGTCATATGGATTTTTTTGTACTTAAGCTTTGCTGGAAGAATATTTGGCGCAACAAGCGCCGAACTTTACTCACGATAAACGCCATAGGTTTTGGCGTGATGGCGCTGGTAGGAATCTATAACTACTACGACGGTTTCCACGAACAGGTGATTCACAATGTGATTCGCTACCAGAGCGGGCACCTGGTCATCGGGTTTCCCGGTTATCAAACGAAAAATCAGACTTCATTGTTCCTTAAAAATCCAGTCAATGTGGAAAAATGGCTTTCGAAGCGCCCCGAAGTCAAGGCGATGAGCGAACGGGTAATCGTCCAAGGCTTGGTCTCTTCAGCGGTGGGTTCTGCCAACATCCTATTCATGGGCATCGAACCGAAACAGGAGCGTCGGGTAACACGATTCGCCGCAAATGTTATTAAAGGAAAATATATTGAGCCAGGCAAAGATAAGCCCATTCTTCTGGGAAAAGCGTTGAGTCGCCTCCTTAAAGTAGATGTCGGTTCCAAAGTCGTGGCTTTAACTCAAGGCGTGGATGGGTCGATTGGAAACGAACTATTTCACGTTGCCGGGATCTTTGAAACGCAAAGCGATGCCGACAAATCATTGGCCTTCATCAATATCGGGGACGCCCGCACTTTGCTAAGCCTTCCACCCCATGCCGTGCATCAGGTGTCGGTGGTACTCCGCCAGGAGACCGACTTGGATCCTGTCTATGGCGATTTTCAAGCGGCCTTTCCCAAAGGTTCCCACGTTGAGGTCATGTCTTGGAAGCAGGTCCAAAGACCCCTGATGGCCATGATAGAACTGAACAAGAGCGCGAACCGGCTGCTCATGATCATCATCCTCTTCGTGGCGGCGATGGGAATCGCTAACTCTATCTTAATGAGCATCATGGAGCGCACGCGTGAATTCGGGGTCATGATGGCAATAGGAACTCTCAAGAAAGAGGTGATCCAGATGGTCGTGATGGAGACGATGCTCCTTAGCGGGGTCGGAGTGCTGCTGGGAAATCTCTTAGGCATCGGTATCACGCTCTATTTTAACAAATATGGTTTTGACCTGCGCTGGTTGACCAGCCAGAGCATCGTCGTGCAAGGCACAATTATTCAGACCATCAGCTATCCGACGGTTCGCTGGGCAAATAGCGTGATGATAACGACTTGTATTTTATCGCTCTCGCTCGTCGTGTCGGTCATTCCGATTCGGCACATTGCCAAATTAAGGGCGGTAGAGGCACTAAGAGCACACTAGGAATGGAAGTTATGGAAGTTTTACTATTTAAAGAGGTCTCGAAAGACTACGCGTCGGCGAACGCGACCGCCCTAAAGGAAGTTTCATTTTCCGTGAAACAGGGCGAGTTTACCGCCTTGGCAGGCCCATCGGGCTCTGGAAAATCGACAATTCTTAATTTGGCAGCGGGTCTGGATATTCCCTCACAGGGCAAAGTGATCCTTCTCGATAAGGATCTGACGTCAATGGACGGAAATGCTCTGACGATATTACGACGCAACTCGGTCGGCTTCGTGTTCCAGTCATATAATCTTTTTCCCGTGCTTACGGCCCTGGAGAATGTGGAATACCAATTAGCGCTAAAGGGAGTGTCTCAAAACAAACGCCGAAGGCTCGCGGAGGCAGCTCTGGAAGAGGTGGGAATGAAGGGGTTTGGAAAGCGGTTTCCGGCCCAATTGTCCGGGGGACAGCAACAAAGGGTGGCTATTGCCCGAGCTATCGTCTCCGATCCCAAAATCGTCTTCGCCGATGAGCCCACCGCAAACCTAGACTCCACGACCGCGGAGAAACTTCTTCTGCTATTTCGCACCCTAAACGAAACCAAAAAGATCACCTTCCTTTTTTCGTCACATGACCCTATGGTACTCAGAATTGCCGACCGAATTCTGGAAATTTGCGATGGACGAATTAAAGCGGATACCTTGCGTCAAAAACAGCCGACCGAAGCACCGTTGCCTAATCCTGTGGTTCGCTTGCCTATGGTGTTGCCTCCCCAACGACGCGCGGCCTGAAACCAAGCAAAGAACGCAAGACGTTTCCACGCCCTGGAATCTAGAACTGGGCGGATCCTACAAATCGATCGGCGAGGTGGAATGGCTACGGCAGAACAACATCTACCCCAGCAACACCGTGCCCCTCACCGAGCAACGATTACGTCTTCAAGGAACGCTGTCCAAAGCCTGGTTTCGAGCCGAATTTGCCGATGAAACCTCGCTGTTCTACCAAAAGGCAAATCAGCCCTCAGTTCCCGTACCGACTTATAATCCCGTGCCAGCATGGAACGCGTCTTGGAATTTGATGAATACGACTCAAACCCTTATCACCAACCGCATCGACCGGGCGTACGTCCAGTTTAACTGGGCTCCCGTCGAACTACGGGTGGGAAAGCAGGTCATTGCCACCGGGGTGGGGCATATTTTCAACGCCATCTCTCAAGTCCCTCGTTACCCGTTTGTCGTAGTAGACCCGGAATATCCGGTGACCGAAGATGCCGCCACCGTCGTTTGGGACGGCCCTCTGGTCTTAGAGGCAAGATTCTTACCGAAAGTCCCCGGACAAAAAGATCATAATTTCCATCTTCGCGCCAAAGGCACCAAGGATGGCTTTGATGTCGCCCTTACGGCGGGTAGATCCGATGACAAGATGTATGTCGGTCTGGAGTCTGCGGGAAATTTAGGGGAATCGCTCCTTCGGGCCGAACTCGTAGGCTATGACGACGTAGGGGTGGACTACGTCCAGAGTCTTGTCGGATTTGATACCGTCTTCTCAGCGTCGTGGAGCGCTCAATTTGAAGTTTTCTATAATGGCTTTGGCAGTCTAAAGCCCTACCTACTTCAACCCTTGCTCCACCGCCCAGCCCCCTATCGAGGCAAGTATTACGCCGGTGCCACGGTGACTTGGGAAACCACCGCACGCCTTAAGACCAATCTGCTCGCCATTACCAATCTGGCCGATCCCTCGGTCCTATTTCACCTCTATTTTAATTTCTCCCTCTGGCAAAGTGTCGATCTGATGCTGGGGCAATTTCTCAACGTGGGAGGTTCCACAGCCGAATTCGGAGGAAAATACATTCTACCGATCTTTCCCCAAATCCAATGGGGATTGCCTGATCTGACGTATATTGCGGTGAAGTATTATTTTTAGGTCTCACTACCCTGCCTATCTCTTATTCGACTAGTTTATTGCCAACTTCCGCGCGGAAGAGATTTCTCTATGCCATGATATCTTACAGCCGCTTGGAAGCGCCTCGGGAAGAGAGTTCTTCTTTTATTGGATGTTTTGAAATCCGAGCCGCTCTACTTTCGGAAAAGTCGGACCGGTTTGTTTCTTCATCCGGATTCTATCCATGGTCAACTTTCCTAGTTCTCTTTCTGCTTCTAATTGATTGTGCACCCGGCAGAGCAGCCGCAAATTATCCAGTCTGTCACTGCGTCCCCCTTGGCTAAAGAGATACCTAGGGTCAATCTGAACTCCATAAGTAGAGCTGCATCTTTCGCCATTGGCATATTGGTGAACACAACGCCCTTCGTCCCTTTGCCAAACGGCTCTTCTGACCGCTACCGGGATATATCGGGTGTGTCTGACAAGGTTTGGCCTTGCTGGTTTCTTTGTTATTTGCCTCTCCGGGTCATGGGCCTCTAAGTAAAACCGATAGACTTCGGCTTCAATCTCTTCCAGACGGGCACTGGGATATTTATGGGCTAGAAGTGACTTCACTTTGTAACAGTCCCTTCCGAAGGTAGAGCGACTCGGATTGTAGAATATTCAAAGAAAGAGAAGACTCTCTTTCCGAGGCGCTTCCAAGCGGTTGCCAGACATCATTGGATGGAGAATTTTCTTCCGCGCGGAAGTTTGAAATAAACTCGTCAGGACAACAAAGGCTAATTCGCCGCAGGCTGAATCTCATTCAGACTCAATTCCCTGGTCTCCGCTTTATACTTATCCACGATGGCATTGGTGGGGCTCTGGGAAGAGTCTAGGGTGGTGTCCATTAATTCGACCGTGGAAGCGAAGTTTGCGACGGTGGGGCCGGGAGGAACGTCTCGTACCGAGAGCGAGGCGATCTCTTGAGCTATCTCCTGCTTTCGCTTTTTGAGCACCGATATGCTCGCGGTGTGCCTCGAATGGGAGCTCTGAGAAAGGGCCGTCTCTACATGATACTTCTGACTTTCTAATTCCGCTAAAGTGTCTTCCACCGTAAAAAAAGCGCCTTCATTATAAAATCCCGTGAAACCAGGTTTTGCATCCAAAGTCACTCTTGTCCACGATGCGCCGCGATCGTAGGGGCTCACATACAAAGTTTTTCGACCTATCTGTTCAGCACCGGCCGTGCGTTCGGTGTCACCCGCTCCCAGGATAACGTTGATCTGAGGAAACTCCTTGGCGAGGCGCTCATTTGCCGATCGTCCCAGGGAAGACAAAAGCACGATAACTCTAGGGCGGCGGTCTAGATCACCGAGAATTGGCCTCAGGGCCGCTGCCGGTTCGAGAACTTCTATGTCACTGTCCTGGGCAGACACCCCATTAGCGCCCGATAGCCCCACCACAAACAGAGAGACCTCGTTCGCGCCCGCCTCTTCGCGGTAGCGCTCAAAGATCGGAATGTGGCTCTTCTTGTTGTAAAGATCACTACTGACAAAAGCGAACTGCGCTCGGGACTTAAGCTTTTGCAATGTCTCTAACCCCAGCCGCAAATCCGCAGCCGAAGGCGAAACCGCATCGAAACCCAGAAAATTTAACGAATCGACCGTAGCCTCCGCTTTTCGTCGGTACTGTTCCACATGGGACAACTCAAAAGCGTCGGGAGTAAAGCTCGCCCCCGCCGAGAAAGCATGGACAATCTCTCCCGCGTTTCTCCAACGTCCTAGCGCTCTCCAAGAACGGCCGACTCCACCTAAGGGGTTAAATTGACATCCGCACGGCTCAAGTTCCGACTGAAAGCCACCCGTAAGCGCCAGGTGAAGTTCCTTCGGGTTGGCTTTGATCTCGGCCGACTTTTCGGCTGTCGGTGTAGAGGCGCAAGCTGACAAAAGAACTAGTCCGACACAGGTGCCGATAGCCGTTTTTATTCTTGGGGTCATGGTTAGTCCTCGCTAGCCGGAGGTAGTTCAGGCCTCTTTGGTGTCGTTGGGGGGGCATCCTTGGGCGGCTGCCCCACGTGAGTCGTGGCAGGCGTTGTACCAGCATGGGCGTTAGCCGCGGACCCGGTGACCAGGCCGAGCGCAACGAGGGAACCAAATTTGCCGGCGTTTTGCTTAACGGCATCCAGTAGCCTTTTAAAAACGCACAAAACCCCAGGTTTATTCTTATCGTCAGTATTTCCACCGAAGAGAGTTTTCACGGCGGCCGCGGGAATGGCCTTCGTCTCGACTAAGTTTGCTATCTTACTGGTAAATAGAAAATCGGTCTGCTTTTCAACCTCTTCCGAGACCGCTTTAGCACTCTTGCCCGCCTTAGCCGCCGCCGCGGCGATGAGTTCTTCCAGCTTAGACTTGCTCAAAGTGACGTCACTCCACTTCCCTTTAACCACACCTAATTCGAGAGCCTGCTCAACAAGGGCCTGGCGAGCAGCGGACTTATATAACTGCGCCAAAACGTTCAAACCTCCCGCACTTTTCGTGTGGTTTGTGGAGGACTGAACTCTTTCTAAAAGAGCCTGATCCATTCGAAGATTTGGGTCTTTCGTAAAAAGTAGTATGTGCTCTTGCAAACCCTCTAAATTGTCCATCTCTTCCTTGGATACCTTCTCAGGGCGAACATTCGAACCGGTAGTGACCCCTTCTTCTCTAGCACGGCCTATCGCTTTCAGCGCTCCGGTCGCATTCTCCAATGCTAAATCCGACATTTCCGAAAGACGGCCATCATTCGTCGCCTCCTCCAGCCATTGGCGAGCTACCTTCGATGGATTTGCCTGAGTTGAAGCTTCCGCGGCAGCCGATCCAGGAGCCCCTTTCGATCCGGTGGAGCCTTCCGCCCCCGTGTGACCTTCTGATTCACCAGGTTTTCCTCCATCGGCATAGTTCACCGCCGCCATTAAGTCTTGCACCTTGTCACCACGCTCCCGAGAACGATTGAAAGAGGCTTGGAGCTCGGGAGGAACGACCCCCTCTGAGTTTTTCACCGCATTCCAGAGCGGGGTCTGTTCTAAATCCGCGCCCTTAATCAGTTCTGTCGTCTCTAACACCTTAAAGAAAGTTCGGTATTGCTCTACTGCCAAAGCCTCACGTTGTTCTTTTGTTTTTTTGGGATCGAGTAGCTGCTCTACCAATTTTCTTTGTTCGCTATTCATCCTGTCATTGAAGGTGCTGCTTCTCGAACGAAGTTCACTAAAAGCTCCCGGCTGACTGACAAGTTTTTTCGCCAATTCCCTAGATTCAAAAAGGGTGAATTTTTTTGGCGTTGCGGCGTCTAGTGGCGTTAGCCCACCGATCAAAAGCGCCCCGAACAATATTCTTACCATCACCCAACGAAATTGAGACGCCATGGCGCCCTCCTTGACGATCGAACTTCAAATGTAGA
>Ga0206963_10007_pt1 | contig 87608 bp, 73 predicted proteins | sample Alteio_BWOrgHeat_28_FD_152958 | JGI IMG/M metagenome (GOLD analysis project Ga0206963, IMG submission 152958) | Enriched cells from forest soil in Barre Woods Harvard Forest LTER site, Petersham, Massachusetts, United States -... | ecosystem: Environmental > Terrestrial > Soil > Temperate forest >... | reverse complement strand
CATCGGCTTTTACCAACCCGGAAAAGATAAACAGGACGCCAACCACGGTGCGGGCAATGGAGATCAGGACTTTCATGGATAAACTATTTATGCGGTATGCCTGCCTTCTCCGATCAGGATCAGGGCAAAAAGGGAATAATTGATAATATCGGTGAAATTCGAATCGATTCCTTCGCTGATAAGAGTTGCTCCGTCATTGGCGACGATTTGTCTTATGCGCAGGATCTTCATCAAAATCAGGTCTACAAAGCTTTCCTGGCTCATTTCCCGCCAGGCCTCGCCATAATCATGGTTCTTATCGAGCATGACCGACCGGGCCTGCCGGATCTTTTCATCGTATAGCCGGTCGGCTTCGGCGGCGGAAAGTTCTTCGGGGGCATCCGCCTTTAGCGAGAGCTGGATCAGCCCGATGATCCCGTAATTGACCATCGCTACAAATTCTCCGGTCTTGTCCTCCCCTACTTTTGTCTTTTCCGTCTCCTGTAAGGTCCGGATCCGACGGGCTTTGATATAAAGCTGATCCGCGATCGAAATCGTTCGCAGTACCCGCCAGGAAGTGCCATAGTCCCTGGTCTTCTTGTTAAAAATATCCTTGCAGTCCCTTACTGCCTGGTCATATTGCTGATTCGTACTTTTCACGGGGGCTAATTTCTCCATTATCGATTTTATTGTTGAATTTTACCGTTATCATCCCGTATGATCCGATTGGTAAATGTAAAGATAAATAGCAAGCAATATGTTCACGCTGAAAGCCAATGGTAAATTATTAACGATCCGCCGGCCGCTGATCATGGGCATTATCAACCGGTCTCCCGATTCTTTTTACAGCGGCAGCCGGTTTGCGGATAATGACGCGTTGCTGCAACAGGCGGAAAAGATGTTGACCGGGGGTGCCGACTGGCTGGATATCGGCGGCCAGAGCACCCGGCCCGGCGCCGCTTTGGTTGGCGAAGAGGAGGAACTGCGCCGGGTTGCAGACGCTATCGATCTGTTACACCGGCAGTGGCCCGAGTTGCCGTTGTCCGTGGATACCTGGTATGCCAGGGTCGCCCGGGCCGCTGTCGGCGCGGGGGCATCCATCGTCAACGATATCAGCGGCGGCTTGTCGGATCCGGCGATGCTGGAGACGGTCGGCCGTTTGGGTGTACCCTATGTCTGTATGCATATGAGAGGGACGCCTGCGACGATGAATAAGGAGGCGGTATACGATAATGTCGTTACGGCGGTGCTGGACTTTTTTATCGACCGGATCGAGGCATGCCGGAAGGCGGGGATCCACGATATTATCCTGGATCCGGGTCTGGGATTCGCTAAAACGGCTGTCCATAATTTCCAGCTGCTGCACCAATTGCGTCTTTTCCGGATCTGCGGCAAGCCGCTGCTCCTGGGAATCTCGCGTAAATCCACGATTTACCGGACGCTGGGCATCGCCCCGGAGGAGGCACTGAACGGAACGACCGTTCTTCATACCATCGGTCTGCTGCATGGGGCGGACATCCTTCGGGTGCATGATCCAAAAGAGGCGAGAGAGGCGATATTATTGTTGGAGGCTTATCGGCAGGCACAACCGAGTGAAACGAAGGCATCCGAGCCAACGGCGAAGGATGCGAGTGAGGCAGGCGAGGGACGAAGCCTGCCGAAACTCTAACAAGGGGAGCGAGGGGCGAAGCTCCCCGAAGTTCTAAAAAGACGCGCTGACAGTAGTCAGCGCGTCTTACTATATCTTGTCGTATGATTACTATTCTTTAGTGGGGCCGGGCTTGCGGTTGTCCGGGGCGGACAGGCATCTGACCAGGCCGCGTCGGCATCTGCATGGGCATCCTGGGCTGTTGAGCCGATGGCGGCGGTGCGTCCGTTACATCGACGACTTCGATGTCGAAGATCAGGCTTTCAAAAGGCTTGTGACCGGGGCCAGGCTGTTGATCGTAGGCCATAAAAGCAGGGACGTATAACGTACCTTTCCCGCCTTTTTTGAATTTACGCAGCCCATCGTCCCAACCCGGGATGATCTGGTGTGCGCCGACGACGAATTTGAACGGGTCGTTGCCGGGGCCAGTCATATTGGATTCGAAAACTTTTCCGGAAGGGAAAAGTTTACCGGTATACCGCACGAACACCTGTTTACCGGAGTCGACCTGCGTTCCGTCGCCGGTCGATTTTACTACCACATAGGTTCCTTTCTCGGTCTTTTCCGCCTTGACATTGCTGTCGGCAAGGTATTTTTCCATGACTTTGACTTCCCGGTCTTTTTCCTTTGCCAGTTCCTGGGTCCTGTCGGTAATGACCAGATCCTGGGAAGGGAAAATATCCAGTACCTTTAAGGTAATCGTGATCTTATCTTTCTTTTTCAGGAAGGGGGGCAATTGACCGCCGAACTTCCGCTCGAGGCTATCGACCAGCAATACGCATACGGCGCTGTCTCCCTTGCGCAGGTAGGACAAGATCTCGTTGTGGCTATAGGTCGGCCGGGGACTGTCCACCGGAGTATAGAAGGGGAATCCGCCATAGGTGGAATACAGGGTGGAATCACGCAATTTCTGTATGATATTTGCTTTTAGAAACTGACCTTTTTTGGCAGGCTCTCCTTTGCCGTCCGAATAAATTTTATAAAGCAAGCCGCTCTTTGTCTTTTTAAACTCTGAGTTAGTACAGGCAACCGCTCCCAGCAGGGCCAGGCTAATCAGTAAATACGACGAGATGGTTTTCATTCTTATGAAATTATTGTAGTTGTGAAGAATTCTCTTTTAATGCGTTGACAAACCGCTGTACGGTCAGTTCGAGTGTTTCGCTGCTCCGGCCGCCGGCGGCATTGACATGACCGCCGCCCTCGAAATATTTCCGGGCGAAATCGTTGACATCGAAGTTCCCCTTGCTGCGGAAAGAACATTTGACTTCCTCATCCCGGTCGATGATCAGCGCCGCCATCCGGATCCCCTGTATCGACAAGGGATAATTCACCAGCCCTTCGGTATCGCCCGTTTTGATCTCATAACGAACAAGATCTTTCCAGGGGATGGCGATCAGCGCCGCGTTGTGTTCGTAAAAGATCTCCATCCGGTTCTGCAGCACAAATCCGGTGAAGCGCAGCCGGTTTTCCAGGAAATTGTCGAACAGGTCTTCGTGGATCTGCGTATGGTTGATACCCGTATCCTTCAAGGCAGCTACCATCCGATGCACGGCCGCCGAGGCGCCGGGAAACCGAAAAGACCCGGTATCGCTCATTACGCCGGCATAGAGACAGGCGGCCATATCGATATCGATCAGCCCGGCATGCCCGGAATCGACGATCAGGTCATAGACCATTTCACTGGTCGAACTCTTTTTTGTGTCGCTCACGCCATAATCGAAATAGGCTGCCTCAGGCTGCTGATGATGATCGATCAGTACTTTTGTCGCCGTGACCTTCCTCAACCGCGCAGCCATATTCCGCGTCCGGGCTAAGGTATTGAAATCCAGGCAAAACACCCACTCCGCCTGATCCAGGACCGCCATTGCCTTTTCTGTGCTGTATTCATAGTCTATCACGCCGGCGCAGCCGGGCATCCACTTCAGCCATTCCGCCCAGTTGGTCGGCGAAATAACGGAAGGGTCGTGTCCCAGTTGCCGGAGGAAATGGAACAGACCCAGGGAAGAACCCATCGCGTCGGCATCAGGCTTCTGATGCATGATGATGACCACTTTGCGGGGCTGACTCAGTAATGGATATATTTCTTCTATCGGTGCCATGCGGAGCGGCTGCAAAGTTGCAGAATTAAATCTCAAATCCCAAGTTTTAGTTATCCCGAAACAATGTACTACATTTGCGAGCCAAAAAAGACAGGAATTATGAGCAATCGAACTTTTACCATGATCAAACCGGATGCTTTTGCCAAGGGCCATTCCGGCGCCATCATCGACAAGATCCTTAAAAGCGGCTTTGCTATCGTGGCCCTCAAACTAACCCGGTTGTCCAGGGAGAAAGCCGGAGAATTCTATGCCGTTCATCAAGCACGGCCTTTTTATGGCGAACTGGTTGATTTTATGAGCAGCGGTCCCATTATTGCGGCTATCCTGGAAAAAGAGAATGCCGTGGCCGATTTCCGCCTGTTGATCGGTGCAACCGATCCGGCGAAGGCAGCGGAGGGGACGATCCGCAAACTATATGCGGCATCGGTTGGTGAAAACGCCATCCATGGCAGTGACAGCGATGAGAATGCCGGGATCGAAGGAGATTTTTTCTTTAGCGGACTCGAAAGGATTTAGCGGTTGTTGACCGGGTCTACCGTATAGCCTTCCTTTCGCAACAATTCGATCACGCCTTGCTGGCCCGGTAAATGGCCGGCACCGACTGCTATCAGCAAGGATTTGCTGCGCAGCAGCCCGTCGAGTTCCTTTGCCCATTTCTTATTTCGGTTATAGAGCAGCAGATCCATATAACCGCTCATTTCAGGATCATCCTTATCGCTTAGCGCCTGGATGCCATCCAGGTCCTGGCTGGTATAAAGCGCAGCCAGCTGCTGGGTTATCTTTTTGTTCTCGTCCATGCTGTCGAGATAATCGACCAACTCTTTCGCCTGCTTTTCATAGGGGATGCTATCGAATAGCCCTGCCTGGAAAGCGGCCGTTTCCAATCCGTTGATCGGCTTCTTTGGTTCCTGTTCCTTCAGCGCCTTCATGATCTGCAGCTCTACTCCGTCTGTTGTCTGGCAGCCCAGGCCCTGCTCCTCTATCAATCCGCTGATCAGCATTGGCTTGAACCGTTCAAGCATGCCAAAGGGCAGCATGGAAGCATGTTTAGTGAAATAGTCTTTCACCCGTGCGTAGTCCTTCGGCTTGAGCAGATCCGATAATTTCTCATTCCCATTCATCTGCATATACTGCATGGCTTTGATCATACCGGACATATCGCTGAGATTGATTTCGAAATAGACTTCGTCGCATTCGGCGATCACGGCTTTCAGGCTGTCACTAAGCATAGCATCATTGGCGCAGAGAATATGCATCGTTCCAAAAAGGAAGGAAGGGCGGGTGATTCCTTTTCCGGAGATCCGCCATAGCAGGGTATGCGGTGTCTGAGAAAAAGCCAGGGTTGCGGTGAGCAGCCCTGCGGTGAGCAAAAAAGATTTTTTTGTCATGATACAACGGCTTCTCCGCCGTAGGGTTGATTGGTTTTTGTCGCTTTATCGCCGGTGAAATCGGTCACCACCGCCTCTTCTCCATATACCTGGTCTTTGAATTTCAGCGAAGGGGAAGGCAGAAAGGCTCCAATGCCCAATGCCGCCCATTTTTCATCAACAGCACGGATGGTGGCATCAGCCGCGACGATAATATTTGGCCAATCCCGCTGAAAGTTATCCAATTCTTTTGTCTTTCGGGTGCCGTCCAGCCCGAGACAGGCTATTTCCTGCTGCGGATCGGTCCACGATTTCTTCCGCACGAGCAAATGGTCGCGCCGGGGATCGAGGTTATTGCAAAAACGCCAGAGGGCTACCGACAGGTCGCCGGCATCGACGGTATGTTCAACATAGAGGATCATTTTAATGCCCTCCATTTCTGTCAAATTGCATAAGGCTTCGTGTAATTCGCGGATATGGCCCGGATGATCTTTTTTCACGGCCAGGATCAGGCAGGGGATCTGCTGTGCGAGCAGGGAGAGGTTGGCAGTGGTGATTTCCGGCCAGCGATCCATCAGCGCGGCCGCCGACAGCCGGTCGGCAGGCGCCCCCGTCAGCCGGTCGGGAGCAGCCAGCTTTTGGGACTGCGCCGCATCGGTCTCTTCTTCGGTTTTGCCGGTCCCGTCGATGCACATTTTTCCTCCAAACCCCAATTTGCTGCAGCTATGGTCCAGGACATCCATCGGGCCCTGTGAGAAATACACATCTGTAGCCGGGTTCCAATGGCGGAAGACATACCGGGCCAGCTGCCCGTAATCCCGGATTTCCGCCGGCTCGTCGGTAATGACGAGTATTTTATTAAACATCATCTGTCCTGCACCCCACATCGCATTCATCACCTTCTGCCCCTGCCCTGCGTATTCCTTGCGGATTTGTGCGATGACCAGGTTGTGAAAGACTCCTTCGACGGGCATTTCCATATCGATGATCTCGGGTACCAGGGTCATTTTGATAGGCGCGAGGAAAATCCGCTCCGTTGCCTTTCCCAGCCAGGCATCCTCCTGGGGCGGGATACCTACGATCGTCGCCGGGTATACCGCATTTTTCCGGTGGGTAATGGCGGTGAGGTGGAAGCGCGGGTACCAGTCCGGAAGAGAATAATAGCCGGTATGATCGCCAAAGGGGCCTTCCCATATCGGGTCTTCGGCCGGATCTACATATCCTTCGATGATAAAATCCGCGTCCGCGGGCACTTCGATTTCCGGTTGCGTGATACATTTCACGAGCTCTACCTTTTTCTTCCGGAGAAATCCCGCCAGCATGTATTCGTCCACATTTTCGGGCAGGGGGGCAGTGGCGCTATAGGCGTAAACGGGGTCTCCGCCGAGGGCAACGGCGACCGGCATGCGCTGACCGGCCTTTTTATACGCGGCGAAATGTTTGGCGCTGACCTTATGCTTGTGCCAGTGCATACCCGTCAATGTGGGGCCGAAAACCTGCATCCGGTACATGCCCACATTGCGGGTCCCGGTGTGCAGATCTTTCGTATGAATAATAGGTAAAGTCAGAAAGGGGCCGCCGTCCTTTGGCCAGCAAGTGATGACCGGAAGCCGGCCGATGTCCGGTTCTTTCATGACCACCTCCTGGCATTCGCCCCGGCCATTCTTTACGGCGGGCATCCAGGAGGCGAATTGGCCTAATTTGGGAAGAAGCCGTAATTTATCCAAAAGGCCCTCTTTCGGAGCGGAGAGGAGCCGGAACAGTCCTTCGATTTCACGGGTGGTATCATCCAGCTGCTGTACGCCAAGGGCCATACACATCCTCTTTTCGCTGCCATAGGCATTCATCAGGACGGGGAACTCGGTGCCGGTATTTTCGAACAGCAGGGCCAATCCGCCGTTGCCGCTCTTGCTGATGCGGTCGGTGATCTCGGCTATTTCCAGTTTGGGGTCGACAAATGTCCGGATACGCACCAGTTCTCCCGCTGTTTCGAGCGCATGGATGAACTCCTGCTGGTTCTTATAAGCCATGGGTATGTTTCACTTTTTATTGACCGGCCAGTAGGAGGCCGTTCGGCAAAAGTAAACACAAAATGAAGGGATAAGTTGAAGCGGCCGTCTAATTAATATACTTTTTTGGGACAATCGAGGATACCCTTGTTGCGGCGATGCGCTACCGCAGCCGAGTTATTCAGGGCGATGGTCACCCGGAGACCCGACATATAGTACCAATCTTTACGCTTCGGATCGCCCCGGACGGTGCCTGCCGGCGGGTAGCCGCTGCCGCCTTTTATTTCATTGCCGCGATAGGCCATTTCGACTGCTTCCGGCCCTTTGGCTGCGAGCAGGGTCGCCTCATCGGCATATCTGCCGCTGACGTCGTCGAGGTAATCGGTGAACAGTTTCCGCAGTCCGATCTCATATGCCAGCGTTATCCTGTCGGAGACCCGGAATTTGATCCCGCCGCCGAAAGGGATGGCCAGCTGGGTCAGGGCATAGGGCTTGCTGTTTGGATATTGAGGCAACCCTTCCCCTTCCGTACTCAGGGGACGGAGATATACTTTTTTTCCGGTGGAATCGTATGCGTAAGGATTGAAATGATACACGGCCACGCCGGCAAAAACATACGGTGTGATCTTGTGGCTGCGTAAATCGAGCAGGTTGTATTCGGCCAGCAGGTTCCACTCGCCGATATTGGTCAGAAAGCTCAGGTTCCGGGCCCTGAGGTCTGCCTTGGTAGAATAAGCGTCGGACGCGCCCACTTTACCATAGGTCAGATTAGAGAGCAGGGAAAAATGGGGGTTGAGATCGTATTGGATGCCGGCGCCGAAGGCCAAATGGGCCTGTTGGGTGGTGTAGGGGCTGGATTGCAGGTCACCGAAATAGTTTGCAAAACCGCCGAATAGGTTCACATTCCATTGGGCCTGGGTAAATAGCGGAGCCAGCATCGCTGCTAACAAGAGTTTTTTCATTCCTGTTTTGGGATTTATTGGTAATAGCTCTTAATAAATGCGGTTTAACGCAGGGTGGTGGATTATGGAAAGGCTTTTGGTAGATCTAAGATTCCCGGGGAAGCAAATTCGTAAGTAGATTTTTACTATAGATGGGATTTGAAGTTGAAAGTTTAACGCAATTTTTAAGCCAAATATTTGAAATGGGGATGTCAAAAAAAAGTTAAAGCCTTCAAAACCAAATATCATGGATTTTTCCTACCTTTGCAGCCCACTGAATTTCGGGACGTAGCGCAGCCCGGTAGCGCACTTGCATGGGGTGCAAGGGGTCGCAAGTTCGAATCTTGTCGTCCCGACGAACAAGAGGCCCGCAGCGATAGCTGCGGGTTTTGTTTTTTCGGTAGCGTGGAGAACGATAGTTCTCCTAAGCGGACGAAGAAACAAAACGGTCCCGACGAAGTCGGGACAGGGCTTCTTGGGTAAGAAGGAGGGCAACAAAGATCAGCGCAGCTAATCTTGTCGTCCCGACGAACAAGAGGCCCGCAGCGATAGCTGCGGGTTTTTTTTCTCTCACTGTTTCAAGTAATGAAGCGCAACAGATCCCGATTTAAAAATCTTTGACCCAGCAAGTTGTAATTGGAATTTCTCCGGCAGGCTAATACCTTCCAACAACCGTCTCCCTTCTCCTGCAATTACCGGATGAACGACAATATGATATTCATCCACCAGACCAAGCTGTATAAGTTGCGAAGGAATATCTGCACCACCGGTTAGTATACTTTTACCTTGTTCCTGTTTCAATTTTAGTATTTCGTCTTTAAGGTTCGTTCGAACAATTTCCGTGTTTTTCCCTTCAGCTTTGTCCAGCGTTTTTGAAAAAACAATAATTTTATTGATGGAGTCGAACGCCTGAGCAAATTCGTTCCCTGCTTTCGTCTGACCGGAATGGTTCTTTGCGATGTCGGGCCAATAAGGAACCATCAATTGATAAGTTTTGCGCCCGTAGACGAACAGGTCAGCATCTCGCACAAGCTGCGTATGGTATTCAAGCATTTCTTCATCAACGATCCCTTTGGTATGGTCGCAGCAGCCATCAATGGTAAGGTTGATTGCGAAGATTAAATTTCTCATTTGATTGCTTTTAATTTTAATTCCTTTCGGTCTTGGTGATGCAGATCATTTTTAACGTTTTTTGACTATAAAGATAAAAACCGTTTCGTTTCAATAAAGGGGCAGAATACGACATTGTTAGGGTGTGGTTGCGCAAAGTGTTAATCGCTTTCTAACCTTTCTTTAACATTTTGATTTGAGGGGGTAGGAAATCAAAAAACCTATTTGATATGCTGATTTTCAAATTTATAGAAGTGCTAGTCGTTTCAGGTCAGTAAAAAGATGGTTCGAGAATCGTCCTGCCAGGTCGACAAAACAAAATCGGCACAGCCTCCGCCTCGCGGAGGCTTTTGCTTTTTGAGCAGGACGCGTCGAGCTTGCTCGAAAGTATCCGAGGGAACCGAAGGATACGAACGAGGAATGGCGAGGAACGAAGCCTTGCCGAAGTTCTGCGAAAAAAGCAAAACAGCCCGAAGGGCTGTGCCGATTTTGTTTTAGCTCCCCCCTTTTTAAGATCGCCGAGGACCGCGGAGCGGCCGCAGGCAATCTTGTCGTCCCGACAATTATCAGATTCAAAGAGGACAAAGAGCTCGTTAATCGATTGGTTATCGGGCTCTTTTTCTTTTTTTCCGGGCCAATTCAATCCGTCTGAAATCATCTGGTTTGCGAGTGATTGGGTGAGTTACCTTTATCGCTCACGCGAGTCGTGAATAATGCACCGATTTACGCGGCATGTTTTATTCACTTCAAATCATAGCAAAATGAGATCCAGCAACACTTTCGGCGTGCATTTCGTACTCCGCCGCATGGCCAAAACCCACTCCATTTTCGCTCGCATCACTGTCAACGGGACCCGTTGCGAGCTGGCCTTGAAACAAACCATTGATCCGAGCGATTGGAACGCCGCAAAGGGGTCGGCCAAGCCGAAAACCCCAACCCTAAAGCAACTAAACAGCTTTCTGGAGGAAGTCAGGGCGAAGCTTGTTTCCAAGTATCAAGAGCTAAATCTGGCCGGTGAATACTTCACGGCAGAAATGCTAAAAAATGCTTATTTGGGGAAGACGGTGACGGGTGAAGAAAAGATGTGACGGCAATCCGCATAGAAGTTCAGTTTCTGCCTCTATCTGCATTTGATTGTGATCAACAATCATTATTCGTAGATTCGAATGTCCAACAACAGCCACTCATCGGGGATGTATACTATCTTTCCCATCGTTTTTCCGCAATGTATACCTGATCGTTACGGCGGCATCATTATAAGGAAACCGACTCTGATAGGTTTTTTTGCTAAAAAAGTAAATAATTAGCCAGCGTTTAGCCCGAAGGAGGACTACATGGTTTCCCAATGCAGAATTCAGATTTTTAAAACAGGCGGTGGTCCCTCCCTGAGCCGCACCTCGACATTTGTAGCAGATTAATCCGAAAGTCCCACATTTAATCCAGACAACAAATTAGTTAAATATATTAATCCATTTCAATTCGTCTGGATAGTGCAAAGACAAAAAGCCTAAAATACCGTGTTTTTCACGTATTTTAAATGGGATTTTTTTCATAGCTTATTGCCCATATCCTGTTAAAAAAAGTAACCTTCCTAAAGAGAGATAAACTGCATTTTTCATTTTGGGGAATCACTTTTATGGGAAAATTCATGTTAGGTTCCGTCTTTCTAGGTTTTACGGGCAAGCCTATGTACACACAAAATCGGAACGCAGCGATCAATCTTCCGCAACTTCATTTTTCGGCGATTAGACATATTTCGTTACCAGTAATTTAATGGATTAGTTTTTATCAACTCGCAACAATGGCGAAAATCAAGCAGGGTTCAAATAATACAGCAAAAGCTAACTCAGAAATTGGCGGGATTCTTCGGCTGTACCGTGAAGCGGTTAGTCATGTTCCAATTTTAAAATATTCATGGGTGTTAATTGCTACAATCTGCATTCTCGTATTAGCAGCATATTTCAAAATTAAGAACTCTGATGTATTCATATATGCAATTGCTGTTTTGGTTATTTCCTTTTTTGGGTTTATTTTCTCCATTTTGCTAAGAACCCCAGACAAATTCATCAGAGTACTGCTCTATTTCCTAATTACCTGTATTATTCTCACAATGAGTACTGCGGTTTTAGGATTTGCAAGTTTCATAATTTGGGAAAAGCCAGAATTTTATAAAAAGTGGTTCCCTAACCGAGCAGATACTTTATCGAAAATCAGCTTGCCCGATAACAGAGTTAAACAACCGGACTCAAATCAGACAATAAAACGAGCAAATTTGATCAGAGTACCCAAGGGCTCATTTATTATGGGATCGTCATTGGATGAAGCTAAAGCCAATTTTGAAAAATGTAAAACACACTTTACAAAACCCCAAGACTGCAAGTTAGAGTATTTTACCGATGAATGCCCAGAGAGAAAGGTTTGGGTGGATGAATTCTGGATTGACGATAAAGAAGCTACTCAATTTGAATACCAGGAATGCGTGGATGCTGGTAAATGTTCCCTAATTCCCATTAATCAACCAACGAAAGGCCCAAATAAGCCTATTGTCGGCTTAAGATGGATCGATGCATTTACTTATTGTCAGTGGAGGGGTAAAAGGCTTCCTACCGAAGCAGAATGGGAAAAAGCTGCCAGGTGGGATCCAAGAACAGGAGAAACCTATAAATATCCCTGGGGTAATATGGAAATTAGTTGCGATAAAGCAAATTATGGACGAGACCCTGAATGGTCAGATGAGTGTCTGGGTGACGGTAAAGACAGGCTTGCAGATGTAGATGCATATCCCGATTATAGGTCTGCCGTTGGAGCTTATAATATGGTTGGAAATGCATGGGAAATTGTTTTTGATGACTATAAGCCCGACAATAGCAATTTTCCCTTAGTCAACCCAAAAATCGGCACAAACTCTCCGTCGCATATGAAAGTTCTAAAAGGTGGAGGTTGGGAACTTCACTCCGTATGGGTAAGGCCAGCTGACAGGTACTTCTTATTAGAAAATGCTTATGAGCCAGCGGTCGGTTGCAGATGCGCGGCATCCAATGGGCCTAAATAAATTAAGAATATGTCAATTAATAGAGAAACTTACGCATCATTAATGGACGAGTATGAACCTTCTGCAGAAATGCCGACAACAAATCGTCCAATTTTTGAAATTCAAAATCTCGACCGAGTAAAGGTAATTTTAGTCAATCTACCGGCTTATGATTATAGCTTAAGCCCATATAGGGGTATACCCCATATTCGGAGGCCACCAATAGGTCTCTATTCAATCAAGTTTGCTACCGAGATATATTCAGGTGAGAATTCAATTCAAATAATTGATATGGAAGAGTTTAGGCTTGCGCCGGTTGACCTCGCAGACATTATTTCAAAGATAGAAAGAGGAAGCAAAAAGAATTTAATAATAGGAATCAATGGATACTCACCTAATCGTTTTTTAGTTGAAAGAGTTTTAAAGTATTTGACAATTTATTCTGAAACGTGGAAAATTATCGTCGGCGGAAGGCTTGTTTCAATTGAACTAGATCCGCGAAAGACAAATTACATTACCCCCGAAGACTCTTTAATAAGTAATATTAAACCCAATAGAAACGTCTATTTTTTTGTGGGAGAAGCGGAGGCCTCATTTATCCACTTATTAAAAAACATAAACTGGGAGGAGTTAAATTTAAGTTCAGTAGGAAGCGTCAATCGTAACAACATCAAGTTCCCAGTACAATTTGAGATACTTAAAAAAGACGTTTTAGAATTCGGCCACAAACAGATGCCTCCTAAATATTTGGCAACTGAAGGACATGGTCAGTACTATTATGCAATGATAAGCTCAAGGTCGTGCGCCTATAGCTGCTCTTTTTGCGCGGCAAATTATTTTCCAGTACGTATAAGAGAAATAGCTATCTTAAGGGCTCAAATTGAGACATTATGCAAGATTAATAGCAATGCCGCCTTTATTGACTTTTTTGACGACAATGTCTTTCAAAGCCCCAATCGAGGCAGAGAAATAGTTGAAATGATGGAAGGACTTCATAATTCCGGGTATAGTGTGATTTGGCGGGCGCTAGCTAGGGCGGATACCATAATGAAGATGGATTTGTCGGGGCATATTGCCAGAGCAGCTGCGGCAGGACTTGAAGAAGTAGCAATTGGAGTTGAAAGTGTATCCGATCAAGTTTTGAGTGACATGTCAAAAGGCCTGACTTTTGGCGTAATTGACGCTGCAATAAACAACCTTGAAAAATGTCATATTCGCGCGAAAATGTTCGTCATGATTGGTTCCCGAAATGAAACTATTGATGAAGCTCTGGCAACCATAAACTATATTAAGAAAAGAAGCAAAAATGGTAACCGCTGGTCTTTATTTATTAAAGCGCCATATGCGGGAACAGAAGATCACAATAATTTGCTAAAGAATGGATATACTTTTTGGGATCTTCAATTGTATACTGAGGCGGCGTCGAGGGGTGGATCGCTGGTAAATGCTGTGGATGACCTAAAAATTCAATTAGGCAAATTACCACTGGGAGAATTATTCTCAATGGCACAAGAAGGAAATAGTTTAATATTTAACGCAACTGTTGAAAACCTGGGAGAGGACTGTTGTGCCGTTGCATTTGAGAATCAAAAAGCTCTCGGAAAATAATGTTCTAACAATAAATAAATTTAGCACATCACAATAAGACACTAGAGACATCCCCCTTCTTAGTAAAGTACTATTTTAATTCATTCAACACATTCAGAAATTGCGCTTTCAATACTGGAAGATCATTCTGCGATATCTGCCAGACGATATGAAAATTGACGCCGAAATATTCATGAATGGAAATGTTGCGAAAGCCAATTATATTATTCCATTTCTATGTCTGGATATTTTTCCTTGATACTGGACGAAATGCGATTGCATGCTTCCCCAATGATCTCAAGTTGCTTAATAGTCGAAAACCGCTTTTCTGAATTTGACAGAAACTGTTCAAGCGAGACTTCTTGGAGATAAGAATCGATCTCCGTAATGGCATCCAATACGTGCCGAACTCGCAGTTCGTCGCTCAGGAGTTGCTTCATAGATCAATATCTTATCTTTTTCAATATACGGAAGCACGTATTTCGAAATGCCATCACTTGTTACTACATCAACCTTATTATGCAGCAAGGCCTGAAGCTCCCGCTGGAAATTAAAAAATTTCATTCCGATTGGCTTCGAATAGTCCAGTTCCAGTAATATATCAATGTCACTGGTCCCTTTGACTTGAGTATCTCGAGCATATGATCCAAAAAGGTAAGCCTTCTTCACCGGTTTGTCAGCAAAGTATTCTTGAATAAGGCCGGTTTCTTGTTTGGAAAGTGCCATATCACAAATATAATCAACATTTTGTTGTGATACAAAGGAAGAATTAGCATACTCTATAAGCCACGCTGCACCCCTATAATATACTCTTCACCTTCAACGACAACAACGCCACCTCTCCTTCCTCGCGCCGCACGCGCACTCGTACTTTCGGCCCGATCGTCCGCATAAGCCCCTGATATACCTGCATATCCTGCCCCTTATCCCCATTTACCTCCAGCACTACATCCCCTTCCCGAAAACCTGCCTCCGCCCCCGGCGAATCCTTCATCACATCCGTCACCACGATCTTTGCCCCTATCAACGCGATCGTCACCCCGCTATAGCTATAATCGAACGGTTGATTGAACGACTCATTCGGCACCAGGTAGATCTCCGAGCGGGCATAATTCAATATCAGGTTAAACCGCCGCAAAAGATCATTCCCGATCAACCCGCCCAGTTGCGGATAGTTGGTCACATCGTAAGAATCGTCAAAGACATAGGTGGGTATTTGGTGGAACCGGAAGGGCCCGATCGAAAAATTCTTCAGCGTCGTCAGCTCCATCTCTTTCTTCCCACCCAACCCCGCACCCTCGGCTCGTACCGGCCGTTTCTTCTTAGGGCCGAATACCGCGCTGTCCGCCGTGAATTCCGAAGAAAAAAGCAGACAAAGCCCCGCCCCCGTATCGAAATAGAACCGCGTGTTGATATCCCTGGCGTCATTGAGCCGCCCTTCCATCATCGGCAATCCCGCCAGCAGCGGACGCAAAAGATACCCTCCCTTCGGATAGTTCACCGGCCCATTCGAATAGATATCGATCCGGGAGCTATCATAGTCGACCCGCACCAGGTACCGCGAAAAGAAAGTATATCCCAATATCCCATCGATCTGTTCCCCATACACACTCGTCAGGATATCATAATTGTTTACCTGCATCTTTATGCTGTCCAGTATAACCGTCCCGACCTTCAGCTGCATCCCATCCAACAGTTCCTCCCGGCGCATCCCTGCGATCCCCCGGATATAGGAAGAGCTGGGGTGCGGAACCAGTTTTAACCGCTTCGCCGTCATCGAATCCAACGAAATCCCCCCGCACCCCGTATCGAAAATGAAATTCAGCGAATCCGGAAAATCGCCCAGCCGTATCTTCCCTATGACAATGCCGCCAATCAGCACGCGGAACCGGATACTTCCGAGGAACCGATCAGTCGGTAAATTCGGCGCTCGGTGGTCATATCCATTCCAGGTAAAGGCGTATTTATCCTGGGCAACGGCCGGGCGAGTATCCCGAAGCATGAGGAACAACATCCCGCAAAAGAAAAGGCGCATAAGGCGAATATTTTAAAGCTGCTACTCTTTTATTTTCCAGAAGTAGGATAATTTATCCCCGGCCCAAAGAAGCACTCGTACGAGCTAATTTTCCCGTCTTTAAGTTTAAAATAATCGCAGTTGCGGAACAATTTGCCGTCTGTGTTATAACCATTAGCGATTACAAAGACGGCATCGCCGTTCATGATCACTTGTTGCACGTCAACCGTTTTGATCTTGCCCGAGTTGGGCCAGCACCTTTCCTTAACGACATTTATTTTGATATGATCGTCGAGCGGGCTGGAGAAAGTGAACCCGTCAGCAAGAATCTGCGTCATCGAATTCCAGTCGCTTTTCTCCCAAGCGGTATACCAGGCCTTGACAATTTTTCCGTTTGGAGTATTTTCGAGCCCTGCTGTCTGGCCCGTAATAGTCTGGGCAAATCCCGTCTGACAAGACAGGACAAGCCCTACCAAAAGAATTTTGCTTAAAGTATTAGTCATTTTCATAATCTCTTATTTTAATATAGACAAATCCAGATCTGTTTTCCGGACATCAGATGCTAAATTATTTTTCTGCTTCATGGCGCCGTGGGTGGAAAAACTTTCTCCCCAAGCCCTGTTTTTATCTTATTGTATTGCTTATCATTCTGTTATGCAGCTTTACCGGAACGAGCCTGGCGCAGGTCCAGTTCACGTCGAGCTTGAGGAGACGACAAGGATAAGAAAATCGTTGATGGATGGGGAGTAGTTGATATAGACGGCGTAAAAAGTCAGATTTTAAAACAAAAATAGTAAGATGCCTATAATGAAAAACTCAATGTAGCCCCCGATACATCCGGACATATTCCGCAACATCCACCATCGGCGCAACCCAGATCTCGCGCTCATGATCCTTCAAAAAGTGCAGTAAAAGACTATGTTCATTTAACCCGACATTGAGGGTATGTCCGCCGCCGACCCCATGGAAAAGAAAGACAAGCAGCCTGCGGGTTCTTATCGCCTCCCTGACCAGGGCGATCATCTGGTCAGCGGTCTGGCCGTTGATCGCATAGCAGTCGATATTATTCAGATCGACTTTTCCAATGGAATCCATGGCAGACCGAACGCCCCTCGCCGCAACAAAGTCCTTCCGCAAACCGGCGTAGAAAAAAGAATCGCCGATGGTCAGATCTCCACAAGGGTAGGCAAAGGTCCGTTTCGTTTTGCCGTCGATTGCATTTAACAACACATTGTTCACCCGGATCTCCCGTACGGCCCTGGCTACGGTATACTTGCTAAGGTCATCATCCGCCTGAATCCAGCTGCGCCCCGGCAGGCTACCATCACAGGGATGATATAGGGAATGATTGCCCAGTTCATGCCCGTTACGGGCAGCCACCCGCCATTGCTCCATCCGGGCTGCTACTACGGGGGACGAGCCAATCAGGTAAAAAGTGGCTTTGAGGCCAAGTGAATCCAGTGCCGGCAAGGCATTATCAAGATCAACATTGATAGCATCGTCATAAGTCAGCACCACGGCGCATCGTTTGTGATTCCATAAATCGGCATCCTGAGCCCGGGCCGACAAGGCTGTCACGCAGATCAACAAAGCATATACCTTTTTCATAAGCATTTAAAACAATGATTCATAATTGCTGAATTACCGCTGCAATCTCCTGCAAGAGTCCTTTAGCCGGGGTTTTCCCCTTTTCCTCTGCCGGCAGGATTGCCCGGATACTGCCCTCCTCGTCCTGCTCGAAAAGCACCTCCACGCCGTCGACGGTGACATAGAACCGGCGCCCATAGGCCCAGATCTGGAAGCGGGCCTCAAACTGCATCTCCTCACCCTTATACATCACGGGAATTGAAAAATGTTGATCCATCTACGAATATACAAAGTCTTCCTGTTGACGTTGGCCGATCATTTAACGGACCGGTCAAAGGCTGCTGTGAGGACCCGGCCGTTACGTCTCACCTGCACCCAGATCCGGTATATCCCCGGTTGTGGGAAAGAATAGGGAAAGCTAATCCTATTGCCCATCTTCATCCCGCCTGTCGTGCCCATGGCCGGCATATTCATCTGCCGCATCAGAAAGGTATTCCTGTCGTCGTCGGACATTCCTTTGATGCGGCTGATCAGTTGGTCGATACTGTCCCTGAAAGCTGTCGGATCGGGGTAACGGAATCCACGATCGGTCCGGCCCATCCGGCCGGCCAGTTCCTCCCGGGCGGCTACGGAATAGGTGCCAACCGGGTGCAGGTGGATATAAGTGCTGCCATCGTCTTTTATGACCGCGGCATGAGCCATCATACCCAGGTAAGGTTGCAATGGGGCAGGCTTCCTGTCGGAGTCCAAAACAGAGAAGCGGAGATTGTACAATTGTCCTGACTCGAACGATTGGTCGGCTGGCCCCTCCATGATCATGGTGGAACCGTCCTGCATCCGGACACCGGCGCCCGGTTTGCCGCAAACGATGGCATGATCGTCGCCCCGAAATGGGTTGTCGATGATATCGTTTGGTAAAGCATAGGCATATGCGTCATCCGGATCCAGCCGGTGCAGGCTGTCGGAGAGATTATCATCGATGTTAAAGGTATCTTTCAGTGTCTCCGTGAAGCCGGATAAATAGACGACGTCGGCAAAAGCCAGGTAGCGCCCTTTTGGAAGGGGTGGCAGGATCGTGCGGAACGTGGCGGAGTCCTCCCGCACCGGATGCAGATGGGCAAAAGCATCCATCGCAGGGATCCGCAGGACGAACAGATGCATCAGCTTTCCATGGTCGGGAACGAGGTAGGGCAAAGACCACCGCCGCTGCCCCAGCGTATCGATATGGATGGTGAGCGCGTTCCCGCCGCTGTCCCGCTGCAGGTGGTAGGATGCGTGCATGGGCTTGAACATAAAGCGCCGGTACCGGTTAGCCCAGTGCATCCACCAGGAATTACCGCCAAAGACGATCAGCGAGGAAAAGACAGCAGCCATTACAACAGCGATTTTTTTTGCCCGCCGCCGGTTCGTGGTCAGGTCCTGTCCTTTGTGCGTAAGTCCCTCCGCCACACTGGCGCCGATGATCGTCACCAGCAATACAAACAGTAAAATGCCCATACCGACCAGGACATAGCCGGTAGCGGCGGGTAGTTTTTTTTCCGCGGTCGAGACGGCAACGATCGGTACGATCAGTTCCCCTTTGCCCGATGGACCCTGCACCTGCAGCAGGATGCTGGAGGAGCCGTCCCGCATCAGCCAGACCTTGCCGCTGTATTGTCCGGGCCGGCCGGTAACCGGCTGTAACAGATCGGCGGAAGGCGCACCCTGGCGACCGGAATAAAAGTAGATCGGTTGGGCGCCGATGCTGAGCTTCGCGGGATTGTCCAGATAAACGGTTACCAGTGCCGTTCCGGGTATGACATCGGGCGGCTTAACGCTAACCATCAGGTGATAGGGGCCGGCCATGCCTTCCAAGGCTACGTCCGGGCTGCCGACATGCGCAAAAAGCGGGGAAGTAATGGCTATCGCCGCCGCCAGCAACAAGGCGATTCTTTTCATGAATGGGTTATTAACGTTGAATATTTTGCAACCAGCTGCCCCAGCGAAGGCTGATCCGGGCGCAAATCCACCCGGCCCCGATTGTAATAAGCAGCCCTTTTAGCAGGTCATAGAAAGGCGCGATATTGCCGGGCCAGAACTTATACCGGTATGGCGCATCCGGCGAATCCCCGAAGTACCAGGCATCGGAGCCGAAGAACCAGTTGCGGGCGCCGGGTGATTCCAGGAGGAAGCCGCTGAACGGGTATTGCACAGCCAGCAGCAATGCCACAAATGACACACTAAGCAACAACGCTTTCACCCAATCGCCGGACTTTGATTGTTGCAGTATGAGGTCCATCGCGATCGCCGGCACTACGATCAGCAACGGAAAAGGGCCGGCCTGAAAATGTGTGAGATGTGTGAGGATAGGCCCCAGCTTTGGCTCTGCCGGGAAGAGCTGTAAGATCCAATTGGAAAGGGTAATGATAAGAAAATAACCCAGGGCAACCGCCGTCATCCCCCATTTCAGCCGGAGCGCACGGCCAAAAGCCGGCAGGAATAACAAGCCGGCAACCGAGGCAATGCCGTAAAATAAAGGATCCCGCATCCGCCCGGTACGCAAATAGTCTGTCCCCAGTGTATAGATCATGCACAAGAGGCTGGAAGCGCCGATAATAAACAGCAGCCGCAGTCCTGCCCCCCCACCCTGTGTGTTCAGGTATTTCGAGATGCTTACGCAGGCGCCAAATTGCAGGAAAATCATGCCCATGGCCAGCAAGGTATGCGGGGGTGAAAGAATGGTCACGTCGAGTCCGTAAGCGCTATGCCACCAATCGTCAAACGGTGCCGAGGTCAGCATGGCAATAGCGCCCCAGATACAGAATAATGCTCCCAGCGAACTATAGAAGATCCCCCATACTTTTATATCCGTGGATCTCGAAACTTCCTTGCGGTAAAAAGAATTCCACAGCACCCGGATGCCGGAAAACAAGCCGGCGAAAAGGGCTCCCAGGTAAATGAGGATATGCGGCGGGGAAAGAAACTTATCCCGGCCGATGGACCGGTGCCAGGAGATATCCCACAGGACTCCGATGATGGTGAACAAGGACGCCAGGGATACGGCATAGAGGTAAACAGGCGGGACGGTCTTCCCTGCCACCGCCCGGGGTTTTAAAGACATAACCGGCTGGTTTGGGGAGGGAATCGTGATGGACATAAAGCGGTTGATTAAATGATATCTTAAAGATAGCAAGACTCGCCGATTCTATAAGTCCTAAAAGCCGATAACATAGGTGCAAGTACCTATGCTATCAATAATATGATCGGGATCAAAATTTAGCTGTTCAATACAGGAGACTGGGCCAGGTATTTTTTGGAAGGATAATAGATGAAGAAACAGCTTCCGTTCTTTACGACCGGGATGATCTGTGTGGTCATTTCATCAGGAATGGCGGGGCAACCAAAGGTAGTACCCATCACGCCATATTTATTCAATATCCGGCGGCTGACATACGTAGCACCGTGGATGACAACTGCCCTGCGGGCGGCGTTATCGTTAAACCCTTTGTCTACCCCTTCGATACGCAGGGAAAGACCATTAAAACCGCTATAGGTGCCGGTCGTTATATAAAATCCGAGGCTGCTCTTACCTGACTCCATTTGGTTGGAGAAAGAGTTGGCAAATTCTCCGCCGGAATTTATCCCGTGCGCTACAAAAGTGTGGTAAAGAAGCCGCCTGTTGCGAACATCGATCACATACATACGCTCTTTGCTGGAAGACTGGCTGAAATCACAGATAGTCAAAATACCCGTCCGGCGCAAAAGCCCCTTTTTCTTCAGCTTGTAATAGCCTGTCCAGGCATATTCGAATGCGGTCCGGCTAAGACCGGAATCTTCCAGGTCCATATCCTGATATATGCTGGCGGCTGTCACCAGGATCATTCTTTTTTCAGCACGGAGGGCGGCGGCCTTCTGTTCTTTTGCCGTCATCACCGTCCGGTTGGTCAAAGTTGCGCGACTCGCGGCGACGACACGGCTCGTGGCCGAAGACGGCGAATAATTATATATAGGAGCAGCTACAGCAGTTGATGCAGTATAAAAACAAAGGGTTAGTAAAACAATCAGTTTGGTGGGGGTAAAGGGTAACAGTTTCATAATACGTTCGGATTTGGATATGTAAATGCCAACCCCCGTACCAAACTGCAATGGTTTGCGAATCAGTGAGATATAATTGAATCCGCTTCTCTCTGCTTCCCGTTTCGGGAACGCAATCCCAAAATCAGGAAAAGTCGCAAAATTGGCCTGCCGTCCCATCGGAAAGGGAAGACAAAAAAAACAGGGAGAAGACTCTCCCTGTTACCAAACCTAACTGCCTATGAAGACTATAACCTTATGATGAAGGCCTAAGTGCCTGCAAGTAGTAAAATGTGCTGTTTTCGCTTAGTAAGGCGTAGTTAATGTACGACAAATATTTTGGGAATGGATTTTTGAGCGCCTTTTTTTTTTGTAGAATTTGAAACCCGCCTGATTGACAACCGGGAAGCTCCCGGATCACCTGGGTGTACAAGGATTATTGAGAGATGTTCTATCTTTAGGGCATGCCTTTACTGGTTCTTGTCCGGCACGGACAATCCGAGTGGAATCTTCAGAATCGTTTTACGGGCGAAACGGATGTTGAGCTGACGGCCAAGGGCCGGATGGAGGCCTGGTCGGCGGGTGATAAGCTCAGCGGATTAAACTTTGCACATGCTTTTACGTCGTTGTTGGTGCGGGCGATCGAGACGCTCGAACTCATCCTGTCGCGGACGGGTCAGACCGATTGCCCCATTAGCCGCGATCGGGCGCTGAACGAACGCAACTATGGCCGCTTACAGGGTTTGAACAAGGCGGACGTGACCCGCCAATATGGCGAGGAGCAGGTCGCACTCTGGCGCCGCAGCTTTTCTGCCCGGCCACCCGGCGGGGAGAGCCTGGAAGACACCGCCGCAAGGGTCATCCCTTATTTTAAACAAATGATCGAGCCGATGTTGCGGCAGGGACGGGACATCCTGGTCGTCGCACATGGGAACAGCCTGCGGTCGTTGGTTATGTACCTGGAAGGAGTAAGCGAAGTCGCTATTGCAGCGGTGGACCTGCCGACCGGCATACCGAGGCTGTATACGCTGGACGACCGGCTGAATATCCAAAAAGTGGAATCCCTGTGCTGACGCACCACTCCACCCCATCGGGTGAAAACCGGCAAACCATGCCCATCGGCAGCTAACTCTCCTCCAGCACGACGAATTCCTGTTCCAGCGTAAGCGAGTGAGTATACAGATCCCGGATGAACTGCGGCCCCTGCGCCGCATACCAGGGCATAAAATTTTCAATCCGTTCCTGCAATCCCTCCGTCGGGAACAGCGCCGCTTTTACCGTATGGATCTGCCGTTGCAGATCGGTGAACTTACGTTTCTCCGCTTTCAGCAGCTTTTTCTCCAGGGTCCGGATGGGATCCACGGCCCGGGCCTGTAAGGCTTCGACATGTTGTTCCAGCGACGGGTCTACCGGTCGGGCCAGCGCCTTTAAGGCTTCATAATAGCGGTTGGCTTCGGTGATCTCGCGTTCCAGGGTCAGCGAATGTCCTGATTCCCTTTTTACGAGCTCGTTGACCAGGTCTTCGGCCGGCCGGAAAAGATCGGCGATGTCAAGGCCCGCCCGCTGGATCTTTTCCTTCCATTGTTTTTCTACCAGCAGGAAAGAGTTGCGGAGGATCAGCATCGGGAAGGGCACCCCGTAGTGGTCGAACAATCCCCTTAACTCCAGCCAGTAAGCCGTCTCGCCGCCGCCGCCGATAAAGGCGATATTGGGTAGGATGGTCTCCTGGAAGAGTCCGCGAAGGATCACGTTGGGGCTGAACCGCTCCGGATATTGGTGCAGCTCCTCGCGGATCTGCTGTTCCGTGAATTTCAGCGAGGAAGTATGAACGATAAAATGATCTCCGTCCTTTTCGATCCTCCCCCGCAGATCGTCTTTGAGATAAAAGAGGTTGATGTCCCGGGGGTTGGCTTGCACCTTATAGTGATCGGGCAGGCGTTCGATGCTGGCGTTGACGATGGCGGCCGGTTTCTGCCGGAAAAGGTCGTCCTCAAAAACGGGGATCAGGAGTTTTTTCAGCGATGCCCTGTCGGGTATCAATACTACCAGCCCGTATTCCGCGAAAAGATGGTGGATCAGCCGGAAGGTGGCCGTTTGGATATCGGGGCTGTTTCCGTAGGCGTCCTTTAGCAGTGCGACCAGTTCCGGGCCAAAAGGCTCCACGGAAAGCTGGCCTTCGATCCGGAACAGTAATTTCTCCAGCCCCTTCGTTGTCATTCTGCCAACGGCGCCCGTCTGTTTCGTATCCCATACCAGCTTCTCTCCGCCCAGGTAAACGTTATTCAGTTCGTCAAGATCCGCGTCCTCGCTGCCCATATAAAATACGGGGACGAAACGATAGTCCGGGTATTCTGCAGCCAGGAAATCGGCCAGCCGGATCGTATGCAGGATCTTATAAATAAAATAAAGGTGTCCGGTAAAAAGGGCTGGCTGATGCGCGGTACACACCGTAAAAGTGTTTTCCCGGGACAGTTGTTGGATGTTGTGTTGGACCAGTGCTGCAGCTGGCATTCCGGCATATTGTTCCTCCAGGGCGCCGACCAGCGTCGACCTGTCCACCGGTGTCGACTGTCGGGCGAGCAGGGACTGGCGTAAGCCTTCCGGACTGACGGCATGGGCGTAAAAGGGTTTTAGCGCAGCTGCTTTATCCAGGTAGTCTGTAATAATGCGGGAAAAATAGCCGGTGTGACGATATGGTAAACGGGTTGATGTCCAATCCATAGATAATGATAGTGGACGAAATTAACGTAAAAACGAACAGATTGTTCGGGCGGAATGATGGGCGGCTTCGGGGAGCAATGATGGGCGGTTTACAACACCTGGAATCCATAGGCGTAAGGGTCGTCTTCCGGGTCGATGCTGATGGTATTATACCCGTAGATCTTCGCCCAGCCTTCAATACTGGGGACGATAGCCGGCTTACCGGCCACGGTGACTGCTTTTTCCACCCTGCCGGTAAATTGGGAACCAATGATGCTTTCGTGGATAAAGAGATCTCCTTCCTTTAATTTCCCTTTGGCGAACCATTGGGCCATCCGGGCCGAAGTGCCGGTACCGCAGGGAGAACGGTCGATAGCCTTATCGCCATAAAAAACCGCATTCCGGGCGGTAGCTTCCGGACTGATCGTCCGACCGGCCCAGAGAATATGTGTACAGCTATGGATGGTCGGATCTTCCGGGTGAACGAAGGAGTGCGTTTCGTTTATCCGCCGGCGCATGACCCTGCTCCAGCCGATCAGCTGATCGGCGGAATAGTCTTCCAACCCTTTAAAATTCTTTTGCGGGTCGACAATGGCGTAAAAATTCCCACCATAGGAGACATCAACCCGCAGCTCTCCGAGATCCGGGCATTCCACGGCGATATTTTCCGCTGCCAGGTAAGCGGGCACATTGGTCAGCCTTACGGACCGGATCTTTTTCCCTTCCTGCCGGTATTCGATCAGTACGAGTCCTGCCGGCGCTTCCATCCGTACCCGGCCCGGCGTCTTTGGCTGGATCAGTCCTTCTTCGAGCGCGATCGTAATGGTGCCGATGGTGCCATGCCCGCACATCGGCAGGCATCCGCTGGTCTCGATGAACAATACGGCCACATCATTTTGCGGATCATGCGGCGGATAAAGGATGCTCCCGCTCATCATATCGTGTCCCCGCGGTTCGAACATCAGCCCTTTGCGGATCCAATCGTATTCTTTGAGAAAATGCTGGCGCTTCTCGCTCATGGTCTTTCCTTCCAGCACGGGTCCGCCGCCGGCCACCAGTCTTACCGGGTTACCACAGGTATGCGCATCGATACAAAAAAAAGTCTTCTTCTGCATGTGATCCTATAGGGGGTCCTTTGTCAATTGATCGTTCACCGTGCGCCAGAGATGCAAGGGGTTGCCATTCTTCAAGGCATCCGGCAACAGCCCGTCCGGCCATCCCTGGTAGCTGAGGGGGCGCACCCATCGTTTGATGCCATCCGCGCCAACCGATGTAAAACGGCTGTCCGTCGTGGCGGGAAAGGGGCCGCCATGCTGCATGGACAGCGCTACCCGGACACCGGTGGGTACACCGTTCAGGATAAAACGGCCGCAGATATCCTGTGCGGCCTGCACCAGGTCGGGATTAGTACGAATATCTTTTTCCGTGGCCATCAGCGAGGTAGTCAGTTGTCCTTCCAGGTGCCGGGCTACGGCCAGCATTTCGTCCGCGTTCTTACATTGGATCACCAGGGAATAGGGTCCGAAGACTTCCTGGTGGAGAAGGGGGTTCCGGAAAAAGGCTTCCGCCGTTGCCGATGCCAGTGTGGGGGCACCCTGGTTAGGTTGCGGCTGGACACCAGAAACGGCTACGGTAGCCACATCCGACTGAGCCAGGGCCGATCCCCTTTTTTCCGTATAGGCTTTTGCAATGCCGGGATGCAGCATGGTGGCCGGCGGCACTTTGGCGATCGCCGCACCCAGCTCTTCGATGAACAGGTCCAGGTCCCTGCCTTCCACGCCAATGATCAGGCCCGGATTGGTACAGAACTGGCCTACGCCAAGCGTGATCGATCCCGCGCAGAGCGCCGCTACTTCTTTTACCGATGTGGCTAATTTATCCGGCAACAGGAAGACAGGATTGATGCTGCCCATTTCGGCAAACACGGGGATGGGGTCCTTGCGTTGGTTTGCCCAGTCAAAAAGCGCTTTGCCGCCACCGTAAGAACCGGTAAAGCCAACGGCGCGGGTGTGGTCATGCATAACCAAAGCCTTCCCGGTTTCAAAGCCGGCGCCATGGATATGGGCAAATACGCCGGCCGGGAGCTGTTCGGCTTTGACGGCCCGGGCAATGGCGGTTGCGACGATTTCTGAAGTCTCTGCGTGGGCCGGGTGCGCTTTAACGATCACCGGGCAGCCCGCGGCGAGGGCCGAAGCCGTATCACCGCCAGCCGTCGAATAGGCAAAAGGAAAATTGCTGGCGCCAAAAACCACCACCGGACCGACGGGCACCTGCCATTTGCGCAGATCGGGATCGCCCTTGTCCGGCACAGCCGTATCTATCCTCACTTCGAGCCAGGCGCCTGCTTCACAGGCAGCGGCATAGCTGGTCAGCTGAAAGATCGTTCTTGCCCGTTCGTTGCGAAGCCGGGTCTCGGGCAGGTTGGTTTCCTGCATCGCGGTATGGATGAGCTCATCACCTGCCGCTTCCATTTCCCGGGCGATGCGACGCATCAGGTCGGCCCGTTGTTTTAGCGAAGTCTGCCGGTACAGCTGAAAGGCCTGCCAGGCCTCCTGCATGACGGCGTCGATCTCGGTTCCGGTTGCATCCTGAAATTTCATGGTATAAGTTTTAAATAGCCAGCGAAGCATATTCCGGGAGAGCAGGCCGGTTAGCCAATCCTTTGCGGATGACGGCCAGTACCTGCTCCCGCTCGCTTCCGACCAGGGTCAACCTTGGCGCCCGTACATATTCCGTGCCTAAACCGGCTTCAACTTCCGCCAGCTTGATGTATTGTACCAGCTTGGGATGAATATCCAGCTCCAGCAGCGGCAGGAACCAGCGATGGATCTCCAGCGCCTCTTCTATCCGGCCGGCCCTTATCAGCCGGTAAATAGCTACGGTTTCTGCCGGGAAGGCGCCAACCAGGCCACCGACCCAGCCACAGGCTCCCATCAGGAGTGCTTCCGTAGCGATGGTATCGACCCCGCAAAGTATTTTGATGCGATCGCCGAAGCGGTTGATCAGCCGCGTGACATTGGTAATATCCCGGGTCGACTCCTTTACCGCTTCGATATTGCGAAGCTCGATCAGTTCTTCGAACATGTCCGGCGTAACGTCAATTTTATAATCCACCGGGTTGTTATAGATCATGACGGGCAGGTCGGTAGCTGCTGCTACGGTCTTAAAAAATGCCACGGTCTCCCGGTGGTCGCTTTTATACCGCATCGGGGGCAGCAGCATCAGCCCGCGGGCGCCCCATTCCAGGGCTAGTTCTGCCTGCCGGACTGCTTCGCGGGTAGCGCCTTCGGCGATATTCAACAATACGGGGATCTGATGACCGACCCTATCCACCGTAAATTTTACCAGGATCTCTTTTTCTGCCAGCGTCAGCGTGCTGGCCTCACCCAGGGAGCCGCCGATAATCACTCCGTTTACTCCGGCGCAGACCTGGGCATCCAGGTTTGCCCCGAAGGCAGCCAGGTCGAGGGTATCGTGAGCAGTGAATTTTGTTGTCAGGGCGGGGTAGACTCCGTTCCAGTTTATTCTCATGTGCGCTTTTTTACAAATTTATTCCATAACCAGTCAGGGCAGGCAGCGCCAATTAATCTTTTCTTCCCGGATTTTAACATTCCTCTTTTACGACTACCCCCTCAAGGTCATAATCATACGCCTTTGTAATGCGGACCCGGACAAACTCGCCGATCGGCAGCCGGTCCTCGCTGTGGATGATCACCTCATTGTCCACTTCTACGGAATCGAATTCCGTTCTTCCCAGGTATCGTCCCGCTTCTTTCTTATCGATCAGCACTTTGAATACCCGGCCGATCTTTTCCTGGTTTTTCTCAAAGGAAATCTCCTGCTGTACTTCCATGATCTCCTGCGCCCGTTGTTGCTTGACATCGGCGGGAATCGTATCCTCGAGCTGGTGGGCGGACGTGCCCTCTTCATGCGAATAGGCAAAGATCCCTACGCGGTCGAACCGGTGTTCCCGCAAAAAATCTTTTAGCGTTTCAACGTCCTGCTCCGTCTCGCCGGGGAATCCGGCTATCAGGGTGGTGCGCAGGCAAATGCCCGGCACTTTTTCCCGGATGGTATCGATCAGGGTTTTCATGTCCTGCCGGGTGATCTGACGACGCATGGCCGTCAGCATATCGTCGCTGGCGTGTTGCAGCGGCATATCGAGGTATTTGCAAATATTGTCTCTTTCCCGGATAACGTCGAGGATCTCCAGCGGGAATTTTGATGGATAGGCGTAATGCAGCCGGATCCATTCCAATCCTTTTATATCCGCCAGCCGGTTGAGCAGTTCCGGCAACATCCGTTGTTTATAAATGTCCAGGCCGTAGTAGGTCAGCTCCTGCGCAATAAGTAAAATCTCTTTGACGCCCTTCCGAACCAGCCCTTCCGCCTCTTTTACCAGTTCTTCCATCGGACGGCTGACATGTCCGCCGCGCATCAGGGGAATAGCGCAAAAGGCGCAGGTCCGGTTACAGCCTTCCGATATCTTCAGATAAGCATAATGTCGAGGTGTCGCCAGCAGGCGTTCCCCGAGCAATTCGGCCTTGTAATCCGCCTCGAACTGCCGCAGCATCAGGGGCAGTTCCATCGTGCCGAACCAGGCATCCACCTCGGGGATCTCCTTCTCCAGGTCTTCGCGGTATCGCTGGCTAAGACAGCCGGTGACAAAGACCTTGTCCAGCCGGCCTTTCTTCTTCAGGGCTACCTGGTCCAGGATGGTATTGACGGATTCCTCTTTTGCCTTATCGATAAAGCCGCAGGTATTGACGACGACGATATTGTGGTCCATCTTTGTGTTCTCATGCACCACGTCGATCTCATTGGCACTAAGCTGGCCGCTGAGCACCTCACTATCCACCATGTTTTTGCTGCAACCCAGCGTGATGATGTTGACCTTATCCTTCTTTAACGTTTTTGTCTTCATGAAGGGGCAAAATTACGGCTTTTCCAGGCTGAAAAGGCTGTCCACGAATTCGTGTTTGTCAAAGACCAGCAGGTCTTCCATTTTTTCGCCGACGCCGATAAATTTTACGGGGATTTTAAACTGGTTGGCGATCGCCAGGACTATGCCGCCTTTGGCGGTGCCGTCCAGTTTTGTGATCGCGAGAGCGGTCACATCGGTGGCGGCGGTAAATTGCCGGGCTTGTTCCAGGGCGTTCTGACCGGTGGAACCGTCGAGCACCAGCAGCACTTCATGCGGGGCATCAGGTATAAGTTTTTTGATAACCCGGCTGATTTTGCTTAGTTCTTCCATCAGGTAAGCTTTATTATGGAGGCGTCCTGCGGTATCGATGATCACGACATCCGCGCCGCGGGCTACTCCGCTTTGGACCGTGTCAAAGGCTACGGCTCCGGGGTCGGCTCCCATCCCCTGCTTGACGATGGGGACTCCTACCCGATCGCTCCAGATGGTAAGCTGATCGACGGCGGCAGCGCGGAAGGTATCGGCGGCTCCGAGTAAAACGGATTTGCCTGCTTTTTTGAAATTATAGGATAGTTTACCGATGGTGGTGGTCTTGCCGACGCCGTTGACCCCTACGACGAGAATGACATAGGGCTTATTGGAGGGGGTGCTGAAATCCCGGTAGGATTGTTCGGGGGCATCTACCAGGATCTTCTCAATTTCTTGTTGAAGTATCCCGTTTAAATCACTGGTGTTGATGTATTTATCTTTCGAAACGCGCTGCTCGATCTGTTTGATGATCTGTAAAGTAGTATCGATCCCCACATCGGCGCTGACCAGGGCGGTTTCGAGGTTGTCGAGGACTTCTTCGTCGACCGTGCTTTTCCCGGCGATGGCCTTGGTGATACGGGAGAGGAATCCTTCTTTTGTTTTTTGCAGGCCCTGGTCCAGGCTTTCCTTTTCTTTTTTTCCAAAAAGTTTATCGAACAGTCCCATGTTGTATAATTGAAAAAAGCGGACTTGCAGTCCGCTTTTAAGTTTTTCTTACTTAACCCTGATACTATTTTTGAGCCAAAAACTCTTTGATCTTGTCCTTGTGCACGATAGCCTCTTTAAAGGTATAGGCACCTGATTTGGGACTACGCACGGCCCGGATCACTTTTGTCCAGTTCTTGGCTTCTGCGGCAGCCTTTGAGTCCTTTGTCTTAATAGCGGTTTTTGCAGCCTTTGCCATGATTACTTGATTTCTTTATGAACGGTGATTTTCTTCAGAATGGGATTGTATTTTTTCAGCTCCAGGCGTTCCGGAGTGTTCTTCTTATTTTTGGTCGTGATATAACGACTGGTTCCAGGTTTCCCGCTGGCTTTATGCTCGGTGCATTCCATGATCACCTGAACCCTGCTGCCTTTCTTTGCCATAATTGGACGAATTTGAAATTTTTAAATCTTTTCTCCCTGCGCTCTTAATTTCTTAACGACGCTCAACAAACCATTTTTGTTAATGGTGCGCAATCCTTCGGAGGAAACCTTCAGGGTAATCCATTTATCTTCCTCCGCCAGGAAAAACCGCTTGGTCTGCAAATTGGGTAAGAACCTGCGTTTTGTCTTTATATTTGAATGGGATACGCTGTTTCCGGAAACCGGAACCTTACCCGTAACCTGACATACTCTAGCCATTGACACAAATTTTAGGAGTGCAAAAGTCGTAAAATATTGGCAATCTGCAAAAAGAAATAACGCTTTTTTCAACTTCTTGTTCACATTCGTGGATAAGGCCGGCCGACGGGGTCGTTTGGTGCCTGCCGGCGGTGGTCATTTGGTCCCGGCAGGCAGGGCTGCGGGCAGTGCAAAAGCCATCAGGTAGTCCCCCTGTTTGGTTTTTAGTTTCCCGTGGCCCCCGGCAGCAATGACGACATATTGGCGTCCGTCGAGCTCGTAGCTCATCGGAGTGGCCTGTGCGCTGGCCGGCAGGGCATACTCCCACAGCAGCTTGCCCGTCCGGCTGTCGAAGGCGCGGAGATGACCGTCGATGCTGGCCGCCACGAACACCAGATTCCCCCCGGTCACGATCGCTCCCCCAAAGTTTAGCGATCCCCATTCCCGGGCTTCCGGGTATTTTGCGGGGTCCATCATATAACCCAGCGGTACTTCCCATTTTTTGAGTCCCGTATGCAGATCGATGCCGACAAGGGTGCCCCAGGGTGGTTTTGTCTGCATGACGATGCCCTGGTCGTCTCTTTTGAGCAGGTAATCGCGCTTCATAACATATGGGGTTCCCCGTTGCCGGCCTGTCTCCGCCCTTAACGTCTCCCCGCTTTCCTTTTCCAGGCTATCCACCTTGTCCCGCGGGAGCATGCGGATGACGGCAGCAACCCGGTTGATGTTGGTATACAGCATCCCGGTGACCGGATCATAGCACATTCCGCCCCAGTGGATGCCCCCCACATTGCCCGGGGCCATTATCGTCCCTTCAAAGCTGGGCGGCGTGAATGGCCCCTGGTACCGGTATTGCGCGATCCGTCTTTTTGCTTCGGCCAGGTCGTCCGGGGTCGGTCCCCAGGCATCTGTCACGCTCATCGTCTGGAGCCCCAGCGGTGCGGGCAGCACCGGGAATGGTTGTGTGGACCAGGCCTGCTCGCCCACGACTGTTGAAGCCGGTACCGGCCGCTCTTCTATAGGCAGGAGGGGGACACCTGTCTCCCGGTCGAGCACATAGATAAATCCCATTTTCGTCCCCACGACCACAGCGGGGCGGTTATGAAAATCGATCAGCATGGGCTGGGCGGCGATATCAAAGTCCCATAGGTCGTGATGAACGACCTGGAAGCTCCAGATCCGTTTGCCGGTCGAAGCCCGCAGTGCCACGATAGAGTTGGCATAGAGATTGGAACCAAGCCGTTCGCCGCCGTAGTAATCGGGGCTTGGGCTGGTAGCGGGAACAAAAACCAGATCCCGGGCCGGATCTGTACTAAGGATGGACCAGGCATTTGCGGCACCGGTGCGATGGGCCTTGGGACCGTTCCAGGTGGCGTATGCGCTGTCGGCGGGGTCTTGCGGAATAGGATTCCAGGTCCAGATCTGCTGTCCTGTATGCACGTTATAAGCCCGGACGACGCCGGGGGGAAGGTCGAACCGCTGGTTGTCCCCGATGGATGAACCGACGATTACCAGGTCGCCGATTACGGCGGGTGGTGAAGTCTCCTGGATCTCCGGCCCCAGACCGGCGCGGAGGTCAACGCTACCCTGCGCGCCGAATGCAGGAACAGGCTTGCCGGTATGGGCATCGAGCGCGATCAGTCTGCCGTCGACGGTGCCGATAAAGATGCGAAGACTGTCAGCGGCCGGCGGGTTTGTAGTTGCACCGGCTTTGGCGGCGGTTTTGACGGCGGTTTGGTCCGCCGGCCAAACGGCCACGCCGCGGGAGCTGATCTCCGAATAGTCCGCATGCAGGTTGACTCCGGGATCATAGACCCAGTGCTGCGCGCCCGTGCCGGCATCGACGGCGATCACCCGGTCGCTGGGCGTGCTAAAATACAGGGTCCGGCCGACCAGGACCGGGGTCGTCTCAAAGCAGGCTTTTTCGAGGGCGTAAGTGCCTTTATAGGTGGCCAGTTCTCCGGTCCGGTAGGTCCAGGCAACGGCTAACCGGTCAACATTCCGATCGTTGATCTGTTGTGTCGAAGCATAGCGTTTGCCGCCGGCATCCTGGCCGTAGCAGGACCAGGTTTGGGTCATAGCAAGGATGGGTGAGAGGAGAATAAGTATGGCGATTATATAGCGCATGGCGATTTGTTTTGGTCAAACTTAGTTCCATAAGGGGGCCGATCCCATTTTCTTTGACCAATGGTAACGTATTGGTGACCAAAGTTTATTAATAATTACTTAATTTACCAATCCCTTTTGCTTTCTCTACTTTGCGCAAAATGGGAACAATGTCAGAACCAATGAGAAGAAAAACGATAGCGCGTGATATTAGCTGGCTTTCTTTTAACGGCCGGGTGTTGCAGGAGGCAGCCGATCCGACCGTACCGCTCCGGGAAAGGATCCGTTTTCTCGGCATTTTTTCGAACAATATGGATGAATTTTTCCGGGTAAGGGTTGCTACGCTAAAAAGAATGAGTGAATTCAGCGGTAACAAGTCGAAGATGAATATGCACCTGGAGGCTTCTCCCGATAAAATACTCAATGATATCCAGGGTATCGTACTCGAGCAGGGCGACACCTTCGACGCCATTTGGGGGGGTATCCGGAAAGAAATGGAAAAGGAAAAGATTTTCCTCGTGACGGAAAAGGAGCTGGATGCCACCCAGCAGCAGTTCATCCAGACCTATTTTGAAGAGGAGGTACGTTCCAACACCATCCCGCTGATGATCGAAAGTATTCCCGCCTTCCCCTACCTGCGGGACAAATCCATCTACCTGGGCGTCGTGCTGTCGCGTAAGGACAGCAGCATGAAAAGAAAATATGCGCTGATCGAGATCCCCAGCCGCGTGCTGGGCCGGTTTGTCCAGCTGCCTTCACCGGCCATGGATGAACATCATATTATCCTGCTGGAGGATATCATCCGTTATAATCTGCGGAATATTTTCGCCTATTTTGGCTATGACAGCTATGATTCCTGGGTATTCAAGGTAACCCGGGACGCCGAGATCGATCTCGATAACGACGTCAGTACGACGTTGATACAAAAGATCGAAAAGGGATTGAAGAACCGGCGTAAGGGCAAGCCGGTGCGTTTTGTCTATGACAAGGAAATGGACAAGGGGTTGTTGGAATATATCATCAAGCGGCTGGGGCTATCGCGGAAGGGCGGCAATCTCCTGCCCGGTGGCCGCATCCATAACTTCCGTCATTTTATGGACTTCCCGGATGTGTTCCCGAGAAAAGGGCAGCGGAAAAAACCTTTTGCCCATCCCCTGCTGATCAAAACACCTCGGGTCACCGATGTGGTGCTGGAACAGGATGTGATGCTGCACTTTCCCTATCATTCGTTCAACCCGGTGATCGACATGCTGCGGGAAGCAGCGATAGATCCCAATGTGACGACCATCAAGATCACCTGTTATCGCCTTGCCAGCAATTCCAAGATTATAAACGCCCTTATCAATGCGGTCCGTAATGGCAAGCATGTAACGGTGATGCTGGAGCTAAGGGCCCGGTTCGATGAGGAAGCCAACCTGGAATGGAAGGAGCGGCTGGAAGACGAAGGGGTAAAAGTCCTCATTGGTATTCCAAATGTGAAAGTGCATGCCAAGATCTGTCTGATAAAGAAAAGGATCAACAATTTCACCATTCACTATGGCTTTGTCAGCACCGGCAATCTGAACGAAAAGACCGCAAGGGTATATGGCGATCACTGTCTGCTGACCTCCGACCGGCATATCATGGCCGATGTAAACCGGATCTTCAATTACCTGGAGAAATGGAAAGAGGGCCCTGCTCCGCTAAAGGCTTGCAAGACGCTGATCCCCTGTCCTATCAGCCTGCGCCGGGAGCTACTGAAGATGATCGCCCGGGAGACCCGTCTGGCGCGGGAAAAAAAGGTCGCCGCCATTACCCTCAAGATGAATTCCATTTCGGACGAAGACCTGATCGACAAGCTATATGAAGCCGCTAAGGCCGGGGTCCGGATCCAGCTGATCGTCCGGGGCATCTTCTGCCTGTTTTCGGAGAACGGTAAATTTATCATCCCGATAAAGGCCATCAGTATTATCGATGAATACCTGGAGCATGCCCGGGTCTTTATTTTTCACAATGCGGGGAAAGAAAAAACCTATATATCTTCGGCCGATTGGATGGTGCGCAACCTGGATCACCGGGTGGAAGCGACCTGCCCGATCCTGGATGACAGCATCACCAGGGAGTTGAAGGATATCCTGGACATCCAGCTGGCCGATAATGTCAAGGCGCGCTGGCTGGACAATGAACTGGCGAATAATTATGTCCGGGATTCAGAGGAAAAAGTCAGGTCTCAGATCGAAATCTATAACTATTTGTATCAGAAAGCCATGCCGGTGGAAGAAAGTCCTGCGCGGGTCGTTGAGTCCGTTACCGCAGAGTAAAGGGGCTGGCAAGAGAAATCCATGACATGAAAATGCGACTGGCAGCTATCGATATCGGCAGCAATGCAGCGAGACTGCTTATTTCCGATGTTTCAACCAATAATGGTAAGACGGAATTTAACAAAGTCAACCTGGTGCGGGTCCCCCTCCGGCTGGGCTTCGATGTATTTGACCATAAGGAGATCTCGCCGGAGAAAATCGGTATGATCCTGCATACGATCAAAGCTTATAAACATCTCTGCAAGGCCTATAATGTCGATCATATCAAGGCGGCTGCCACTTCGGCGATGCGGGATGCCAGCAATGCGCAGACCATTATCGACCGGGTGCAGGAGGAGACCAGTATTCTTATCGAAGTTATCAGCGGCAGCAGCGAGGCCTCGCTGATCTATGAAAATCATATTGCCGAAAATCTTGATAAAGAACATGCCTATCTCTATATCGATGTCGGCGGCGGCAGTACGGAACTGACTTTTTTTGCCGGCAACAAGCTGGTGTTTTCCGCTTCCTTTAATATCGGCACCATCCGGTTGTTAAAGCAGCAGGTAACGGAGGAGCACTGGGAAGGAATGAAGGAATATATCAAACGGGAGACAAGGAATTATATCGATAATATCATTGCCATCGGTTCAGGCGGCAATATCAATAAGATCTTTTCCATTTCAAAACGAAAGGAAGGGAAACCGCTGCAAATAGAGCTCTTAAAGGACTATTATAAAGAGTTTTCGGTCTTTTCCCTCCCCGAGCGGATGCACCTCTATAAATTGAGGGAAGACCGTGCCGATGTGATCGTCCCCGCCCTTCAGATCTATATCAATGTCATGCGCTGGGCGAATGCGCAGGAAATCTATGTCCCCAAGATCGGTCTGGCCGATGGTCTTATCCAGCACCTCTATGCGGAGCTGAAAAAGAAAGAGGCGGAAGTTTGAATGCCCGAAATAGCCTACCTTGTTCGCAAAAATTTTGCCATGTCCATCCACACGGAAATTAAAAAAGTAACGACCCATACTTTACAAAGAATGAAGATCAATGGCGAAAGGATCTCCATGCTTACCGCTTACGATTATTCTTTTGCCCGGATCTTTGATGCGGCCGGTATCGATATCCTGCTGGTTGGGGATTCCGCGTCCAATGTCATGGCCGGGCATGAGACTACCCTTCCCATCACCCTCGATCAGATGATCTATCACGCTTCTTCCGTGATGAGGGGCGTCAACCGCGCCTTTGTCGTCGTGGACCTTCCTTTTGGCTCTTATCAATCCAACTCGAAAGAGGCGCTGGCTTCGGCGATCCGGATCATGAAGGAGACCGGGGCCCATGGAGTAAAGGTGGAAGGCGGGGAGGAAATCCTTGAATCGGTGAAAAGGATATTGGGGGCAGGCGTGCCCGTCATGGGACATCTCGGGCTAACGCCACAGTCTATCTATAAATTCGGAACGTATAGCGTCAGGGCGAAAGAAGAGGCGGAGGCGGAAACCCTAAAAAAGGACGCCCTTTTGCTGGAAGAGGCCGGCTGTTTTGGGCTGGTGCTCGAAAAGATACCCGCCAGCCTTGGCAAAGAAGTCTCTGAAAGTCTCCGCATCCCCACGATCAGCATCGGCGCCGGCAAGCATTGTGACGGGCAGGTGCTGGTCATGCACGACCTGCTGGGTATTACTACCGAGTTTCAGCCCCGCTTCCTACGGCGCTATCTTCACTTGCACGAGGAGATCACCGATGCCGTCAAACACTACATCCAGGACGTAAAAAAACGGGATTTTCCGAGCGATCAGGAGCAATATTGATGTATATTAATTATTTTGTATTTACACTTTCCCTGCCTTAAATTCCACTTAGTTATTTATTAGTATCTGAATATCAATACTAAATTCTTAGTATACAATTTTATTGGCAAAATTCATAAACATTAATATTTATTATCATTTAATTTTTTAGTCATGTATATGCTATTTTTTGGTTATTTTTCACTAAATTCAATTAATACCAAAACTATCATATATGAAAGGACTTCTCATCGCATGTATTATTATTCTGTCCTCGTTCCTCCTTCACGCGCAGAAAACCATCACGGGGAAAATAATCGATAAACAGACGGGCGCTCCGCTCTCAGGGGCTTCAGTGAGGGTCAAGGGATCTAAAAAAGGTACTTCGACCACTAACGAAGGAGTTTTTACCCTTCCCGTAAGCCCCAATGATATACTGATAATAAGTAATATCGGTTATTCGCAACAGTCCGTTCCCGTTCCTGAAAGCTCTACATTCAATATTCCCCTGGAGCCTTTGTCATCCGAACTGACCCAGCTCGTTTTTGTAGGTGCCCGGGGCGCGGCCCGGACAAAAACCGAATCGCCGGTGCCCATCGATGTGATCCATGTCAATCAGGTTGGTCTCACGACCGCCAAACCCGATCTCATGTCGCAGCTAAATATGGCTGTCCCCTCCTTTAATTATAACAAGCAAAGCGGCGGGGACGGCTCCGACGCCATCGATTTTGCCAGCCTGCGCGGTCTGGGCTTCGACCAGACGCTGGTGCTGATCAATGGCAAAAGACGTCACCTGTCTGCATTTGTAAACGAAGTGGGCACCCGCGGAAGGGGTAATTCAGGAACCGACCTCAACGCCATTCCCGAAATGGCTATCGACCGGATAGAAATATTGCGGGACGGGGCTTCCGCTCAATATGGCTCCGATGCCATCGCCGGTGTCATTAATATCATTCTGCGAAAAGATATCAAGCACCTCAACTTCAATATCGGCGGCAGCGGATATTCGGATCATAAATACAATACCTTAAATAGTGTAGACCCCAGCCAGTTTTATACCGGGTCTCAGATCGACGGGAAAACGATCAGTTTTGGAGTAGACTATGGTTTGCCCATCGGTCAACACGGCGGCTTTATCAATGTCGGGGGTAATTTTATGAGCCAGGGCAAGACATACCGCGCCGTACCCGATACCAATATCAGCGTAAATTCCCAGGCCCTGCCGATCGACATCTGGAGGAGAGCTTTTGGCGACGGAGCCGTCACCTCGGGGGGCGGCCTATATAATATGGAGATCCCGCTGGCCGGTACCAAAACGACTTTTTACTCTTTTGGCGGTTACAATTACAAACATTCCAATGTCTATGCCTGGACCCGCAGCTGGAATAATCCGCACCGGGCTAATCCTACAAAATTTCCGACAGATGCCAATGGCGACCTTGTTTTCGTGCCGGATATCATGCGCGTGTACGATCCTACCAAAGGGTCGCTGGACACGAACAATGTCTATTACAATCCGCAGGAAGACGTGTATATAAAGGACCTGTCTTTCGCCGCCGGCTTCAAGGGCACGCTGGGGGATAACTGGGATTGGGACCTGAGTAATAACACCGGGTACAACGATTTCCATTACTGGGGTAACAAAACCTTTAACGCCTCGCTGCTGCCCTATGCCGACGAGGCCACCAAGACCCGCTTCGACGACGGGGGATTCAGTTTCCTGCAGAACACGGCCAACCTGGATATCAGCAAACATTTTAGTTCCATTGCGTCCGGGGTCACCGTTTCCTTTGGCGGTGAGTACCGGTACGAAAAATACAAGCTGTATGCCGGGGAAGTTGATTCCTACCTGGCCGGCGGGGCGACACTGGGACCGGGAGGAACGGCCAAGGCATCCGGATCCGAAGGCTATCCCGGTTATCAGCCGAGCGATGCCAGCACCGTTAGCCGGACGAATGTCAGCGGCTATGCGGACATGACCCTCGACGTCACCAGGGCCTGGCTGGTGGACATCGCGGAGCGGTTTGAGAATTATTCGGATTTTGGCTTTGTCGCTACACAGAAGGTCGCCTCCCGCTATAAACTGACCGATAATTTTAATATCCGGGGTTCCGTGAGTACCGGTTTCAGGGCGCCGACCTTGCAACAGTTGAACTTCAGCAATACCAATACCAATATCATCAATGGTAACCTGGTATACTCAAAGCTGGTCCCTAATTATTCGAGCGTTGCACGGGCGGCGGGTATACCCAAGCTGACGCAGGAAACCTCTACGAATGCCAGCCTTGGCTTCACCTGGCAGCCGATTCATAACCTGGCGATTACCGTGGATGGCTATTCCATCCAGATCAAGAACCGGGTGGTCATATCGGGTCAGTATGCAGCGGGTGACCCGACGCTGGGGGCGCCCTTGAATAACGCTCTCGCCGCCCAGGGTATCCAGTATGCCCAGTTCTTCGCCAATGCGGTAAACACCCGGAACAATGGTTTGGACGTGGTGGTGGATTACAATGTCCATTGGGGCACTGCCCATTTCAGGGCATTGCTGGCCGGAAACATCCAGGGGATAAAGATCAACAAGGTCAATGTGCCTTCGACCTTTTCCGGTTCGGCCTCCGACAGCGCCAATTTTTTCTCCGACCGGGAACAGTATTTCTTAAAGGCCAGCGCCCCCAAGGATAAATTCTCGCTGAACCTGGAATATGGAGTGAAACAAATCACGTTCGGCACGCATATCACCTATTTCGGCGGTTTAAAAACCCTGGGGTTTGGCGAAACGGCTCCGCCTGCCGGCGTCGCCGACCCCTTCTTCCCATATGTAGCGCTGGATAACAGCCAGACGACGGCGGTGCCCGAAATCTTCAATTTCAGGGGTAAGGCGACGACCGATCTGTATGCCTCTTATAAGATCAACCGGAATGTCGCGCTGACAATCGGTATTGACAACATCTTCAACGTACACCCGGACAAATCGGTGGTACCGGGCAGTGTCAGCCTGGCAACCGGGACCAGTTCCTGGGGTGACAGCGAGTCGGGTGGCCCGTTCGATGCCGTTCAGATGGGTTTTAACGGCATGCGGCTGTTTGGCAAGCTGATCTTTAACTTCTGATCCTTTTTCCTTCTTCGGCGGCTGGTGGGTTTTTCCGGCGCCGGCGGATTTTTATGGCGGCCCGGCACCGACGATCAGGGATCGTCTGCCGGGCCGCTTTCTTACCGACCCACCGTAGCGGGCCGCGACCCGTTCACCGGTTCCATACCCCCATTCATCTAATATTTCCCGCCCGACGACGAATCCCTTTTAGATTTGATGTTCAGGGATAACATCACTCAGTTTGAAAAAAGCAACTGTACAGATCATCATTCACATCGCCGCGTGGGCCTGCTTCCTGCTGCTGCCACTGGTTTTTTTACCCATTCCAAGGGCCCCGCGGGAGTCTAATATTTTCGCGGAGCGGTATCTGACCACGTTCTTTATCGTGAACCTCGGGATCATCATGGCCTTTTACTATCTGAATACTTATCTCTTTATCCCCAAGCTGCTGGATACGAAAAAATTCCTGGCCTATACCCTTCTTATCCTGATCCTGCTCGTCTTTTACGGGTTTTTCCCCCGCATCTATCACGGGCTGTTCGGTAGTCTCCAGCCGCAGCTCCAGCCACCGGGCCGTCCTCCGCGACCCAGAAATTATCCGTTGGTCAATTCTTATAATATCGCCATCTTCCTGATGGTATTCGTCTTCAGCACGGGGATAAAGGTGATCAACCAATGGCTGCGTTCGGAGCAGCGGAATAAGGAGATCGCCAATGAGAAATTGCAGGCCGAGCTCTCTTTTCTGAAAGCGCAGATCAATCCTCATTTTCTATTTAATACGCTCAACAATATCTACGCCCTCGCCAGTTCCCAGTCTGAACATACCGCGGCGGCCGTCATGAAGCTTTCGAGCATTATGCGTTATGTGCTGACCGAAGCCCGCAATGACCTTGTCCCCCTCGAAAAGGAGATCCTCTTTACCACGCATTATATCGAATTGCAAAAGATGAGACTGACGGACAAAACAAGCATCGACTTTACGATCAAAGGCGATCCAATGGGCCGGCAGATCGCGCCCCTTTTGCTACTCCCCTTTGTGGAGAATGCATTCAAGTATGGTATCAGCACCAGGGAGTGGTCACCCATCCGGATATTATTGGAAATTAATGAGAATTCATTGTATTTTAGTATCAGTAATCATAAGCACTTTTCCACTTCCCTGAAAATGGCGGAAAATACAGGGATAGGTATCAATAATACCAGACGAAGACTGGATCTTTTGTACGACGGTAAATACGAACTGATCATCGACGACAAAACCAATGAATTTTCCGTTCATCTAAATATCCCGGTGTAATGTTAACCTGTATAGCTATCGATGACGAGCCACTGGCGCTCGAAGTGCTCAAAAAATATATTGCCAAGATCTATTTCCTGGATCTGAAAGGCGTATTCACCGATCCCTTCGAAGCGCAAAAGCTGATGGACACCGCACCGGTGGATATTCTCTTCCTGGATATCCACATGCCCGATATCAACGGCATCGAGTTCTCGCGGATCGTCAATAAAAAGAATACGGCCGTTGTCTTTACGACCGCCTTTAGCGAATACGCCGTGGAAGGCTTTAATGTCGATGCCATCGACTACCTGTTAAAACCGATAGAATACGATCGCTTCCTCAAAGCCGTCTACAAGGCCAAGGAATATGTCGATTACCTGACCAACCAGGAATTACAGGAAGGCTATATTTTTGTCAAATCCGACTACCAGATGGTCAAGGTCAACCTGAAAGAAATCCTCTATGTCGAAGGGCTCGACGATTATATCAAGATCTATCTTCCGGGCAAATCCATCCTGACCCTGATGACCTTAAAAACCATTGCACAAAAGCTGCCTGCGCGCGAATTCATCCGGGCGCACCGGTCCTATATCGTCCCGATCAGCAAGATCGAACATATCAGCAAGAGCAAGATCAAGATCGCGGATAAAGAAATACCCATTGGCGTTAGCTACAGCGAAAGCTTCTTTGCCGCCATGGAAAATAAGCTTAACTAGCAACCTCCCGCCCCGCTTTTACGTATTAACTAATGCCGGTAAGGTAGATACCGGCAAGGACCAGTTTTTTCATAGTAGATTTTAAGTTAAGGTTGAGGCCACTGGTTAGTGGTTAGTTTTTCCCTAAATTGCTTGCGATTGCATAATCGCAAGCTTTTTTTATGGAATTTCTACAACAGCTTCAGATAAAAACAGAAAACCCCGGGACTTCTACGGGAACGCAGTGGATCTCTTCCCGGGGTGCGGTGCTCGAATCCATTTCGCCGGTCGACGGCAAACTCATTTCCGTTATAACTTCCACGGATAAAGAAGGTTATGATACTGTCGCGGAGACAGCCCGGCAGGCTTTTGCCGGCTGGCGGTCCTGGCCGGCCCCCCGCAGGGGGGAAGTGGTCCGGCAGATCGGGGAGGCCCTGCGGCGTAACAAAACGGCGCTGGGGCAGCTCGTGTCCTATGAAATGGGCAAGAGCTTACAGGAGGGGTATGGCGAGGTCCAGGAGATGATCGATATCTGTGACTATGCGGTAGGCCTTTCCCGGCAGTTGCATGGCCTGACCATGCACAGCGAGCGGCCGGGCCACCGGATGTACGAGCAATGGCATCCGCTCGGGATCGTGGGTATCATTTCCGCTTTCAATTTCCCGGTAGCCGTCTGGAGCTGGAACAGTATGCTGGCCTGGGTCTGTGGAAATACCTGCATTTGGAAGCCGTCCGAAAAGACCCCGCTCTGCGCGCTGGCCTGTCAGCAGATCGTGGCGGAGGTTTTTGCTGCCAATGGCGTCCCGGAAGGAGTCAGTTGTCTGATCACCGGCGGCCGGGAGGCGGGGGAATGGCTGTCGACGGACACGCGGATCCCGATGGTCTCCGCAACGGGGTCGACCCGGATGGGCAAGGCGATTGGAGTGGCCCTGGCTGCCCGGTTTGGCCGGGCGCTGCTCGAACTGGGCGGCAACAATGCCATCATCATCTCGCGTGATGCGGATCTCGATATCGCTATTCCCGGCGCCGTTTTCGGCGCCGTGGGCACGGCGGGCCAACGCTGCACGACCACCCGCCGCCTCATCATCCAGGAAGAAATCTACGATCGGGTTAAAGATAAGCTGGTAGCGGTCTACCGGCAGCTGCGGATTGGCGACCCGCTACAGGAAAACAATCATGTGGGCCCGCTGATCGATAAAGATGCCGTCAGCGCCTACTCAGCAGCGATCGATACCGGGAAACGGCAGGGTTGCCGCTTTCTGATCGAAGGGAAGGTGCTGGCCGGGGATGGTTTCGAAAGCGGATGCTATGTACAGCCCTGTATTGCCGAGGCCGAACCCCATTTCGAGATCGTCCACCAGGAAACCTTTGCGCCCATTCTTTACCTGTTAAAATACAAGACGCTGGATCAGGCCATCGATGTGCAAAACAATGTCCCGCAGGGGCTGTCGTCTTCTATCATGACGCTAAACCTCCGGGAAGCGGAGCAGTTCCTGTCCGCTGCCGGCAGTGATTGCGGCATTGCCAATGTGAATATAGGTACCTCCGGAGCGGAGATCGGCGGGGCTTTTGGCGGAGAAAAGGAAACCGGGGGTGGAAGGGAAAGCGGCAGCGACGCCTGGAAATCCTATATGCGCCGCCAAACCAATACCATCAACTATTCCCATCACCTGCCCCTGGCCCAGGGGATAAAATTCGAGATTTGAGGGGTTCCGCCCGGGGTATAAAGGATTTGACCTGCCGACGGGCCGCGCCGGTGAAATAATCCCGTCGAAATGGACGTTATAGCCGGATAGATCCTGATATACCATGAATGCCGGCATTAACGCCTTTTCCGCTGTTATGAGAAACTTGGTCCTTCTATGTCTTCTGGTCTGCCATTTGTGTGGGCAGGCACAGGTAAGGCTAGGGATATTGGGTGGACTCCATTCATCCAATGTGCTGGAAACCAATAATTTAGTCGGCTGGGATACGGCCGTAAAGAAATATCTTACTTCCCGCTCCGGCTACCAGCTGGGTATTATCGTGGAAGTGCCCATCGGCCGGAAAGGCTTCTTTTTCCAACCCGCGCTCACCTATATCACCAAAGGCCGCCAATACGACAGGAACAACGACTCGCTGACAAGCCTGCTTTCCGACACGATTTACAACAAAGCCACGCTGAATTTAAGTTATATCGAGATCCCGCTGAACCTGACCTATAAAATATCGCTGACCCCTATTCACAGAAATTACTTTTTTATTAGTGCAGGGCCCTATGTCAGCTTCTTCTACAGCGGTAATATCACCACTCAAAGCCTGACTCAAAGCCCGGAACAATATTACACCGAGTCCAATCCCGTGACGGTCGGAAAAGGACCGAATACCTATAAGACCATGGATATGGGGCTAAATGGCAAGGCGGGGTTCGAACTGGGCAATATGATGCTTAGCGCCTATTTCAGCCGGGGGCTGACCAATTTCTACCATGCCACTTACCCCGGTACTTTTCACCACCAGGTGTTTGGTGCTTCCCTGGGCATCTGGCTTGCTTCCTCCGGCCCGCTGCCACCCCTTAAGAAAAAAGACACCGATAAGGATGGTATCCCGGATGACGAGGATATGTGTCCGCTAAAGCCCGGAACGGCCAAATGGCATGGCTGCCCCACACCCGACACCGATCACGATGGTATCGACGACGACCATGATTCCTGCAGGACGGTCCCGGGTGTTGCGCGGTACAATGGCTGCCCGGTACCTGATACGGACCATGATGGCATCGATGACGAACATGATAGCTGCAAATTGGTCCCCGGCGTCGCGCGCTACAACGGCTGCCCCATCCCCGACAGGGATGGTGACGGCGTAAATGATGAAGAAGATCAGTGCCCCGATAGTGCAGGTCCGCCGGAAAACCGTGGCTGTCCCCTGCCCGTGCCAAAAATAGTCATCCGGAAAGAAGATTCGGCGGCCATCAATTATATAGCCCGCAATGTGCTGTTCGCATCTTCCAGCGACCAGTTCCGGGACGGTACGCTTACAGCCCTGGACAGTCTGGCCGTCCGGTTGCTGTCGCACCCGGAATGGCACCTGACCATCGAAGGGTACACGGATAACTCGGGAATGGCGGCGAAGAATTTGCTGTTATCACAAAAAAGAGCGCAGGCCATTCAAACTTATCTGGTGGGCAGAGGGCTTCCCAAAAGTCAGCTTACGGCTACCGGCTTTGGCCAGGAACACCCCGTCGGGGACAACAGGACGCTTGCCGGCCGGGCAGCCAATCGAAGGGTCGAATTGAAGCTAAGCATTGAAAAACAATAATTTTAACAAGTTGATAAAACCATTCCTGTAATTTATGGGTGCGGATGGCGGAGGTTTTCTTTATTTTACAGGATTCACCGGGAACGGGATTCCCATGCACTTATTAAACTAAAAACAAAAAAATGAATTGTAGCTCTAGAAGCTTGAAAGGATGGTTGATTGTGCTCCTGATCGGATGCCTGCCTCTAACGATGTTTGCCCAGGGAACCTCTGCAAAAAAGGAATTGCCAAAAGGCTGGCACCTGCTCGATAAGGACCAGGACGGCTTTTATGGTATCAGTGTCAATAAGGCCTATGAATTTGCCCACCAGAAAAAATTAAAAAGCAAAACCGTTATCGTCGCCGTTATCGACTCCGGTGTGGACACGCTCCACGAAGATCTGAAAGATATTCTTTGGACAAATACCAAAGAGATCCCGGGCAATGGTATCGACGATGACCACAACGGTTATGTAGACGACATCCACGGCTGGGATTTTATCGGCGGGAAGGATGGTAAGGATGTCAAGGATGATTCACAGGAAGAAGCCCGCGTATACTACACTTTTAAGGAAAAATTCGACGTGCCCAACCTGGACACGGCCGGTCTTAGCACGGACGATAAAGAAAACTACCGGATGTGGGTAAAGGCACGTAAGACCATTATGGGTGAAGGATCGGACAATGGCATCGACCTTTATACCCTTACCCACGCCCTCCAGGCCTGTGTGAAAAGCGACAGCATCCTCAGGCAGGCAATGGGGAAGACCGAATACACCGGCAACGACCTGGATACCTTTCAGACCAGGACGACGGAAAGCAGGAGCGCCAAGGCCGTCTTCCTCTACCTCTTCAAGGAAAATAAGATCATGGACATGACCAACAAGATGTTCCTCACTGAATTTACCGAAGAGGTCGAATCAGAAGAAAAAAAGGAGGCTACCAAAGTGCACCCACCCGAAAATGTCCGCAAGGAAATTGTCGGGGATAACGAATCGGATATAACCGACCGCTACTATGGCAATAATGATATCATGGCCGGCGACCCCATGCATGGAACACACGTCTCGGGCATTATCGCTGGCGAAAAACTTGATGGCAAAGGCCGGATCGGCATCGACGACAATGTGCGGATCATGATGATCCGTGCCGTACCCAACGGTGACGAGCACGACAAGGACATCGCCCTGGCGATCCGCTATGCGGTGGACAATGGCGCCCGCGTCATCAATATGAGCTTTGGCAAGAATCTTTCCCCTCAGAAGCCCTGGGTGGATTCGGCGGTTAAATACGCAGAAAGCAAGGGGGTATTGCTGATCCATGCGGCCGGCAATGACGCTGCCGATGTCGATACGACGGACAACTTCCCCAACCCGCATTTCCGGCATTCGGATTATACCGCCTCCAACTGGATCACCGTCGGCGCCAGCAGCGATCCCCTGGCTGAACCGGGTTTTGGAAGCTATACCGCATCTTTTTCAAATTATGGCAAGCAGGAAGTAGATGTCTTTGCTCCCGGGACGCGGATTTATTCGACGCTGCCCGGCGATTCCAGCCGACCCCACGGGAAATATGAAAATCTGCAGGGCACCAGCATGGCAGCCCCCGTCGTCACCGGCGTCGCTGCGCTGCTCCTGGAATTCTACCCCAACCTGACGCCGCAGCAGCTGAAATATTGCATCGTAAAAGGCTCCGTCACGCCTCCCGGCAAAGTGAAAAGACCCGGTTCCGAAGACAGCATGGTCAATTGGTCGGATATTTCCATTGGCGGTATCGTCAACGCCTATGAAGCATTAAAGCTGGCTTCGACCTTAAATACAAAAAAGCCTGAAAAGTCGACGCTGAGCAATAAAAAAGATTGATTAAATTGCTGCAGTATGATCCCCAAGTCCGAAATAATACCGGCTGAAACCTACCAGGGCTATCTCGACCTGGTCAGGGAAAATGATTTCCGGGATGCCATCGGCAAGAACACCCGGCAGTTCCGGAAGTTGCTGAAGAGCATTCCCCGGAAAAAAATCGACTATGCCTATGCGGAAGGGAAATGGACGCTCCGGGAAATGCTGCAGCATATCATCGACTGCGAAAGGGTCTTCGCCTACCGGGCGCTCCGGCTCTCCCGGCTGGACCCCACCCCGCTTGCCAGCTTTGACGAACAGTCCTGGGGCAGGCATGCCGGCGGAAGTTTACGTCGCTGGAAAGATCTGCTGGATGAATTCAAGACGGTAAGGGAAGCCACGGTATACCTCTTCGATTCGCTGACCGATGACCAGCTCCGGTTTGTCGGAGAGGCCAATGGGCGACCCATCAATGCCTTCACTATCGGCTACCTCATACCGGGGCATGTCACCCATCATATCCATCTTATCAGGGAAAGATATCTGTAACCATGAGCGAGCTGCTTTCTTTTCCACCCAGGCGGGCGCATCGCATCGCCGTGAGCGCCTTTTTCTTCCTGGCCGGACTTTGCTTCGCCAGCTGGGCTTCCCGTATCCCCAATATCCAGCTCAAACTGCATCTCGATAACGCCGCCCTGGGCGCTGTGCTGCTGGGATTACCGAGCGGGTTGATGGTCTCCCTGCCGTTGGCAGGCTGGCTCGTGGCAAAATTCGGAAGCCGGCCCATCGCCCTGTCAGCGGCCCTTCTTTATGCCGCCACCTTGCCGGTCCTTGGGCTGGTGACCGAAGTCTGGCAATTGGTCCTTTGTCTCTTCGTGTTCGGGATGGGGGGCAACCTGCTCAATATCTCGATCAATACGCAGGCGATCGGGACCGAAGCCTTATATGGCCGAACGATTATGGCATCCTATCATGGTCTATGGAGTCTGGCTGGTTTTTCCGGTGCAGCGCTGGGTACCCTGTTTATAAGCCTTGGCTGGCTCCCCTGGCAGCATTTTCTCGTGATAACGGGGCTGGCCCTGCTGATCGTGCTGGCGGCCTCCGGCAAATTAATCGGGAAAGACCCGCATGGGGGCAGCGATCAACCGATTTTTGCCCGGCCGGACCGGTCCCTCGTTAATCTTGGCATCATTGCCTTCTGCTCGATGATCTGCGAAGGCGCGATGTTCGACTGGAGCGGCGTCTATTTCCAAAAGGTGATCCACCCGCCGCAGGGATTGGTGGCTATCGGCTATACGGCCTTTATGTCTACGATGGCCTCCGGTCGTTTCCTGGGTGACTGGCTGGCTACCCAATGGGGCATCAAACGGATCCTGCAGCTCAGCGGCACGCTGACAGCCACCGGGCTCCTGACCGCCATCCTTTTCCCCTGGCTGTTCCCTGCCCTGGTTGGCTTTCTGCTCGTGGGCGCCGGTGTCTCCTCGGTCATTCCGCTGGTCTATAGCGCCGCCGGGCGCTCCAAAGTGCTCTCGCCGGGCGTTGCCCTTGCTGCCGTCTCCACGATCGGCTACCTGGGCTTCCTTTTCGGGCCGCCCTTTATCGGATTTATTGCCCAGGCTTTTAGTTTGCGCGTCTCTTTGGGGTTGATCGCCGTGCTGGGCTCCCTTATCGTCCTGATGGCATCCAAAACAAAATTCAGCTAAAAAAAAAGAGGCCGTCTGCTTTGTATCAGACGGCCTCTCAGGGTCGATAAACCATCATTTATTTATTATATACCACACTCTTTTGTGCGATCATATCATCCAGCACATTCACCGTCTCGCCCAGCCACAAATCTGTCCTTTTGTCCTTTAACCATTGCTGGAAGCGGTCTGCCTTATTCTTGTCATCATCATATTTGTGCGCATCTTCCGGCAGGGCCGCCACATTCAGCTGATCGGGCGCCGGCAATTTGCTGAGTATCTCGATCTGTTTGACCTTTGCCTTGATCTCTTTCTGCTCTTCCCGGTATTTCTGCAGGTTGAGCGAAAATACTTTATCCTCCGTCTTGCTCAGCCATTCCGCATCGGACTGGATCTCATTGAGTGCCGAATCATTCTTCAGGCGCTGATCGCTAAGTCCTTTGATCATACTGATGTCATAGGCATATTTCCAGGGGGTGTAGTCCGCCTTCTGGATCTCATCCCAGGGCAAGGCATCGGGGTTGTCCTTTTCACGAATTTTCGCATACTCATAAATATCGGGATAGATATCCGGCAATACGATGTCGGAAGATACTCCCCGCAGCTGTGTGGAACCGCCGTTGATGCGGTAGAATTTCTGTAAGGTCAGTTTGATGGTACCCAGGTCGCTGTTCGTGCCCGGATCCAATCCCAGCGTCTTATCCAGACCGATAGGCCGCTGTACGGTGCCCTTCCCATAGGTAGAAGAGCTGCCGATGATCACCCCGCGGTGATAATCCTGGATAGCGGCAGCAAAGATCTCGGAAGCAGAAGCGCTTAGCTCATTCACCATTACCGCAAAAGGACCGTCATAGAGAACCGATTTATCATGATCGGGATAGACCTGCGGCTTTTCGTCCCGGCTCCTTACCTGAACGATGGGGCCCTGCTCGACAAATAAACCTGCCATCTGGACTACATCGGCCAGCGAGCCGCCGCCATTATTACGAAGGTCGAGGACGATGCCGTCTACCTTCTCCGCCTTCAGCTTCATGATCTCTTTGGCAACATCGATCGAACAGCGGTTGCCTTTCGGGTTATCGAAATCGGCATAAAATTCGGGGAGATAAATATACCCGATCTTCCCCTTGGCGGAATTCACGATCGCGCTGCGGGCAAATGTCAGCTCGTCCTGGATGATCTCGTCCCTGATCAGGGGAACGACCTGCGTCGTCCCGTCCGTCTTTTTCAGCGTCAGCCTTACCTCGGCTCCCTTTGTGCCCCGGATCAGCTTGATAGCGTCTTCAACGCTATAGCCGGTCAGGTCTACCGGCTCCTGGCTGCCCTGGGCTACCTTCAGGATAACATCTCCGATGCCTACTTTTCCGGATTTCCAGGCCGGGCTGCCGGTTACCAGTGTGGTGATCTTTATATTTCCGTCTTCTTCCTTTAACGAAGCGCCGATGCCAAAAAAGTGTCCGCTCATCTGCTCGTCAAAATATCGCTTTTCGACAGGGGGGAAATAATCTGTATGCGGGTCCATTGTCTGTACAATGGTTTCGACAAACATATTGAATCTGTCCTCATCCGTCATTTTCACTTTCAGCCGCTCGTAGATCCGGTCCATGACCTTGAGGACCTTGTCGCGGGCATCCTTTTCGATAGCCGCTTCGCTGCGGATGACATATCCGGGTGTGTTTTTATTGCTCTCCTGCTGGTCCAGCATGTCCGAATACCTTTCCAGGGCCAGGTATTTTAGCTGTTTGTGCCAGGCCAACCTTCTTTCGGTCTCCGACTGCGGGAATTTCAATTGATCGTAATTCTGGTTATAGTCCTCCTCCTGGGAAAAATCGAAAGGTTTGGAAAGGATATCCCGGTACAGCAGTTCCGTCTCGCCAAGCCGCTTTTTATAAACTACGTTCACCGCGGGAACGAAGGTGATCGGCTTGCCCAGGATCTCGTCATCGATCTCCTTGCCGTACTTGCCCCGAAGTCCATCGATATCGGCCTGGAAAAAGATATTCTTCTCGGCATCGACTTCAGACAGGTATTTGTCGAATACTTCCATGGAAAACTTATCATCGATCGGCTTTGGACTATAATGCAATTCCTCCAGGTACTCTCCCACATTGTGCAGGATCGTCTCATCCTTCGTCGGCGGATTACTTCCGATTCCCAATGTCCGGAACGCCACAAACACCCCACCCCCTAAAATCAATAGGACGATCGGCAGATTTCTTTTGTTGAGCATATACTTAAGTACTTTTAACATAACCTATCAAAAATAACGATAATTGCAATGGTATGTTGTCGGGCAGAATGAATATTAACATCCGGTTTGCCATATTTTACATGGACGGAGAAGGGGGCGGGTCAATCAATTTCTGCCGGCGCCCAATAAAAAAGCTCCGAACCGGCGGAGTTTGCCATGTATCGAAGCTTTTCGGGTGGATGATGGGGTTCGAACCCACGACCCTCAGAACCACAATCTGATGCTCTAACCAACTGAGCTACAACCACCATTTTCCTGATCCGACAGGCTACGGGAGTAGCGGTGTGCCTGAATCTCCTTGTCCTGACCTTCGGATGTCGGCTGAAGCGCGAAATTAGGAAATTTTGATTTTCTTACAAAATCATATTGGTGTTTATTTGCAGGCGCAAAAAAGTGATGACCATATATGACGAAAATTTCCTGGTGGCTTTACAGCATTCCTTTTATCTCCGCTTTCATTCATTGGCTTACGATCCGGATGGCGCTTAAACTGCTTTTCCATCCCCGGCAACCGAAAAGGATCCTGGGCTTTACCCTGCAAGGCGTTTTTCCCAAAAAGCAACGGCCGATTGCCGAAAGCCTGGGCAGGATCGTCGGCCAGGAATTGCTCTCGTTCACCGATATCGAGCAGGCCATCACCGATCCGGAGAATGTGAGACGTATCCTCCCCCTGGTGGAAGAACATATCGACCATTTTCTTCGCAATAAATTGAAAGAGGCCATGCCGATGGTCTCCCTGTTCATCGGGGATAAAACCATCGCCCAGCTGAAGGCCGTTTTTATGAAGGAGCTGGAAGAGCTCTTTCCCGTCATCCTCAAAAATTATGTCGCCCATCTGCGCGACGATCTCGATCTGGAACGAATGGTCGTGGACAAAATCGCCGGGTTTTCCAATGACCGGCTGGAAAACATGCTAAACGAATTCCTCACCAAAGAATTCCGGTTCGTAGAGGTCATCGGCGCCATCCTTGGGTTCCTTATCGGGCTGATGCAGATCGGGATAACGCTGCTCATTAAATGATCCTTTTTGCAAGAATATAACCCTATTTTAATCCCGCTTTGCATTAGCCCTTTTACATCTAATTTATGCCGTTTGTATAGATTGATATCAATTGCTAAATTTTTTGCTCTCAATTTTGCCCGCAAAAGGAACACTAATCTCATGGGAAAAATTTGGCTTTCGTTTTTGGTTATGGCTTTGTCGCTGGCCGGATATGCTCAGATGCCGGGCATGGGTGGCGGTCCTGGTGGCGCCGGTGGTGGAAGAAGAGGCGCAGGGGTGCCTTCGATCGGTCATTTTTATGGAAAGGTCATCGATGCAAAAACAGGCAAGGGGATGGACGGAGTGTCTATCCAACTCATTCAAAGTAAATACGATCCGGCAAAACGCGCCCCAAAGGATACCCTTATCTCCGGAATGATCACCGGCCGCAGGGGGGAATTCAGCCTGGAGAACCTTCCGATATTCGGTAATTTCCGGCTCAAGATCACCGCCATCGGCTATACCACTTATGATCAGAAAGTTGCCTTTGACCTCAAGGGATTGCGTCCCGGTGGAGCTACAGGCGCTCCCGGCGGCGACGATGCCGATGCGCAGCAACAGATGTCGAAGGCCTTGCAGGCGTTAAACGCCGTCGATAAGGACCTGGGCAATATCAAGCTCAGCCAGGATGCGCAGACGATGGAACAGGTAACGGTGACGGCCTCCAAACCGCTGATCACGATGGGCGTGGACCGTAAGATCTACAATGTCGAAAAAGATATTTCCGCTCCGGGCGGCAGCGGTGTCGATGTAATGAGGAATGTTCCCTCCCTGCAGGTGGATATCGATGGTAATGTTACCCTGCGTAACAGCACCCCTACGATCTTTGTGGACGGAAGGCCTACTACGCTGACCCTCGACCAGATACCTGCGGATGCTATCGCCAGTGTAGAGATCATCACCAACCCCGGCGCCAAATATGATGCCAGTGGCGGCACGGCGGGCATCCTGAATGTCGTCCTGAAAAAGAACCGTAAGGCGGGCTACAACGGAAACATCCGCGCCGGTGTCGACGACCGCGGCAAAGTCAATGCGGGCGGCGATATCAACGTCAAACAGGGAAAGGTCAATTTCTTCCTCAGCGGCAACTACAACCAGCGTAAATCGATCTCTCCCGGCACTACCGCCCGTCATACGTTCAACCAGCCCGGCGGCTTTCCCAACGACAGCCTGATCGAAAACGATTACAATGTCAACCTGGGCTATTTCGCTTTTGCCCGCGGCGGGTTCGATTACCTGATGGACAACCGCAATACCCTGTCTTTTTCCGGTAATATCGTCCACGGTACCTTCACTCCCTATACCAATAGCGATCTCTTCGTCGATACGCTTTACTCCGGGTCAACCACCTATTCCTACACCCGGCGCATTTCAAATTCCAATTCGCTGTTTAACAATCATGGCGGCATGCTGTCTTACAAACATACCTTTCCGAAATCCGGCGAGGAGCTGACGGCAGACGCCAACTATAGCCAGGGCACCAATAACAACAACAATCTTGTCACTTCGTCCATTTATGATGTGAAGGGCAGTCCGCTGAGCTCGATCTATGATCAGCAGCAGACGGTCAATGGCACCAATAAATTTTTCACCGCGCAGACGGACTATACCCTGCCCCTTGGTGAAAAATCCAAATTCGAGGCCGGCGCCCGTGTTGCCATCCGTACTATATACAGTCTGACGGATCTCGATACGGTCGGGGCCAGCGGCAAATATATCGTGGAAGCCCTGCTTTCTTCCGCCTTTAACTACCGGGACCAGGTCACGGCGGGATATGTTACTTATTCCAATATCTTCAGGAATTTCACCTATCAGGTAGGCCTGCGCGGGGAAAATTATTCGTACAATGGCCACGAGAAATATACAAATGTGGATCCCTTCGGCAATCAGTATGATACGACCGGTGATTTCAAAAGCCATTTCCCGCTGAGCCTCTTCCCGAGTGTCTTTCTAACGCAGAAATTGACGGATAACCAGGATCTGTCTGCCAGCTTCACCCGAAGGATCGACCGGCCTTCGTTCAACCAGCTGTTCCCGTTCACCGACTATTCCGATTCGCTGAACCTCAGCCGGGGCAATCCCGACCTGAAGCCGCAGTTCACCATCTCGGGTGAAATCTCCTATCAGCTGAACTACCATACTACCAATACCTTCCTGGCATCGGTTTATTTTAAAAATACCACTTCGCTGATCACCCGCGACGCGGACACGGGTATCAACCCGGTCACGCATCATCCCGTGATCATCAATTCCTATATCAACGCCAAATCCGGCTTTGTCGGCGGTCTGGAACTGATCGGACGCAATGCGATCACCCATTGGTGGGATCTGACGACCAATCTGAATATCTATACTTCGAAGATCAATACCGTCGACACGGGCATCTTTGCGGTGCCCCCGGTCGGCCAGATCTATAGCGTCTTTGCCAAGATCCTCAACAGCTTCAAGCTCAACAAGGCTTTTACCTTACAGGTGAGCGGCGACTTTACATCCAAAACAGAATTACCGCCCGGGGGTAGCGCCAGCACCGGTGGCAACGGTGGCCGTGGCTTTGGCGGCGGAACCGTCAGCGGTAATGCCCAGGGTTACAACCGGCCTACCGGCGGAATGGATGCGTCCATCCGCTATGAGTTTATGAAAAACAAGGCAGCTTCGATCACTTTGTCCGTGCAGGACATTCTTCGGACCAGGGTCAACGATGTGTATACGACTTCCGGGACCTTTACGCAGGAAGCGGACCGCAGAAGGGATCCGCAATTCTTCCGGCTGCAGTTCAACTGGCGCTTTGGCAAGTTCGATATGGCCTTGCTAAAACGCAAGGCGAATAAGGCCGACCAGGAGAATTTGCAGAATGGCATCCAGGGCGGAGCGCCCGGTGGTGGGGGTCCCAGCGGCGGTCGATAGCGGGTGCTCCGGGGGACAGGTCAGTTAGTAGATGCTGTTCAACCCATCGGTATTCAGGAATACCACATCCGGTTGGCGGACATAGGTATTGTTAAACCGGAACTGGAGGCCCGTCGTAAACAGGATCTTAAAAGAATTATTTTGCTCCGTCTTATGGGGAAAATAGGCCAGGCGGAGCTCGATGGTATTGAATACGAGGTTTTCGTTCCGGGCACGGATCCCGGTGCCGATGCCGTCATACAGCGCAGATTTGGTGATCCCTTCATTTTGCGGTGTAAGAAATGACAAATCCCCGAAGACAAAGGGGGCGAATTTAAAGCCAAGCAATTTATAGTTGATAAAAAAGGTGGTCTCCGAGTGAAGCGTCACTCGCTGATCGCCATAAGTCGAGTCCCCGGTAAAATAGCGAAGGCCAAAAACATTATCGATGGTCAGCGGGTCGATGCCGATTCGATTGAATTGCCGCGTAAAGCTAAAGTTGATATATTGTCTTATTTTTAGCCGGGGGAAGAGGAATAGCGGGCTGTAGTAACTGGTACCGGCCAAAACGCTCGCATCCTGCGCCTGTCCCCGGTACATAAAGACCCCGGACCGGAGAAAGAACTGAAAGAATGCTCCCCGGTTGGTCGTCGTATAGCCATTGGCATCGATGCCCGTATAAAGCCGGTTCAGATAGAGCTGCCGGTACCATCCGCTTGTCAGGGCAATATTATACCCCACCGGTAAGTCTTCCGTGGTACCGAATCCATAGATATAATTGGTCTTATAAAAATCCTGGCGGAAGAAAGTGAAGGAAGCCAGCGCGGCTTCCCGGCTGTTAAACCGGAAATTGAATGTATTTCCGACCTGGTAGGGCACGCTGTCAAAATCATCGCGGAAATACCGGACGGCCATGAATTTCCGGTCACGGACGGATGTATTACTAAGGAACCTGTCCGAACCCAGGTTCCAGCCGACCCAGCCGTCATGGGTATGATGGCGATATTTGTAAAACAGGCTGTCCACAACTGATTTATACACATGAAAATCTTCAAAGCTGCCGATCATAAAGCCTCCTGCCAGGTGGGCGTAGGGCGAGTATAGCGGCCTGTCCAGCCGCACGAACCAGGTCTTTTCATCGGGCTGACCTGGATAGAGATCCTGATTGATCTGCGAATAGGAAGCCGTTCCATTGATAAAGGAGCCGCCAATATTTGTTTTACTGTATAGCAATGCCCCGCCAAAATTAGGGGACCTGTTTTGCTCGAGGTTCACCCCTCCCTGTATCCGCTGTCCCATCCCCAGGAAATTGGCTTCGCTTACATTACTTCGAGCCCCAAAAGGGGTAGCCGCCAGTTCACCGATCCCACCGTTAATACTAAACAGGTCTTTGACTACGAGTACCAGGTCTACAGAGTCTTCGTTGTCCGGCACTACGGTCACCAGGATACGGGCATCCTGGATAAAATTCAACGATCGGATCAACCGTTCGTTGTCCGCCAGTTTATAGGCATTCACCGGCATGTTCTCCTTTATAAAGAGATTGTTCCGTATCACCCAGTCCCGGGTCTTCCGGTGGAGATGATTCAGGATCTGTGTTCCTTTATATTCAAGACGTTTTGAGGTATCGGTAAAGGTCTGCTCGAAGCCGTAGCCCCGGATATAGATATGGCGGATGATTTTCCCTTCAAAGGGTTTAAAGGGGGTTTCACTTTTTGTATTCAATGCTGTCGCGATAGCCGTCGAATCGGGGCGCCCCTTAACGACTGCATTCCGAAAAAATTGGAAAATATTGTTATTTCCCCATCGTTGGAAGCGGCCGGCGGTATCCCTTTGCTTGACCTGGCCAAAAGAATACAGATATAAGCAGCTGCAGCCGATCACTGCGATGATCCGTATCATAATATCCCTCGTCAAGCACTTATGAGTCAAGTAGTTTAAATGTAATGATAATCAAAGTTTCCCAAACCGGGCACAGCCCGGTTGTGAACGGGGCCCATAGGCCGAAGTTCGCAGAAATATATGACGTTCCCGGGAAGGATTATATTTTAATCAATCCTTCCCGGGAATCCAATTTCCGGCATTTTTTAGTTAGCATATTGTTATATCTGCAGATAGTGCGCCTTCTGACCTGAAAGGCTGTGATTTAACCTGCCACGTGGTATCGTTTTTGATTAACGTATATACTGTTGAACATCGCCCACGGCGTACCGGTCCTTTGAAAAATCAGCATCAGGGGCAATATAAAACATATTCTAATGAAAGCAAATTCACTCCACAACTGGACAGGCGCGCGTCCGGAACCGATTTTAATCCCGAAACCCCGGCGGCAGAAGCCGGGTGTCGTTAAACTCCTGGCGCCTCCAACGCCGCCAGATGAGAATACCATCCGAAAGTTAAATGTGCTGGCTTCGAAGCATCCGTTTTGCGTGCTGCACCGCGTGAAAAAACACGACATGCTTTAAAACCGGCATGTACACGTTGTGGAATAAATTCCCATCGGGTGGGAATTTCTACGTTTTCTTATAAATAGCGCCATATGGAAAAAACGATCGACACCCAGGGCAAGCCTGAGGGCAAACAGGAGTCCACACTGGAAGGGCTTTTCCTGAAAGAATTGAGCGAGCTCTATGGAGCCGAAAAACATCAGTTGAATGTTCTGCCCCTGCTGAAAAAAGCAGCCTCTTCGCAGAAATTGCAAAACGTCCTGGCCAGTCATCTGGACGATACGCAGCAACAGATCGGGCGGCTCGAAACGATTTTCCAAAAAATGGGGCATTCCGCGGAGGCCCGGACCCCGGAAACCATCCTGTGTATCGCCCGGGAAGCCGAAATGGTGATCGGCGCAACTGCACCCGGAACGGCCACCCGCGATGCCGGTCTCATTGCGGCTACGCAGAAGCTGGAGCATTATGAGATCACCAGCTATGGCAGCCTGGCGCAGCATGCCCGCACACTGGAATATGATGAGCTGGAAGAGCTCCTGGAATCCTCGCTGATGGAAGAAAAAGAGGCGGATGACCTGTTGACGGCCCTGGCGGAGAATTATATAAATCAGGCTGCCCGCCGGGAATAAAAGACGTCAGCCGGGCAGCCGGGAATAAGGGTCACAGAATGTCTTCCTCCCGAAAATCATATCGCTTCCGGATCCGCCGGGTGATCTCCTCCAGCGGTGTTCGGCCCGGGATCTTGTCTTCTCCCCGCTCCCATTGATCCAGTTCTTCCTTTACATGTTTTTTTTGCAGGGCCGACAGCTGCTCCAGTAGTTCGGTCGTCATCTCTTTTTTCTTTCCGACAATGGACTTTTTCTTTTCGTGGACTATCTCGCGGTCCTGGTGCATTTCTTCCTCCATGGCAGCCATCTGCTTCAGCTCCATGCTGGCCAGGGCCAGATCATAGGGACCGACGTTCATGATCAGCTTGGAAAGGATGGGGCCTGTTTCGATGAGAATGATGAGCAGGGAAATGAGGAGGTTGGCCCAAAAAACGCTGCTTTCGTGCGCGGAGAGATCGGAAAGGGCCTTATTCTTTTCGAGGAAACCAACATCGGATGTTACCTGGGCTTCGTATTGCCGGTTCTTTACCTCCCGCCCGGCGTTTGCCTGCCGGATCAGGCTGTCCTGGTAATCTATCCGCTGCTGAAGCTGTTGCAATTCGGGGGTAGCCCGCTGCAAAGCGGCCAGATAGGCTTCTTGTTTCAGCCGGGTCAGCTGCTCGATGCCCCGCCGGCCGGAGCCGCCCGTACCATCGGCTTCTTCGATATAAGCCTGCTGGAGGCGATGCAGGGTATCCTGCAAGGTCGATTGCCGGGCGGTCAGCCGGTCCCGCTCCCCTTGTGCAGCCACCAGGGTGGCATGATTTTCAACCTGTAGCAGGCTGTCGTTTAATAAGAGCTTTTGATGGCGGTTGGCGGTGATCTGGACGTCGATCTCTTTTTCAAAGATTTTTAACTCCAGCGGCCGGGCAATGGTAAAGCCGATGAGCAGCGCCAGGGCGATACGGGGGGTGGCCATCCAGATCTGCTTACGCCGCGAAACCCCATATTTGCGCATGGTCGCTACCAGGAAGCGGTCGAAGTTGAAAATGATCAACCCCCAGATTATCGCAAACAATACTGCCCAAACAGGATCGTTGAAGACGCTATAGATAGCGTAACCCGCGGACAGGGCTGCGAGGACAAAGGTCGCCAGCAGCACGCCGCCAAGTCCGGCATATTTTGTCTGCTCGGAAGGACAGTCCTTTAAAAGGTCCTGGTAGGCGCCCGCACACCACCAGAGAAAGTGCGATTCCGTCGGCTTTTTTGCGCGTGTTCCTGTTCCGGTAAATGAATCATAGGTATAGCCGCTCCTGAGCGGGCCGTTGTCGGTCGTTGCCATTGTGATTGCGTTAAGAGTAAATAAAAGGATCAGGGATCTCCATAGCTGCGTTGAAGCAGCAGGAAACCATGCCCTGCCGGGATCTTTCGTTGTGTTGAAGTGGGAACAGGCAAAGAACGGGAAAAATCCAGAGAAATTGCAAAGGAAATGCTAAAGAACGGCCCCCCTTTCCTACTTTGACGCAGCCAGTTGCTCATTTATCCACAATCCTGCTGTAAAAGCTTCCGTTTCACTCCTATTCGCGCGGGAAACCAAGCGAGGAAAATAGAGCAATATTGGATATTTGTGAATAAATTCGGAAAGGGAGTGAGACCTTTAGGGTATTACAAAGCGAATCCTTTGGAAAAGATAGGTATCTCCTTCGCTGGCCTTTTTCATTCCGAGACTATAAAATACCGGTTTCTTCTTTTTATCGTCTTTGTCAATTTCAAATATCTGCTGAAGATCACTGTTGACAAAAGGGAAAAGCGCCCTATACGCCACGCTGAATTGGCTTCTTCCATTTGCCAGAAATGGTCTGAAATTATAAAATCGTGCAGCATTCACGCTAAACTTCAGGGAATCTCCGGCAGCCAGGGTCACAAAATTGCTTTTATTTAGTACAGGAATCACACATGGCGCCATCATCCTCGTCCCTTCATAGTAATCCCCTTTACTGGAATCACCATATGCAACCATTCCCGAAGAACCAGTTCTGTTTTCCGTGATAAAATCCAATACATTGTTCTCCATCAAACTGCCAGATGGCAACAAAAATTTATATAAAAAGAATGCTCTATCAGAAGAATTCACAAAGGTTGCAACCACCACGATAGAATCTCTTGAAACCAAATTTACAGCTAATTTTACATAAAGCCTTTCGTCAAACTTCACAATAACCTTTGGTCTTCGTTTACCTTGAGCAAATGCGGAAGGTTGCGTATTTAAGATACAGTAGGCAATGCCAAGAGCAGAAATCAATGTCTTCATTTCATTACCTTAAAGGCGTTTTTTCTATGTAATATTCAAAATTATCTGCGTTCATCAATGCGGCCCGTGGGGTTGCAGTGAGGTTACGTGCATTTTGCGTTCCATAACCAAGGTCTTGTGTGCTTCCCACATCAGTAAAGTGAGATATCTCATGTGCAAAAGTACCTAATTTAGAATCTTTCCCTTGCCTCCTTGCCTTCCAAAATTCAATTTCAAGATTGACCCTATGGTTAGGATCACCAGCGTTTACATAGGCAAAGGTGCCGGGTCCCATGTTATTCGTGCGACCTATCTGATTCTTATTCTTATACTCCTCTTCGTATCGAGCCACCCGCCTGGATTCCTGAATGATGATGCTCTCGATTTGGTTTTTTGAATTGTCATCATCTGTCCCAAAATGTTCTTTAAAATCATCTTTGTCTTTTTGGCCCCAGTCCGCCATTTTCCTTAACGCATCGTCCAGCTTTTTGTCCAGATCCCCCAATGTTCGGTCAATGATCCTGTCTTCTACCTGCTGATCGGTTCTAAACAAATCCAGCGCCTCTTCGCCCAGCTCATGGGAAAAATCGCCAAACCAGCTTCCGGCTCTCACCAATGCGCTGCCGACAACATCCCAAGGTACATAAGTAGAGCCAAAGCCGGCCACCGCTCCCCAAATAGCGTCTTTGCCACTTTTGTCTTTGCTCAGCAGCGCGACACCTTCGCCGATCAATGCTCCTGTAGCGGCAGTCAATAAACGTGAAAGGGCAACCTCGCCGAATGTCATCACATCGCCTTCTACATTGAACCAGTTTATGCCATAGTATGAGCCTCCATTAGGATCAACATTGTTGATCGGGTCATCTGCCATTCCAATATAAGGACTTGGGAACTCATTGTATGGATCTGCTCCTGTCCATCGTCCGATCTGCGGATCATAATTCCGAAGGTCAAACTCATCCCATAAGGTATTTTCCTCTTCCTCGCTATAGTCACCCTGGAAGCGATATTTGTTTGGCATTTGTCCGAAAGCGCTCGTGCAAAGCCCACCTATTTTCTCGCCAAAGGCATAGTAATGATTTTCTTCCGCAATGTTGCCATGCACCTGCGATACGGATAAATTGTCAAAGTACACGTCCTGGTTACTTTCATTGCTCAGGTAAATGTAGACGTACCCGTTCTTCGGGGCCTTTTGGCTGAAAGCCATGTTGGCGCTCTGATTATTGGGGCTCGATACCTGCATCAGGTTGGTTCCCACGCTCGGCGCATTCAGGTCCTGGGGGATCAGGTTGAACTGTTCGTCAAAGAATAGCACCGTGAGGAATGCCTTGGGCGCCTGATTGCTGTTCGACGTATAATAAGTATTGATCAAAGAGCTGAAATTGCTGGAAGACCCGCTCAAACTGCTGCTGATGGTGCTGCTGTTCTCGCCGGCAATGGCAGCCGTCTTTCCACCGAGCAAGGCTCCGAGCAGCGCCGTTATGGCGTCGCTTCCCGTATAGGATGGCCCTGCCGGGTTATTCGTAAAATAAAAGTAGTTGACCCCGGTATTGATGACGTCCCCGGCCGAGACCTTCAACAGGAGATTGGGGCCGATCGTCTGGTTGGCAATCGCCGCACTGAGGTGACTGACTTCCGCCGATGTATTTCCGCTCCACGGGGTCTGGCCGGTCGGGGTCCTTGTCAGATTCACTTGGTTTTCCGCGGTAGGATTGCCGGAAGTGGGGTCCACTTCGCCGAAGATCTTGGCCTCATCCGTCCCTAAATTGGGGTCGGCCGCACTGGATGTTTCCATCGTGGCGATATAGAACTCTGTTTGACTTTGTTCCGTGAGGACCAGCCGGACATTGCTGAGCTGATCCTTGATAAAATACTCAAAGACCCCCTGCTTGCCGGATACAATATTATTTGCTCCCGCGGAGCCTGCATTGAGCTGCTGTTGCGCCGTACTAACGGGCGCGATAATCTTCAGTCTGCCCTCTTCATGGACTACGAATTGCAAGACATTGTTCAGATAAACGAATTCATTGTCGTAGGTAGTCGTAGAAGTTACATTGGGCGTAACGGTCAGGTCCGTCACTGTTTTACTTAGCTTAACACCGGTAGCGTCGTACGTGTAGCTGATGGTTTTCTTCCCCGCGATCGTTATGTAATAAGGTTTGTCCAGGTAATTGTACTTGACACCAGCTGCATCGGTAATACCTTTGTTCTGATCCTGCACCAGATTTCCATTGGGGTCGTAAGAATAATCCACTGACCCGGCAGGATTGGCACCATCCTTAAAATCATACAGCTGACCATTCCCGGAAAAGTTGGCTGTTTCATCAACCCTGGTAAGCTGATTGCTGTTCGGATCACTGGTTGTTCCGTATGTATACAGCAAGTTATCGACTTGTACCGGAGTGGCCATGCCAGGCACCAGACCACTTCGCTGCATGGTATGGATATTCCCGTTTTTGTCCGCATACGAGATCGTTTCGGACAGGTCTACCAGACTGTTGGACCAGTTGTCGGCAGGTGTAAACCTTTGCAGGAACACCCCTCCAGTCAACCTGCCCATATTATCATAGGTGTAATTATATTTCCGCATCGAGTTATCGCCTTGGGACTTCCAGATTACACCCGTAATGCTACCGTCGTACTGCGCAGCTGCAAACTGACCGTCCCTGTTGTCGTAACCAAAGTACATGCCGAAAAAGTCATTCCATTGGTCATAGGTGTTCTGATCGAGCGCATATGCCTGGTTGATACCCGTTAGCCAACCCTGGATGTTATAACTGTAGTTGAGGGTTTCCATCGAGGTTTTCCCGGAGCCGGTATATCCCGGCGCCAATATTTTCGTAGCTAACTTTCCATATTCATCATAGGTGTAGGAAGCCAGATCTTTGAAAAAGGTGCTGTTGAAATTCTTCGCCAGGTCCGTTAACCGCCCCAGATTGTCGTAGTTGTTCCTGCTGACAACGGTAAACTGGGTTGAGCTGCCTGCCATGTGCTTAAAACAGTTTCCCCATAATTTTCCGGCAAAGTCGTAACGGTTGGTGAGAATATCTGTTCCGCTCAGTGAATTGTCGTTCTGCCTTTGCACGACATGTCCCTGGTTATCATAGTAACTGTCCGTTTCCAACCAATTGCCTTGTGTCAGATCGGTAGGAACCGTTATGACTTTTACCTTGGTAACAGTCACACGCCCCCTTGTCTGCGGGTCCGGTTGGGTCGGCAGGGGAAGCGCCTGTTGATTCGTAGAAGGGTCGAATAGGGAATTATCCGCAGTCGTATAGCTTTTGGTAGCCTGGCTATAATCATCATAAAAGGTTTGGGTGAGGAGTATCAACGAATTATTGGCCGGGACAGGATTATCAGCAATGGCCACTGCTTCAGGAACGACAGGGCCCAGATTAGGGTTTATAGAGGCAGTGAATGAACCCCCTGCATCGCTCTGGAAATTCTGAAAAGTTATACTATTGGAAGCAACATATTGCGTCGCACCGTTTTGCTGCCCGGTAACGATCAGATTGGCATTCGTGCCTGCATCCTCGTTAATGGTTATGTTACCGGTGCTGGCATTGACGCTGCTCTGCAAAGAAGAGGGTGTAATGCTTATATTTATTATGCCGGTATTCGTTGCCCGATCCAAGGCATCATATAGGACGGCTTTCCATTGACTATTGGCCTGGCTGTTGGCATCCTGAGTAAAAATAGGCCGGTCTCTCTGATCATAGACTACATCTGTTTCGCTTAAACCGGGCTGCTTTCGTGATATTGTTCTGCCTTTTGCATCATAACCATATACATAACACAGGTCATTGACCAGTTGCTGCGTAAGTGCCCAGCTATTATTGTCGAGGTAATCCACCAAATTGGGTGTAATAACAAATTTAAGCTGATTGAGATCGTCGTATACATAATAGGTGCATGCCCATCCCGCGTGCTGTGTCGATAGGCTGCCCGGGTCGGCCAGCTGTACCTTTTTCAAGATCGTATCACCCGAAAAATCCGTATAAATGATAACCTGATTACCCTTTTCATCCTTTGTTGTAGTTTTATATAGGCTACCGGTAACATACGTCGCCGTCGGCGAAGTAGTCGGGATAGCGGCCGACGAATAAGCCAGGCTCCAGATATGAACATTTTCCGCCGATGTATTGAAATCATAGGCATAGCTGGTTCCAAGGTTGCCTCCGCCCCAACTAGATCCGGGTGCCAGCTGCTGCATGACCCTGCTGGCAGGGCTATTGTCATAGATAGTCTGAGAATAGGTGGGAGATCCGGACGGTTCTCCGAACTTTCCCGTTACGAATGTAGCCTCCTCGGTGAGAACGTTGGAGGATTTAAATTTGCCTGGATTGTCCGTAGTAGTGTAGGGCAAATATTGCTGCGCATTGCGACCCGCGGGATCGTAGACGATTGGCAATACCAGGTCCGTTGAAGTTCCGGCTACCAAGCTTCCTGATTTGTCCAGCTTTTGTATAGGCCGGCCCAGTCCATCCAGATAGGTGGTTCTTTCCCGCTTCTGACCTATTGGCAAATTGTCGATCGTGATCCAGTTCGTGACACCTGCTATCAGAATATCCTGTACCCGAATGTAATTTTGATTCTCCCAATCAGAGGAAACCAACTGAAACGAGCTCGACGTCGAGCCGCTTGTCTGAGGACAGGTCCCGGCGGGCGGAGACATCGTAACCGATACAGTTTGTATGTCAGAACCGGTTGAAATAGTCGGCGTATAGGTGGTACCGCTGACACCGGATGCCGTTACCCCATTTAATTGCCAGGTATAAGCCGTGTTGGCCCCCTGATTGACCGGTACGGCGGTAAATGTAACAGGGCTCCCTTCCAGAGCAGGTATCGGGCTCTGGGTAATCGATACCGAAGGATAGGAAAGCGGCATCACATTCATCGGTAACGAAGACGAACTGGCGGAGGCTGAAGTATTTTGGGTACATCCCGCCGAGGTGGTTGCGCTGAGGGAGATCGATTCCAGGTCCGAAGCGGTCGTCGCAATTGTGCTAAAGGTGGCGCCGTTGCCTTGGGCGCCGCTGGCAACATCCCGCCAGGTATAGGTAGAGACCGGAAGACTGGCATTGACGGAGAACGTCACGGTCGAGCCCGAACAAACGCTATAGGAAGAAGTGGTAATAGAGACCGCAAAGACCGGCGGCTGTGTGGTGGTTATCGTAATGCCGTTGGAGGTAGCTGTATGCCCATTGTTGTCCCGTACGTAGCAGGTAAGGACCTGACCGCTGCTTAAGTTGCTCGTGGATAAGCTGGCGGTGCCCGGTACCGGCCCGATGGTTTGCCTCCCATTGACAAGCCATTGATAGGAATAAGGGGCTGCGCCTCCGAAGACGTTCGAGCTGTAACTCACGGTTGAGCCCAGGCAAATGGTAGAAGGTCCGGAGATAGAGATGCTCAATTGTCCCAGCACATGGGCCGAAACCAGGTTCAGACCAAACAGGAGCATTCCAACCCGCATCAGCAGCATTTTATGAAAGATGTATTTCATGTCTTTACTGTTTGTAGTTATAGTCATAACTCCGGATAATGTTCTTTTGATCATCCAATATATATCTCAACCGTCCCATCTCGTCATATTGATAATAGACCACCTTGCCATCCACACCGCATTCAGACGTTTTACCGATTAACGGGGAATAAGTGGTCGTTTTCATTTGCGCACCTACCGGATAAATGCGGAATTCGTCGATCAGACCCGTGCCGGAAGCGCTGATCTTATCCACATTATTCACCTGTACTTCAAAGTAAGTCCAGCCATTCGCCGTTTCACCTTGCTTCCAGCCGCTGGTTCCCTGACAGCTGTTGAAAACGGTAGTTCCGTTTTGTGTTCCGGAAAGACAGGCAGAGCCATTTTTCGACCAGAACGAAACAATGTAATTCAACGAGTTATTTAACCCGGCGAAACTAAAATAGCCGTTACTCGCATTCGAATTATCGCTTAGGTTAAAACATTGATTGCCGGTCCGGGCGTCGGAAGAGACGATGGCCACCGTATTGACTTTCGATCCGGGTTTACCACCATCCGCTTCGAAAGAAGTATACCAGATGTCATTGAAGGAGGCATTGCTTGCCACGGCAACCTGCAATTGTCCACCATAGTCGTAAATGCCGCTCCCTATTCGGTTGCCGCCGCTGATCGTCTGAACGGCGTTCCCGAAATTATCAAAGGCGTAGGCTTCCACTTGCTTATAATAGTTCGGGTCCCGGACCACGCTGGCTGTATTGAAAGGCTGTATGGTAGTGCTTACTACGGGAAGCGGATTTTGGAACCTATACAACACAGACGGCTTGATATCCCCATTGGGGCCCTGTTTATAATCGGTAGCCATTGCGCTGGTCATATATTGATTACCATCGCTCTTGTTGATATAGGTTTCGGCGGAGACAACCGGTGCAAGGATATTCGACGTGGTTTGATTCATGATCGCAATCCCGCCCGATGCCTGGGAATAATCGTAGGGATGATAATAAAATGTCTCCACTTTCTCCCCCTTGGAGTTATTCACATATTTGTGTTTTAGCTGATAATTGGCGTCGTACTCGAAATTGGTAGTAACGGTGGTAGTCTGCTGGGATGCGTTATACACCGTTTCATCGGTACTCGTAAGCACGGCATGTCCGGTAAAAGGATAATAGGTTTCCTGGCTGATCAACGTAGTAGCCGGGTCTCCGGCTGTCTCATTACAGCCATATTCGGCGCCGATGGCAGACCAGCTCTTGGAAAGGAAATTATTGTCGTTCAGCGTATTCACAATAAAAGTATAATGATTGACGGTCTGTTTCACAATATTGGTTCCCGAATTGTCATAATACGTGATACTCTCCGGCACACCATAGACCCAGGGGGCATACCGCGGCCTGTTGGAATAGGGAACGCTTAGGGTGGGCACATCGATCGCCCTGTCGTTGGTGTTGGAAAAAGTGTAGACCACCTTACCCGCATTCCCCGATCCGTTCAACGTCTGGACCTCCGTCCGTGCATACCCCCAGGGTAGCGGATTGTTATCGGAAAAGCTCTGAAGCTGATAAGTAGTATAATTGATCGTTTGTGTAGGCGGTGTCTGCTGGCCCTCGAAAAGCACCGCAACCAAAAAGGCAATTTCGAACTGCCCCAGCAGATCACTAAGCTCCGCCGCGACCGCTTCGGCGCTTGCTATGGTGATGGTATGCAGGAGGAACGCCTGTTCAATATAGCTTGAGGCAACCTCTTTGATGATGGCAAAAGGAGATTGCGAGGACGAACAGCCATATGCCGTGACAGTGCCGCTCATCGTATAAGTGGGATTCTCTCCTCCCCAGCCCGAGGTCGTGGTCTCATCGCTATTAACATAGGCATATTTCTTTATGATATCGTTGGTATGGGAGATGCCATCATACTGGGTTGTCTGGTTTACCCTCACTCCGCCGATCACACCGATCGCCGCCTGGTTTTGCTCATAGGCATAGCTTAATGTTCCGCTGTAAGGATAGGTCACGGACTGGAGTATCCCGTACTGTGCCTTCCCACTGGCAATTGATTTGGCAGAACCGAAAAAGTTCCTGACGAGATTGTTCACAATGGCAATTGAGTAAAAAGAATTTTCAAAACCTTCATTCGACGTAGTGGAGGCATTGTAATACCCATATTTGTCCGTGAAAATGGTGCACATCGGCGGTACGACATTGGAGGTGGTATTATCCCCAAGGTTATAGGCAAATTGGTAAGGTGGCTCGTTGATGCCGTTTAGCCCGCATTTTTGAGCGCTCAGCAAGCAAAGACGACTCCAATCCTGTTCGGTACTGGTATAGGAGTAAGTGGGACTTTTTATCGCCCCGTCCACACCCACCATATACCCAAATCCGAATTGCCAGTTGTATACCGGATTCCCGTTATAGCTTACTTTCAGCTGAGTGAGCGCATTTTGATGCGGCAGATCGATGCGAGGAGATGTCGAATACACAAAATCCAACCTTTCGGCGTCAGACAGGGTGACGCTCGAAAGCCGCTTGGCCCTCACCTTATACCGGTTCCAGTATATTGTGGCATTCGTCAGGGAGCCCGAACTGCTGGTGTAGATGGCGCTTACCGATTTGTCCGTATTGAAGTCTTCTTCGTACGTAGAATAGTTGAACGTGATCTGCTTTCCGGTAAAAGGGTTGATGATCTCCGACAGATACCATTTGTCGACGACGAACCAGTTGTTGGGAATGCCCAATATTACGTTCATCGCGTAGCCGGTATTGGTGAGCTTTGAGATCTCCGATACCGGATTGGATCCTACGTTATCGATATTCACACCATTCGCCACTACATTCCGCAGATCGCTGTAGGTGCAAACATAGCTCAGCTCCAGGTCCTTGAACACGTATTGTATGCCCGATTCATCGGTAATAGTGAATTGATTGATCGTTGTCCTGATATTGCTTGAGGTCATGTCCGCCGTTTGAAAGCTGATCTGCAGCTTGGAGTCGACTAACGTAACGGGTTTGCCGTTCTTCCCGATGACGAACTCTCCTGACCGGCCATTAAATGAAAAAGCAAAGACATCCTGGTCTCTGTCGGCGAGATACTGCGGCGGAGGCTTATAGCCTAACACCCCAATGGGTACAAAAGTGGGGGTATACATACTGTAGGCGCCACCATTATCGACCACATCGGTCGGGTTATAAGGCGTCGGATCCGTCGAATTATACAAATAGCCATCGGGGTAATAATTAATTGTATATAAGACATTGGGGGAAGCTGCCCAGGCCGGGGGATTGTCCATCCGCTGATCATCCGGCTCCCCATGTTGTATCCGTTGGATCATTCCACCGCAACTAAGCGCCCAGCCGGTACCCACTTCGGATGCCAACTCTGAAACTCTCAAACCGTTTCCGTCCAGGTAATCAAGGCTCGCGTTTAGCTGCAAACGGTTACCGGCATCGGAAAAGCTATACAACGGCAGGCTGAACTGGGCTGCTCCGTTCTGCGGATTTACCTGGGCCTGCACCGGACAAAAAAATAGAGAAAAACAAAAACCTGTGAATAGATTAGACCATCTCATAACGAACTTGTTAGCATTTAGGAGTTAAAACGACCAGCCTACCCGGAACACGACGGGCTGGGCCTTTGGAACCTGGTTGAAGCTCAGGAAATCGAAAAGCAGCTGCGCCTTGCCTTTGACCTTGCTGGAGACCTGGTATTCGCGGCTAAGCCCCACCAACCCGCTCTTTTGCCAGCCGGTCAATGAACGTAACTGATCCAGCGATCGGAAAGCGGCCAGGTAATTCTCTTCAAATCCCCCGCTCAGATAGAGGTTCTTCTTCCATTTCCAGTCGATATAGCTGCGCAGCCCCATACCCTGCCCGGAGAACTGGATATGCTGCAGACCATTGCCCAGTCCCATCTTCCATGCCGCCCCTACACCGAACGTCGCCCGGTCGTTGAGCCGGTAGCCAAGAGAAAGCGCCATGTCCGCCAGTGTAGGCAGTACCGTAGTAGCCGGCTCAAACTGTACATTCGCTCCATACTCCAGCCTTTTCCACAGCGATTTCGTTTTTTGGCTGTTTGGAGTGAAGCCGGGGTCGGGCTGGTTCGTGCCGCCGCTCGCGAGCTTACTTTGCAGCTGGCTGACCGCCCCGCCCGCCTGCTGTATCTGTTGCGATAGCTGTTGCGAAGCGCCCTGGCCGCCCGGAGCCATTTTTTGCTGGATCATCTTCTGCACCACTGCCCGGGTCTGGAGCCCCTTCATGCCCGAATCGGTGAGGTTATAATTCTCGGGTTGACCGAAAAGCCTGCTCATAAAGGAATGCTGTGCCAGGAAATGCTGATACGCCGGCAGCTGCGACAATACTGTTATCGCTTTCTGCTGGAGCCTGGAAGGATCAGCAAGGGAGGCCTTCAGATCGCTGACCTGCTGTTTATAATAGTAAACCGTCTGGTTCATCTTCCCCAGTTGTCCATCCATCCCATATTTGCTCAACTGCTGGCTGAGGTATTGCTCCCGTTGCTGTAGCAGCATTTTTAAATTGTCTGCCGCCTGTAATTTGCTTTCCAGCGCCTGCACATTCGCTATCGCGGAGCCGAGTTTTTGGGCCTGCGCACCTGTAAGGCCGTTGAGCTTTTCCTTATTGGCCTGGAGAAAAAGCAGGGTGTTCTTCATGGAATCGAGCGCGGGGATAAAGGAGCCCGGCGCATGACCCAGAACACCTGTAGGTGTTCCCTTGACCAGCGCCGCCTGTAGCTGACCATAGCGATCGCTGACATTGCCGAAAAGCGAACCGGCTGCTCCCGGGTTTATTTTTTGAAGACGCTGCTGAAGCTGGCTCTCTTCGGAGGAAAGCGTCTGCAGGTATTTGGCGCTCTGGCTCGTGAGCTGGCTGTTCAACGCGCCGGCCTGCCGGTCCACCTGGTCGAGATATCTGCCACCCTGGAACCGGGCAAGGGCCTTGTCCAGGCTGTCCGGCGTCTGTGCATGCAGGTGCAGACAGACCGGCAACAGGGAGAGAATGAGGTATGGAGCTATTTTCATAAACATGATTTATTTCCTTTTATTCCCGCAAATGATGACTGGCATGAATATATATGAACCACACTGTTCACCGGCGGCAGCCGGTAGAATAAATAGCCCAAGAGGGTTTTTTGCAAATTTTTCGGTTAGGCATAGTAGTAACAATAGCCACTTTGCTTTCATGGTAGTCACTCTGTTTTTTCGTTTTCGGGACGGCAAAAGATTGCCTCTCCACTGGCATAGGCTGAGCTGATAACCCATAACACAGCTTTAGTCTAAGCAGGCTTAGCTAATCGAGGAGCCGTAAAGAAATCAGGATGAAATTAATAGTGGGACGTAAGAATGCGCCAAGGTATAAGTTTTATGGTTAACAAAATGGAGGAATGAAAATTAAGTAAACGTAGGAGACGAACAAAGTATGAATCAAATTTAAAATATCTGATTTGTACTTCCAAATTTTTCAACCACTATTTTATTGCCTGCCGCCATGGAGATGTGACTGCAATGCCTAATCGATCCAGCTCTCCCCGGATCTTCGCGGCAAATTCAACCGCATGCCCGCCATCCCCGTGCAGGCAGATCGTATCCGCCGCGATGGGGACATCCACCCCTCCCCTGGCGATCACCTTACCTTCCCTGATCATCAGGAGCACTTGGCCGATCATCGTTTCCGGGTCATGTATCAAAGCGCCAGGCTCCGTCCTGGGCGTCAGGCTGCCATCGGCACGGTAGGTGCGGTCGGCAAAGACCTCGCTGACAAAGCCAAGTCCGGCTGCCGCGGCCTGTAGCCGCATCCCGCTGCCGCTAAGACCATATAATAATAAGAAAGGGTCTGCTTCTGCCACCACCCGGCAGATGATTGCACTGACGGCCTCATCTTTTGCCGCCCGGTTGTAAAGGGCGCCGTGGGGCTTGACATGGTGGAGACGGACTCCCGCTTCCCGGCAGATGGCCTGCAGCTGTCCCAACTGGTCGGCAAGGATCTGAGCCAGGTCGCTCAGGTGAAGAGCGCGGTCCCCCCTGCCTGCTATTGTCTCCAGGATATCGGTCCGGCCAAAGCCGGCTCGGTCCGGGTAAGAAGGATGTGCGCCGATGGCTGCCCCGTATTGCAGAGCCAGCCCGATGCTGCGACGCATCGTATCGGTATCGCCGGCGTGACCGCCGCAGGCGATATTGGCGGAGCTGATAAAAGGAAAGATGGCTTCATCGGTGGCCATCCCTTCTCCCATATCGCAATTGAGATCGATACTCAGCACACCATCTCATTTAGATGATCCATGCAGGACCGTTGCAGGATGTGCAGCTCTTTCTGCCGGCTGACCAGCCATTGTTCGGCCGTTTCCATATCGACGTGTTTGAACTGAATGACATCGGAAGGCCGCAGTTGCGCCAGTTTTGGCAAATGCGCGGTGATGATGTGGGCGATACGGGGATATCCCCCCGTCGTCTGGTGATCGGCCATCAGGACGATCAATTGTCCATCGGGCAGCAGCTGTACGGTGCCAAAGCTCACGGCGGAAGAGACCAGCTCCAATGGTCTTTCGAGCGCAAGGGCGCTACCCTTCAGCTGGTACCCCATCCGGTCCGAGGAAGGATGAATTAGAAAATTATTTTCCAGGAAAGCCGTTTGGGAAGCGGGGGACAATAGAGACCACTCGTGTCCAGGGATAAAACCGATCTCGTGCGGATATTGATAGATCTTATCCGTATTTACGCGCCAGGGCAATACTTCGAAATTGCTTTCCTCCTTTAATAAGCCGGCAAAATAGATCGTATTCTCGTTAAAGGGCAGCTCATCTCCTTTTTTTAAGGGCATTCCGCACCATCCGCCCGCGCCGGCTTTCAGACTGGTGCTATAGCTGTTCAACCATTTCTTTATGCAATATCCACCGTGAACGCTAAGGTAACATCTGCTTCCCTGGACGAGAGTGGGGAAATGCAGTACGGTGTTTTTTCTTACCACCACCGGCTGCCAGCGGGGGATGACTTCATCGTTGATAGTCGGAGAAAAATCCGACCCGGTAATTGCGATCAGCGTGTTCTGCTCAAAAAGGATCTGCGGGCCGGGAAAATGAATCTCTATGACGGCTTCCCGGTTGCTGTTACCAACCAGCCAATTGGCCACCTGTGCTGCATAGCTGTCCATTGCGCCGCCGGGACTGACCCCCCAGTTGCCGAAACCATGTCGTCCCATATCCTGAATGGTATCGAGCAGGCCGGGTTTAATAATGGAGAACGCCATGAATTAATGTTTAGGTGCAAGAATTTTTAACAAATCGGGCAATACGATACAGCAGAATTAAAATAGGTTACGGCCGGAGGGCGATCACTGGGATGTCTAATGTAAGGAAAAATCCAGGAATTCCGCCTTCGAAACCGGATAAAACTGTATGGTATCTCCCATGCGCAGCAGGACAGGGGGGTCTTTATGGCGGTCAAATAGTTTTATCGGGGTCCGGCCGATGATCTGCCAGCCACCGGGACTGTTAAGCGGATAGATACCCGTCTGCATTCCTGCAATTCCTACGCCGCCAGCCATGACGGGTACCGGCCGGTCTTTTCGGGCAATCTCCAGCCTCCCGGCTATTTTTCCCATATAGGGAAATCCGGGCAGGAACCCGATCATATAGATCCGGTAAGCGCAGGAGCAATGGAGGGCGATCACTTCTTCGCGGGTCAGTCCCTTTTGTCTGACCACCCATTCCAGGTCGGGTGCATACTCTCCTTCGTAGCAAACCGGGATTCGGACCAGACGGCCTTCGTCGGAGGGGCCGACGGGGTCAGCGCCTCCCGTTTCCTGCCAGGCTTTTTGCAGCCAATCGCGAAGAAAGCCGGAGTCATGAACCAATGCGGGGTCATAAAAGACAGATACTGAACTATAGGCTACAATTATATCTATGATTCCCGGGAAACGGCGGGTCTGCAACCAGTCATAAAGGGCCAGCGCGCGTCTATTGAGCTGTTCGTCAATGTAATTGCCCAGGTCAATGGTGATAGCCGAATCGCCCAGGGGATATATAGAGAAGGATGTCGGCGGGTTCACTGTTTGCAACGGTGATTAGATGGACAAATTAAGGCTTTTTGGGCAGTGAGGGGTCCCTCTTCGTCATAAACTTATAACTTGTCCCCCAGGCTGGCACATAAATAGCTGGTAACCAATATGAAGTAAGGCCGGATATCCGGGCCGACCCTTGTCCTGCCTCGTACTAATTTTTTAATTTGACGGTTATACTGTAAACTTGCAGCCAATCATTAGACGTTATTCAACACATGGCTAAGAATTTATTGATAGTGGAGTCGCCGGCGAAGGCCAAGACGATTGAGAAGATCCTGGGCGAAGATTTTGAGGTAAAAAGCTGCTATGGTCATATCCGGGATCTGGAGAAGGGCGATATGGGTATCGACATAAAAGACAATTACCGTCCCCGTTATATTGTTCCGGCAGATAAAGAAAAGGTTGTCAAAGAGTTAAAAGCTATCGCCAAAAAATCAGGCGAAGTATGGCTTGCGACGGATGAGGACCGTGAGGGGGAGGCCATTTCCTGGCATCTGTGCGAGGTTTTGGGATTGGATCCGGTAACGACCAAACGGATTGTTTTTCATGAAATTACCAAGCCGGCCATCCAGTCCGCCGTCACGAAACCGCGGACCGTCGATATGAACCTGGTCAACGCCCAGCAGGCCCGCCGGATATTGGACCGGATCGTGGGATTCGAGCTCAGCCCCGTTCTTTGGCGGAAAATGAGCATGAAAAACAACCTCAGCGCCGGCCGGGTGCAGAGCGTTGCGGTGCGGATCATTGCGGAACGGGAACGGGAGATCAATGCCTTTATCCCGGTCAGCTCCTTTAAAATAGAGGCCCTTTTTACGGCCAACGATATTTCGGGGAAGCCCGTTACCTTTTCCGCCGAAGGAAAGAAACAGGCCAGCGCTGAAAACGCAGAAAAATTCCTTCAAAGCTGTTTTGCCGCCGACTATACGATCACCGATATCCAGGTCAAGCCGGCCAGGAAAACTCCGGCTGCACCCTTTACCACCTCTACCCTTCAGCAGGAAGCCAGCCGGAAATTAGGCTATGGTGTCTCCCGGACCATGCTGTTGGCGCAGAAGTTGTACGAAAGCGGTAAGATCACCTATATGCGAACCGACAGTGTCAGCCTCAGCGAGACGGCAACGGACGCGATTGCGGACCAGATCAAAAGTCAATATGGAGCTAAATATTTCCAGCCCCGTAAATATAAGAACAAGAACGAGTCGGCCCAGGAAGCCCATGAGGCCATTCGTCCTACCGATATGAACAGCATGACGGTGGAAGATGCCGATTGTCGCCGGCTTTATGATCTGATCTGGAAACGTACCATGGCCAGCCAGATGGCGGACGCGGAGCTCGAAAAGACGATCGCAAAAATTCAGATTTCGACGAATAAGGAAGAGCTGACCGCCAGCGGCGAAGTGCTGAAATTCGATGGATTTTTGAAAGTGTACCGGGAAGACAGGGACGAAGAAGAGATTACCGAAGAGGAAGAACAGGAAGGCGTCCTGCCTCCGCTGGCCGTGCGGCAACAACTCCCGTTAAAGGAGATGAAGGCTGTCGAAAGGTACAGCAGGCCCCTGCCCCGTTATTCGGAAGCATCGCTGGTCAAAAAACTGGAAGAGCTGGGCATCGGCCGGCCCTCCACGTATGCGCCGACTATTTCAACGATCCTGAAAAGAGGGTATGTGGAAAAGAGGGATAAGGAAGGCATAAAAAGGGATTTTCGTGTTCTGGTGTTACGCAATGACCATATTGAAAAGCGGCAGGAACAGGAGAATACCGGTGCGGAGAAGTCCAAGCTCTTCCCTACAGACCTGGGGCTCGTCGTGACGGACTTCCTCAAGCAGTATTTCGACGATATCATGGATTATAACTTCACGGCCCGGATTGAAGAAGAATTCGATGAGGTAGCGCAGGGCAGAATGCTGTGGAGCAAAATGATCGATGACTTCTATAACCCATTCAAAAAGGACGTTGAGAATACGATCGAAAATGCCGAACGGATAAAAGGAGAAAGGGAGTTGGGAGTCGATCCGCAGAGCGGGAAAAAAGTGATGGCCAGGATGGGTCGCTATGGTCCGATGGTGCAGATCGGAGATGTCAACGATGAAGAGAAGCCGAAGTTTGCCAAGTTGAAGAATACGCAAAGCATCGAAACGATCAGCTTCGACGAGGCGATGGAATTGTTCCGTCTTCCCCGCAACCTGGGTTCATTCGAAGGCTCGGATGTTACGGTCAATATCGGTCGCTTTGGTCCCTATATCGCGCATGACAGTAAATTCTATTCCCTGGGAAAAGAATTCGATCCTTATACGATTACCTTCGAACAGGCTTCTCCGCTGGTCGTCGAGAAAAGGGCCGCAAAAGAGCAGCGTACGATCAAGATCTTCGAAAAAGAAAAAATCCAGCTGCTGAGAGGCCCTTATGGACCTTATATCAAGCAAGGGCTGCGCAACTTTAAGCTCCCCAAAGAAAAGCAGGAAATGGCGGCCGACCTGACCCTGGAAGAAGTAAAGGCGATCATCGAAGACGTCAAGGCAAATCCGCCCAAACGAGTGCCGAGAAAGAAAAAAGGCAACTGATCCGATCCCGCCCCGGGTGCTATCAGGGCCTGCAGGGGCAGGCCGGTATGCAATTTAATAAACATTCCCGTCGTTATTGTGGATAAGAATTTTATCAAAATTTTATAAACTTCTCCGATATTAACACCGTATATCCGAGAATGAACCCCATGCAGGAAAACAAAGAAATAATAGCCCTTTTCCACCTGATCGATGACCCTGATCAGGAGGTATTTGCTTCTGTCAGCAGCCGGATAGTCAGCTATGGCCGGGGTATTATCCCAAATTTGGAAAACCTTTGGGAAAATACGATCAGCAACGATGTGCAGGAACGGATTGAATTACTGATCCACAAGCTGCATTATCACGATCTGACAGAAGATTTCCAACATTGGAAGAGCAGCAGCTACCAGGATTTGCTGACCGCCTCCCTTTTAGTAGCCAAATTTCAATACCCCGAGCTGGTCACCACCCCTATCCTGCAGGAAGTGGAAAAGCTCCGCCGGAACATCTGGCTGGAGTTGAATAGCTATCTCACGCCGCTGGAGCAGGTGAACGTGCTGACCAGTATTCTTTACAATTATTATGGATTGAAAGGAACGGAAGTCGCTTATCAGCATCCGGAAGAATTCCTGATCAATAAGCTGGTCGAAACAAAGCGGGGGAATGCGATCACCAATGGAATCCTGTATTTATTGTTGAGTGAATTGCTGGATATTCCTGTCAAGGCCATCAATATCCCGCGGCAGTTCGTGCTGGCTTATATCAAGCCTTATTATGACGAGAACCCCGAGAAACTAAGCCCTCAGCAGCGCATCGAATTCTTTATCGATCCGATGAGCGGACAGGTCTTTTCGCATAAGGATGTGGAAAGCTATTTCAAGCGGGTATCCGTGCCGCCCGTCGCCTCCTATTTCAAACCGCTCTCCCACAATCGCATCATTCAGACAGCCCTCGAGGAATTCAGCAAATGTTTTGACGATGAGCGCAACATTTATAAGCAGAAGGAACTGCTGGACCTGGCGAAACTGCTGAATGAATAATAATAAGGTCCTTTTCCAAGAAAAAAAGTTCGCAAAATGCGAACTTTACTTTCTCTATTGGCAACTAACTTCACTTCGATCACCCCGAAGCTAAGGTCTAAACTCCGAGCGTATAGCCCTGGCGATAGTTGCGCCGGACGAACTGGTTGGCCTCGTCAAAGTTTGTAATCTTCATATTTTTTGCATCCCATAGCAGCTTTTTGCGGCCGCTGGATTTGCCGGAAGCGTCTTTTACATTATAGCTGCGCAGGGCGAGGTTGCCCATCAGGATTGTCTCCGTCAGCGGGCCTGCATAGTCAAAGGGCGAGCTAAGCTCATTTTTGCCATAGCCGGCAATACAGGCGTTGACCCACTGTACGTAGTGGCCTTCCGGCACTCTTGCAATCGTCTGCGGAACATTCAGGCCTTGCATACGTGAGGTGGGGAGGAGGGTCGGGTTCATGCTATAGGTTCCGCACATCATCTTCCCCTTGGTTCCCGTGATGATCACCCCGCAACCGTCGTTATCACCCATCATCTCATCGGGTCCCAGCTCTTCGGGCCGATCCGGTAGCAGTCCACCATCCATCCAATGCAGGGTTACGTCGGGTTTGCCGGGTTTGCCGGGAAACTTCATCTTCACGATGGAGGCAACAGGACAGCTTTCCGGGTGGTATGCCGGGTTCCACATCTTTTCGACGATGTTGGCGACACTGCATTCCACTTCCGTAGGGTAGCCCAGGCCGACCGTTTTAAAGGCGGGATCGATCAGATGACATCCCATATCGCCCAGGGCGCCGGTGCCGTAGGCCCACCATCCCCGCCAGTTAAAAGGCAAATACTCCTTATGATATTCGGCCGCCATCGCGGGTCCCTGCCATAGATCCCAGTTCAACTCTGCCGGGGGCGGATCGGTGCTGGTCGGCGTGGGCCCACCTTGCGGCCAGACCGGCCGGTTGGTCCAGACATGAATATCCGTGGCGTCACCGATCAAGCCTGCATTGTACCATTCCTGCATCCGGCGTACGCCGTCCTCGGAAGCACCCTGGTTGCCCATCTGCGCGACGACCTGGTAACGTTTGACAGCTTCGGTCAGCATCCGGGCTTCGTAGATATCGTGTGTCATGGGCTTTTGTACATAGACATGCTTGCCCAACTGGATGGCTGCCATTGCAGCGACGGCGTGACAGTTGTCGGGACAGGAGACCGAGACCGCATCGAAATGCTTGTGTTCCTTATCCAGCATTTCCCGAAAATCTTTGTAGTATTTGGCCTTTGTATATTTCTTGATCGAGTCCGCCGCCTGACGGTCATCGACGTCGCAGAGATAAGCGACGTCGACTTTGCCGCTGCCATAAAAATTCTGAAGATCGGATCTGCCTTTGCCGCCGGCGCCGATGGCGGCGATCGTTAACCGGTCGCTGGGCGCCAGGAATCCGCGGCCAAGGACATGCCGGGGGACTATAAAAAAGCCGGTGGCAGCCATTGTCGTTCCCCGCAGGAATTCACGACGGGTGGACAGCCCTTTTTTGGAGATGTTTTTTGAGCTCATGTGATTTTGTTGCAGATTATACGGTAGAAAATAACTTTACACGAGCGTCGCGTCCAGCGAGACTTCCGCCTTCAGAACCCTGCTGACAGGACAGCCCTGCTCGGCGCCTTTGGCGAACTCGAGGAACTTTTCGTTTGTGATGCCGGGGATCTTTGCTTTCAGCACCAGGTGTGAGCTGGTGATGGTCGGCGCCTGGCCGCTAACGTCGAGCGTGACGATGGCAGTAACATCCAGGCTGTCAGGCGTGATGCCGGCCCCCTGCAAGCCAAAGGCCAGCGCCATGGCGAAACAGCCGGCGTGCGCAGCGGCAATCAACTCTTCAGGATTGGTGCCTACACCTTCTTCAAAGCGGGACTTGTAGGAATACTGGGTGTTGCTCAGCGTCGTGCTTTGAGTCGTTAAATGGCCGCTGCCGTCTTTGCCGGAGCCGTTCCATACGGCTGTTGCTGTACGTTTCATAAAATTGTATATTTAAATAATGATAAATATGTTATAATAATGCCAACCACTATTGAATGGCCAGATTTTGAAAAGATCGATATCCGCGTCGGAACGATCCTTGAAGTTAAGGATTTTCCAAAAGCAAAAAAGCCAGCCTGGCAATTGTCCATCGATTTCGGTGAATTGGGGATTAAAAAGTCCTCAGCCCAGATCACCGACCTTTATGATATGCAGGAACTGGTCGGCCGGCAGGTACTGGCTGTTGTCAACTTTCCGCCAAAACAAGTCGCTAATTTTTTCAGCGAATGCCTGGTCCTTGGTGTATATACTGACAAAAAAGAAGTAGTTTTAATTGGCCCGGACAGAAGAGTGGAGAATGGATGGAGGCTGGGATGAGGGCGGCCGGGCTGACGGCACCGGAATGGCGGATGGAAAGCTGAATTTAACCCCTTCGAATATGGCAACCACGCTGGAGATCACTTCGACCTATTATCAGTCCCCTCTGGGACTTCTCCGTGTAGGGGGTACGGATACCTATATCAGTGAGATCAGCTTTATCGACCGGCTGGAAGAGTCGGAATACCGGGGCGCCGGTCTTGGCGGGCCTGTCACGCCTGTCGTTATCCAATGCATCGAGCAGCTGATCCAATATTTTCAGGGGCAGCGGCGGGTGTTCGATTTCCCGATCAGCCAGGAAGGCACCGAATTTCAGCAAAGCGTATGGAATGAATTGATGGCGATCCCCTTTGGTAAGACCATCAGCTATCTGGAACTTTCCCGGCGGCTGGGGGATACAAAGGCGATCAGGGCCGCGGCAGCCGCCAATGGAAAGAACAATATCGTGATTGTCGTGCCCTGTCACCGGGTCATCGGGTCGAAACGCGACCTCGTCGGATATGGCGGCGGCTTATGGCGTAAAAAGTGGCTGCTGGATCATGAGACGAAGGTGCAGTGGGGTGTGCAGACGCTATTTTAAGGTGAAGCCAAAAGGCAACAGAAAGTTTGCTTCCGGGATAATGAATATTTTACCTTCCAGGCCGCCAAGAATAAGGCGAATAGATTTCCCCGTCCGTTGTTCGAATTCCTGTAAAGACTGGCGGCAAATACCGCAGGGGGAGATCGGGCGATCGCTCGGCCCGTTTTCATTGTCATAGCTGATAGCTATCGTCCCGACAGGCATGCCCGGATAGAGCGAGGAGGCGACGGACAACAAGGTCCGTTCCGCGCAGATTCCGGCGGGAAAAGAGGCATTCTCCTGGTTGGTGCCGGTGATGATTCCCCCATTCTGCATTCTGGCCGCAGCGCCGACGCGGAAATGGGAGTACGGCGCATAAGCATGAGCAGCAGTTTCCCTGGCGATGTTCAGCAGGGCTGCATCTGACTCCGGCAAATCCCGGTCCGAAGCATATTCCTCAAATTGAAATCGAAATTCTTTTTGTTGCATGGCGTTAGTTTAACGGCGCTCCAAACCAGGTATATTTATAGAACATTGACTTCCTACCCGCTTTGCTCTTGCTGAAATATTTCGACAGCCAGCCCTGCTGTTCTTTCAGATGGGCGTCGAAATCTTCTATCGATTGTTTCAATGCCTGAAGGGGCTGGCGAACCCGGTCATCTCCGTCCATAAGGACGATGGTCCCGATTTTTGCTTTGGCCGCCTGCAGTTCGTGATCGGCGCTATCGAGCATTTGCTGTATTTCCGGGTCCGGCTTTGCAGGCTTGAACTGGTCGTTCCGGTAATTGATGAATATGTTGAATTGCTTAATGCCTTCGTTGTAATCCCGCTGAGCGGAATTATAGGTATCGATGACCCGGTTTTGCCGGTCGGTTTCCGCCTGTCGCCTGGCATTCTCGATGTCTACCCGGAGATTACGCAACCGGTCAAAAATAAGCGAATTGCGTACCCCGTTCTTTTCGACCCTTATCGCCTCGGCCATCTCCTGCCCTACCGGGGCTCAGGTCCTCATAGACCCGGATGGAATCCGGATAATTGAAATACGGCTTGGCCTTATTCTCTGTCGTTTTTCCCTCATAAAACTCCTGGTTGGTCACCGGGTAATAAAGGAACTGCCAAAGGTAATCGAAAGGCATATGCGATTTGATAAATACTCCGGGAGCGGCTTTGAAATAGTCCTCATCCATTTTCCGCACAAACCTGTTGTTGTCGATATAACCGGAGCCCCAGGTCGGGTCGAAAAGCCACCATGATCCGTCGAGGAAAGCGGCACACCAGGCATGCGGGATAAAATCCACAAACCCCCTTTGCCTGGTAAAGCCTTCTATCACTACCGACCGGATACCGGCCCGGCCGCAGATAGCGGTGAACAGCGCCGCATAGTTCTCGCAAATACCCTTCCTTGTGCGCAGGGGTTTGGCGATCTTCTCTGCAGGATCTTCATAGAAGTTAATGGCGAACATATTGTCGACATCATACCGGATGTTATTCGCGATCCATACAAAAACGGCTCTTACCCTTTCCACTGGCGCACCAAAATGGCTGTTGACATAAGCGCCCAATTTCTCCACGCTGCCTGTCACGGAATCCGGCCATTGGAGAGCCCGGACGTCTACCTGTGCATAAGGATTCGTCTTAAGGGCGACCTTTTGGGTCCATCCTGCGATGGGCAGCAAAGCCATCAGGAAAAGAATCAACGGCTTCATAGTCGGGGTTATTCAGGAGTATCTATTTGATCTTCTGGAACAGCCTGCTCCACCGGACGCCTTTATTCCAGCTCATCCAGATCAGCCAGGCTTCGCCGACGACATGGTCTTCCGGTACAAAGCCCCAATACCTGGAATCCTGGGAACCGTGGCGGTTATCCCCCATCATCCAGTAATAGTTCATCTTAAAGGTATATTGAGTGACCGGCTGGTCGTTCAGGTAAAATTTGCCATCCTTCATTTCAAATTTATTGTGCTCATATACGCGGATGGACCGCTCGTAGAGGAGATAGTTCTGCGGGGTCAGCGTCAGGGTTCCGTCTTTCGCCGGGATCCAGAGGGGGCCATAATTATCCCTGGACCAGGTATAAGAGTCGGCATACGGATAGACGTTCCGTTCGCTGTCGATTTCCGGAACGATGCTTTTGGCCAGGCCGCTGGCCAGCATTTTCTCATGGGCCTTCCAGGTCAGCAGCATGACGTATTGATTGGGGACGCCTGTCGGCCGGATATCGTCGCTGTTGATGTCGAGATCATATTCATCTTTCATCACAGCCTCGTCGAGCGGCTGGCCCTTCGTATCTACGGTATAAGTAGTTTCCGATTCGGGCGGAAGGGGCTGGGCCTTTCCGTCGATATAAAGTACCTGGTTTTTGATCTGAAGGGTATCGCCCGCGATGGCGACACAGCGTTTGATATAGTTCTCCTCTTTATCCACCGGGCGGATGACGATCGGGTATTGATCGGAGTCGCCGAGCACGACCATCCGGCCGGAATCGGGGTTACCCCTTCCGACTTCACGGATGACATCATAATAGGGCCGGAGAGACTGATATTCGGGCCGGTTGATGACGGTATCGCCGGCCGGGAAATTAAAGACCACTACATCGCCTCTTTTGACGGGGCTGGCAAACCAGCGGGTGTAGGGGATTTTGATCCATTCCACGTAAGAGTTCGTGTTGGTGACGGGAAGGGTATTGTGGACAAAAGGTATGGACAGCGGCGTATTGGGAATGCGCGGACCATAGCTGAATTTGCTGACAAAAAGGAAATCGTTGATCAGCAAAGTCTTTTCCATGGATCCTGTCGGGATGGTATACGCTTCGAATACGAAGGTGCGGATCAGCGTAGCAGCCACGATGGCAAAGACGCCGGCATCGATCCATTCCCGGGCGGTCGACTTCTTGTATTTTTTTACTCCCTCGGGGCCGACGAATTTAGCCTTGGGGCTCAGGCCGACATAAAGAAAATAAAGACCCGCAGAAAATACCGTCAGTGCGTGCTGATAGAATTTGAATTTCCCGAAGGTCTTGATAAATTCTATCAGAATACCTAAAGAGATAAACCAGCCAACGACCGGGATGAACTGGAGAAAGAACCAGTAAAGCGGTCTTTTGCTGATCTGCAGCATGACAAATGTATTGTAAATGGGGACCAGGGCTTTCCAGCCGGGCTGTCCCGCTTTTTTAAACAATAAGTAAGATCCGACGGAGGGCAAGACAAAGAATACCAGCGCTATTAAACAAATGATCCATATCTGGTGAGAGCTCATGTATTCGATTTTTTAGAATGGTAAATTTAGGTTATTAATTGGCCTTCCAAAGCATTGACCCCGAAAGTTTTGCTAAAACCACCAGTAAGGGAAGCCCATTACCGCTATTCGTCGCCCTTAGCGTCAAAATATTACATACTTATCTTAGTTTCTACCCTGGACCGGTCCCTGCGCTGGCTACTTTTTTGGCAATACATAATTTTCCACGTCGTCCTGTGAGATCGTCTTGCCCGAAAGGATGATCAGGCGTTCGACCACGTTGCGGAGCTCGCGGATATTTCCGGTCCAGTCATGTTGCTGAAGGGCCTGGATGGCGTTGTCGTCGATGGCTTTTTTGGCGATACCATAATCCCCGCAGATATCACTCATAAATTTGTCCACCAGCAAGGGGATATCGTCCTTGCGTTCGTTGAGGGAGGGGACGTGGATGATGATGACGCTTAGCCGGTGATAAAGGTCGAGACGGAAAGTCTTTTCTTCTACTTCTTTCAGCAGGTCTTTATTGGTGGCCGGAATGACACGCACGTCCACATTGATGTCCTTATCGCCGCCTACCCGGGTGATCTTTCCCTCTTGCAGGGCTCGCAGTACTTTCGCCTGGGCGGTAAGGCTCATATCACCGATCTCATCGAGGAAAAGCGTACCGCTATTGGCCTGTTCGAATTTGCCGATGCGTTGTTTGACCGCAGAAGTGAACGAGCCTTTCTCATGGCCGAACAGCTCGCTTTCGATGAGCTCGCTGGGAATGGCGGCACAGTTGACCTCGACGAGGGGACCGCCGGCCCTGTTGCTCTTCTCGTGCACCCAGCGGGCTACCAGCTCCTTTCCTACCCCATTTTCTCCCGTGACGAGGATGCGGGCTTCGGTGGGGGCCACTTTGTCGATGGTCTCCTTGATTTTATGTATAGGAGCAGAAGATCCGACCATTTCCTGCACTTTGCTGAACTTCCGCTTTAAAACCTTTGTCTCCGCGACCAGGGTTGTCTTGTCCATGGCATTGCGGATGGTGATCAGCAGGCGGTTGAGGTCCGGTGGCTTGGAGATATAATCGTAGGCGCCTTTCTTGACCGCCTCTACGGCGGTCTCGATGGTACCATGGCCGGAAATCATGATGATGGGGATATCGGGGCTTATCTCCTTGGCTTTTTCGAGGAATTCGATGCCGTCGATCTTGGGCATCTTAATGTCGCAGAGGATAACATCGTATTCCTTTTCCTTTACTTTTTTGAGCCCTTCTTCGCCGTCGCCGGCCTCGTCAATTTTGTAGCCTTCGTAGGACAGGATTTCGCTGAGTGTCTTACGGATCGCTTTTTCGTCGTCAATGATGAGAATATTCGACATAGATTTCAAAAGTACGGAATTAAACAAATTAGGGGGTGCCGATCCGGGGCTGATCTCCTGGTACCGGGCCGATATCCCGGAAGGAGTAATTTATACACCCGAATATGAGTTCAAAATCAATGAGTTACGGGGGTGGCAATAATTATCGTAATTTTCCTACGTAAAATACCTTGCAAAAAAGAAGGCCGTTGATTATCTTAGCTGTGGCCAATAGTATGAAAACCCGAATCATTTTATAATCCAAAAATATTTCCCTATGAAGCAGCAAGAGCTTGACCTTCGTCCCATTCCCACCGGTAAAGTACTTTTCAGACTGACACTTCTCGGATGCCTTTTATTGGGCTGTGTATATGGTTTTATCCTGCTGTTCAATACGGCACTTGAAGCGATGAAATAAAAAATATTACTATCAAAAAAACCCGCCGGTTGGCGGGTTTTTTTATTTATTTAAGTACATCACTTCTTTTACCAGCTTTACCGTTCGGGTAATGTCGGGGATGGCCAGCGCGGCCAGGTTTGGAGCGTAGTGAAGGGGGGCATCGGCGGAGGTGATCCGGCGGACAGGAGCATCGAGATAATCGAAGCCTTCCTTTTGGATGCGATAGGCGATCTCGGAGGAGATGGAGGCAAAAGGCCACTGCTCCTCCACGATAACGAGCCGGTTGGTCTTTTTCACGCTTTCCAGGATGGTCATCCAATCCAGCGGGCGGATGGTGCGCAGGTCGATCACTTCGGCGCTGACCCCTTCTTTTTCGAGTTCGGCGGCGGCTCCCAGGGCCACCTTCATCATTTTATTGTAAGAGACGATCGTGACATCTTTTCCTTGTCTTTTTATATCGGCCTTACCCAATTCGATATAATATTCCTCCTCGGGGACTTCTGATTTATCCCCATAGGTAGTCTCTCCTTCCATAAAGATCACGGGATCTTCTTCGTACCGGATCGCCTGTTTGAGCAGTCCTTTGGCATCGTATCCGTTACTGGGGGATACCACTTTAAGACCGGGTATATTGGCATAATAGCTTTCGAAAGCGGTCGAGTGCTGGGCGCCTAATTGTCCGGCCGAGCCATTGGGCCCGCGGAAAACGATCGGGCAGCTGAGCTGCCCGCCGCTCATGGCCAGCATTTTGGAAGCCGTATTTAAGATCTGGTCCAGGGCCAGCACCGCGAAATTAAAGGTCATAAACTCTACGATAGGGCGAAGGCCGTGCTGGGCTGCCCCTACCCCTACTGCGGCAAAACCCAATTCGGAGATCGGGGTATCGATCACCCGTTTGGGGCCGAACTCATCCAGCATCCCCTGGCTGACCTTATAGGCGCCATTGTATTCCGCTACTTCTTCTCCCATTAAAAAAACGCGGTCGTCCCGGCGCATTTCTTCATTCATAGCCTCGCGAAGAGCCTCCCGAAAAGCGATTTGTCTCATTCTTAATAGTTTATTCTTTTTCGAGTCTTTATTCGAGCCGCAAAAATATCCCTTGTCGGGGATATTATCAAATCGTGTTCTCCTTCATCTTATCAAAAAATTATATATAACTTCATGGCAAACACCAAAACATGAAAAAGTTTCTTTTCGCCTCAGCCTTACTGATCGCGCTCACCGCCGCCGGTTTTCGGACCGCGCCCGGTACGCTGACGTCCGACGAACGAAAATTTGCCATCGATTACTACCAAAAGACCAAAGCCCGGCTGCTGGCCGATGTCAAAGGGCTTAGCGAGGCCCAGCTGAATTGGAAGGCCGATACAAGCCGGTGGTCCGTATACCAGTGCACGGAGCATATTGCGCTCGCTGAGACCATAATCTGGCAATGGATTCAAATGACGGAACGTCAGGCCGCCACGCCGGACAAGCGAAGTGAGGAGAAGCATACCACGGAGGAAGTGATCGCGTTGACGACCGACCGGTCGCATAAGTTCCAGGCGCCGGAGATGCTGAGGCCCGGTACGCAGTTCCCCGGAGAGCAGGCGGCGGTAGATGCCTTTGTTCGCCGGCGGGATTCGACCATTGAATACCTCAGGATGACACAAGACGATCTCAAGGATCATTTTTTCGTACATCCGGCGTTCGGCACCATGGACATGTATCAGGCGCTGCTGTTTTTGGCCGCCCATTCCGCACGGCATACGGCACAGCTGGAAGAAGTGATGAATACGCCGGGATTCCCTAAGAATTAATTTTTATGCAGCCTGCCATTCTCAACCTCGAAAAGATTATTCACAATTACGTGCGGCGGCTGGCGACAATGCCGGAGCCCGTCTATGCGGCGAAGCCACAGCCGGATAAATGGAGCAAAAAGGAGATCCTGGGTCACCTGGTGGATTCGGCCCAGAACAATATCCGCCGCTTCATCGTCGCGCAATATGAAGACAATCCTAGGATCGGGTATGCGCAGGATGTCTGGGTGGCCTGTTCCAACTATCAGGGTTATCCGATTGATGACCTTGTCGCGCTTTGGACGCTGCTGAACCGGCACATCGTTGTTATCCTTCGGCAGATGAGCCCGGAGGCGGCGCAGCGGATTTGCTCGATGGGCGGCCCGCCGCAGACGATGGAGTGGGTGGCGGCAGATTACTGCAATCATTTGCTGCATCACCTGCATCAGATTTTGGACCTTGAACCTATTGCCTATCCCTGATACGAGCAGCTAGGCTTCCTCGAAGGTGAGCATAAAGCTGGTACCTTCTCCCAGCTGGGAGCTGACGTCGATGCCGGCGCGGTGGGATTGGAGGATATTCCAGG
>Ga0206963_10006_pt1 | contig 89777 bp, 78 predicted proteins | sample Alteio_BWOrgHeat_28_FD_152958 | JGI IMG/M metagenome (GOLD analysis project Ga0206963, IMG submission 152958) | Enriched cells from forest soil in Barre Woods Harvard Forest LTER site, Petersham, Massachusetts, United States -... | ecosystem: Environmental > Terrestrial > Soil > Temperate forest >... | reverse complement strand
TGCTTTACAGCACGAACGTGACCCCTCCCTTTCCCCAACTGCAGCCCGCGGCGCAGGGGCTTACTCGCAAGGCTTGGGACGTCCCTCCCGCGGGCCTAGCCCGGAGCCGACTCTCCGACGACCTGAACGCCTAGATAGAAATCGGGCCGGGCGTCTCGGAGCGGTTTGAGACAGTGCTCGGTGCATCAGTGGGAATCTCAAATCTTTCTATTTCCTCTGTTCCCCCCCAACCTCATAGCTCCCATAGCAATATTCACCTCCTTCAGCTTGAGTCATGATGTCCACCCGAACCATGTTAGTTCCGGCCACCATGGAGGACGTGGTGAACTTACCGCTGGGGAGCGGGATAGAAGTGTTATTGAACAAGGCGGAAGTTACGGGTTGCTCAGTCTGTAATTGAAAGGTCACGTTTTCTCCTGGGGATACTTGGGCGGGAGTTGCAAAGAGCGTGCATGTGGGACCGACCTTGAGTTGCCAGGCGTTCCACCAAAAGTGTGTCCCGTCACTCTTCGCCCATTCGCTCCCATCCATGGTGTCGATATCGCAGTCGGTCAGCCCGACGTAAAGGTTGTCATTAGTATTGAAAACCATCTTATGGGAATCAGTAAGATTCCAATAGCCGTCGATTAGAGCCAATTTGGAGGCCCAGTGAAAGGTATGGTCGGCATTGATCTGAAAGTTTACTGCGGGATCTAGAGCGGCGCCCGGGTTTGCGGTCTCCGCCGCCTGCCAGGGGCGGGAGGTGATCCCCTCCTCGGTACACACGGCCTTTGATACGGGGATTAAAACCAGAGTTACTAATGAAAAGAGGCTAAGGCACAAAGCGTTTGAGAGCGTTTGCCGAGTCATGGGATCTCCCGAGTCTAAGGGAAAATTCAACAGAACTTCTACTTAATGAATTATCTTATCCCACGTCTTAGAGAACGGCCAATGAGGGGAAAGTGCGATCGTATTTTGTCGTAACGCGACTTGTTGTTATCGCTGCCATCGTGTTATTCGATCCCCATGAAAATCTGGAAAAGAGATATTACGATAGCCGCTCTAAACGCTGGGACAAAAGATACGTTGATGGAGACGTTGGGGATGTCTGTCACCCAGATGGGGGATGATTTTATTGAGGTAACGATGCCGGTGGATCATCGCACCCACCAGCCGTATGGTCTGCTTCATGGGGGAGCGTCGGTAGCGCTGGCGGAGTCTTTGGGAAGCTTGGCTTCGATGTTGGCTCTGGCGCCTGAGGACGATCGCTGGTGCGTGGGCATTGAAATCAACGCGAATCATATCCGTTCGGTCACCAGCGGCACGGTTGTCGGAACCGTTAAGCCCATCCACGTCGGCAATTCGCTCCATGTTTGGGAGATCCAGATCGTGGATGAGCGAAAAAAATTGGTTTGTATTAGCCGTTTGACGGTGTCGGTAGTGCCAAAACGTTAGCGCTAAGCCGCCTTAATTTCTAGAAGAGTAATTTCGGCCGGAGCTCCCAATCTGACCGGAGGTCCCCACGTCCCGGTGCCTTGACTGACGTAAACCCAAAGTTTTCCGTGTCGATTAAGTCCCTTCCAAAATGGATGGAAGAACCGAATGAAAAAAGTCCAGGGGATGAATTGTCCGCCGTGGGTGTGTCCTGAAAGCTGAAGGTGATACCCCAGAGGTTCTGCTTCAAGCGCGACTTGTGGACGATGCGCCAGCAGTATCTTGAGGTCAGGCGAAGGGCTACCCTCCAGGGCTACTTTGGGATCAGCGGTGATGACCGGTTCGAAGGACTCTCCCGCGAGATCGGGAACTCCAGCCACCAAAATACGTTTTTCTCCATTGGTTATGATTCGGTGAGAATTGATTAGAGGAATGAATCCCAGATTTTTGGCCTCGGCAATCCATGCGTCTCCGCCCCAGTAGTATTCATGGTTACCCGTAACAAAAAAAGAGCCATATTTGGAAGAGAGCTCCTTAAGAGGGGCGGTGTCTTTTTTGAGGGCCTCCGGATGGCCGTCCACCATGTCTCCGGTGATGGCGATGAAGTCAGGCTTAAGCGCATTCACTTTGGCGACTATACGTCGAATGGCCTTTTCCTCGACCTGCTGACCTATGTGGAGATCGCTCAGTTGGACAATCCTCAGGGGCTTCCAGTCGGTTCCCAAACCTTGAACCGGAACGATAACGTTACGAATGCGTGGGGTTCGGGAGGCTTCATAATATCCAAAAAGTAAGCCTAGCGTGCATAGGCCGACAATAACCAATGTAGACATCGCTCCATGACTAGACGCCAATTGACGAGATCCCAAAAGCGCCGGGACATTGCTCGCTATTAGATTAAGAACGTCTCGAAATACGGTTGCCGTAAATAATAGGCTTAAGATGGCTAGGCTGAAATAACTGGTGTTGATTATTCGTCGATAACTTTGGCCCAGAGCCGCGTTGCGCGACCGGCGCCAATAGAAGATAGGCATCCACAGAATCATAAGAAACGGTGCAGCAAGGGTAAGGTAAGCCAGGATCTCACCCGTTTCCGGTAGATGCATTGGACGCACGAGACTCCAGGCGAGATAGCAGTAGCCAATAAGCAAAATGAGCGAGACGAAAAAGATCGCACGAATCCAAGAGGTACCCATCCATAAATGTTAACATCTAACGAGAAGTAGAGAATCTCTCGGCTCGTCTTGACATCGTCGACGCCGACTAATGTTTGGCCTTCGAACGAGACACTGCTTTGAGCCACGATGGCTGAAAATTAAGAAGCAGTATGCCACTTAGGATAGTGAACGTTCCCACGCTTTCAAAAACTCCGGGAACATTTTGGAAAACAGCGTAGTCCCAGATGAGAGCCATCACCGGAATGAGATACGATACCGCACTTCCTCGCACGGCCCCCCATTCTCTGACGAGATGAAAATAGATTAACCAGGCCAAGGCGGTAGAGCATAGGCTCAAATAGAGCAAAGCAAGAATGGCGGACGGATTTTCGAGAAAAACCCCCAAGGAAGGCCAGGATTCGAAAATAGAGGAGAGCACCAGAAGAAAGACCGAACTGGAAAGCAGTTGCTGGTAGAGATTGGCGTGAAAGTCGACCGTAGTTTGCCCTGACAGCAGGACTCGATTCATCAGCGTTCCGATGGCGTAACTCAATCCCATCAGGACGACGGCGAAAGCTCCCCACAACTCACTTCGTTCGCTGGTTCCGAATAGAATGGGCCAGAATAGAATGAGCACTCCCAAAATGGAGACAATAAGCCCCACCAGCTTTTGGAACGAAAAATTTTCTGACTTGGGGAAAAAGAGACTGCCCAGGATAAACACCCAAATGGCCATCGTGGCGTTGAGCACTCCCGCCAAACCGGGAGAGACCGTTCGCTCGCCCCAAAAAAGAAGGGCCATGGGAAATCCCTGCATGAACAGGCCAGCCAGCCAAATCTTTCCCCTTATCTTCCAAGGGACCGAGATTCTTTTTTTAAGAAGCAAGAAGGCGACGCCCAAGAAAATAAGGGCTAACCCCATTCGGAACGTTGCGCTCAAAAAGGGCGGCAAGATCTCTAAGAGAATTTTTATACTAACGAATGAACCACCCCAAAAGATACTCAACAGGAAAAACCATACTAAATTAAGTCGTTGCACGGCCGTACCTATAGCAGTTCGACCATCAAAACTCCAGGGTCCCTTACTTGGACTGCCCCATGAGATATTCCGACAAAAACTGGCAATTCATAACTCGTTGCGGTATCTAGAGGAATGGCTCGACCGCAGAAACCTGAGTCTCTTTCGATCCACACTCCGTTATTGCCCCTAGATGAAACGTCTCACGTCCTGCAGATGGAGATGGAGGAGCTGTCGGAGGCCTTTCTTCCGTCGAAGCACTCCCTCTTCTTAACCCTTTCACGCATGCCCAGAGCACATCTAGCCAAGGCCTCTCGTTGGGACTTGCTCGCATCGCAATATGAGCAAGCGGCTAAAGGAGTTCGTCATTTCGAGGTCTTAGTGCCCTACCTTCTTGAAGAAGGGTTGGGAACGGTTAGTGCTTCATCGGTGAAGTCGGAAACTTTTTTCCACTGGGTGAGCGATAAATTGGCGATGCAGGCCAAGGAATTTCAGTCCGATCCCAGACCGCAAACGCAACGTTTCTTGCGGACGGTTCGAAAGCTATATGGTCAGGGAGTGGGAGCTTGGTGTTTTATTTCGATGGTCGAGCGAGATTGGATGCTGGCATTCGAAAGCGCTCTGCAGCCTCATTTCTTGGGGCAAAGCCTTCGAAATGAGCTGCATTCCTCGGTCAAGGCATCACTTCCTCGATACTCTCGCTGCATGGGACTCAATGCCGCTTCACTAGTGGTCTCCAATCGCCCGCATCTACTCGACGAGACCCTCAAGCAGGCACGGGAAATGGCGGCGGGGTTGGATGATCTTTGGAACGACTTTCAATCCCTACTTTTGGAACCTACCCATTCGAGTCGCAGGTGAGTGCCAATGACACTGCCGTAGTACTTTCCGAAAAGTTTTTGGCACACCGATGCCAGGATTCCCATCCAGAAAATCCAGCGCGCTTGGAGCCCATACTCAAACTATTCGATAAACCCTGGCTGAAAGCACTTCCGGTCATCACGCCGGTCTTAGCTCAGGATAGACTTTTGGAAAGCGTCCACTCGGCAGGAATGATTGAAGCTTTGAAAATGGCGCGGGGGAGTTCGGGGTGGTTTGATTCCGATACCTACTTTGGGCCTCAATCGATCGAGACCGCTTTGTTTGCCGCGGGAAGCGGTATGGAGCTAGCAACAAAGATCTGGAAAGGAGAGTTTCGAAGAGGCTTTTCGCTGGTTCGTCCCCCCGGGCATCATGCGACTCCCAACCGTGTGATGGGATTTTGTTTACTTAACAATGTAGCCTTGGCGGCCGCCGCTATTTTGAATGAAAAACCCACGGCCCGCCTGGCGATCGTTGATTTCGATCTTCACCATGGCAACGGAACCCAAGATGCCTTCTATCAAAACCCCAATGTCCTGTTCATTTCGTCACATCGGTTTCCTTTCTATCCGGGTACAGGCAGCCTAGAGGAGAATGGTACCGGGGCTGGAAAAGGAACCTGCGTTAACTTTCCGTTGAATCGTCCGTTCGGGGACAATGTCTTCGTGGCTCTATATGGAGACGTCGTCTACGGCATGCTGAAAAAATTTCGCCCTGACATGATATTGGTGTCGGCGGGTTTTGATGGGCATTTCGCCGATCCCATGCAGGGATTTCAGCTTTCCTCTGATGTTTATGGTGTTTTGGCCGAGTGGCTCATTGCCGCGGCCGAGCTGACTACCGGCAAGATCCTATTCTGCTTGGAAGGCGGCTATGAGCCGGAAGCGTTGGCCGAATCGGTCGAGGTGGTCATGGACCGCCTCGTGAATCTACCACGAGCCGCCTTTACCCCAGCTCTGCCAAGGCTTGAAGGGGATCTTTCAACCGTCGAGAGTCTTAAAGACTACTATGTACCCTTTTTTCCCGGGATTTAGCCACCACCGGTCGTTCGACATTCCACGCTCGGCGCACTTGGTCTTCACTTAGCGTTTGGTTGTGTACGATCGAAATCACCGCACGCTCTGGAACTAGATATTTTTGCGCCGCGGTTTGGATGTCTTTTGCGGTGATTGCTTTAATGATCTCAGGAACTTTATAAGAGTGATCGAAACCGAGTCCGTAAATCTCGTCTAACCCGTAAAGCATGGATTGGGCTCCATAGCGCTGAAGCTCCAGTTCAAATCGCCCGATCCAGTATTCTTTCGCGCGATCGAGCTCTTTGCTGTCCAAGGCCTTCTCAAGGATCTTGTCTATTTCAGATCGAATTCCCGAGAGGGCTCGGTCCAATTTTTCAGGAGAGCAGCCGATATAAAATCCAAAAACTCCGGGCTCCGGACTATCACTATTCATGGGAGCTACCGTATAGGCGAGACTCTGTTTGTCCCTTAGTTCCAAGAACAGTCTTCCTCCCTGTCCAGCAAGGCAGGAGGAGAGAAGTTTCAATGCATATCGCTCCGGATCTTGGAATGAGGTGGCCAGAAACCCCACGAGGCAGTGAGATTGAAAGAGAGGCTCTTTCTTCTCCGTAACGATCTGGAGTGAAGTGGTCCGTGACACGGGGATTGCCGAATTGGGTGATTTTCCATCCGCCGGGAGTTGTTTCAACAAAGCCGTCAGATCAGAAATCCAGGGCCCTTGCGAAAAACTACCGACCGAAGACACCACTAGTCGCCGTCTATGGATGAAGTCGGTGTAGTAGCGTTTCAGATCGGAGACTTGAAGTTTAGAAACCGTCTCCCGTGTCCCCAGCGGTGACCTGCCATAGGGGTGTCCGCCGTACATCGCTGACAAAAAGTTCGATTGGCAAAGTTGTCCGGGCGAATCTTTTTCCGCCAAGATCTCTCTTAAGACGAGTTCCTTTTCCGTTTCGAACTCACTTTCCGGAAACACCGGGTGAAGTAAGCACTCGTTAAGAATGGGTTGTACTTCTTTCCAATGCTTTGCCAGACATTCCACAGAGAGGCCGCAGGTATTTTTGCCGACAAATCCGTGAACGGAAGCCCCGAGTGATTCAAGCAACTGGGCAATTCCTAAAGCGTTAAAAGATCTAGTTCCCGAGGTCCACAGGCGACCGAACAGAATCCCCTGTCCCCAAGTCTCTTTGGATTCCTCACGACTGCCGCCCGGAAATAAGAGTCGCAATGAAATGATCGGCAGCGTAGACACGGGTTTGGTGAGGTAACAGATGCCGTCGGCAGTCGTCTTTTCGGGGAGTCCAGATTGCTTGCTGGTGGGCTTGGGCTTCGCAGGTTTGGCGCCGATGGCGTTGCTTAACCCTTTCTTGTCCAATTTTTGCCCGATGGGATGAACGAGCGAAACGATCGGACGTTTCTGCAATAACTGGTTCAACGCGTCGGTTGCGCGGTCTTGGTCTACCGAGAGCAAGGATTGAAGGTATTTCCCCTCATATTCCGGATCTCCAAATTCGCTGTAATAATAGCCCAAGCGTCTGGCGTACCCTTCGACGGTCTCCTTCCCGGAGATCACGTCTGCTTCCAGAGAGGTTTTCACCCGTTCGATTTCAACGGGATCGAGGCCTTCGCGTCCAGCGGCACTAATGACGGCAAACGCTTCTTTGAGCGCAGCTTCCATGTTCTCGGGAGCGGTAAGCAGATGCAGGGATGCCAATCCGCAATGGCTGGTTGCCATTAGACCGAAGTGTGCCTCCATGGCCAGCCGGGTCTCTTTGACCAGCTTCTGGTAAAGACGGCTACTTTCTCCCTGGCCAATGGCGCTGCACATGATGTCTATGGCTGGAATCGACGGATCACTGATGCCCGGAGTGGGAATGGCGACCTGCAGGTGGCATTCCTTAAGGTCTCGGGACAGAGAGACAATCTTAACCGTATTATTATTGGGAACGCGGAAAGTGACGGCCGGAGTTTTTGCGTTCCCCTTTTTCGCTTTTGCAAACATCTTGCTGGCTAGCTCAAGCGCCTTTTTTGATTCGACGTCACCGACAATGAAAAGGGCCATCGAACCGGTGTGATAGTTCTGATTAAAATAGCTCTTTAACGTTGTGTGGTTGATCTTTCGAACCGTGCTCTCAAAACCGAGCACCGGCCTGCCGTAGGGAGTGTTAGGAAACGCGTTTTGCCACAGATTCATCGAGACCATCTTGTGCGGAGAGTCGTGGGCACGCTTAATCTCTTCGATGATGACTTCCCGCTCCCTGGCCATCTCGTCCTTATCGAAGATCGGATTAATCATCATGTCGGCAATGATATCAAGCCCTTCGCGGAAATAGCGACTCGCCAAAGTGGTGTAGAAGGCGGTCTCTTCAAAAGAAGTGAACGCGTTAATTTCGCCGCCGCGACTTTCGATTTCGGCGGCCACTTCGCCCACCTTGCGGCGACGAGTGCCTTTGAACAGAGCGTGCTCAAGAAAATGAGAGATACCGGCCACTTTGGCACTTTCGTGCACGCTCCCGCGCGTCACCCACGCTTGGATGCTCACCACCGGCGATGCGTGGCTCTCTACGATAAAGACTGGAATTCCGTTCTTGAGTGTGTATCTTTCCAACATGGTTTTTTCCCAAAACAGTTTAAAGGGTTATGCTACGACTTTTGAGACTTCTAATGGCTCAAAGTCTACCAGCAGGGGTCGTGCGTTGACAAACGCGTTCGGGATTTACGTCCATATTCCTTTCTGTGTCCATAAATGCTCCTACTGCGACTTTTACTCATTTACCCGCTACGACGACAAAGACTTTCCTCTGTACGCCTCTGCGGTGACTCATGAATTGGAGTCTGCAGGCCGTTGGCTACTGACTAAAGACTTTCGAACATCAGCCCAAAGTGTATTTTTCGGCGGAGGGACGCCGTCATTACTTCCTATCCCCTTGTGGACTAAGATTTGGCAGACCTTATCTAGCCAGTTCTCTATTCAACCGGAGGCCGAAATTACCCTCGAAGCGAATCCCGAGACGGTCTCGGAAGCGTTTGTGAGCTCCCTTAAGGGAACAAGAATCAATAGGATAAGTCTGGGGGCGCAGAGCTTTAGCGCCGAGAACCTTGCGAAGCTGGAGCGTCTTGGGTCGGCCCAGAGCATCCGTACGGCCGTTCACCGTCTGAAAGAACAGGGTTTTGGGGAGTTCAGTTTAGATCTGATATTTGGAATTCCGGGACAGACAAAAGAGGATGTCCTTACCGACATTGCCAAAGCGACCGAGCTTGGTCCCAAACACATCAGCTTTTATAGTCTGACGTTGAAACCAGCTCATCCGCTCTTTCACCATCTTCCTTGCGACGACGAAGCGGCCGATCTCTATGAAGTCGGCGTAGAGGCGTTAGAAGCCGCCGGATATTTACGTTATGAAATTTCTAACTTTGCTCTGCCGGGACACGAGTCCAGGCACAACCTTCTCTACTGGAATGGTGGAGACTTTCTAGGCATTGGCCCGTCGGCGGCTAGTCGCTTTTTTTGGGAGGGTCGTTTTCACCACCGCAAGCAGGTCGCCGATTACGCCTCCTATTTGAAACAATCGGGGTTTGAGCAGCCCGGTTTTGACTCGGTCACTGCCAGTCAAACGATTTTGGAAGCTACTTTCTTAGAGTTGCGCAAGCGAGACGGGGTCAACCCCTCCCGGTTTCAAGAGCGTTACGGTTACGATCTTGCTAAAGCCAAGAAGTTTGAACTTTTCCGCCAAGAGGGCTTCTTGGTGCTAGAAGACGACCATATACGCCTTACCCCCAAGGGCTATCTTATTGCCGACACGATTACTCGCGATCTCGTCGACTAGATTTATTTGCGCTGCATCCCGAACTACTTCGTCAAGAAAGCTCGACATACCAAGAGTATGCCTCCCTTTCTTTCCTCGTATTTCGGGCGCAGCACAAAAAATCTATCATTTGCGCTGCATCCCGAACTACTTCGTCAAGAAAGCTCGACATACCAAGAGTATGCCTCCGCTTTCTTTCCTCGTGTTTCGGGCGCAGCACAAAAAATCTATCATTTGCGCTGCATCCCGAACTACTTCGTCAAGAAAGCTCGACATACCAAGAGTATGCCTCCGCTTTCTTTCCTCGTGTTTCGGGCGCAGCACAAAAAATCTATCATTTGCGCTGCATCCCGAACTACTTCGTCAAGAAAGCTCGACATACCAAGAGTATGCCTCCGCTTTCTTTCCTCGTGTTTCGGGCGCAGCACAAAAAATCTATCAACGGAAAATCTATGGGGGATTAGCCTGGGAAATTCTAGAAAGGAACTTCGTCGTCGCTCATTCCTTTGGACTCATCTGGTCCACTGGAAGGAGTGAAATCGGTGGTTGGTGCATTTCCGAACTCATTCGGTTGAGCTGCGGCCCCTCTTTCAGCGCCCGGACCACCTAGGAATTGGATGTTTTGAGCTACCACTTCCGTCGTATAGCGCTTTCCGCCTTCTTTATCCTGCCACTCGCGAGTTTGTAGTCTTCCTTCGACAAAGGCTTGGCGGCCCTTCGACAAATATTGTCCACATAACTCACCCAATTTGCCCCAGACCACAATGCGATGCCATTCGGTTCGCTCTTGCTTCTGTCCAGCTTTGTCCAACCAAGACTCATTCGTGGCCATATTGAAATTGGCCACCGCTCCCCCGGTGTTGGTGTATCGAACTTCCGGATCGGCTCCCAGCCTTCCGATCAACATCACTTTGTTAACACTGCCTGCGGCCATAATGACGACCCTCCTCTTAACGTGTAAGCTCACTCATAAAGTGGGGGTAAACCCCAGTCAAGGCTTCTTGGGGGAGCATCGGGGGTTTGTGATGAAAGATTTCAAAAATCGTCGGCATGCCATTTTTTTTGGTGAGCCAAGAACGACACTGTTTAACCGTCTAAACGCCAAAGCAATCGATCTTGTCATCGTCGCGGCGCTCTATTTTCTGGGAAAGACGATCTCTCCGGCGTTGGGAATTATCGGAGCCACGGTGTTTTGCGCACTGCAAGACGGCTTTGGCGTGGGGCAGAGCATCGGAAAACGCATTATCGGACTTCGAGTGATTGAAAATGGGACCGGGCTCTCCTGTTCGCTGCGTAACTCCGCGTTACGAAATCTCCCGTTTGTTTTCGGCATTTTATTTACGTCGACCCCATTGCTTTGGATCCTGCTCATCATGATGACGATTCCATCCGTAGGACTCGAGCTCTATTTGCTTTTGACGCTGGACAGCGGAATGAGAGTTGGTGACGTGCTGGGAAACACGCAGGTTATCGAGTACGTTGACGAAGTCTTTCCGGAATTCTCCTCATAAAACTATTTAGAAATATACGACTCAGGACACTAGCGCGTTATTGGTGGTACAGGCTATAATGAAGATATAAGGGCCTGCCCGAACGCTTCAAGTTACATTTGGGCGGACGCTAAGCATCTGTCTTTTTTCCCTTCGGTTCTGCACAGCTACTAATCATCACTAAACTGGAATTGCCCTACAGAAAGGTTCTCGGGAGCCTGCATGGGTTTTTTGGATTCTTTACTCAAACGCCGATTGGTCGGTCTTGATATTGGTATTTCCGGGATCAAAGCGGTCGAAATTGGCGGTAGTACAAAATCACCGCGCCTGCTCGCCTACAATCGAGTTCCGTTGCCTTGGAATGCTATCGGTATTGACGGAGAGATTCGTGATCGGAACGTCGTAGTCAACGCTTTGAAAAAGCTTTTCGAGGGCAGTCAGTTTTCGACGAAAAAAGTTGCGGTCGGCGCGGCCGGCAATTCTGTGATTACCAAAAAGATCACCGTGCCGAAGATGACTGCCGAGGAGCTGGGGCATCAACTCTACTTTGAGGCTGAACAGTACATTCCCTTTAACGTCACCGAGGTGAATCTAGACTTTGCGATCTTGGGCACACATCCGGGAACGAACTCAAATACGCCTTCGATGGATGTTTTGATCGTGGCCGCGAAAAAAGAGTATATCGAGTCATTGAGCACCTTGGTGGAAGCGGCGGGATTAGTTCCGGAGGTCATTGATAACCAGGCTTTTGCTCTGGGCAATTCCTTCGAATTTAACTACGGGTATCTGGTAAATGGGGCGGGGGGGGCTGGTGCCACCAGCGTTATTATCGATTTTGGGGCAGGGACCACAAAAATCTCTGTTGTGGAGGGTGACAAAACCACGTTTAGCCGGGAGCTGCGGCAATGTGGAGTTGCCTGCACTGCCATGTTAAGCGAACGCCTTGGAATTCCCGCCGATCAGGCAGAACGAGTCAAGATTACCGAAGGCAATACGCCGGCTATCAAGTCGATTCTTGCGGAGTATGTCTCTGCGCTTGTCGAAGAAATTTCACGTACCTTAGATTTTTCTATCAGTCAGAGCTCGGAAAGGTCCATTCAGGGAATTTACGTTTGTGGGGGAGCGTCGCGTACCGAAGGCCTTATTGCGGCCATGGAGAGTCGCCTACCGGCTCCCGTTCAGCCTTTGAATCCAATACAAAATATTGCAGGGTCAGGGCGACGAATGAATGCTCAGGCGATCCGAGAGCTTTCCTACTTGGGGGCGGTAGCTATCGGACTATCTTTGAGAACTGCAGGTGACTCAGAATGATTCGCATTGACCTGGGAAAAAATGAGCTTGGCAAAGCTCCTTCCAAGTCGTTGGGCGCGATTATTTCCAAAGTGCGTCTTCCGCCCAAGGTAAAGAGTTTCATTCAAAAAATTCAGATTAGTGTAAGTCTCGTTATCATCACGGTGGCATCGGCAACCCTCTCCGCTTTACTCCCCATTCTGGCCAATCAATATCAGATCACTTTTGTGAATCAGAACCAAGAGGTTGTCCGGGAGAAACGTCATAAGTTGGCTAAGATTGTGGAGCAGGTGACTCGATACAGTCCGTTTCTTAGGGAGCTAAAAAGCTATGAGGACCAAAAGACGGTGGTGAACAACCGGTTAACGATCGTCCGGCAGTTATTGGACAATCGCGCGGCTCCGGTGAGTGTCCTCGATACCATTGGGCAAAGTTTACCCAGCCGGACCTGGTTAAGCTCCATTGATTTGATTCTGGGCGAGCAACAGACGGTCACCGTCGTTGGGCAATCCTATTCCAATGAGGAGGTATCCGACTTTGTCGATAATCTTTCGAAATCGATCTACCTGACCAGCGTGAATCTGGAAGAGGTCACTACTCGATCCGTCGACAAAATCGATTACCGGGGTTTCCAAATTACTATGAAATCCAAACCGCATTCGGACATTCTTGTGATTCCGCCGGCGTTACCTCAGGGGGCGCCCCCTGATACCCGGTCGTTGGCAACTGCGCCAGCCACCTCGGCGGAAAACGCTCCTGGAGCTAAACCATTTTATCCACCACTCCCGGCGGTCACCGCGGGAGCGAAATAGTTTCACGGCCGAGGATACCAGAGGGGACAGAGGTGAAACTCAATTTTCAAATAGCGGTTGCGATTCTTTTGATAGGCGCATCCTACGCCGGTTATCAGATTTACACCTTCTATACCGAAGACATTCCGAAAATGGTGTTGGAGAAACAAAAGCTAGATGTGGAAATCACGTCGAAAGAGGCAGAACTAAAAAAACTCCAGGATTTCGCCCAGAACATTGAAACGATAAAACAGCAGCTTAAGGAGCTCAATATACAACTGGAATCGGCTCTTGAATACATGCCTCGGTCCTTTAGCTTTTCCAGCCTTCTTAGGAAACTCACCATGCTGGCGCAGAATTCGGGGGTGGAGCTGTCTTCATTCCATCCCAAAAAGGGAGAAGAGAAAAAGGACAGTAGTTTTTACAGCACGGCCTCTATCGATTTCGATCTAAAGGGCACCTTCACCCAAACCCTTGTCTTTCTCGATCAGCTTTCTAGGCTAAAGCGAATAGTGAGCATCGAAGATCTCAGACTTAAAGCAAACGATATCGCGTCAACCCAACGGACGGGCAATATCATGGTGAGTACGGCGGCATCCATCAAAACCTATCGGTTCACTGAATGACTCTAAGGCGAAATAAATTAGTCTTTCTAATGTTCGGGATGTGGGTCGGCGCGTACGTCATTGCCGATGGAATCTCTAACAATGACGAAAAGGGTACGATCTATTCGCCGATTGGAAAAAGAGATCCTTTCAAACCCCCATTGTCGAACCCTCTCGACCGTGACACGGCCTCATTGAATCCTCTCGAACAATTTGGCATCGAACAGTTGATATTGCGCGGCATTTTGCGTGATGCGGGTTCGAAGGCTCGGGCGATGTTCGAGGATCCTGAGGGAAAGACACACATTTTAACCGAGGGTGACACGATTGGTCGGGAACGTGGAACTCTGAGCAAGATATTAAATACAGAAGTGATTGTTACCGAAAAGACATTTAACTACCTAGGAGCGGAAAATCTCTATGAGAAAGTCATCTCATTGCCGCAGAAATAGCACGCCCCGCATTGCGGCGGCGCTGCTGCTTTTTCTCTTCGGCATTGTCTCTCCGCGAACAAGCCGACTTGCCTTCGCCGAAGACGATAGGGAACCGTTAGCTGAAGAGGGCGCCGATCCCGCCCAAGATTCTCTCGGCGATTTAGAGAAAGCCATTTCCGAAGACAATGCCAAAGGGGCGGTGTCGGCACCGAAGTCCGGAGGTTCGAGTGCAAAGCCCGAGGCAAAAGCGCAATCCAAATCCGAGAAGGCCCCGTTGCCCGATGAAACCGAAGCCATTCCGTCAGAGGCGGTCAATGCCGCTGATCCGGCGCCTAAGGATGCGGTCGATTCCTCGCTAGACGGTGATGATGTTACCCCTCCCCCAGAGATTCGCACTCCCAAGAAGGCGATTCTGGCAGACCCCAAGGCGGGGCGTGCGTCTAACGAGCTTCCTCCTGCGTCGGAACCTCCGCCCGCGAAGGGAAAAGTACCGTCTTCGGCTCCGGCCTTTGATGAAGCTTCTCCTTTGGAACCAATACCCCAGAGAAAAAATGCCGAGCGAGCTTCTTCTGCTCCCAACGAGCTTGCCCCCCTTTCCGAACCGCCGCCGCCGATGGATACCGCTCTCTCCAGCCCCAGCTCCACTCAAAAGAACGGTATTTCAAACCTAGAATTTAAGATGAATGGTGCCTCCTCACGCATCGTGGTCTCTTTTCAAGGAACGCCGAGCTACCGCGAGGAGCGAAATCCCAACCTAAAACAGCTGGTTTACTATTTTCCAAACGCGGAAACCCCACAGCGTTTACAACGGGCGTACGACACGACTGAGTTTCCAAGTCCGGTATCCCTTTTTACCCTTCTGCAGTTACCGGGGTCGAAGGAAAGTAAGCTCATCGTACAATTGCGCGAGGACAAAACCCCCAGCATTCAACGAACCGTAAACGGCTTATTTATCGACTTTCCGGCCTCTGATAACAAGGTGCAGCCGAAAGTAGTGGTTGGTGAGGACGAGGGGCTGGCTACCGAAGAGAACATTTACGCTTCGGGCAAAACCTATGCGGGAAAGCGCCTAGAACGTTTGGAGATCAAGAATAGTGATATTCAAGACGTCCTGCGACTTATCGCCAAGAGCAGCGGTTACAACATTGTTGTCGGCGATGATGTGGTGGGAAAAGTCGGAACGCTCAGTCTCGAAAACATTCCCTGGGACCAAGCGTTCACTTTGGTTCTGCAGTCGAAGAGATTGGGGTACGTCAGACAGGGCAATGTGCTTCGTGTCGGAACGCTGGCTTCATTAAAAGGTGAAAAAGAAGAAGCCCTTGCCAATGAAAATTCCAGATTGAAAGTAGAGCCCCTGCGGACAATTTTGCTCCCTATCAGCTATGCAAAAGCCTCCGACATCGCTCCCCGGGCCAAAAGCTTTCTGAGCGAACGAGGCACGGTGGAAACCGACGTCCGATCGAACACGATCATCATCAAAGACGTAGATCAGATTGTCCAACGTGTGCAAAAGCTCATTTTGGCGTTAGATACCCAGCCCCCGCGAGTCTCCATTTCGGCCAAAATCGTCGAAATGCAATCTGATTTCAAGCGCAACATCGGATTTTCCAATTTGAGCTTTAACCAAAACTTTGCCGGAATCAATATGGCCGTGGCCAGTCCTCTGACGGCCGGTGGTTCGACGGTTACGACGATCAGTGCCCCAAACTTTGCCAATTTGAACACGCAATTCAATCTGGGAGAGAGCGACGCCAAAGTTAAAGTATTAGCCAATCCGTCGTTATCCGTCGTGGCAAACCAAGAGGCCAGCGTTAATCAGAGTTTCTCTTTCTTCATCCCGGTGACCACGTTCAGTTCGACGGGGGTTCCTTCGTTAACCTATCAGCAGATAACGACGAATCTAAATCTCGATGTGACTCCTATCGTTGCCGGCGACGGTTCGATTATCATGACGGTAGCGGTAAAATATGACATCCCGAATAACGTGGGCGCCCAGTCTACTATCGACAGCCGTTCGGTAAACACCCAAGTTTTAGTTGAGAATGGAGATACCGCCGTCATTGGGGGAGTCTTCAGCAATACGGTTACGAACAATCGTTATGGCGTCCCGATCCTATCGCACATCCCTATTTTAGGATTTTTCTTTTCTAGTACCGACTTCGAAGACAAGCGGAACGAAATCTATATTTTCTTAACCGCCAAAGTTCTCAACCCTGAAGAAGCCTTCAAGCGAGCGTTCTAGAAGAATCATTTCGAATTCTTTTTGAGTCGATCGCAGTGACACAGCAGGACGAGGTGCTCATGTTTGCTTTTGTGTTGATCCAACTAGCATTTGATCTTTCTATCGGCGGGCTCGTCGTATTTTTCTTCTTGAAGAAATTCCCGCGCCCGGACGATGGACTCGAAGTTCAGATTGGCGCGGCCCTTAGGTTACTCGAGATCAAGGCGAAACAGTCGGAGAATGAGTTTCACCAGTATCGTACTCGATTGGATCAAGAGCTCGCTCGCCTCGTAAAACTTTGTGATCAGGCCGCCGCTATCGTCGAGCGCGGTGCACTGCAAGACTTTTCCGGGCCTACTATCGAGGAGAGCGAACTTAAGTCCGCCGTTCAACATCGCGACGTCATTCCGACGTTAAAACAGATCGAGAAAACCAAAGAACGTTTGAACCAAGATCTGCGTGTCGATCTGAGATCCTTGCTGCGCGATCAACTTGTTTGAACACATTTTCTTGCGCTTCTACTTCAGGTCGTAACCTGCCGAAATCGATGGGCGATTCCGCTCAAAAGTCTTACATTTTCAAATAAATAGCTTTTCAAACCACCACTCTAAAAAATCTTGACAGAGAGGGTCAGCCGTCCAAGAATGGCCACGGTATGATCGTTGACCCGAAGTCTAATGGTCTTGCATGGGAAAACCATTAGTGTGTCGGATCGGTGATTGGGGGTTGGGGCAAAAAAAGGGTCATGGTTTCCTTCATCGCGCTCTAAGTCAGTCGTCTTCTCGCCGCGTTATTGCTGGTGGGGACAAGTAATTGGGGCGCCTGGCACTCGGAGTCTTCCTTGCGGATTCCATGTGAGTGTCGAGCGTGGTTTGACATGCTGAAGTGGTTCCGGAAGTTGTTTTCAGCGGGGACGTGAAGATCGACTTCGGGTTGAAGCGATGATGAAAGGGATTAGACTCGGATGGCTTGCCCAACTAATAACGTAACAGAAAAACAGACCATTCAGGTTGGGGGTAACAATGGAGAAGGCTAAAATTATTAAGCGGTATCAGAATCGTAAACTCTACGACACGGATGCCAGTTGCTATGTAACTCTGGACGAGATCGCGGAAATGATTCAGCAGGGTGAAGAGGTCACGGTTGTCGACAATCGTAACCAAAAAGATATCACCGCCGCGACGCTGACTCAGATTATTTTTGAGAAGCAAAAGCGTTCGGACAGTCCGATTCCTATTTCCACACTTCGCCACATTATTCAGCAGGGTGATGGTTCTTTCACCGCGTTCTTGGCGAAGGGTACTGATGGCAACCAGTTGGAAGTGATTCGCGCTCTGGAGACCCAGGTCCGCGAATTGAGCACTAAGCTGGATGCGATCGAGCGTAAAGCCACCGTCGGCGCCGGTAAAGATGCCGCCGGATTATCCGTAAAGAATGCCGAGGCTTAACCCTCGGTAGAGGCCGTATTCCGCCAGTAAACTCTGCAAAGGGCTTGCGAAAGGCTTGGATGAAGGCTTCGTTTTTGCGATAATGAGGTTAGCTCTCCTGTCAGGTGCGTGGAACATGATATTCCTTACCCTACAAGGTTCTTAACCGGGAGCTTTCACTTGTTGCGGTGTGCATGCCTACTAGTTAGGAAGCCTAAAGCAGCAATAAGGCGACCACTTCAGATTCTGGGTTAAGGATTTCCGAACCACGGCCTAACGATGGGGGAGTCAAAATTTTAGCCGGGGAGCGCGGCAGCGCCGTGCTCCCCATGGCTATCCAGCGAGTCTCTACACCGGAGACGTTCTCTTCAAGATTCAAAAGGCTCACATGTCTACCAGCACTCGTACCATCAAGTGGATTGAAAATTTAGCTGATCAAGAGTTGCTCATTCGGGCTGGAGAGTTAGGCTCTATCGATCTTTGCACGACAAAAGATCAAGTTTTGATTGTGGAGACGACGACGTTCGTTCGCGATCTGTTCTACCACTTTGAATATCTAACCAAACTTTTTAACTCAAGAGTCAACAGACCCGACTTGCAGATGCGGTTATTGCGATCGGAGACCTTCGATCAATTTAGTCTGACCAGGCATGAGATGCGTATGTCACTTTCGATGCGCCAGCCAGGCGCCGTGCAGCTTCAGTGTGACAAGTTGGTGGGACCGGAAGGCCCGGGAAAGAGTACCAAAGTTAGCTTCATGTTTTCAGGAATGGTGGAGGCTAAGTTCGGGACCTTCCACGATGTGGAATGGTTCTTCCTGGGGAGCCGAGTGACGGCTGAGCAGGTGGCTCGTCACTACCTAACCGAATTTATCCAGGCAACCCGCTCCACGGACTCTTAATAAACTCCATTACCGTGAAATTGGGTCTCTTTCTCCTAAAAGTTTGCGATCAAACGATAGTCTAGGCAGACGATAGCCCTCGCGCTCCCCCCTGACTTTACTTTTGCTTATGCTTGAACTTGAACTTCGACTTATGCTGCCTTCGATGAAAAACGCTCGAGCCGCGAAAACCTCATTGGGTACAAAACCACCATTAGGTTTGTGCTACTGGAAATTGTCTGAAAGTTTCCAAAGGGAAATGACGACCTTGTAGGCCATGAGATCGTTTCGACGCTTTCCAAAATGTGCTAAAGCCGAAGAAAAAGCTCAAGTTCAAGCATAAGAATAAGCACAAGGCGAAGTAGAGACATCGCTTGAACCGCCGGAACCAGGACTACGCTAGCAGCACTGCCGCCGCTATCGCCGTGGTCCAGAGGCCGTTCTTTTCACCCACCGCTGTCTGAGTAATATTGCGCGTGGAAACGACTTCCTTTTTGATCCGCCACAGGTCTTTGCGAGGATCATATTGAACGTCACTTTCGAAGTTCATCCCCAGCGTAGTTGCCAACATGTAGGCGGCAAGGTCTTCCGCGTATTCACCTACCTTGAGGCTCGTCTCTCCATAGGAGTGATGTTCGCTCAAGTAACCGTACTGATCGGGATCCTTCGGAATAGCTACTCCGATGGAGGCCGCGATTAGCCGGTTTGGCTCATTCGTGGACGATTCGGCCAGGACGACAAACATAATCTGTCCGGCCTTAATTTTCTTCACTCCTTGCGCTGGAGGTATCACCTTACAGCGCGCGGGGAAGATTGAAGTTACTTTTACGAGGTTGTACTCAGCGATCTTAGCGTCTCTCAGCGCCATCTCAAAGGACGCCAGACGTTCTCTTTCTTTCCCAACCCCTTTAACCAAGAATATCTCTTTTGGAATAAACAGCGTCGTACCTCCTGTACGTGGACAAGCGATCGAAAAATTAGGAGAAGGCAGTCCTTTTGACAAGTGTTATTCGAGTCTATGGCAAAGTTTTTTGCGTTGGTGTGCGTCGCAAATGTCTCGAATGGAAATCGGACTGTGAAGATCGGAAACCGGTCTCTGGTGACTACTACCAAGCCTCAATTTTTCGGCACGGCCAATGCACACTGTCTCGCTGAGGTCACATGAAACTTTTATTAAGAACGTTAAGAAATGGCAAAGGCCAGGCTCTGACTGAATATCTCATCCTTCTTTGCTTAGTCGCGGTCTCGGCTATCGCGGTGGTGAGCGTTGTCGGACAGAATTTACGAGCGCGCTATGCCACGATCTCCTCGGCGTTGAGAGGTGACAAGGACGTTAAGAAAGAGTTGGAACAGCCTGATTCGTCGAGTTACGAACTGCGAGGATTCGATGACTATACCGAAAGTGCGGGCAGACCTGGTGGTAAACGATGATTCGGAAGGTTTGCCGAGGATCTATCTTTCTAGAAGCGGTTCTGGTTACGGGAACCCTCTTTATTCCGGCTCTGGTACTGACCGTCGAGCTGGGCCGTGCGACACAGGTCCAGGCGACTCTCCATCATTTGGCATTTAGCTACGTTAGAAATCTGGCGCTGGCGGAGAGTGATGCGGCCGCCAAGCGATTCGCCCTTAGCGACGCGACCCGAGGTCTGCCGGAGAGAGAGCAGCGTCGTTGGGGGAGGGTAGTGGATTTTTCCTCGGGGAGAGATCTCACTAAAGGGGGGTGGGCCAGAGTTCGGATTCGTTATTCTGGATTGCTCGCTTGGATACACTCTCGCTTTCAGATGACCAAAACATGCTCATTCTCTATTTAGCCATGGGGACGATCTCTTTAGCCGGGCCGGTACTGACTCAATTGATGATGCGGGGACTGTGGCAGGCCGAGAGGGTTCAGATCTCCGTGGATAATGCGGCCATTCTTTTGGGACGAGAAGATCGACGCATTTTGAATTATCTAAAAAACACGAATACTCAAATCAAGGGACTGGAAGCGATCCACGACGTCGTGCACCTGTGTGCCAAGATTCCCTCACAGGTACAGTGCCAGACACAGGATGAGGTCTTGGAGAGCCAAATTGATGCCCTGAAGGAAGAGGCAAGGGGTATCGCGTCCCTTGGCTGGAAAGCGGGTGCCGCTAAGGCACGCCAACATGTCGCGCAAGTTTCCGTCTTTGACCTACAGCTGGATCGCCCCGCGGAGCCGCCGTTGGTCGAGAAGGTGTGTCCCCGATGTCGGCGCCCGGTCTTCTGGGAAATAGCTCGCTCAAAAATGGACTACAACGTTCACGCCAAGGGGCCTCTTTCAATCCCGAAGAGGGTTCGCGTGCGGTGGGTGGGACACTCGTTGATGACTGGGCCTGAATGGAATTACCAACTACGGCGTTATGAGGAATAAGAGCCTCCCACGGGAGCGTAGCAGGAGCGGTGTGATCTTTTGGGAGACACTTTGGATGCTTACTATCTTTGTCTGGTGGACGATTGGAGCCCAACTAGCGGTGACCAAACTTTGGAACAGAAGGCTGTCGGATCTCCAAAAGCAACGACTTAGGTACGACGGAGCCGTCCGATGGCAGCCATAAAAACCGTTATGCGACAATTGATGCGTCGTCCGCGGACCTTCCTAGCGGGTATCGCCCTCTTAACTTCGATCTGCCTTTGCCTAGAGTATTGGGCAATGACCCGCCGTGAGAATTCACACGGCACTTTCTGCCTAGTCATGCGACGGGACCTGCCGGAAGGGACCCTATTGAGTCTGTTGGACGTTGCCGTGGCCCAGCAGCGTTCCGTGGGGGCCCCAGGGGGAGCGCTGACCGATCAGGACTTAGAGTTCATACGTGGAGCGACACTCAAAAAGGGGCTCTCTCGTAACGACGTACTAACTTGGGCCAGTATCGACCCGCCACTGGCGCTAGGGCTTGGGCGAAAGGTTCCTCAAGGAAAGAGGGCCTACTACCTTCCGGTCGAGGGGGGCCTTCGAGTCCGCCGTGGCGACGCGGTGGATATTATTTTTACGCCCCGCGATGAAAACGATTCCCCTCTCGTCTTGGTGGAAGAAGCGTTGGTTCTTGAGGTCACCAGAAATAACAAGCAGCCCGAAACGGTGTTGGCGCTATCTCAGCAAGACATCGAGACGGTGGAAAAGGGTAGGCAAACGGGTAAACTTAATTTAGCGCTCAGAAACCCACTGGAAAAAGCCCCAGCTTCCCGGAAACCACGCAAAAAACCGCCTCCGCGAGCCCGTCGCAGAGGAATCGAAGTTTGGGCAGAGTAGCGCATTTGAGAAAGGGTTATGAAACTTTCTATCGTAAATAGGAGAGTGGCACTGCTGGTGCTGTGGATTTACGGCTTTGAGTGCACGTTGGCTGCTCATTTGCCGTCATCGAATTTACAGAGCACTCGTTTAGGTATCGTTCCCATTGGGGCTTTGAACGACTCCGAGGAGAGGGCCTATCCGCTGGTGGCGAAACGCATTCAGCGTTGGCTAGAAAACTTGGACTCTATCCGTGCGTCCGCCGAGTCCATCGCTTCCAATGGTCGGGCGGGAGCCTTTCAGCAAGAGGCTGGCGAAAATAGACTGGTAAGACTCTCTTCTCAAATTTGGGCCGATTCTGAAAATGAGAGGACTGAATCTTCAGACTCTCTGAAAGAGCTAAGAAGGCTTCGTTCTCAAGTCTTTTTCCAGAGTTCCGGACCGGCCATTCAAAAAGCCTATTTGGCAGAAGCTGCTTTTCGATGGGTTCGCGGGGATAAGCGTGGGGGCGAGGATTTGCTCAAAAAAGCCCTCTTGCTAAGCCCCGATGGACACGCCGATCTTTCTTTGTTTGATTCGCAGAGAGAAACTTCTCCCCTTCACGCCTTCGAAGCCAAGATCCTGGAATCTGAGAATCAATTAAAACGAGGCTGTTTGCTTCACCTGGATGTGAATCGGAATCAGGCGCGAATTGTAGCTAACGGTTTCGATGTGGGATCGGGCCGGCAGTTGCGTCTACCTATCGGTGGGACCTTCCACGTTCACGCGGAGACGAACGATGAAGAATCGCCCAGCATCCTTGTGCCGTGCGAGCGCCCAGGAATTAAACGTGCGTCGATAACTTTACGTCGAAAGAAACTGTCGGTTCAATCGGGGTCATTGTCTCAGCTTAGTCAGTCACATTCTGTGGAGAGCCTCTGTCTAGTGGAACCCGTCGGTGATAGTTTCCGACTTTTTCTGTTCACTCCGGGGGTTGCCGTAGATGAGATACCGCTGAAAAACCCATGGTTGGTTGCCGAAGTGCTAGACAATCCCACGACCGATTCTGTTCCCATTGCCACGGATGCTTTCTTAGATCTGCTTAGCCGTCACCACACCTCCCGTTTGAGCTATCTTGAGAATCCCTCGGCGGATCGAACCTTAATTCAGGGAAAGATGGCGACCGGTGCGTCGAGTGACACCCAATGGTATAATAGTTGGAAATTCTGGGCGATTACCGGCGGCATTGTTGGCGCCACGGTGGTCACCTATCTGGCGACCAAGCCCAGTACCGTAAAAAGCAATCAGACCGGGCTATCCGTCACCATTCACTAGGAAAAACGATGCGTACACCGCCCGACGACGGAAGGTTTTTATATCATCTCGTGCACTCGTTAACGGATCGCCAGCTGTTTTTTGGCTTTTGGGCTTTTATCGCCTGTGCTTTTGCCGGCCTTATCTATGCGGGATTCAAAAAATCCCAACGGAGGAATTTTCGACAGGATGGTCCGGGCGTAGTTCCGCGTGTGGATTCTAGACAGCTCAAGGGCGGTTCAAATCTTCCCAAGAAGTCTTAATCCGAAAATAGCGGGTGTAAGAAAAGGGGGGAGGTTAGTAGTCGCCGTCTTCTTCGCCATCGACGTTGGTATCTTCGACCACGTCGTCGTCGTCATCTAAATCTTCAACGCTTTCGAAGGCCTCTTCGGAACCAGCCACCACAATGTCTTCGCTTTCCATTAAAGCTTCTTCCGCATTTTCTTTATTGGATTTGGCGCGTTTTGGAATTGCGCTTGCCGAAGCGAGACGGTGTGGGTCGATCTTGGCTGAACACTTAGGGCAGACGAGATCGTCCTTGTTGAAGTCGTAAAATTTCGTGCTGCAGTCTGGGCACGAACGTTTAGTCCCCAACGATAAAGGCGCGGACTTTTGAGTTGCTTTTCCCATATGTCCTTTCCGTTTCCTCTCGCTCTCTTTACGTCACATCTTGTTAAAGCTAATTCCCAAAGACCGGGAACTATTAGCTTCAAAGGATTTTACCGTCAAGGAGCAATTTTCTGGTGCCTAGGGCGCAATTGCCGTTCGACGTTATCTTGCCAAGGTTCCCACCATCAATCGGTCATTCATGAAAGGAAGTTAAGTCTACAAATCGGCGATAGCGTTCTTCGCGCTGTTCCTGCTTAAGACCCAGTAATTCCTTAAATCCGAAGTCTTGGACGGTAAAGGAGGCCATCACGCACCCATAGACAACAGCCTTTCTCAGTGTTTTTGTCGACAATGAGAACTGATGCTGAGAGGCCAAATAGCCCATAAATCCTCCGGCAAAGGTATCCCCAGCGCCGGTCGGATCCTTGACCTCAGCTAAGGGAAGCCCCGGGACAACAAACGCTTCACCGTGGTGGAACAGCGCAGCCCCATATTCCCCGCGCTTTATCACCACAATCTGAGGTCCCCATTCACGCACCTTATCGGCGGCTTGAACGATGTTGAACGTGCGGGTGAGTTGGCGGATCTCGCCTTCGTTAATGATCAATGCATGACAATGCGAGATAGCTTCGATAAGCGCTTCGCGTTGCCCTTCAATCCAGAAATTCATGGTATCGATCGCCACAAACTTAGGTTCCTTCATCTGCGCTAGTACGCTGCTCTGCAGCTTGGGAGCCAGGTTGCCGAGGAATACAAAAGGTGTCGATCGGTATGACTCCGGAACCTTGGCTTCGAAATTCTCAAGAACATTCAAGCAGGTGGCCAAAGTCTTGGCTTCGGCAAGGTCATACCCATAGGCGCCAGACCAATGAAAAGTTTTTCCTTCTTTCATATGCAGAACGCCATCGACATCTATGCCGCGGCTTTTCAGTAGTTGTATCTGTTCGGCTGGATAATCTTCACCTACCACGCTGACACAGCGGACCGGAACGTAGTGACTAGCGGATAGCGCAAAATAGTTGGCTGATCCGCCCAGAATTTTTGGTGCTTTACCGAATGGGGTCTCGATGGTGTCAAAAGCCATCGTCCCTACGACTACAATAGATGACATGTCATTCCCTCACGCTGCCTACGAACGGTTACGGGTTTCTAGAGTGACCCCCAAATGTTAACCCGTATGAATAAGTTTACAGGACTCGTTCCAGTAATCTAGCCATCCGTAGAAAAAAAAATGTGTCTTTTGGAAATGAACTCCGTTTTGACTTCAAGTCAAGACTTCACGCTTAATTGCGACAAAAAACATCGTTTAGTCGGGCATATTAAACGAGAAAAAGCGGACTCTCCCTTTTTGCCTGAGTTGGAGGTTGATTAAGCCTTTAGCGGAGGCTATCGCCTTCTTATAGGCGTCGGGAGAGTTCGTCTGCTTACGATTGATACTCAGGATAATATCGCCCTGGCTCAATTCAAGCTGCTCCGCGATGGAGCCGGGTTGAACCGCTTGAACGACAACACCCTCGGTTCTACCGTCTTTACCCTTATTTTCACCGACAATCAGACCAAGCTTGTCGGGAGTTTCATCTTCTTGGGCTACTTTGGAGGGATTCTTGTCAGCGTCAGGTACTTCGCCGATCTTTACGGTAACATTGCGTGTCTTCTTGTCGGCGTAGGCGACGACCTTCATGTGTACTTTTTGGCCGGGTTTGAAATTGCTGATAATACGTTGTAGTTGGCTGACCTCAGTTACTTTCTTGTCTTCGACTTCCACGACGACGTCGCCTGCCTTTAAGCCCGCCGTTGCCGCAGGACTTCCATCGATAACTTCGTGAATGCCGACACCGTCTTTAACTCCTAAATCTTTGGCTAGCCCAGGATCGAGGGGCTGAATGTAGACTCCCAACCAACCGCGAACGATCTTGCCATCGGTCTTAAGTTTGTTGACTACGTCCTTAGCGAGATTTGACGGGATGGCAAATCCGATTCCCATGTAGCCACCGCTTCTCGTGTAAATGGCGGTGTTAACGCCCATCACTTTGCCATCCAGCGTGCAAAGGGGGCCTCCGGAGTTTCCAGGATTAATCGCGGCATCCGTTTGAATTAGCTCTCCCACATACTCTGCCCCGGCTAAGACATTGGAGCTTCGGCCTTTGGCGCTGACGATACCTACCGTAACTGTCTGACGGAGATCAAAAGGACTCCCGATGGCGATGGCCCAATCCCCAACCTCTACTTGATCGGAGTCCGCCCATTCTGCGACAGGGAGATCTTTGGAAGACTCAATTTTAAGGACCGCGAGATCCGTCTTCGGATCCGTACCGATGAGTTTAGCCTTTAGGTCACCTTTGTCGTTGGACAATGAAACAAGAATCTCAGAAGAGTCTTCGATCACGTGGTTGTTAGTAACGACGTAGCCCTTCTTATCGATGATAATTCCCGAGCCAAGACTCGTCTGAGGCTGTTGCTGTTCCGGTGCCAAAGGGTGTCCGAATCTTTCAAAAAAATCGAAAAAGGGATCTCTGGGATTCCCTCCGCCGTCATCGTCTTCGCCCTGAGGCGGTTGCATCGGACGACCTCGTCCACGACCTGCCATCTTGTTTGGTTTCTTCACGCCTTTGGTCGATTTAATATTAACGACCGCCGGTCCAACGACCTTGGCGACATAACGAAAGCCCTCAGAGGTCTGCTTAAGCTGAGAAATTCCTGCATCGGGAGCCGGTTTGACTTCCGCGGAGGCGGGATTATCTAACAGGGCCGTCTGATTCACGCGTTTTGCAGCAAGGAATTGGGCACCGGCGAATATAGCGACACTCAAAAGCGCTGCCAAAACGATCGCTATTAGATAAGCCGCAGGTCGCTTCATTTTGCTTCGAAACGGTTTGTCTTCGGGCATTGGATACTCCTCATTCGCTATTCAGGCTTACACAGCTACCGCACGAGTGCCGTGACTTTGCCCTTTCTTAAATACCAGATCCCCTTTGTCGTCGGTAGTGACTTCTATAAGGTCACCAGATTTAAATTCACCTTCGAGCAATTTGGTGGCGAGGGGATTCAAGATGGCTTCCGATATCAATCTTTTTAACGGCCTGGCTCCGTAAACGGGGTCGTAGCCGCGACGTCCAAGCGTCTCCTTGGCCTTTTGGTCAACCACCATACTTAGGTTCTTCGATTCAAGCAACTTCTTTAGTGATCCCAATTGGATATCAACGATGGTCGTTAAATTCTTTTGCGACAGGACATTGAAAAGAATGATGTCATCCAACCGATTCAATAGCTCCGGACGAAAGTGATTTCTGACATCGGCCATCACTCGATTCTTCACAGCCTCGCTGACTCCGCCCTCTTGAATGTACTGGGTTCCCAAGTTGGACGTCAAAATGATGATCGTGTTTTTGAAGTTAACTTGATCTCCCTGACCGGAGGTCAGAATCCCGTCGTCTAAAATCTGAAGCAGAATATTAAAAACGTCGTGATGTGCCTTTTCTACTTCGTCGAAAAGAATCACTGAGTAGGGGCGTCTGCGAACCGCTTCCGTCAAAACTCCGCCTTCTTCATAACCGACATACCCCGGGGGAGCTCCTACCAGGCGGGATACGGAGTGTTTCTCCATAAACTCGGTCATGTCGATACGAACTAAGTTCGTATCATCGTCAAATAGAAATTCCGCTAAGGTCTTCGCCGTCTCCGTTTTTCCCACCCCCGTGGGTCCGAGAAAGAGGAAACTTCCTATGGGGCGTTTAGGATCCGCTAGCCCTGCCTGAGTCCTTCGTACGGCGTTGCAGACCGCCTTGATAGCGTCATCCTGTCCCACCACCCGTTTGCGCATCTCCTCTTCCATGCGCAAGAGTTTCTGACGATCGGATTCGAGCATCTTGGAAATGGGAATACCGGTCCATTTCGCTACGACTTCCGCAATATCCTCATCGTCCACCTCTTCTTTGAGCATCCGCTTGTTGCCAGGTTTGGCCAACTTTTGGTTAGCCTCGTCGAGAGCTCTTTGCAGCTCGTTTAGTTTTCCGTACTTCAGCTCAGCCGCCTTTTCTAAATTGCTATCTCGCTCGGCGCGTTCGATCTCGACCTTAGTGTGTTCGATCTGTTCTTTGAATTGCGAAAGGCGACCAATTTGGGTTTTCTCCCGCTTCCACTGATCTTTCATTCCGGCCGATCTTTTCTCAAGATCGGCGACCTGGGTTTCCAATGCCGATCGGCGCGCCACACTTGCCGGGTCGGTTTCTTTTTTGAGGGCTTGATGCTCAACCCGAAGTTGAATGAGTTTTCGCTCGATTTCGTCGATTTCCGTGGGCACACTGTCGATTTCGATCCGTAACTTCGATGCGGCCTCATCCATGAGATCGATCGCCTTGTCCGGCAAAAAACGGTTGTTGATATAACGATGACTAAGCTTGGCGGCCGCGACTAGCGCCGAATCTTGGATCCTGATGCCATGGTGGACCTCATATTTTTCTTTAAGGCCCCGCAAAATAGCGATGGTGTCCTCTACCGACGGCTCGCCGACGTAGACCTGCTGAAATCGTCTTTCTAACGCGGAGTCTTTCTCGATGTACTTTCGATATTCATCTAGTGTAGTGGCGCCGATGCAACGAAGTTCCCCTCGGGCGAGCTGTGGTTTGAGCATGTTGGAGGCGTCCATGCTACCTTCTGCCTTGCCTGCGCCGACCATCGTATGTAACTCATCAATAAACAGAATCACGCTACCTTGGGCGGCGGAAATATCTTTGAGTACCGCTTTAAGGCGGTCTTCAAACTCGCCTCGGTACTTTGCCCCGGCGACCAGCGCCCCCAAGTCCAAGCTTAGCAGTCGCTTATTTTTTAAGTTCTCCGGGACGTCGCCGGCGACAATGCGTTGGGCCAAACCCTCGACGATCGCGGTCTTTCCTACGCCGGGTTCCCCAATGAGGACCGGATTATTCTTCGTCCTTCGAGAGAGGACTTGAATGACTCGCCTAATTTCGTTGTCGCGACCAATGACCGGATCTAGTCGGCTTGTGGTTGCTGCTTGAGTGAGATCTCTAGTGTAACGATCGAGTGCGTTGTATTTTTCCTCGGGGTTTTGATCCGTGACTTTCTGATTGCCTCTGACTTTCTGTAGGGCTTCTAGAAACACTGATTTGGTAATCTTGGCCTGTTTGAGAAGCTCCGCGATAATACCCTCTCTTAGACCGAGTAATGCCAAGAAGAGATGTTCCGTACTTGTAAAGTCATCATGAAGCGTTTTCGCCTCTTCTTCGGCCGTCAGGAGAAGTTTGTTGGTAACCGGTGATAAATAACTTTGTACGTTGCCGTGAACTTGGGGTTTCTTATCCAATTCTTTTTGCACGGAAGAGAGCAACAGCTTCGCCGTACCGGCCGCTATCTTGTCTAGAGTCTGTGAGACCAATCCATCGGTCTGTTTGATCAAACCAAATAGGAGATGTTCAGGATCAACGCTTTGGTGATTGCTTTTTACCGCCGCCGCCTGAGCATCTACTACGGCCTCTTGGGCTTTAACGGTAAACTGATTGATATTCATTTCTACTCCTTTGCCCCAACCTTTTTTCCAGTCACTTCTGAGATTTCGATGACATATGGGCGCCAGACATTTAGCTTAGTATGGATCTGAAACTCCGAAAGTCAAAGGTGACCAGGCGGGGACAGGGCTTGGGGCATATGAAATTCGCAGTCTGTAACCCTCTGAAAAGATATCCTTTTTGGCCATATTTGCGAAAACACTGGGTCCGCTACGTGGTGGGGCTGGTGTCTCTCATTGTGGTCGACGCCATCAACGTGTCTCTGCCGTTATTGGTACGCGATGCCGTTGACGCTATCGCCCCAAAAGACTATCGCCGTGTGGTTTGGGCAGGGGTCCTTTATGGCGTCATGATGTTGGGACAAGCGGTGGGACGTTATCTGTGGCGCTGGTATCTCATCGGAAGTTCCTTCTTGGTGGCGACCGAGTTGCGCAGTGATCTTTACCGGCATCTGCAGAAACTTCCGTTGAAATACTATCAAAAAACGCGGACCGGCGATCTGATGTCGCGAGCCACTAATGACATCGAGTCGATCCGAATGGCGGTTGGGCCAGGAATTCTTATTACCGTCGACGCCGCATTGGTTTTTTTAATGATCGTTCCCGTTATGTTTTGGCTGTCGGTCAAATTGTCCCTGTTGGCATTTGCGTTTTACCCGCTGGTTCCCTGGATTACGATAAAACTCGGAGACCGCATCGATGCGCTTTTCGAGAGCTTACAATCGAAGCTCTCTAATATGAGTGCGTTCGCGCAGGAAAGTTTTTCGGGAATTCGCCTCATCAAATCGCTGGTACTTGAGCCCAGAGTGGAAAGCCGGTTTTGGAATCTAAGCAAAGCATACGAAAAGGAGGCGATCGTTCTAGCGAAGTATCAAGCGGTATTCTCTCCTTCACTGACATTTCTAACTGGTCTGGGCACTTTGCTAATCCTGATGGCGGGCGGGATGGATGTGATCCACGGCGTGATTACGGTAGGTACTTTCATCGCATTTCAACGATACGTGGTGCAGCTATCGTGGCCCATGGAGGCGATCGGCTGGGCCGTGACTATGACCAAAGAAGGTGTCGCCGCTCACCGACGTCTTGAGCAGGTCATGTCAGCTCCTCAAGTCACTTCGGTAGCTGCTCCTTTTGCTCCCATACGCCAAAATAGGGACGCCGATGAACTCTTAGCTATTCAAGATTTGAGCTATCGGTTCGACGAGGGTAAGGGCGAACAAAATTTTGTGCTCAATATACCGAGCCTGCAAATTCATCAGGGACAGAAAATTGGACTGGTGGGGCCGGTGGGCTCAGGCAAGTCGACACTATTTCAGTTGATTCTACGACTCTATGAGCCGGCTGAAGGGAATATATTTTTTAAAGGAAGAGACGTCTTATCAATCCCTTCAGAGGAGCTTCGGCAACAGATTGCTAGCGTGGAGCAGCAGATCTTTCTATTTAGTGAGGATATCAATTCAAATATAGTGATGGGCATTGCTGGGAAAGTTTCCGCCTCTGAGATCGAAAGGGCCTCTACTGTCGCTTCGATACAGGGCGAAATTTTGGAACTTACCAAAGGGTTCGAAACTAGGCTGGGGGAGCGCGGGGTTAACCTTTCGGGAGGACAAAAGCAGCGGCTTGCGCTGATGCGGGCACTTGTGCGTGAACCTAGCCTTCTTATCCTCGATGATAGCTTCTCGGCAGTTGATGTCGATATTGAGAATCAGATCATAGAAAACTTTTTTGCGCTCTATCCCCAACTGAGCGTCTGTTTTGCTTCGCACCGCCTTTCCATCATGCCACGCATGGATGAGATCTGGTTAATCGATGCGGGCAAAATTATAGATACCGGACATCACAAAGAACTATTGCAGAGAAGCTCACTTTATCGACTGCTATGGGAGAAGAGTGAAAGAATGATTGAAAGCGCTGGTTTTGAACCGGTCGCTGAGGTGGAGGTTAATAAATGATAACCTCCGACGAAAAACTCATGTCTACGAGTGTGGTTGATATCACTCGCCGTCTTTGGCCGGCTCTGAAACCATACCGAAACAAATTCTTGGTTGGAGTGCTCCTTATCTTCCTAAGTTCCGGCACGGAGATACTGCTACCTATCATTGTAGGTGAGACAGTAGATGCGGCAATGTCGGGTGGTCATGGGCGTCAACTGTTGATTCTGCTTTGTGTGGCCTTTCTTACGGTGACTTTGTTAAAGGCTATTTTAGAGACCACTCAGGCCTATGTGATCCAAGTGACGGGACAAGGGATAACCCATGATCTTCGATCCCTTTTGTTTACCCGAATTGCCCACATGCCGGTGCCCTATTACGATCGAAATCCTACCGGGCGTTTACTGACGCGTGTAGTGAATGACATAAAGTCTCTGAGTGAGCTTTTCACCGCGTCTATTTCCGTTTTGGCATTGGACATAATGATTATCACCGGAACGATTGTGGCTATGTTCTGGATGAATTGGCGATTGGCCGGTCTTACTCTTCTTAGCTTTCCCATCGCGATTTTTAGCATTCGGTATTTTGGATTTCGCTCGGCGATTGCTTACCGTAAGATTCGATTGCGCCTCGCGGAAATCAATTCCTTTCTAGGGGAAAATATTGGCGCCATTGCGACCATCCAAAGACTATCTGCCGAAAAGGAGCGTTACGACAGCTTTGAAAAGGTCGTGATCTCGCATCAAGAGGCGTCTTTAGAGTCGCTTAAAGTCTTTGCTTTGGTCCAGCCCGTTACCAATACCTTAAATGGAGTAGCCATGATGACGTTAATCATCGTGGGTGGGCGCTGGGTAATCGAGGGAAGGGTAAGCATTGGCTTGGTGGTGGCATTTTTAGGTTATGTGAGAAACTTATTTCAGCCGATTCGAGACCTCGTGGAAAAGTACAATACTTTCCTTTCCGCCATGGTTTCCGCGGAAAGGGTCGCCAATATATTAGAAGAGCCGACCGAGGACGAGCTATTCGCTAAAATGTCTAACGGAAGTGAAAAACCGGTGATCGCTCCGCAAACGGCGTCCATCGTCTTCGAATCGGTTAGTTTTAAATATCCCAGTCGCGATTCTCTCGCCTTAAAGAAGGTAAGTTTCGACATCCCCGCTGGCCATCAGCTTGCCATAGTGGGAGCCACCGGGAGTGGAAAATCAACACTCATTCGGCTGTTGCTTAGGTTTTATGAGCCCACCGAGGGGCGAATTGTTTTTGGGGGCAGAGCACTGGACCAATGGGATCGTTATGATCTTAGAAAACACATCGGTGTGGTCCACCAAGAGATCTACCTTTTTCAGGGCAGTGTTCGTGAAAACTTAAGTTTGGGCAGGGAAGGGTTTAGCGACGAATATCTGCGTTCCCAGTGTGAACGAGCTCAGTTATGGAGCGTCATCCAGCATCGCGGCGGACTCGATATGAATGTTAATGAGGGGGGAACCAATTTTTCGTTGGGCGAAAGACAGCTCATTTCGTTCGCGCGAATTCTGGTCTTCGATACGCCGCTATTAGTCTTAGATGAGGCGACTTCGAGTGTGGATCGACGATTGGAAAAGCGCTTGATGGAGGCCATCCATGAGCTCTTGTCCACTCGCACTTCGATTGTCATCGCTCATCGTCTTTCTACTATTCAGGAATGCGATGAGATTTTAGTTCTCGATCATGGTCATCTTGCGGAACAGGGAACTTATGACTCACTGCTCTCTCAGGGCGGGATTTTTAAGAAGTTTCACGATATTCATTCGCGGTCTTGATTGGAAATTTAGTCCCTCTGTTTTCCCCTTCCGTCATCGCAAGCGGAGCGAAGCAAACTTTGGCCATCGCAAATTAAACCATCCGCGCGTCGAACCTTCGTACCTGACGAGGGGGGGGAAGCACGTGATGGGGGTAGACACTATTTGACTCGCGGCATCGTCAATTATGAAAAAAACCTCACAATCCTCTCCCCTCCCTCCGATAAGAAGAGTGAACGTCTCACACACACTCTATGCCACCAAAATCTACTTCCGCACCCAATACTCATTTGCCACGAATCGCATTGATGCTGCCTTGTTTAAACGAGGAGCTGACGCTAGCCAACGTGATTCGGGATTTTCGAAGGGAAATTCCCTCGGTGGAAGTTTATGTATTCGATAATAACTCTACCGACCGATCGGTAGAGATTGCGATTCAAGAAGGCGCGACGGTGATTCCGGTGTTGATGCGTGGGAAGGGAAATGTAGTGCGTAAGATGTTCGAAGTAGTGGAAGCGGACATCTACTTGATGGTGGATTCCGATGATACTTATGACGCCAAAGGCGTGCATCGGCTAATGGAGCCTCTGCTTCGCGGGGAGGCCGATATGGTCGTTGGTAGTCGGTTGGAGGATCACTCGGCTACCGCTTTTAGGAAATTTCATAGATTTGGAAATGCGCTTATCTTGCGACTCATCAATGTGATTTTTGGTAGCCGTCTTACCGACATCTGCTCGGGGTATCGGGCCATGTCTCGAGCCTTTGTGAAGAATATTCCCTTTATGCGCAATGGATTTGAGGTGGAGACCGAGTTAACGGTCTATTCGTTGATATACGGATTTTCCGTACGCGAAGTTGCCCTAAATTACCGACATCGCCCTCCGAACAGTCACAGCAAACTAAGGACCTTTTCGGATGGCTACAAAGTGCTGGTGACGATTGTGTGGCTGGCTAGAGATTTGCGACCACTACTATTTTTTGCCTCCGTGGGGATGTTGCTCTATTTCGGGGTTACCCTACCGCTGGTGCTCCTCAAGCCCACCGCCACCTATTTACACAATACGCTCACGTTGGTCAGCATCAGCTTGGGGATGATTGGTCTAATTCTAAATACGCTTCACATTCGCTTTCAGGAGCTTCAACAACTCTCCCGTCGAAATACCGACGCCAAGGGGTTATCCCTCGGGCCATCGGTACCTAGAGTGAGCCTTCCGGTTTCGGATAATAATCCGCTTCGAGAAGTCGTTAATCACTAAAGGATAATGGTTCTTTGCTACTGACGCCTCTCGGCGTGGCCCGTCTTCCCCGGCATGCTATAAACAAGCAGGGGGAAATAATGAAACTATCCATGATGGGCTCGAGTTTATGGTTAGCCACGCTTACGGTGTATTCGATGGCGAGTCAGCCGCCGGCTTATCTGCCGCCTGGGGACCCTGGCGAAACCCCCGCCGATTGCCAAACTTCAGTTGAGTCTATTCACACCGAGATTTCCAATCAGTGTGCCTACGATAGCGAAGTGATGACTGGGATCGAGCAGACGACACCTAATATCGTGATCGATTGTGGAACCGTGAAAGTTACTTGTGGGAAACACCACGCTGGAATCTCTGGTCAACGCACAGAGGAATAGATCCCGTCGAACAATCGATCCATTCCAATCGCAATGCCTGAACACTTCGGAAGGCGGGGTAGGGCCTCGTACAGACGATTGGGCATGGGGTGGGGTAATTTCCCCTCTTTGGATCTCTGATCGCTTTGTGACTGATAGCGGCGTTTCAGTTCCTTAAGATCGCGTAGCTCCACGCATCCGTTGCCTATTTCCATTCCCTTCCAATAGATTTCAAATCTCTCGGCGATTCCAGATGGGCCTTCTTCCGATAACGGACTTACCGAGGTGGGATAACCCGAAAGGAAGGTAAGCGTCTCATGGGAAAAAGAGGGCTCCACTTTCTCGATCAGTAACTTAAAAAACATGTCCTCCCATGAGTCACCCAAGGAGATCTCGATCGCACGAGTGTCGACAATGCTCTTTCTTAATTCGTCTTTTGATTGCGCCTTCTCAATATCAATTCCGGTCGAGCCAAGGAGTGAGTCACGAATGGTTGTCTCTTCGATTAAGGGTAGGGGAGTCGCAACATGCTTGAGATAACTCTTAGTTAACTGTTTCAGACCGTTCAGGTCCAGCCCGGGTTGATATAGCTCTAACATAGTAAATTCCCGCCAATGAATTTCCGTAGCTGGGTCGTCGCGGAAGACTTTGCAGACCTGATAAATGGGCTTTTGCGTCTCCGCCAAGATCTGTTTCATCTCAATTTCGGCGGAAGTGTGCAGCTGCCGACTGGTGTTTCCCAGTCGCACGACCAAGGGATCGATGACCGCTTCAAAGGCGCCGGCTTCGACCAATTGTTCGGTCCAGACTTCGACAAAACCGCGGGAGTCAAAGAAGGCGCGAGTCTTCTTCAATAGCTCCGCCCACGCCATTATTTCATTGCTGGAGGTTCTTAATCGCACGTCCTGAGGTATAAAGGAGTTCAGCATGGAACGGAAGTCCAAATCCTCATCGCGGGCCGCTGCCCTTAGGGCTGATAAATGGCTCGGTGGCCAGTACCCAAATCTCAACGGTCGACATATTGAGGAAGCTTTTCGCGAGGGTCTGGTACTGAGTTCGACTGGGGCGAAGGTCAAAAAAGGGGATCGAATTGGCCCGGAGGGCCTGGATTGTCTTGCGTTAGAGAAGCACTTAAAGACTTTGCGCGAAGGAAACCCGAAGCTAGTAGTTCGCATTTTAGCTGAAAATGAATCCTGGCTGGCAGTCGATAAGCCGCCCGGAATGCCCAGCCATCCGATCTCACTTTTCGATAGAGATACGGTAACTCACTGGGCATTAGCCAAATACCCTTCCATTGGAAGAGAGTTCCCCCAAGTGCAGCCGACGATCAGTCCTCATCGATTGGATACGGATACTTCCGGAATTCTTATCGTTGCAAAAACAAAACTCGCCTATGACGATTGGCGCCGTGGCTTTGAATCGAAATTAATAGAGAAGTCCTACCTAGCTTGGTGTTGGGGTGATCCGGAGAAAGATGTCTATGCTACAGAATTACCCATTGCTCACGCACCGGGAAAACAGAGCAAGATGGTTGTCGTAGAAGGGACTAGAAGAGTTTCGCCGCCGGTAATGCCGGCCTCCACGACGATGGATGTGATCTCTCGTCGAAAAAATGGAGTTTTTTTGGCTAAAATTCATTGTAAGACCGGAGTTACCCACCAAGTTCGGGTTCATCTGGCTTTTCTGGGGTTTCCGTTGGTAGGGGATAAGAAGTACGATCCCCTTTGGGAGAAAAGATCTATTCAAGAAAGTCGACATTGGCTTAGAGCCAGCGAACTAAAGTACCGTGACCTCGTTATTAGTTCGGATCGAACCGAGTTTGAGAGCAAAACGTGGTGAAGCGTTCGCCCGAAAAGACAATTGTTTTAGTGGGTGCCGGCAATGCCCATCTTCAGGTGGCTCGGATGTGGCCGATGAAAGGATTGGCGAACGTACGCCTAGTGTTAGTGAACGACACTTGGGAAGTTCCCTATTCGGCGCTGATTCCGGCGTGTCTTTCCGGGGAGATCTCGCCGTCTAAAGCGCTTCTCGATCTTGTTAAGATCTGTGCACGGACCAAGACTGAATTTGTCAAAGATACGGTCCAAGCGGTCGATCTCAAGGCTAAAAAGGTCATATTGGAAAATCGTGCTCCGCTAATGTTCGATGTGGTGTCGTTGAACGTAGGGTCCAGGCCCCACATTCCAGTTGATAGTGAAGTCCAGAAATATGGAATTTCCACCAAACCGCTCGGCAGGTTGATGGAACGCATTGCTTTTATCAAACAAGAGCTGATCCATCGACCGCGTCCCTTCCGCTGGGTAGTCGTCGGCGGAGGCCCGGGAGGATGCGAAATTGCGGCCGCACTGGCCAGCGCCTTTCGTCATCAGACGGGCGTTACGGTGCGATTGCTACACTCTGAGCCATCGCTGGCCTCTGGACATTCACTAAAAGCGTCCCAGCTATTTCAAAAGACTTTTTTGGAACAAGGGGTTCAGGTTCTTGTCTCCCATCGGGTCGTTCGAGCGGACTCGACCCATTTACACTCTGAAAATGGAGAGAAATTTGCTTACGATGCTTTTATCTGGGCCGTGGGTGCCGAACCGTTACCATGGCTAAAGAGAGTCTCACCTCACTTGGATCAAAAGGGCTTTTTGAAAGTGAGAAAGACTCTCCAGATAGAGGGTTTTGAAGATGGTTTCGCCGCGGGCGATTGCATTTCGCTGGAAGGCTACGCTAGCCTTCCCAAGGCTGGAGTGTTTTCGGTTCGGCAAGCCTCTGTTTTGCTGAAGAATCTTAAATCGCGCTTAACCGGAAGACCCCTGTTACCGTATTTTCCTCAACGGCGAGCGCTCGCTCTATTTAATACCTCGGATGGGAAGGCGATCATGAGCTACGGAAAGCTAGTCTCCAAGGGGGCATGGATCTCTCGTTGGAAACATTATATTGACGAGAGATGGATGGAAAAGTTTCGTTCGATTCCCTCCATGACTTCTGATGTAGAGGATTCGATGCCATGCGGCGGCTGTGCCGCGAAAGTTCCCTACGAAGCGCTGAACGACGTTCTTAGGCGCCTTGATATCTCTAGCCACCCCGATATTTTGGTAGGGGTTAAGGACGCGGAGGACGTGTCTCTCCAGCGTCTCCCCCCTGGAAAAATCATGGCCCAAACGACCGATTTCTTTAGAGCGTTCTTGGATGACCCTTTCCTTGTGGGGAAGATAGCGGCGGCGAACGCGCTAAGTGATCTCTATGCCAAAAATGCGACTCCCTTTTCAGTCTTAGCGCAAATCGTGGTGCCCTTCGGCAAGATCTCCTATCAACAAGAACTACTCTTTCAAGTCCTCTCCGGAGCGGTTTCTCTATTTGAAAAGGAAGGGGTGCATTTGGTGGGAGGTCACAGTGCCCAGGGGCCCGAACTCGCCGTGGGGTTCACAGCCACAGGCTTTTTGGACGAGTCCGATCTGTTCCGAAAGCGTGATCTAAAGAGGGGGGATCTGTTGGTTCTCACCAAGCGTCTCGGCAGCGGGGCTTTGTTGGCCGCCCATATGCGTGGCCAGTGCGAGGCAGCTTGGTTCTCTGAGCTCATTGAGGGACTGACGGCGACCAATGGGACAGCAAGTAGGAGCTTGGCTAAAGAAGGAGTTAAGGCAGCGACCGATGTGACTGGCTTTGGTCTGGCAGGGCATCTGCTTGAGATGCTGGATGGGGGTAGCCTTGGCGCCATGCTCTGGGTAGATTCTCTGCCCACCTATCGGGGATTTGACGAAGTGACCAGACAGGGAGTCCTAAGCACCCTATTTCCACATAACGCAAAGTTCGAAGCCCAGATCGATTCCTGTGGGCAACCGGCGCCTGAAGTGTTGTTTGATCCCCAAACCTCCGGGGGGTTGCTTTGCGGCATCGCGGAAAAGAGAGCGGAAGCTCTGCTTCGGGCACTTCATTCAGCCGGAGTTGAGGCGTGTGTCATTGGCAAGGTCGTCGATCGGAAGGACAGCCAGAGTCGAATGATTACCCTTTCCAAAAAATAATAGGTCTCTTTTTGAATTCATAGTACCCTTACTTGCGATGGAAAAAATAAAATCCAAGCAAGAGAAATCGCTTACCTTCTCGGATCTGTCAGGGATGGTAGAAAATATTTCGGTCTCCGAACCCAATAAGCGGCGCGGCGCTACTTCGGCAGAAATTCGCAGACTCTTTGAGGAACGTGGATTTGTCTACCCGAGACAAAATCTCTCTTTTCAGATAGTCAAAGGCGGAACGGGAAAGACCTCACTTTCTTATTCCCTAGCGGTGAGAGCGTACCAATATGGCGCGCGAGTGCTTTGCATCGATTTCGATCAGCAGGGTAATCTCTCTCGCTCTTTTAACATTCAGGCCAAAGATAAATATGTTTGGCTGAACCTCTTCCGAGATCGCATCGATGCGGAACAGGCGGTCATCGAGTTGGCCGATACCCTTCATCTGATCCCGTCCAATTTGAATAATTCTAGATTGGATGTGGAACTTAGCGGTTCGGCGTCTAACTTAAGAGATATGATCGGAGACAAATTAGCCCCCATCAGAGATCGGTACGACCTGGTCATTATGGATTGTCCGCCGGCAATTAATAAGATTAATACCGCGATAGCTTGTGTTTCAGACATGGTTCTAATTCCCGTCAATCCCGACCCTTACGCCTTGGATGGTCTTGAATTTACGGTGTCTGAGCTGGAACGAGTAAAATCTGACTTCAAGCTAGATTTTGATTACCGAGTGATCTGGAATCGCTTCGACGCCAGAGAGCGTCTAGGGGCATTTTATATTCACGAACTATCTCAAAACAAACGCTTCGCAGAAAAGGTGATGCCCATCGTCATTCGGACCGATGCTTCGGTAAAAAATGCGGTCTTTGATTCGCGATCCGTCTTTGACTTGCCCAAGCGCTCGGTTTTTCGCGAGGATGTTGACCAATTCGCTCAAGAGATTATTGGGATAACTAAGTGGAAAGAGACTCATTGGGGAGGGAACGCCTAGTGGAACTAAATGAGCTACTTAAGAAAACCGCTAAGAAACGGGCCACCATCAAGAAGAAACACCCTTCAGCCCCCATTGAAATAGCAATGGATGAGCGGCCATACAAAAATGACCTCCCCAAGGATAATGCTCGCTCTGGCAGCTCGCCTGCGGGTACTAGCGCGATTGTAGCGGGCCTTTTGGTTCGGCTGGCTCTGGATGTCTGTGATCTCGCCAAAGAAAAAACCCAGGAAAGGTTTTCTAGCTTACGGCGAAAAATCGGTCGTTAGCCAATAGACAAAAAAAAACGCTAGAACCGCTCATCAAGCGATCCTAGCGTTTTATGAAACTTAAAGGGATTCGGCTACAGCTTCGCTTCGCTACCCACGGCGACTAGCGGACTCGCGTTAGCTCCGGTAACCATCGTCTCTTCGGCAGCGGCCGTTTCCTCGGCTATGATTCGGATACCCGTTCTGCGGTAGATCTCAAGTCCAGTTCCCGCCGGAATGAGTCGTCCCATGATGACGTTCTCTTTCAGACCCCGGAGCCTGTCGATCTTGCCTTGAACTGCGGCTTCCGTAAGCACCTTGGTGGTCTCCTGGAAGGAGGCAGCCGAGATAAAGCTTTCGGTAGAGAGCGAGGCCTTCGTGATACCGAGCAGAAGCGGTTCCGCCGCAGCAGGCTTCTTACCCAATTTCTTCACGCGTTCGTTCTCATCTTCAAACTTGAAGCGCTCGATGTGCTCCCCAAGCAAGAAGTCGGTATCTCCCGGTTCACTGATGCGAACCCGTTTCAACATCTGACGCACAATGAGTTCGATGTGCTTGTCGTTGATGCGAACGCCCTGCAACCGATAGACTTCCTGTACTTCGTCTACCAGGTACTTAGCGAGAGCTTTTTCTCCCAAAATCTTCAAGATATCGTGAGGATTCGCCGCGCCGTCCATCAAAGGCTCGCCTGCTCGAACGTGATCCATATCGCGTACCGAGATGTGTTTCCCCTTAGGAATGAGATATTCCTTTGGTTCGCCATGCTCCGGCGTCACGATGACTTTGCGCTTACCCTTGCTGTCTTTGCCAAAGGATACCTGACCATCGATTTCACTGATGGCGGCACACTCTTTTGGCTTTCTGGCTTCGAAAAGCTCGGCAACACGCGGAAGACCTCCGGTGATGTCCTTCGTTTTCGTAGTTTCACGCGGGATCTTAGCAATGGCGTCACCAGGGAAGATATCATCGTTGTCAGAGACGACGATGTTAGCTCCGATGGGCAACTGATAGGTGGCCTTAGGTGTCTTAGTCGCTTCATCGATAATGACGATGCGAGGACGCAAATCCGTGTCACGAGAGTCGATGATGACTCGTCGGCTAAGACCGGTCACTTCATCTACCTGCTCAGACAGCGACATACCTTCAGAGATATCTACGAAGGAGATCTTACCGCCCTGCTCAGTGAGCACCGGAACCGTATACGGATCCCAAGTGGCTACCACAGTGCCTTTGGTAACGCGCGCTCCGTCAGCAACGGCCAATTTAGCACCGTATACTAAGGTATAGCGTTCTCTTTCACGTCCGCTGTCGTCTAAGATAGCGAGTTCGCCGTTTCGGTTCATGACGGTGAGGGCACCGTGACGATCCTTAACCATATTCACTCGAATCAGTTTGATAATTCCTTCGTGGCGGCCTTCCAGAGAGCTCTGTTCCGCGCGTCTGGTGGCAGTACCACCTACGTGGAACGTACGCATGGTCAGCTGAGTTCCCGGTTCACCGATACTCTGTGCGGCAATGATACCCACGGCCTCGCCGATGTTAACCAAATGCCCGCGAGAAAGGTCACGACCGTAACACAAGCCACAGATACCGGTGGTGGCACGACAGGTTAATCCCGAGCGGATGAGAACCTTTTCAATCCCAGCCTCTTCGATGATGTGCATCTTCTCTTCATCGATAGGCTCGTTTGCCTTCACTAGGATCTGATCATTGTACGGATCATGAATATCGTCCAAAGCAACTCGACCCAGGATGCGATCTCCGATGGCTTCGATGATCTCTCCGCCTTCAACGAGGGCAGTGATTTCAATACCATCCGTAGTCTTACAATCGACTTCATTGACCACGATATCCTGAGCGACATCTACTAGACGACGAGTCAAATATCCGGAATGGGCCGTTTTCAGAGCGGTATCCGCTAACCCTTTTCGAGCTCCGTGAGTCGAGATGAAGTATTGCAGAGCATCTAACCCTTCACGGAAGTTCGCCGTGATAGGAGTTTCGATGATTTCCCCTGACGGACGCGCCATAAGACCACGCATTCCGGCTAGCTGCTTAATCTGGGCCGCACTACCTCGAGCGCCTGAATCGGCCATCATGTAAATGGAGTTCAAGCTGGTCAGCGGAATCTTTTTTCCTGCCGCGTCGAGTACGAAGTCGACCGAAAGTTCTTCCATCATCTGTTCCGCGACCTGTTCGGTCACTTGCGCCCAGATGTCGATCACCTTGTTATAGCGTTCGCCGTCGGTAATTAACCCTTCGGTGTACTGATTTTGAATCTCTTGGACTTCGGTATAAGCGCTGTCTAGCAAGGCAGCTTTCTTAGACGGAATCTTCATGTCCTGCATACAGATGCTGACGCCGGCCTTGGTGGCGTATTCGAAACCAAGAGTACGAAGTCTATCTGCCAGAACAACCGTGCGCTTGTTACCGGCCATGCGGTAGCACATGTCCATCAACTCGGCCAAAGCGCGCTTGTCCATGACGCGGTTGTATTCGTCGAAAGGAATCTCCTTGGGAATAATCTCGCGAAGGATGAGTCGTCCTACCGACGTTTCATATTTCTTATCCGTCAAGCGCACCGTGATCTTCGCGTGAAGATCCAGCTCGTCTACGTGGAAGGCGTAAATGGCTTCGGCAGGATTAGAGAATCTTTTACCTTCGCCCTTTAGCGCCACACGCTGTTGCGTCATGTAATAAGCGCCGAGCACGATATCCTGGGTCGGATCGATGATGGGCTTACCAAATGCGGGAGACAAAATATTGTTGGTGGACATCATCAGCACACGCGCTTCCAACTGAGCTTCTACGCTCAGCGGAACGTGCACGGCCATCTGGTCACCGTCGAAATCCGCGTTGAAGGTCTGGCAAACCAAAGGATGAAGCTGAATCGCTTTTCCTTCGATTAGAACCGGCTCAAATGCCTGGATACCCAAACGATGAAGGGTCGGGGCGCGATTCAATAGAATCGGATGCTCTTTCACCACTTCGTCCAAAATATCCCAAACTTCTTCCTTTTCCTTCTCCACCATCTTCTTGGCGCTCTTGATGGTAGTGACATAACCGCGCTCTTCGAGCTTGTTGAAGATGAAAGGCTTGAAAAGCTCTAACGCCATCTTCTTCGGCAAACCGCACTGATGCAGCTTTAGCTCAGGTCCCACGACGATGACAGAACGACCGGAATAATCTACGCGCTTTCCGAGTAAGTTCTGACGGAAACGACCCTGTTTACCCTTGAGCATATCGCTCAGGGAACGCAGAGGGCGTTTGTTTGGACCAGTGAAGGTGCGACCACGACGGCCGTTATCAAATAGAGCATCCACCGCTTCTTGCAGCATTCGTTTCTCGTTACGAATGATGATCTCAGGGGCATTGAGCTCCTGGAGACGTTTCAAGCGATTATTGCGGTTGATGACGCGACGATAAAGATCGTTCAAGTCGGAAGTAGCGAATCGACCGCCATCCAACGGAACCAACGGACGTAAGTCCGGAGGTATGACCGGAATCACCTCAAGCATCATCCATTCCGGACGATTGCCGGAACTTTTGAAGGCTTCAACGACTTTAAGGCGCTTCGAAAGCGCCTTTTGAACGGTTTCACTGGAGGTCTTGGCAAGCGACACACGAAGATCACGTGCTAGTAGCTCACAGTCGACTTCTTTGAGCATGTCGCGGACCGCTTCGGCGCCCATCGCCGCTTTGAAATCCTGCTTCCACTCTTTGCGAGCCGTCGAGTAATCGTCTTCTGTCAAAATCGCGCCCTTTTTGAGGTCGGATTTGCCAGGATCGGTACAGACGTAAGCTTCACAATAGAGAACGCGCTCTAGATTTTTTAAACTGATATCTAAGACCGCACCGATGCGACTTGGTAGACTGCGAAGGAACCAGATGTGAGCTACCGGAGTGGCTAATTCGATGTGACCGAGACGTTCGCGACGAACCTTAGATTGAATGACTTCGACGCCGCACTTTTCGCAGACCACCCCACGGTGCTTCATGCGCTTGTACTTGCCGCAATTACATTCGTAATCCTTAACCGGTCCGAAGATCTTAGCGCAGAAAAGACCGTCCCGCTCCGGTTTAAAGGTGCGGTAGTTGATCGTTTCCGGCTTCTTAACCTCTCCATAAGACCAGGATCGGATCTTTTCTGGACTCGCCAAGGAAATCTTGACGGCCGTAAAGCTCAACGGATCCTTCGGCTTATCGAAGAAATTCAGAAGATCTTTCATAGGCTGTTATCCTCCATGAGCTCCACATCAAGGGCAAGACTCTGTAGTTCTTTTACGAGAACGTTGAACGATTCCGGCAAGCCGGGTTCAAGTACGTTTTCGCCCTTAACAATGGTCTCAAACATTCTAGTGCGTCCGGCGACATCGTCCGATTTGACGGTCAAGAGTTCTTGCAGACAGTAAGCAGCGCCGTATGCTTCAAGCGCCCACACTTCCATCTCTCCCAATCTCTGACCGCCGAACTGAGCTTTACCGCCAAGAGGCTGTTGCGTAACTAAGCTGTAGGGTCCGATGCTTCTAGCGTGGATCTTTTCGTCAACCAAATGATGCAGCTTCATGATGTACATGACGCCTACGGTGACATCGTGACGGAAAGGCTCTCCGGAGCGGCCATCGAACAAGATCTGCTGACCTGATTCGGGCAACCCGGCACTAGCCAGGCACTCTCGGATCTCTTCTTCCGAGGCGCTGTCGAACACGGGACTTGCCATGTGTAAGCCGCCGCGAAGCTGCTTGGCGAGACGCTTCAATGAGTCTTCACTCAATTCGTCGATCGCCTTTTGGACCGATTTGTTCGGGAAGAATTTCTTCAGAACATTTCGGATACCCGTGCTGTTCCATTTCTCCAGGAACTCTTGCATCTTCAGACCAAAACCTTGAGCGGCACGGCCCAAGTGTGATTCCAAAATCTGTCCGACGTTCATACGAGAAGGTACGCCCAACGGATTGAGAACGACTTGAACAGGCGTTCCATCTTCCTGGTAGGGCATGTCTTCAATCGGTAAATGTCGCGAGATAACGCCCTTATTTCCGTGACGTCCGGCCATCTTATCGCCCACGGCAATGCGGCGCTTAATGGCGACATAGACCTTAACCATCTTGATGACGCCCGGAGGAAGCTCGTCTCCCTTTTTCAACTTTTTGATCTTCTCTTCGAAGACGTTGTGGATGCTTTGGATCTGTGCGTCCACAGCGGTCAACGTGTTGGAGACCTGACCTTCAACTGAAGAGGGGAGAGGAACGTGTTTCAATAAGTCGTAGGAGATCTTATCGAAGTCTTCCTGAGTGATAACCTGACCCTTTCTCAAGAGTTGATTTTCACCGGACGAATCGAGGAGCTTTCCTGTCGTTTCTTGATTGAGTACGTGCGGAGCAATTTTCTTCTTCGCCGCTTCTTGAATAATTCTGACTTCAGTGCGCTCGTCTTTACGAAGGCGATTTTCATCGTCTTCTACGATACGGGCGGTCCGTTCATCTTTGTCGGCGCCTTCACGCGAGAATACTTGGGCGCCGATGACGGTGCCTAATATTCCGGGAGACACTCTGAGAGACGTATCTTTTACGTCGCCGGCTTTTTCACCGAAGATGGCTCGCAAAAGCTTCTCTTCAGGACTTAGCTGTGTCTCGCCCTTGGGAGTGATCTTTCCGACGAGAATATCGCCAGGCTTCACTTCAGCGCCGATTCGTACGATACCGCTGCTATCCAGATTCATCAGCTGTTCTTCGCTGACGTTCGGAATATCGCGGGTGACCTCTTCTTTTCCAAGTTTGGTATCCCGAGCCACGCACTCGAATTCTTCGATGTGGATGGAGGTGAACGTATCTCGATGTACTAATTCTTCACTGATTAGGATCGAATCTTCGAAGTTGTAGCCGCCCCAAGGCATGAACGCGACGACGATGTTTTGGCCTAGCGCCAATTCACCCATGTCGGTTCCGGGACCATCGGCTAAGACCTGTCCTTTGCGAACCTGTTCACCGACGCTAACAATCGGTTTCTGATTGATGCAGGTGTTTTGGTTCGAACGGCGATATTTCACCAAATTGTAGATGTCGACACCAGTACCGGTAGCCTTTGGCGTCTCGTCCGTTCGCACGACGATACGGGTGGCGTCTACGAAATCGACGATGCCAGGTTGCCGGGCAACACAGGTCACACCTGAGTCGCGCGCCACAAGCTTTTCCATTCCGGTTCCGACGAGCGGCGCCTGAGTGCGAAGCAAGGGGACTGCCTGACGTTGCATGTTCGAACCCATCAGAGCGCGGTTCGCGTCATCGTTTTCAAGAAAAGGAATCAAGGAGGCCGCAATCGAAACCAACTGGTTCGGTGCGACGTCCATGAGATCGATCTCTTCTTTACGAGCAAGAATGGTCTCTCCCTGACGTCTAGCGGAGACAAAATCAGGCTCAACCATCGCGTTTTTTAGCGGTGTTTTGGCCTGAGCGATCGTGTGGTTTTCCTCTTCGAGTGCGGAGAAAAAGACTACGTCTTCTGTAACTTTTCCGTCTTTGAGTGTGCGATAGGGGGTCTCGATAAACCCGTAATCATTCACACGTCCATAGGTAGAAAGCGAGGAGATCAAACCAATGTTTGGACCTTCCGGCGTCTCAATCGGACAAATTCGACCATAATGCGTAGCGTGTACGTCACGAACTTCGAAACCGGCTCGTTCACGAGTCAAACCACCGGGCCCAAGGGCGCTTAAACGCCGTTTATGGGTGACTTCCGAAAGCGGATTCGTCTGATCCATGAACTGCGATAGCTGAGAGCTTCCGAAAAACTCTTTCACTACGGCAGACACAGGTTTGGCGTTGATTAAATCATGGGGCATCAACGTCTCTACGTCTTGTAGACTCATGCGCTCACGGATGGCTCGCTCCATACGAACGAGTCCGATGCGAAACTGGTTCTCGAGCAGCTCACCAACGGCGCGTACCCGTCGATTGCCTAAATGATCGATATCGTCAATTTGGCCTTTACCGTTCTTGAGCTCGATCAAATACTTAACCACCGCGAGAATATCATCCTTAGTCAGGGTGGTATTTTCCAGAGGCGTGGTGAATCCGAACTTATGATTGATCTTTAAACGTCCGACCTTAGAGAGGTCGTATTTTACCGGATCAAAAAAGAGTCCTTGGAAAAGCGCTTGGGCTGTCTCTAGCGTTGGCGGATCGCCCGGACGCAAGCGACGGTAAATTTCAATTAAGGCTTCTTCCTTGGTGGAGACTTTGTCTTGCAACAGAGTGTCACGAAGATAAGTTCCGACGTTGATTCTATCCGTATAAAGAACGGTAAATTCAGCGATCTTTTTCTCGATAAGAAGGTCTAGCTTGGCGTCGGTAAGCTCTTCGTTACATTCGAGAAGGACTTCGCCGGTCTCTAAATCCACCACGTCCTGAGCGCAGATTTTCGTGAGAAGTTGCTCTCGTTCAATGGGGAATTTCTTGATCTTGCCTTCTTCGATCTTTTTGATGATCGAAGAGGTGAACTTCTTATTCTTTTCGACGACTACATTGCCACTTTCGTCGAGCCAATCATTGTTAGCTCGCTGTCCGGCATATAGCTTGGGGTCGAAATGTAGGAGGAACTTATCGCCTTTGCCTAGGCTGATCGTTTCATGATCATAGAAATAGGCCAGAAGCTCTTCTACGGTGAAGCCCAAGGATTTCAAAAGAACAGTAACGTGCAATTTTCTGCGACGATCAATACGGACATATAGGATGTCTTTGTGATCGAACTCGAAATCTAACCACGAGCCACGATACGGAATCACCCGAGCGGAATACAGAAGCTTTCCACTGGTATGAGAGGTTCCTTTATCGTGGTCGAAGAAAACGCCAGGAGAACGGTGAAGCTGACTCACCACGACACGCTCAGTGCCATTGATGATGAAGCTTCCACGCTCCGTCATCAGTGGAATTTCACCGAGATATACCTCTTGTTCCTTAACGTCTTTGATATTGCGCGTCTGGGTCTGTTCGTCGACATCCCACACTTCAAGGCGAACCGTAACCTTTAGAGGAGCGGCAAAGCTCATTCCTCGGCTGCGGCATTCATCGACATCGTACTTAGGTGTCTCCAAAGCGTAAGAGTCGAACTCCAAACTCGCGGTGTTATTAAAGTCATGTATGGGAAATACAGACTTGAAAACACCCTGGAGTCCTAAATTCTCACGCTTCTCGGGCGTAAATTCCGCCTGCAAGAATTTTTCGTAGGATTTCTTCTGCACCTCAATAAGATCGGGAATTTCGATCAGAGAGGGGTACTTACCAAACTCCTTACGAAAGCGCTTGCTTTCGAGAAAACGAGGAGAGGTGTTCATTCGCTATACCTCTTTAGTAAAAACACACTAAGTGTGGACAGTCGGAGCGTAGGCGGTTCGCTGCGCAGGTTACTTGAGTTCAACCTTGGCACCAACAGCTTCGAGCTTCTTTTTGATTTCTTCGGCTTCTTTTTTCGAGATGCCTTCTTTCAAGGTCTTCGGCGCGCCTTCTACGAGGTCTTTTGCCTCTTTAAGGCCTAGCGTCGTGAAACCACGAATTTCCTTAATGACCTGAACTTTTTGAGCTCCACCGTCGGTCAAGACAACGTCAAACGCGGTCTTTTCCTCAACTGGGGCTGCAGCAGCGGCGCCTCCGCCTCCACCACCAACAGCGACCGGGGCCGCTGCGCTCACGCCATATCGGGTTTCAAATTTCTTGATGAATTCAGAAATCTCCAACAAGTTGGCTTTATCGAAATATTCAAAAACCTGTTCTTCACTTACTGCCATTGCAATCCTCCTGATTATTAAGCATTACCTTCTTTTTCTTTTTTTGCCTTTAGAGCGGCCAGAGCATAGCCCATGCGCTGGGGGGCATCCTGAAGTGCATAAAGAAATCTTGTCGGATGTGATTTCAACGCCCACAAGAAGCTGACCAGCAATTCATTCCTGCCTGGGAGCTTCGATAGTGCCTTTAGTTGGACGTCGGAAACGACTTTCCCCAAGGCCACGCCGGCCTTGATTTTAATGTCAAAATTCTCTTTGCCAGCCCATTCAGCTACGGCTTTGGCTGTGGAAACTGGGTCCCCGGGACCATACGCAATGAGCGTTGGGCCTTGTAAATGAGAGGTGATCTCTTTGAATTCGGTCTGTTCAAGAACCCGCTTGGCCAAGGTGTTCTTAATGACCTTTACTCTAATGTTACTTTTACGAAGGCTTAAACGAAACGAGCTCATCTGGTCGGCGTTCAGCTTGTTGAAAGACAACAACGCGAATGCCTGAGCGCTCTTTAAGCTTTCATCGAGGTCGGATACAAAGGCGGCTTTCTGCGTTCGATTCAAGACAAACTCCCCGGAATATAAACAGACATTTAAATACTTGGTTTTTCAGTCAGTCAACTTAATTCTTCGAAACTGAAAACTTCAATTATCCTGCCGCTCTAACTTGCAACTCTAAAGAAGATGCATCGAGAATTACACTAGGACCCATCGTGGGGGACAGTGCGACCTTACGAATGTAAATTCCTTTCGAGGTCGACGGCTTCGCCTTCAGGATATTGTCGAAGAGAGAGACAAAATTCTCTTTGAGTTTCGTAGGGCCAAACGATTTCTTACCGATGATGGCGTGAATGATTCCCGCCTTCTCTACCTTATACTCTACTTTGCCCAATTTTTGGTCGCGAACCGCTTTGCCGATCTCGGTAGTCACAGTTCCGGTCTTTTTGTTGGGCATCAACCCTTTTGGACCAAGAACTTTCGCTATCTTGGTGAGGTCTTTCAGGGTCTCGGGAGTGGCTAGGACTCGGTCAAATTCGAGCCATCCCTTTTCGATCTTTTCGATAAGGTCTTCGGCGCCAACAAAGTCGGCTCCCGCTTCGCGAGCTTCCTTTTCAGCCTCACCTTTTACGATAGCGACGACACGAATGGTTTTTCCCAGGCCGTGAGGTAGCACCGCTGCGCCTCTTACCATCTGATCGGACTGCTTGGGATCTACACCGAGCTTAATCGCTATCTCGATGCTCTCGTCGAATTTGTGAGTTCCAAACGAAGTGACCAGATCCAGCGCTTCATCGAGTAGGTATTTCTTGGTCCGGTCTACTTTCGCGTAATCGGCCTTATAAATTTTTCCACGCTTGCCCATAATAACTCCTAACCTTTAACTTCAAGGCCCATGCTCTTTGCCGTGCCTTCAACTTGGCGGATGGCAGATTCTAAATCGATCGTATTCAGATCAGGCATCTTGGTCTTTGCAATATCGACAACCTGATCTTTGGTGACCGACCCCACCTTATTCTTGTTGGGAACGCCTGAACCTTTTACGATATCTGCGGCCTTCTTCAACAGGACGGAAACCGGAGGTGTTTTTGTAATAAAGGTGAAGGAACGATCTTGATAGATGCTGATCACCACTGGGGTGATCATTCCATTCGCACTTTGAGTCTTTGCGTTAAACGCTTTGCAGAACTCCATGATGTTGACGCCGTGCTGACCGAGCGCGGGGCCTACTGGGGGGGAAGGATTTGCCTTGCCGCCCGGAATCTGGAGTTTCACCATTGCCGTAAGTTTCTTTGCCATCTGTAAATCCTACCTTCTACTTCTTCTCGCTAATTTTTCTCGACCTGAACGAAATCCAACTCAACAGGAGTGGATCTGCCGAAGATGCTAACCAAAACTCTGAGCTTGCCCTTGTCCGGTTTAACTTCTTCGACAACACCGTTAAAGTTAACGAACGGACCATCAACCACTCGTACGTTCTCACCTTCCTCAAACTGAACCTTCGGCCGAGGTTTGAGGGTGCCTTCTGCCATCTGATTGGTGATCCGCAGCACTTCTTCTTCGGGCACCGCGGGCGGGGTCAAGGCGTTCCCCACAAAGCCCGTTATTTTAGGCGTGCTCTTAACCAAATGCCAAGTGGCATCATTTAGAAGCATCTTTACGAGGACATAACCGGGGAAGAATTTGCGACTGGTGGTTTTCTTCTCACCACGAACCAATTCAATGACGTTTTCCGAAGGGATGAGAACCTCAGCGAAGAACTTCTCCATTTTGTTCTGCCGAATCCGCTCTTTTAGCGCCAAACGAGCCTTCTGCTCATATCCGCTATAAGTGTGGACGACGTACCACTTCATTCCATCGTCAACCACCGCTTCAGAGGTTGATGCCTGGACTTCAGTAGATGGGGTTTCCTCAACGGAAGGTGTCTTTCCATCTCCATTTGCCTGATCTTTCGTTTCGTCAGGCGCCGAGTTTTCTAACTTTTCTTCTATGCTCACTATATTATTCCCAGAAAAATTTGGCCTTAAGAGCCCAGCCGATACCTCTGCCCCAGACGACGTCAAACGCCCCGAGAATCAAACTGCAAATCACAATGCATATCATTACCACTATCGTAGAGCGAACTACCTCTTCTCGACCGGGCCAAGTTACTTTCTTCAATTCGGAAACCACGTCTTCCATCAGGGCATTGGCTTTGGCGTGCCTAAGCAGGATGAAAAAGCAGAGAAACGCCACCACGATAGGAACCGCTTCTCGGGTGATGGCAATACCAGGAAGACGACGAAACTGATAGAAAGTTAGATAGAAATATTGGATCGAAGCGCGAATTAAGAAGCCCAATACCGCGCTCGCGGTCACATAGAAAGCTAAAATGATCTTCCGGTTGTCCATACGTGTTTCGTATTTCTGCCGCAAAACAAATCAAATTTCAAGCAAGTAAATGAAGCATTTAGAGCGATTGCGCCGTTTTTTTCACGGCGGCACGTAGGCTGGCGTTTGGAGCACGAATAAGGGCTAGGACTCCGGCCCAGAGAAAGACACACACAATCTGCAGGGCGTGGTGGGCGGTGGCTACCGCTAGACCGATCGGGGCAGGGACCCCGACTTGGAGCAGACCTAGTGTCATGGCGGCCTCAAATGCCCCGAAGTTTGCCAGGGCAATTGGCACCGCCACGCCGATATTCAAAATGATCATAGACCAGAGGACTTCATTGAAATTAAGAGGATAGCCCTGCGCCGCGGCCAAAATTCGTATCGCCCATAGTTCTCCACACCATCCCAGCATGCTAAAAAGTAGCGCTGGAAGGGACTGGGCCGGAACGCGTAGCGGCACGAGTCCTTGGACGATCTGTTGCCAGATCGACCTCACCTTGACCCGGATTTTGGGAAAGAGATAGAGGGCAAGGCTTACGACGATCACAACGACGATGGTCGCCTCCAAGGCCCATTCTCCAATGTGAGGCGCGTTGAGGGTTTTGAGTCTGTGACCCCAGGAGCGGAAGCAAAGTAGAGATAGGAGTATCAGCGAGACTACATCAATAGACTTGTCCGAGAGTAAAGCCCCGGCGGCCGTTCCCAGCGTGACGGAATCCTTGTTCTCTCTTTGGAGTACTATCAATTTAACGGCGTCACCCATCCGAGCGGGAGCAAACGCGTTAACGGCCTGACCAAAGGAGAAAGCACGAGCGACTCCGGGCCATTCATGTAGCGGTGGAAGACGGTGGCGCGAACTGGGTAAGACCGCCCACAAGCGCGAAATCTGCAAGCCTATTTGGATGAAAATAATGGGCAATGACGCAAGAAATATCGTCTTAAGGTGAAATCGGCAGATGGCGATTTTGATTTCACGAGGGGTGATACCCCGCGACTTAAGCAGATACGCCATCGCCACTATGACGACGATCGAACCGAGGAGGTAGAGCAGGGTGCGCTTGATTTTCACTTCGCTAGCTATCCTAGCGGAGTGCGAAAGAAGCGGCGACAGCTAAATGATGAAGTTATTTTTTGTCTAGAACCTTGATTGCGGCCTCGATGTCCTTCATCTGTTGAGCCAGTTGAGGACGCACGACCTTTTCTTCGATTTCGCGCCTTACGATGGTGAGCAAGGTATCTCGATATCCCCCCTTGTTCTGGTATCCCTGGCGAAAGTCCAATTGAGACATTCGATTGACGTGATGGGGGCCGACTCCAATATCTTCGAGCAGGTCGCCGTTTACGAGTTGAATTAAAGAATAGGTAACTTTCAGTTTGGCATTTGAATGAGGTAAAGGACCGACGACCTCGACATGTCCCCCGGCGCCCATGGTGTTGGTGCCGATGATCGTTCCTCGACCGTTCGCTTTGATCACCCCAGGAAACCAATCGCCACAGCTAGCACAGAATCCGTCCGTCAGAACAAACAGGGTTTTGGTGTAGGGATGAAATCCCACTTCATTATTGGGCATGATGTCCCGGGTTCCCCAGATGTCCGCGTTTTTAAGATGCGTCTGTCCTGATTTGATGGCTGTCTCGTAATCCTCCAAGAGTTTTCTTAGTCTGGCGTTTGCCATTCCCCCTCGCTCTGACTTGGCGTATGACTCGGCGATAACTTGGTAGGTGTTTCTGTTCAACGGCAGAGTCAATGACCCCATATCCATGGATTTACCCGTCAGTAATGAGAGAAGAAAATGCAAATAGTCTGAGTCGCCGCCAGGGTTTCCTCGAAGGTCGATAACGAGGCCTTTAGTGTTCTCTTCCATGTAGGTGAAAATTCGTCGGTAAAGATTTTTGTAGGCCTCTTGCGGATGCACGGAGAACGATTCAATCGGTACGAAACCGACTTTAATTGAGATCTTTTCCTCGGCGAAATTGAGTGTGCAGATGCCCATCTCATTTGCGAAAGGCTCCTTTTGCAGGATCTGCTCCTCTTCCCACTTGGTCCACGCGTCTTTCCACCCGGGAAGATCTTCGGCCTTGAAGGTAGTGCAGTTTTCGATGCTAGAGATCAAGCTGGGCATGCGATTGAGGTCTTTGTTCGGTTTCTCATTCGGCTCAGGGTTCACTTTAAATTGAGCGGAGTCTGGACAATAGGATTGTCGGAAGGCCTGGGTCGGGACGAACGCCGGCGTATTTCCTATGTACATTCCTACCCAAAAAAGATGAGGAGTTTGGGTGACTCCCTTCTGGTCCAGGATTTTCACTTCTACCGCACCACTCTGTTTCAGTGGCCCTACGTCAAATCTCGCACTCGATCGCTGAGGGATGTAGGCAAAAAGAAGGTCTCTCTTGGATTCGGGGGCCGACCAATTCACTTGAGGGGAGAGTTCGTCCGCGATCGCCGTTGCGCTCTTACCATCGATACTGACCAGTTCATCACCTATGTAGAGAGGGAAATTTTTTTCGGGGAGGATTTCTCGGTTGATCCAAGAGAGGATTGCCTTCTCTTCTTTCTTACCTTCTATTTCCACTACGGTACGTTTGACACCAAATCCTAGACTAACGTCTCTAAAATCGGGTCGAACCAAACTCAGATGGGAATCTTGAAAACGATTGATGAACTGGCTAAGGATATTGAAAAAAGCCTCATCCTTTTCGCCCCTTTTATCGCTCGCCCGAATTAAGTCTTGGGTAGCCAGGACATGCTGGTCGAAATTGAGTTTCGCGGTTTCGGCCTTCCGGCTGAGGGGTCCATAAGAGCTCTTTAAGATACTAACGACGTAGCGGAAATCCTCTAGCTTTTGGTCCACGTCGAGTGCGCCAAACAGTTCGTTAGTATTTTTTGGGGTCGCCAGATCCACCGCAAAAAGGGGCGATGCGCAGATAAGTATAATAAATACAATACGAAACAGCGGCATTCGGGGGGCTCCTTAATAAATGATGCGTTGCAACATAGCAGGATCTGATGAATTTTGGAAGCGGGTAGGCGGGCCGTCAGGGGTGGTGCTCAAGACTCTTGGAGAGCCTTAGGTAACGGTTATTTCTGATCGGAATCAGAGGATAACCGTTAGCTCGGTAAGAAATTAAGGATTCGGTGCTCTTAGCTATTGGCCGTCGTTCCGCGTCATTAGAGAAGGGGGGACGGGTGTTTTCTTTCAGAAACTCTCGGTGCTAGGTTCTTTTTTGGGGGGGAAAATGAAGATATGTCTATTTGTTCTGTGTCTGATTCTTGGATCAATACCAACCAGTGCCGAAGCGAGGGACTGCTACTCAGAAGCGCAGGGGGCCTTTAAGCTCTATCTCCATTTTGATGGAGAGACACCGGTACCACTCGTGACTACGACTGGTTTGGTGGAAGGGCGTTTTCAGTGCACTAAAATTGTGTTTCCAAAAGGACCGTGCTCGACGATGTCTTGTCTGTCCAGACCCGATTGGTACGCTTTCTGCGCTCAGACTTTTGATGGAACCGAAGGCACTCCCAACGGCGCCTCATTCATTTTCTACCCCGGATGGCGAGGCCCTGACGTTATTCGATATTATCAGGCCGACGGCGCCCTCGTGACTGAAGCGTCCGATGCTCTTTACTGTTGGGATTCGAAATAGTGTCTGTTGTGTCTAGTCGACGGAAATCTGGTTCTTAAGTTTGTTAAATACGGATTGCTTGATGCCCTTTACTTTCATGACGTCTTCTATCTTGGAGTAAGGGCGACCAGCAACGATGGCCTTCGCTTTAGCTTTGCCAATTCCCGGGAGCTTTTCCAAGTCTTCGGCGGGTGCCGTATTTAGATTCACCTTTAACTGGTTGAGTTTCGCATTGCCGGTTTCTAGGGTCTGAATCTTGGTGTCGGCGATTGCGGACTCCGGCGTCTGAGTCTTTTTTGCGGCATCGTTTAATTCGTTTTGCGAAGGAACCTCGGCCAAAGCTAACGACGCGAGGACGGCGACACAAAACAAAAACAGAACGCTGATCGATTTCACGGTAACTCCTTGTTGCGATTGTCATTAGATCTAGTAACCAGAATGTCGTTCGTCAACCGGTGCACTGTCTTTGCGATAAGTGGGAACCCTTTATTTATCGGCCGACTTAGCACTTGGCGGAGGTGGCGGCTTAGGGGCGTCCGGTGCCAGCAGCTCTGGTTCCATCCTCATGAGCGTGGAACGTATCTCAATGGCCAGGGCCGCCAAGCTTTGAGCCCCGACGATTTCGGCGCACGCTTTGGCTAGATCACGAGCCGACTCAACCACATGAGCGCCGCTTTCTGCACCTTGCGCGTCCAGCGCCTCGATGGCGGTATGAAATTCCTGATAAAAATCTCGCTGCAGCGTTGCTCTCTCCAGAGCGATATTAGCGGCGCTTTCGTGAATCTGCTGAAGTTGGTCATATCCTCTGGCGAGTTCGGAGGAAGAGAAGGCGCCACCTGACGCCAGTGTGGCCTGAGCACCCCAAAGATATTCTTCCCATGCCGCGATATCTCTACGGGCTGTCACTTCCTTCACGGTGAGTTCCGCCGCGAGAACGATCATGGCCGTTCGCTTTACTTCTAATGGAGCCGCCGCTCTACTATCAAATCCCTTCGTTGCGATATTAATCTCGTTGAGTCCTTGAGCCCGAGTCAGTTCGATCTGGGCCAGAACGATGGCGGACTCCAGGGCGACTTTGGCTTGCCTGGCTTCTAGCTGGTTGTTTCTGAGCATCATGAAAGTTGGCGATGGTATGACTGGCTTTGGCGTATCCGCATGGCTGCTTGCGGCCAGTAGTAGAAACCCAATGACTAACATCACTCGCATATCGCTCACTCCTTCAGCCCTCAAGAAGCCCCTTATTAAAGGGCCCTTCCTGGTAATGGACGCCATCGCACGCGCAGATGTAGCAGGGAATTCAGGGGACCGCCAACACAAAATCAAAAACTCAAGGCTAGGAAAAGAAAGTGATTGCCACTCCGTGTAAACTCTTGATACGGGAGGAATACACAGGGTTCGAAAAAAATAGTTTGTGGTTGGGGGATTGCATGTTCAAGAATGGAAGCCGCTGGGGCGGTTTTTGCCTTTTTTATTTCAAAGTTATTTTTTTGTGGCTGGGTGCTTTGTCGAGTACGTCGGCGGTTGCCGGTTTTAGCTGCAAACAGTTTATCGCTGAAACGGCGAGCGCGGTGGCGGCATTTTTTGGCGGGGACATTGATACTAGAACAAACCAGCCACGAAGACGTCCGGTCCGCACGCGTGTTTTAGGAATGGAAACGTTAGAGGATCGACAACTTCTTTCGGTTAGCGCGGTCTCTCATCCGAATATTCCTGACATCAATCGAACGCCGGCGATTGTGGCCCCTGTGAATCAGGAGTCCTCGTTTACGGCATCGGTAGTAACTCCGTCGGGAGTCCAGTTGCCCTATGCCGATAGCTTTCAAACCCCCGGAGCGCTAGGTCCGCCGAATTGGGTCGAGAACGTCCGTGTCTTTACGGTGAGTAAGAGTGACACTGCGGTCGCGCCTACGAACAACGCTCCCTCGGCGAGTGCGGTGGCGACACTTAAGGGAGTTTCGGTTACCAACGTGGTGGTCAGTGCGACGTTGACCGCTACGGGAACCAATTCTGCGTCCCTTCTGGCGCGTTATTCTGGTCCGGGTGATGCGAACTACTACCTAGTCCAATTATATAAACAAAATCTCTACCTGTATAAGAATGTGAAGGGGGTCTTCACTCAACTCGATGTCGTGGCGGTTAACGCCACCTCCGGGATTGTTACTTTTAGTCTTCTGGGGAATGAGATCGCTGCCTCCTTCAATGGAGAGCCCGCACTTCAGGTCACCGATGCCTCGATTCCGGGCCCCGGAGATGTCGGCATTCGCGGACTTGGCGGCACGTTCGCTAATTTTAGTGCGCAAGTGGGAACCATCCCTGCACCCGTCACATTGCCTGACGCTGATAACTTCAACGGCACGAGTCTTGTGCTCGGGATGCCTAAATGGATTCCTATCATCGGTGATTTTGCGACTAGAAATAATACCGCCGTCGCGGCTTCGACCACCTCGGTGGCGACTCTGGATGGGGTATCGGTTGCCAATGTGGTGGTCAGCGCGACGTTGACCGCTACCGGAAGCAATTCCGCATCGCTTCTTGCGCGCTACTCTGGCCCGGGTGATCAGAACTATTACCTAGCTCAGTTATCTAAGGGAAATCTCTATCTATATAAAAATGTGAAGGGCGTTCTGACTCAACTCGATGTTGTGGCAGTCAATGCTACCTCCGGAAATGTCGTGTTTAGCGTTCTGGGGAATCAGCTTGCCGTCTCTTTCAATGGAGAACCTGCACTTCAAGTCACTGATGCCTCGATTCCGGGAGCCGGAGATGTCGGTATTCGGGGACTGGGTGGGATATTTGCCAATTTTGATGCAACCGCCGGAGTCATCCCTCCACCTGTCACACTACCCGATACCGACACTTTCAGCGGCACGAGCCTGGTACTCGGGATGCCTAAATGGATTCCGGTCGTGGGTGTTTTTGCGACCAAGAATAATACCGCCGTCGCTTCATCGACCACTTCGGTAGCGACTTTAGATGGGGTATCGGTTGCCAACGTGGTGGTCAGCGCGACGTTGACCGCTACCGGAAGCAATTCCGCCTCTCTTCTGGCTCGTTATTCAGGCCCCGGGGACACAAACTATTATATGGCCCAACTCTCGGGACAAAACCTGTATCTATATAAGAGAGTCGGAAGCGCCCTTACTCAACTAGGCGTCACCTCTGTCAAAGCCACCTCGGGAAATGTTACCTTTAGTGTCCTGGGAAATCAGCTCGCGGTCTACTTCAACAATGCGTTGGTTCTAGAAGTTAACGATTCTTCTATCCCGGGTGCAGGAGATGTCGGCATTCGTGGTCAGGGGGGAATCGTTGCCAACTTCACCGCGTCACAGGGTACGATACCCGCGCTCGTCCAATTGCCATTTGGTGATACCTTTACCAACGCGGGTTTACTGGGAACTCCCAACTGGAATAACACCTTGGGTTCCTTTACTCAGCCGGGCAATCATACTGTGGTGGCTTCCACATCCACTTCGATAGCGACGATACACGGCGTGTCTGTCGCGGACGTGCAGATTGGCGGGGCGCTCGTTGCCACCGGAAATAATTCCGCGTCGTTCATCGCTCGCTACTCCGGCCCAGGGGACGCCAACTATTATATGGTTCAGTTCTCCGGAGAGAAATTATATCTCTATAAGAAAATCGGGGGCACGCTCACTCAGCTCGGTGTGGTTTCGGTCGGCGTTACTTCCGGGAATGTGGTTTTTAACGTGGTAGGAAATCAACTTTCCGCTTTCTTCAATGGCTCCCTGGTTATGGAAGTTACCGATTCCTCCATCACGGCACCCGGGGGTGTTGGGATACGAGGAGCGGGAGGCATCTTCTCCAGCTTCGGTGCGGCAGCGGGGATGCTCGCTCCTACCGTCAAGGTACCCTTTAGTGATCCGTTCACCAGTCCCGGGCTGTTAGGCATTCCGTACTGGACCAATAACCTGGGATCTTTTTTCACCGAGAATACCAATCGCACGGTGAGTGGCCCGTCTGTACTCTCGGTCGCTACGTTGCACGGGTTATCGGCATCGGATGTGGTGGTCAACGCGACCCTCACTCCGAATGGGGGAAGTGGAACTGCCCTCTACGCCCGTTACACGGGGCCAGGAGATTCTAACGGGTATCTCGCTCTTTTTGGTTCCAATCAGGTCAGTATTTGGAAAAACCTAAACGGTCAATGGACCGAGCTTGTCCAAACGACGGTATCCGCCAGTTCGGGGGCCGTGAGTTTTAGCGTCGTAGGAAATCAACTCTCCGTCTCTTTGAACAATGTTCTTGTTCTTGAAACGACGGATGCTTCGATTACCGGTCCGGGTAGCGTCGGAATCCGGGGAAGCGGCGGAACTTATGCTAACTTCAGCGTAGTGGCGGGAATTCCCCCGGCGCATGGAACGGTTCCGCAGTCGCCTAGCTTGGTTACGATTACGAAAGAGTCGGCTTCATCCGTTTCTCTGTCATGGAAAGCGGCCGATTCGTTGGCAACTAATTTTGCTATTCTACGTTCGGTAAATGGAGGTGTGCTCGAGCAAATTGGAACGACGACCGGCACCACGTTTACCGATTCCACACTTGCGTCGGCCGCCACCGCGGGGGCGACCGTAAGTTATCGAATCATCGCCATCAACAACGCGGGTTTTTCTGCGGCGTCGGTTGGGGTCTCGTATACGATTCCCACTAGCACGGGTGGTGGAGGGACCGGCGGCACTGGGGGGACTGGTGGAACCGGAGGGACTGGCGGGACCGGAGGGACTGGCGGAACCGGAGGCACTGGTGGCACGGGAGGGACTGGCGGAACCGGGGGCACTGGTGGGAGCGGAGGCAGTAGTGGTGGGAGCGGAGGTAGTAGTGGTGGGAGCGGAGGTAGTGCGGCGGCTGCCGCTGTGACTCCGGCCAAAGGACCGACCCCGGGTAAAGGGGGAACCAGAGCAAGATTGCGTCCGTCGTCTCGGCACACGACGATTCTGCCCAATGGATCTAAGAAGTAGGGCCTTAAGAGGTAAACCGACTTCTTCTATCCAGAGTGAAGTGAAGTGAAGTGAAGTGAAGTGAAGTGAAGTGAAGTGAAGTGAAGTGAAGTGAAGTGAAGTGAAGTGAAGTGAAGTGAAGTGAAGGAGAAAGGATTTGGTTTACGCTCTGGGCAACCGGACAAAGAGCAGAGATAAACTGGGAGCTATTTTCCTCCTTGTTGTCCTATCCTTAGGGTCATCTCGGGCCTTAGCCACTCTTGACGCGAGGATAGGAGAGGCTTTCCGCTTGGTCGAAGTCGGAGACTTGGATAGGGCGCGTCCCATGTTTGAATCGATTCACCGAGATTTCCCGGTGGATCCCATCGCTCTGAATGCCGTGGGGAGATTCTATGTTTCCCAACAAGACTACGAAAGATCGGTCGAATACTTGCAACAAGCCGTAGACCGAACGCGCCTCGATGTTCCCGAGCGGTATGTTGTGCACCAGATGGAACTTGGGAAGGCATTAGGTCATCTGAACCGATGGGACAGATGCGTCACTTGCTATCGTTCCGTCCTCAAAGTATCCCCTGAGAATCTCGACGCGCGGGTGAATTTGGCCGTTGCGCTCCTCTATCAAAAACGTCCCTCTCCTAAAGAGGCTATTTCTGTTTTACAGTCCGTGCTTTTGGCCGATGGGGAAAATAGAGAATTTTTTGCCGATGTCTATAACAGCATAGGGGTGGCTTTTCGCTTGATGAACAAAAATGAAGATGCCGTGGCAGCGTTTGACCGATCTTTGAGTTTTTATCGGCTGGCGGAGGCAGAAAGTAATCTCAGTGATACCTTATTTGATCTAAGCCACGCCGATAAGGCTCTTTTCCACGCGAGGAAGGCCATCGAACTGGAGCCTAATTCCGCGGCCAATTATTTAAGACTTGGCCATCAACTCGAAGTCTCCGGTAAACGAGATAATGCCCTTGATGCTTATAAAAAAGCGGCAGAGTTAGATCCTACGTCGGAAACCACTTTCGAAGCGCTCGCTCTCTTGGAGCTTGAGATGGGGAGATGGGAAGGGGCGGAGGCTGCCTATTCGGCGCTATTGTCTCTTAGCCCTAACCGGCCGCTCGATCGCGCTTTTTTAGGCTCGGTGTTGCAGAATCAAGGGCGGTTCGATGAAGCGAAAATACAATATGAGGAGGCCATACGGCTAAAGCCTCGATGCGCTCAAGCGTGGCTATTTTTGGGTGTTTGGCACGAGGAGCGTGGCGAGTTTGAGTTAGCGGAGGCCGCCTTTCGCAAGGCGATGACATTCGATCCTAACCACGTGATGGGTCTGTCACATCTGGCGGAACTCTTGAAAAAAGATCTCTCTGATGCCGATCTCGCCTCACTGGAAAGAAAGGTGGCGGCTACGACCGGCGCAGTTACCATTCAAAGAGCTAGACTGCTTTTTGCGTTGGCTCAGCTGATGGATTCTCGCGGAACTCCCCCCAGAGTTGGCGAACTCTTGGAAGAAGCGCACGCCATTAAAAGCCGACTGCTACCGGTGGATGACCGCTACGTACCCGAATCGCACACCCAGTTCGTGAACCGCTCTATGCTAAGCTTTGATCGTTCCTTTTTCGAGAGACTTTCCCAGGCTCCGGTTCGCGGCGCAAGACTAAGCCGTAAGCCCATCTTTATCTTTGGGATGCCCCGTTCAGGGACTACCTTACTCGAACAGATCTTGTCGAGCCACTCTCAAGTCCATGGGGCGGGGGAGTTAAGTCTTGCTGAAAATACCTTCATGACTCTCCCGGGCTTTTTGGGGACATCGGGCACTCCAACGAGTGTCATCAGCGAGTTGACGCCCTCACATCTGGAAAAGCTGGCCGAAATCTATCTAGCTCGATTGAACGCGATTGACCACGACCGAGCGTTCGTTGTGGATAAGATGCCGGAGAACTATCTATATCTGGGACTACTCGTCGCCATGTTTCCTCATGCGACTTTCCTTCATGCCCGAAGAGATTTTAGGGATATCGCTCTGTCTCTTTGGATCACCAACTTTAGAACCCAGTATTGGACTCATGAATCCTCGCACGTCATCCATCGGTTCGAAGAGTATTCGCGAATCATGACCCACTGGCAAAAGGTTCTGCCTCCCTCCTTAATTCAAGAATGGTCTTACGAGGACATGGTTACTGGTGGCGAACCCGCCATACAGAGACTAGTCGTAGAGGCATGTGGTTTGACTTGGGAACCTGGGTGTCTGAATTTTCACCAGACTTCGCGTGTCGTCAAAACGAAGAGTTTACACCAGGTGCGCCGACCTCTCTATAAGGGTTCTTTGGGTCGGTGGAGTCGTTACGAAAAAGTACGGCCAGAATTCTTTGAACAGCTTCGGTGTCTGGAGCTTGTGCTATCTAATTCAGGAAAACGCCGGCCCTAACTCTTCGAACTTTAGAGAGCTTTCAAGAACCCAGCAAGATCGCTCGTCTCGGCCACGCTCAACCCCATCTGAAAACGCTGATTCAGATAGGAGATGACCTCTTCTATCGTTTTCGCCGATCCATTATGAAAATACGGTGCTCGTCCGGAGAGTCCGCGCAAGCTTGGAATTTTAAAGGATCCGATGTCCGCCCACTTTCCGCTAATCAACGCGCGACCGGGATCGGTGGTCTTTAGGATCGCGCCCGTCTGAATGTTTTTCAGTGTATAGAGCGGTAAGTCGGCGGTTCGTTGCGATTCATCCGAAACACCAATATTCATTCTCATCGTCGACGAGTTACCTCCGACGTTAGGGGTATTGTGGCATGTCGTGCAGGTTCCTTGAATGGTGGCTTTCCCCGCAACGTCGTTTAGTCCCGCGACGCCGGAGATTGAAAACGATCGGTGATTGAATAGCTCTTCTCCACGGGCAACGGAAGATCGGGCCTCGGCCTGGTTTCCGGTGGAGACGTTCTGCCAGGCTCGAAAGGTGGCGAACACGGTGGGATCAAATGCCGTTCCCTTGGGATCTCTGCCCAGAGGGTCATTCATACCCAGATAAAAATTCTGTTTCGAAAGTTCTTCTGGGCCTCCTAAAGCGCCACCATCCGTCAACGAACCGGCAGTGGAAGACGTGAGCTGGGCAAAGAAAAGTGTCTGCTCGAACTGAACCATCTCGTCCTCATCGGCTTGCTGCAGATCTACCGTAGTCGCCGCGTGAGTCTTCGTGGCGTCGTTGGCTTGGTTGCCCAGATCGGTTGTGATGTCGGTGGGCAGGGCGGTCTCACGGCCATCCCACATCACATCGCTGAGGAAAGCTAAATTTTGACTGGGCAATGGCCTGCGGAATAAGGACAGATCGCTGGCTGAGGCGTGATGATAAGGATCGTCCACCGCGGCGAGGGTGAACTCCGCGTTTGCCGGAATAGGTAGGCCCACTCGAATGACCCCTCGCGAAAGTAGCATGCTATACGCCTTTCGTTTTGCCTCGAGAGTGGAGACATCAAGCTCCGGGGCGTTACTTCCATCGTTAGTACGAAAGAGAGGGTCCAGACCACTAGAACTCTGAAACAGGTCTTGAGCACTTTGTGGGGTGACGGTCCAGCCAGAGGAAGGGGCGTGGCAGGTAAAGCATGTCCTCTTATTACTGCCGAAATTTCGGAAAAAGGCACCGGTGGTGTCGACCGGATCTCCGGGATTGATTCCCAGCACCAGCGTTCCCGCCGCGCCATTGGTGTTGGGAAAGGGCTGAAGGTTTGTTAGTGCGAGTCCCGGGCCGTCCTCGGCGTAGGATCCTAGTTGAATAAGCATGGTCAAAACTACGATAGATGTTTTCATTGGTTCAGCCCTTTCCCGGATCATTATTGGATGAAGACCATCCCTTGCTTGGTGGCGTCGTCTTTAGTGAATGGGAGCTTGGTTCCTGAACTAAATAGGGCTCCCTGAAGCGTCGCTCCGGTGAGAATCGCGGTGGCTGCGCGAGAATTTCTAAAGTCGGCCCGCGCAAAATCGGCACCCGTGAAGTCGGCGCCCGTTAAGTTAGTGTTCTGCAGATCCGTTTGATCAAAGCTCGCACCGGCTAGTTTGGCATTGGTGAAATTGGCAGTATAGAATCGACTTCCGCCAAAGGTGGTCTCTGTTCCAAAAGTTCCCGTGTAAATGGCCCCTCTCTGGTCATTTCCATTCAGATGAGTTTGTGACACGTCCGTGTTGGAGAGGTTCGTTCTAATCAAGAAGCAATTGTCCACGAAGGCATTCGTCAGGACCGCCGAATCTAACTTCGCTTGGCTTAGATTGGATCCGCTAATGGAAATCGTATCCATATTTGCCCCGGTGAGGGTGGCGCCCTGTAAGTCTACATTGTTGAACGTCACCTGTTTTAGGGTGGCTTTGGTGAGATCGACTCCACGCAGGATAGCATTGGTGGCCGTCGTGGAAGTGAGATTAGCGCCTTTGAGGGAAGCGTTAAAAAGGATCGTGTTAGTCAGAGTGAGACCGACGAGGGTAGCATCGTCAAGAATGGCATTTTGGAGATCTGCGTTGGTGAGATCGACTTTCGTCAGATCGGCCCCTGATAGATTGGCGCCTCGAAGGTTGGCTGATTTTAAAATCTCTTTAGTGAGATCCATTCCATGTAGATCTCCGCATTCACCTTGATACGCCGGATTAAATCCCTCGGTTCCGGTTGGCCCGATACATTTTCCGGCATTAAGACGAAAGCCCTGGTCGGCCGCAAACAACGCGGGCGTAAAAGCTAAAATCACTAACAGTATTTTTTTCATCGATATTCCTCCTATTTACGAGAATAGGGCAGGGCGGAAGCGTCCACCACTAACTTAACCTTGGAATAAATGTTGGGATTTGGTGGGATTTCTAAATAGCCAAAGTCTAATAGAAGTCTCGTCGCGTTATGTGCGTTCGACTATGTCTCTCAGCGCCAACCCGCTAGCTCGGCAGCGGCCTCGATCAGTGTTTTGACGTGGTCGCTTGCGTAAGGAATGTCGAGGAGACTCGATTCGTCCCCCAGCTCGTGGTAATTTTTGTCCCCACGGCGATGGTTGAGTCCCTTGTCTTCATTACTAGTCACGTGATCGTAGCCTACCAGGCGGAAGACCTCTCCATCGGTTTGGGTATCATACCCTTTGCGCGAATAGGGGAGCCGGACGATAGGGGTCCAGCGCGCGGCATGAATTTGGGAGGCGTTCAAGATGGCTTGAGCTATTTTCCAGCTGCCGGCGGTCGGACCTGGATTGATCTGAAACCTTTTGCTGTGCTCTGGATGGTGGCCAAGCATGTCCATATCGATGACCCCTGTGATCATTTGACCCTGTTTCAGCATCCGGCCTACTTGGTGTCGCGCGCCTAAACTTGATCCAGGGTATTCCTCTCCGGTGATGTGAAAGAGCCAGATATCATGCGCCGGCGGTTTTTCCAGGTAGCGTTCGGCATAGATTTCAGAAGCCATCAACTCGGCCGCCGTGGCGGTACCGTTGTCATCCGCGCCGCCCGTCGTAATTTTCTCGTTAGTCTTGGCGTAATGATCTTCGGCGATTGCCTTGTCCACATGATCGACAAAGATGATTGGGCGGTTCTTGTCGCGAGGCAGAGTCCCAGGAATCTTAACGATTAGATTAGCTTCGGGGATTTTCTGCCACATAAAATGATCGAGTTCGATGGAAAGACCAGGGATTTTGCTTTTGATTTTCTTTTCGTAATGCTCTGTTTTTAGATACTCCAAGTACTCGACAATGTGGTGATCTGGCTGCCCGCTTCCCATCTTTCGAAAGTCGATCACCTTCCCGCTGGGAGTATGGACGGGGATCTCTCCTGAAGCTCTCTGAACATGTTCCAAATACCTCGGTTCGAAATCATGCGGCCACTTGGTAAAAATCGGTGAATACTTCTGGGAGGAAAGGCGACGTTTGACTTCGGATGTCCAGGAGATCTCCCCGGGCCAAATAACCGCTCCAGAAGTGACCTGCACGACAAAACTTTTTGGCTTTCCGTTGAATCGCGCTGGAGGAAAGACGATGTGGGCCAGGAGACCGGAGTTTTTCAGATCGGTGCCGGCGGTGGCCAAATCACTGGAATCGAGCCACCCCCCGTATGCCTGTTTTCCATCTTTAGTCGTCCACACTGCGGCGCCAAAGATGGGACGATCGTATAGGCCAGCGGGGATATTGTTGAAGAGCTTATCAAAGTCCTCGGGCAATCTAGGATCCAAGACTTTGGTGAATACGGGCTCTGTGGGATCCGAATCTCCATCGGGCTTATTCCACAGGCTTGCATCGAGCCACTTCCATTCGTCGCTTTCGTTCTTCCGATACCGAGAAATATTCCAAGTGACCAGTCCCCAGTCGTCTAGGGTGGGCCACGTCTCAAATTCCACCTCGGAAATTTTTAACTGTTGTTGAATTTGAGGAAAGAAACGATCGCCCATCTCTTTTAGGCGATCGGTAATTTCGGGGCGCGTCTTAGGTGCACTTCCGGTGGCGAGTTCTAAGGCGCTGGGGCCAAGGTATACGTACGGTCGTTCTTCAAATGCGGGAATATTTTCCCAAGGTTTTTCATTTTGATCGAGAGATGCCAGCGTAATCGATGTGATCGATTGAGGCTTACTTACTACTAATTCTTGGGAGGTAAGTGGCTTACCTTCGGCACCGATTGAAAAGAAAAAAGCGACTAGCCAGTACGCGGTAAGGCCGATGGGCAAGCATTTCATATTTTCCCCTCTTCAGTCCTAGGCTAATGAACCTAGCTCCACTGCTTTGAGGGGTAAACAAATAAAGGGCGGTCAATTCACCCGAGCCTGTACAAGGGTTTTTACCGAACGGCCTAAAAGGTGTCCTTTAGAAGCCTAAGATCTAGCTTGACGATTCGCCAGCCGGAATCGCCGGACCTGAAGACACAAGCCCCTTTAATTATCTCGGCTCCGTCTTTGGGGGGCGTCGATTGTCCGGAGCCAAAGTCGTCCACGAACGGTACGCCTTGCTTTGCCCTTGCCTGTCTTGCTGAGAGATAAGCGATATGGAGCTTAAAAAGAGCTTCTCTGACTTGCGGTTGTTTTTGCTTAAATTGAGCACAGGTGCCCTCAGAATTACAAATCTCAAGGGGAAAGGTGAGGAATGGGAAATAACTATCGGTCATCGGTTGACTGCAGGAAGATTTAAAACCCGACCAGATCTCTTTTAGAGTTTTTCGTTTATCATTCTCGGTCGCCGCTGCTTTTGAAGCTTCTTGGGCATGCGATTTTTTCTGCCCTGTTTCCGTAGGAAGTTCGGTGCTAGTCGAAGCCGAGTGAACCAGACCGGGGGACAAAATAAAACAAAGTAAGAGAATCATCGATAAGGGTTTCATTGCACAGTTTTCCTTTGTAGAATCATTATAATAATTTAAATATGCATAAACGTAATTGGAAAAATAGCGTTCGGGGCTTTAGCTTTGGCGAGTTGCTCATCATATTGGTCATGGTCTCAATTTTAGCGACCATAGGACCGCCAATTTTTAGTAGATACATGCTTCGGGCTAGAGATGCTGGCCGAGTCTCCCAAATAGCTTACCTTCGTACCGGCATCCAGGCTTATTACGCGGAATACGCGAATTATCCCGCAAACCCGGTTTACGGCCACGCCTGCCAAGTGGGGACTGGGGGATGTCTTGCCGAAATTACCCAATACGTCGATATTCCTCAGCCGGTGTATTTTGTGGCTTGGAACATGTATTACCCTTTTTACTATTATGATTACGGCCCCAATAGCGTCGAAGGAACGGTTCAGCTGGGAGCGGTCCTTCAAACCGAATTTGAGGGACTCTCGCCGACTCCATGTTCGTTTCAAGTGGGCAGTTGGTGCGCCCCCAGTACAAGTCCAATGGTTTGGAATCCCTACTGTCTTTGCATGCCTCATAGTTGAGTTCGTTCTTTGCTGTGGAAGTTATCCGAGCTGGAAAATCCTTAGCCGGATTTTGGACGAAAGTTAGTTTCTGTCTTGTTTCGCGCAGAAACTATCCCGAGCCCGGAGCCGAGGGATCTGGTGATGTTAGCAGCTCAGACTTTGAGCCTGGGCTTTTGCCAACTCTGACGAGATCCTCGCCGAAAACGGTTCAGGATAGTCGGGTCGCGTGAAACGCGACAACGACTAGTTAGGCAGATCGGTGTAGAGTCAGTATAATAATTAGTCATGCCTAAACGTAATTGGAAAAATAAAGTTGGGGGTTTTAGTTTTGGCGAGTTGCTCATCGTATTGGTCATTGTCTCAATTTTAGCAACCATAGGACCGGCCATTTTTAAGAGATACATGCTTCGGGCTAGAGATGCCGGCCGAGTCTCCCAAATAGCTTACCTTCGTACCGGCATCCAGGCTTATTACGCGGAATATGGGAGATACCCGGCGAATCCGACTCCCGGTGTTGCCTGTCAGGTCGGGAGTGGAGCATGCCTCGCCGAGCTTACCCAATATATCGATATTCCACAGCCGGTGTACTTCGTCGTTTGGGCCATGTATTACCCTTTTTACTATTATGATTACGGTCCCAATAGCACCGAAGGAACGGTTCAGCTGGGAGCGGTCCTCCAAACCGAATTGGAGGGGCTGAGCCCGACACGCTGCTCGTTTTTAGGGGGGAGTTGGTGCGCACCTAGTACAACTCCATTGATTAACAATCCATACTGTCTTTGCATGCCTCATAGTTGAGTTCGTTCTGTGGAAGTTATCCAATCTGGCAAATCCTTAGCCGGATTTTGGACGATAGTTAGGCAGACCGGTAAGCCGCCAGTATTTCGTCTCTATCTTCAAATGTGAATTGGGCCTTCTAAAGCGCGATTTTACGCCGCGAAATCTATGATCCCCCTGGTAAATGTTATGGTAGGGTCGGCCCTATGTCTAAGCAGCATGCCAAGACAATTTTTTTTCTTTTTTTACTAGGATTGGCAATCCCGACCTGGGCCTGGGCCGGTATTTTGGGGGAAAGCTATCTAAGCATCTGCCGGTCGGCTCTGCTTAGAGATCGCTGGATGGAAGATGTCTCGCTTCCCAAAGGGGTGCACTGGGTCACCGATCCAGGGGAACTACCTGCCGTTAGTGATGGGTTGGCTGAAGCCTATTCGGATCATCCGCTTTTTAGTTGGATCGTTCCCAACCCGTCCTTGCGTCCGAATCTTTGGTATACGCTGGTTCGGCAGGCATATCTGAATGGCGGCATACTTACCGCCGATTCTCCTGGCACGGCTTCAGCCCTTTGGTTTGAAAATAAGAAAGGATCGGCTGGGTTGCTCACCCTTCTGTTGACGGGCCAGGTCTTTTTGGCTCCACGAGTTGGAATAGGTAACACGGTCAATGCCTTTAGACTCGACGGCTTTCTCACAAAAACGCGTCGTCGATTGATAGCCGAAGCCGGCAATGGCGATGGAGCGCTGTACCTGTTTCAAGTCGGAGTCAAACAAGCCGCCCGGAATCAGGGGCTTGCAAGCCAAATCATTCGACCAGTGCTCGATTACGCTGACCACACACGCCGGATAGTCGTCCTTGAGGTGCACAAAGAGGACAATATTCCCGTGTATCAAAAGATGGGATTTAGCGTAGGTCACGAAGAGATCTTTCCCAGGATGGCTCCGAAGAGGGGAGTTAGCACAGGTCACGAAGAGATCTCTCCCAGGATGGTTCCGATGTCCAGGGTGATGGTGAGAGAGCCAAACGATAGATAGGTTTTAGTTTCTAAGATCGACAACTGCTATTCTTCTGCCTTGCCCTAAGGGAAGGAATGCCAGGAAATCGCCTGGCGATATACTGGACGCTCACATCGAACGTGCCTAGAACGTCACCTTCATGTGAATCTTATCGGCGCTCGGATTTGGTTTGGTCTGGTAGAGGTCAGCCTCAATCGTTCCCGTGACAGAGTACATCGTTCCTTGAGGAGAGGGAAAGAGGGCCGAGGCGTCTGTGAGATCCATCAAAATGGTTCCCAAGGCATCCTTCTTACTCATCTCGTAGGAAGCCCCGTCATTAAGAACCACCACCGCGCTGCAATCGGTACAATCCTTTTCTGAAACTTTGCCGACGGCCGGGGGCCCCTTCAAAGAGAAGGCGGCGGTAAGATTGTTTACCATCGTTGGAACCGAAACGGGAGTGAATGAAACCGCCCCGACTCCCGGACTAAACCCGTATCCCGCAATCATATAGCAGGTGAAAGGGCCGCTGACCGCCCCCCCTTCTAGAGTGCCTTTGCACGACGCTCCAGGAATGGCTTCCGCCGAGGCGAGATGGGGAAAAGACGTAGCCGCGAGCCACAGTACGACGAGGAACGAAAGATTTGGATTTTTCACGATAAATAAATGCTTTCAAAAGACATCTCTCCCGTCAAGTGATCGCGCGTAGTGCTGAAGCCCCCCCAAGTTTCACAAAACGTCTCGTCGAAAAAGGCGGAAATGATTCCCTGAATGCCTTACGGCTGATAGACCGTAATTGTTCCCGAACCGGAATTAGGATTAATTTGGTCTTCAACCACGTAAAGTTTTCCCTGCGTATTTTGATGGAGAATCTCGATAGTCCCATCTGGATTTACCCGCTTAATCATTGCCCAGTGATTGGACCCATACGCCGAGCCGGAAGTCCGGCTTGGATAGTTATAGTTGGCCATATTCAGGATCTGACCTGGCCATAGTGTGGGTTTGCGAACACTTGTCGGTTGGAAGGAGCCAATACTTGGTCCAAAGTTTCCACCGCTCATCTGCTGTACGAAGCTCCAGCAATCCAAGTTCGGTCCGAAACGAACGGCCTGACCCACCTTGGCCTGGGAGTTTTGCAAAATCGCCTGCGCTCTGGGCGTCATGGCTTTAACGACCGGTCTTTCCGGGTGGTTAATTCGTTCGACAAGGGGATTCTCTTCCATGTCGTAAGCCTGACTTGTCGGATTATATTGCACGAATTTGTCGGGAGGTTGATTCGGTCTGAAATCGGTGGTTTGTCTCCATACCAGGTCAGGTGTTTTTATTTTTTGATTTTTCTCTTCAGCGGCCAGACTGAGAATGCCGATCTTGATTTGAGTTAGCGATTCCGAGGGACGGGTAAATGCCGGGGAAGAAAGCAGTTCGCCTTTATTGTTCTTAAAAAGATAGGACCGCGAAGCTCCGTTTGCGCTCCCGTCGAGGTTGGGAGTGGGTTGGCTAATCGCCGCCCCTAGTATTGTCCCGAGCCCGTTAATGGTTTCCAGTTCGTAAGTGTTCGTTTTCTTGTCGTAGGTATAAATCTCCACCGGTTCATTGAGATGCTCACTCAAAATTCGGAAAATAGGTTTTCCTTCTAGGGCCTTGCGGAGTCTTTCGCGCGCCTCGGCATGTTGAGGGCCTATGGAAAGGACTGCTTCCATGTCCCCATTCTGCGTGGGTGTTAAAGTGAGCGCCGTCTGGAGGTCGGTCAGAGAAATATCCTTCAGATCATCTATGTCGGCCCACGAAGCTCCACTTGATTTGGATGAAGGACCTTCGTGAAGCGCAGCAAAGCTTCCCCGCGCAAAGAAGACAATAGACAGTGTCAGTAATAATATAGTGCGATTCAAAATTCCCCCTTTACCCCAGTGAACTCAGGTTAGAGCTGCAAAGGTAGGACCAGACTGAGTGAATACGGAGTGAATTCACAGTAACGGTAGAATATTTAAAGCGTTGGCTGAAGCCTCTAAAAGAGCATTCAAAGAAGTCGGTCATCGGAATACGGGCGCGGCTAGGAGTTGAATTCACCACCCTGCTGAATGATCGACAGGTTCTAATGGGAAGCATAATTGGAATCATTGGATCAGCTAAGGCCTTTTTCTCTCGGGCGCGGTTTCAGCCGATTTGCGTCGTGCTTCAGCGCGTTGCTGTAGGATGGTAGAGAGTCGTGTAGGCTTTGCCGACGCTGACCCATTTGCCTCTCTCCCCGGTGGTCTTTTATTCTCAGTGATTGAGTTGGGCACGGGAACCGAAGCTACAGGGATTCGGCTACTCTTTTCGGGAAGGCGCTCCAGTCGCTCTTCACTAACCGGTTGCGGGGCTTTCTGTTCCCGGAGGATGGAATAGAGGTCGGTCCTAAAATAGCGCGCCTGCCCCTCGGCAGATTCCCGTTTTTCTACGACGTCACGCCACACGAGGCCGACCGAATGGTATTTTACTTCGGTCTGGCCTTCCGAAGTCATTCGTGTTCCATCCCACGAAGGCTGGATGAGTCGAATCTGATTGAAGAAGCCCGCGACCGCCACGGAACGATTTATTTCAGGACTATTTTCGGTGACCCGGCTCAGTTTACCGTCTAACAATCGAATACGCCATCGGGCTACGTGCCGGACAACGTTGTAATCATTGTCGTCGGTATTATTAAAAACGGGCTTTCCAAGTCCGTCGCGTCCGGTTGGTGTTTGAAAAAACAGGCGGCCCGAATAGACTCCATCCGTCAATTTACCGAGGAAAGTTTCCGTTCGTAGCGCGATGCTGGGTTGGCCTGGCTCATTCAGACGAATGAATTCGTCTCTCATCTTCCTCTGTCCGGGATCCGCATAGGGCGTCGTAGGGAAGTGCAGGACTTTCGAAGGGGCGACTCCCATATTATTTAGCAGGGGCTTCCACTGTAGATCTTGTTCTGAAAGCTTCCACAGGCCAGCGCCAACGGTAAACCAAGCCCTGGCCCATGATTCGGCATTTTGATTCTCTGAGCGTAGATGGCTCGTTACCAGGGCGTAGAGACAAACCACCGACCCGTCGGCAGAGGCATGACCCACCAATTCCAGATCGAAGATCGCTGTCTCAAAGTGTCCCTCAGAGGGGTCGTCATTGTCTCGCGAATAGCCCGCACGAATGAAAAAGGTGGGCGCATTGGATTCATTGGGATCATATCCGTAGTGCAGGGAGCACTCTTCGCTTTGTCCGGTACGAGAGAGAGCTAAAAACAGAGCGAACACGAGGACCAGAACGGGCTGATTGCGCATTCAGCTGATATAGCTCACTTTATTCATTTCGGCTACTCGTCGATAGCAGTATTTTGTGGGTTTGCGGTGGATTGCTTCTTATTGCTATCTAAGGTAGATCTCCGCCTCAAATGACTCAATGGTGGTTCGTACTATTCGGGCTTGTGGCGATCGAAGGGGTGGCGACACCCCCCTATAAGACCTTGGCGTTTCCTAACGGGAGGGTCGAAAGTCTAGCTTTCTCTCCCGACTCGCGGCTATTGGCATTCGGGACAAGGTCCGGAGAGTTATGCCTTCTCATGCTTAACGACAGAATGAAGGCGAATTGTGAGCTTGGGGAAACTGCCAATGCTGAGGTCTCTTCCCTTTCCTTTTCGCGGGATGGGAAAAAGCTCGCCGTGGTGAGAAAGGACGATAAGGGGAACGGCCGGTTTCTCCAACTTTGGACTATCTCTTCGGCGGGAAGCCTGAAACTGACGAGCGCTAAGCCTGGGGAACTTGTGCTCTCCGCTAGCTTTAGCCCGACCAGCAATCAATTGGCGGTCCTCTTCTTGACTCCGGAGAGCAGCCCAAAACTCCGTCTGATCGAACCGGACCGTCAGGATAGGGTGATTGACGTAGGAGCCTTGGAAACACTCTGGTGGCGTGAAAAGAATCAAGGCTACAGTTGGTTCGGTCGAGCGGCGGTTCGGTATACTATGGACGGTAAGGAGCTGGTTCTTGGCGCGCTCGATTCGGCTATTTATGCCGAGGTAGTCGACCCTGTGATGGGAACGCGGCTAAGGACGATCTATGACCAGTCACCTAGAGGGGTGCTTTGGGATCTCACTTTGCTTCCTCAAGGAAATCTCGTTGCGGGAGTGGCTGTGGGCGGAAGTCTATTTTTCTGGTCGATCGCGGACGGTACCTTTCGCGGGGAAATCGCGTTGGAAAAGAGAGCGGCTCGCTTTAGTTATTCACAAGATAGCCGCGCGGTTTATCTAGGCCGCAATCGCACTTACAACGATCAAAATGATCCGCCAGATGATATGGGAATCTCGATCTATGACGGACTCACCTTTGGAAAGGTGGGGCAAGGCGATGAAGTTCCGGGGATTGTGCTGTCGATAACCACGTCGGCAAATCATGCCTGGCTTGCCGCCGCCACGGATCAGAACTTTTTATATCTTTTCAAGATTCCGGATCTCTTACCCAAACCTTTTCCTGCCGATGAACAGACCGAAGACGCTTTGTGGGAAGCGATTAGTAACACCAATCCCTCTCACGCCAAGTTGCCTCAAAGTGCCATCTCGACCCTAGTCTCTTGGGGAGAACGAGGTGTCGCCACGGTAAAATTATGGATCGATAAACATGGGTCGAGTATCAGTGGGACCGACTTAAACAGTTGGCGGGTACGGATGAATCGCAATCTCGTTGCGCTAGGCACTGGCAATAAAGATGCCCGCGACCGTGCGTATGAAGACATTCTTCTTCATGGGGGAGAGCTTATCCTTCCCGATCTGGAGCAAGTTTGGTCGGACTATAAAAAATTACCGATTCAAGACCGTACCAGAATGGCGGAATCGGCCTATCGGGCAAAATCCTTGCTCGCAAAACTGAGGAAAGGTATGTGGGGGTTTACTAGAGTGTTTGTTCCTTGGAAGCGGGTGATCATCGCTTTGGAGAATATCGGCTCTCCTGAGGCCACTAAAGTGATCGATGAGATCGGCCGCATGGCTCTAAACGATGAGTTGAAGTCGTTTGCCTCTCAGGCCGTGGTACGTCTTAGCGTGAAGTAAAATTCGATGGGAAAAGAAGGGCTCCTTCCGCCTTTAAGTGAAATCGGCCCCGAAAAGGCGCTGCAAACTTTCCCGGATGATGGCTTGTTCGGAGATGTCGAACCGACCCATCTGTTCCCAGATCGTTAGGTCAACTAAGTCCGCCACACTTTGTATCTGCGTTGCTTCGATTTTATCCTGAAGTCCTGCGGGAAATTTCAAGACGGTTACTGGAAGAGCGCGCTTTTGCGCTGGGTGCAACTTTTGTATGCGTCGTCTCGGGTTGGGGGGCAGCAGTGGTATTCCAAGCCGCTCGAATTCCTTGGCCAGCCACCCCGCCTGATTGAAACCAGTTAGCTCGTCCAATTCGGCTGCCGTCCAAGATCTCAGATCCGCTATCGTATGAAGCTCCGCGTCTCTTAAAGCGGCGGTGGCGCGAGACCCCAACCCCAATAGACAGATATCCGCCGCCAACTTTTTAGCCGTCGAAAGACCTTCGAAATGAGTGTAATTTCGTTCGTTCGGCGTGGGATGATGGTTCGGGATGGGGGGATAATTTAATCGGATCCTTCTATCGAGGGACAGGCCTAAAGGCGCCAGTGCGGAAATAACCTTGCGCCTCTTTCTAGTATCAAGAAGTGGCCACTGATTCTCCATCGCTTGCACAAAGCTGCCGATCGTTTTCGTCCTCGGATGGTCATGTTCTTTCACATAGTCCCTCATAGCGGGACTTAGATGCAATCGGTCCAATGGTTCCGCTAGCCAAAGCGCGAGTTGATCGGCCTTCACGTCGCGATTTGCAGGAGCCAAAGGTACCAAGCGCTCACTGGTGCGCAGGGTGAGTCCCATGTTGGAAAGTGCACTCAGAGTGGCGTTTAGGTATTTAGGGTTTATGTTAGGGATCGTTTCTAGCTCATCAGCCAAGACTCCCGCTAGAACATCACCCACGGTCTGCTTCTCTCTCGTATAGAGCAGATAAAATCGAGCGATTTTAGGAATTTGAATATCTTGAAGGCTTCGCCCATTTTGGAGTATCAGATACCGACAGGCATCCGCCATCAACATCTCTTCGGGGTCTCGGGCAACCGAATTCGCGGCACCTAGCGCGGGGCAGGACCAAATCACCAGACAACCTACAAGAAAAAGTCTCCACATTGTCGCTGTTCATACCACTTACCGTCGAATAGACCAATTTTAAATATAAGCTGATACCGGTTTGGCTACTTGCTGAAGCTCGTTCGTAAGTAGTCGACACCGTAGTGCATCCACCAATCATCTTGCTGGTTTATTACCGATAGGGCGCGCAACCTACAAACCTTATTGGATCGACCGCTAAAGGCATTGTTGATTATTTTAGCAGCAAGATCACTTTCGTTAAGGAAGCCAGAGATTTCATCTTTTCCAAAAGATCGTAACCGGTAAAGCACCAACAGGAACTGACAGTCTACCTCGGCTAGCTTTCTTTCAAACCATAGCCGCTCTTCCAATGCAGAACTCGTCCGAGATATACGTGACTCTACATCGCGACGAAAACCCTTGTACTGGGAAATGGCCCTTGGCCAAAGCTCCTTGTCGTAAGAGTGAAAGAAGGAAGTGAAATTATCGAGTTCGTGAAGAAACGTTTTCGTGGGAGAGATAGCGGCCGCTAACATCTTGTCGTAGATCTTAAGCCTTTGGTTAGAGGTCAGGGTGAGTAGTACTAAATCCGAAGAATGAGGATCAACCCCTGGCGTGACTGCCAGAAACGAGTGCATTTCCGCCGGGTTTCCGCGCTCTAGAATACTATGAGCCTTAGCCGACAGTTTCTTTAGTTCAGCGTCGGATCGTGGGGGGTGATGTTCGAGGTAATTTTCTCGGCCCATTACGAAGTCAATTTTTACTAGGGAGGAGGACTGCAATTGGGCTCTGGCTGAATTAATGAATTCTCTATCTTGAGAAGAAAGCCCACTCGAGAGTTTCGAAGCGGAAATATTGTTCGAGATACGAGACAAGATGACGAGTGGGGAAAATAGGAGTTTCCAATCTTCCCTCAGATGTGGAGAGATACGTTCGCCGTACGGCAAATCAATGGTGGGGTCGATCGAAGAAGTCAGCTTTTTTGTCTGACCGGCTACAAATGACAGCTGATCTGCCCCTTTTTTAATCAGGTATGACAATTCATCCTGATCTTGGGGCATTTCATAGTAAGGAAACGTCTGAACTTCTTTGCGACGCGCCTCTTTCTTATTCTGATGGCGAAGCAAGGTAAAAAACAGGAAAAATACGCCGGCCGCAATCAGAAAAACAGTATGTTTCCTATTCCGCATTGGGCGCGATTTTTATCATATTGGGGCAAATAAATGCAATAGAATGCCAATCGAAGCTCCTCAGGGGGCTCTTTCCGTAACGTAACGAGGCGTCAATTGGCGGCATGGCATTACCCAGTCAAACTCATACGAAAGAGACAGCGTTTGACTAGGTCCCTTTAAGAGAGGATGGATCGACTTCTATGACCGAAACAAACCCCCAGTGGAAGTTGGGATTTGAATCCCTGGAAAGCGAGATAAGGGTTCCTACGGAACTTAAGGTCGAAGGGAAGATCCCTTTGGACCTCAAAGGATCTCTCTTTCGAAATGGTCCTGCCCGTTTTGATGTCTACGGAGATCGCTATCTTAACTGGTTCGATGGCGACGGAATGATTTACCGCTTTGCTTTGAAAGACGGGCGAGTTTTCTATCAACATCGTTTCGTAGAAACGAAAAAGAAAAAAGCGGAGGATGAAGCGGGTCGCAGAATATTCGGTGAATTCGGCACCAGAGTTCCCGGCGGATTTATTTCGAGATTTCTCAATCGAGGAATGCATGGCAATCCGGCGAACACTAATGTGGTCTATCAGGGCGACAGGCTATACGCCCTTTGTGAGGGCGGGCTTGCGTATCGTTTAGATCCCTCCACATTAGAGACGCTAGGGGAAGACAATTTCAATGGCGTTCTTGCGGATGAGGACCATTTTTCCGCACACCCCCATCGGGTTGCCTCAAGTGGTCAAGCGTGGAATTTTGGACTGGAGTACGGAAAGGAATCTTTTCTTCACGTTTATCGATGGAACCAGGACAATTCGTTGGAAAGATGTCACCGGCTGACGATTCCCTTCGTTACGATGGTGCACGATTTCGCGGTGACCGAAACGCATGCGGTTTTTATTTTGCCTCCGTTAATGCTTCCTAAAATACCCATTGGTCTTATGACTGGGCAAAAGACTTTCGGAGATTCCTTGCGCTGGCGGCCGGAGCAGGGGACTACGGTGGCCGTTCTAAATTTGGCAACTCAACAGATCAGGTGGCATCGCACCGAGGCTCGGATGGTCTTTCACATGATCAACGCCGTAAGCCACGGGGATGATGTGATTGTGGATTATTGTGCCTATGCCGATGACTCTCCTATGAGATCGACGTTTGATCTTATGAAGGGGAAACTTTCTTTTAGCCAACCGGCGATTCCCGAGCGGTTGGAACTGAAACATTCGGGAGAAACAAAAAGATATTCGCTGGCAAACATAGGGATCGAATTTCCCCGCACCTCTCGCTCGGGAATGGGAGAGGAGTGTGATGTGCTTTTCGGGGTGGCTTGGTCATCGGGAGAATACTTCGCACGAATTCCTACTAAGATTAACCTAAAGTCCGGGGCGGTAGAACAAGCTGCCTTTGCGCCGGATGAATTTGCGCACGAGAGCGTCCCAGTTCGAAAGTCGGGATCGAGTGGGGATAGCGATGTTTGGCTTTTGACGCCGGTGTTAAACGGTGGGAAAAATCGAAGTGAACTGCGTGTCTATGATGGAAACGATCTGAAGGCGCCGCCAGTGGGGGTGGTTCCGTTGCCTTACCATATTCCGTTTAGCTTTCATGGAAGCTGGGTACCGCGAACGTTTTAGCTAACTGGTAATTGTCGCTCGGGCCTCTTAAGTTGATTTGCCTGCCGGCGTATTTCATTCGTGGGCTGGGGGAAGAGAAAGAAATTCCTAGGCACTTACTTCATCGCCAAAGACCAATGTGAAACGCGAACTTTGTAAAGCTCTGGCCTTTCGGGCGCGTTTGGGGACGAGTTCTACTCCAATGGCATCTAGGCCGAGTCCGTTCGCGACGGCGAGTACCGTACCGTGGCCGCAAAAGGGATCGACCACCGTACGGGTCGATGTCTGGGATCGGATAAACTGACAGGCCGTCAGACACGCTTGAACGCCCATGCCTCGCGTCCAGGTAACCTCTCCCGGTTGAGGGAGCACATCCATGGTAGAGAGGGCGATTTGGGATTTCACTCCGCGAGAGAAGCATATGAGATGGGAATAGCTAGGACGTCCATAGGAGATCGTTCCGGCAGGAAGGCGGCAGACGATCTTGTGCCACAACAGGGGGTGTCCCATTTTTTCGGCGGCCTTTTGGCAGAGATATGCCTTATCCACCCACTCTCCCTCGCGATTGACATCGGTCTGATAGAAAATCGTCACACCCTCCTCTGGACACCGCGAAAGAACTAAAGCGGCAGCGTCATGAAACCAGACCTTCCACTGCGCAAGGGTTAAAGAAGGAAACTCCGAAATATCCGGAAGTGAGGTGACTAAGGAACAACCCGTGAGTGGCTCGGAACGTGTAAGCCAAGCGAGAGCTTCTTCGTTAAATACCATCCTATTTGTTCCCATTTTGAGATTCTACCCCATTTTGCGATCTCATTTACCGTTTCTCGAATTGGTACTGAAGTGAATCGGCCGACTATATTTTTGTTAAGAGGAGATAGAAATGATAGGTTCCATCTTTTTTAGGGCCGAAAACGGGACGTCATATTTCAAAGTGGAAACAGTCTTTCTAATACCACCCGCCAAGGTAAGATCTCTGACTTTCCAACGCGCCGCGGGTTTTGTTCCTGTGATGCGAACCATAGATGACAGTTCATGTCCTTTTGCAAGGGGGACAGACGTGAGACCTCGGTGGTATCCACTCGGTTTGTCGATTTTACTTCCAAGAGGACCGTTTTTTCCCCGGGCCTTTCGATGATCAGATCGACTTCTAGATCATCTTTCGTCCTAAAATAGGAAAATTTGTAATCTTTTCGGAGATAGTCGTTGAGTCTCAAACATTCTAAGAAGATAAAGTGTTCGAACGCTTTGCCATACTGAGAGGTTCTCTTTTCGATAGGAATTCGAAGAGTGCCTTCAATGGCTCGCTTTACTCCCAGGTCAAAAAAATAAAATTTACTTTTTTGAGTCTGTCTTTTTCGAATGGAACGATGAAATGGCGGAAGAAAAAAACCTACAAGCGTATCATTAAGAATTTCAAAGTAGCGTTCAACTGCCTTGGAATCGTTACCGGAGTCTCTGGCTATCTTGGAATAGTTGAGAATTTCGCCGTTCATTTGAGCGGCTATTTCTAGAAATCGAATAAAAGGCTCGATCTTTCTAACGAGCTGCTCCTCACGGATCTCCTCCTTTAAATAGACTGAGGCGTAGGAGGACAAAAAGGCTCGGCGTTCCTCGGAAGTCTTGCCACTCAGCGCTTTTGGTAGAGAACCCCACTGCAACACCGTTTCCAATGAGAAATCGGTCCCGAGTTCCAAATGAGTAAGCGGGTGGAGATGATTTAAGAACGCTCTTCCGGCGAGAAGGTTAGCGGCGCCGCGCTTTAATTTTCTCGCACTCGATCCGGTGAGCGCGAATCGCAGCTTTCTCGTTTCGATGAGGCGATGAACATGGTTCAAGAGAGAGGGAACACGTTGCACCTCATCGATCACCACCCATTGATGGCTCTTTTGGGGGGCCAGTTCATCGATAAGGCCGGGCCTCAACAGGAAATTACGAGCGGTCTCTTCATCAAGAAGATCGAGCCAGAGGGGTTTTTTGCCCTTCATTAACTCCCGGAGGAGAGTAGATTTCCCGGTTCCGCGCGAACCAAACAGAAAAAAGCTGTTCGATAATAATAGTTTACTAAGTCGTTGGTACATATGTCTAAAATGTACGCCATTTTAGACATATATGCCATAAGAAATGTTGGACTCAATTCCCAGACCAACCACCCGGTAAAGGAGATCCGAATTCTCAAAATCTCAAACGATCAGAAAAAAAAGACCAAGAACTTGGCGGGGCCTGGTCTGCCGACTCATGTTAAAATACTGTTATGCCTGAAATGCCTATCCGTGTTGTGAGGCGGTACTTTTTTTCTATCCCCAGTCTGTTGGGATGCCTTCTCCTCGCTAGTGTCTGGTTTGACCTTGCTCAGGCCGCGCCTTATCCGGACTGCAACGATCAGATCTGTATATTTGACGCACGGCTACCTGTTGGGCAAGGTCGATGCGAACTTTACTGCCAGTCGAACCGAAGCTCCTGCCAGATCCTGGAAAGAGATGAGCCCTTAAGTAAGGTGGTGCGCCGGTGCAGGAACGCCGAGGTTCAGTATCACGGACATGGGCACAATGGAGAATATCTCAAACAGATCTTAACCGAGTGGACTCAAAAATATGATGGGGGGGAATTAAGAATGAGTCGGAGCGCCTGCGAGGAGGCACGTCCCGAAAGCTTTGAAAACTGGTCAGAGTATTTTAAGCAGCTGAAAGGCAAAGGCGTTGTCACCTGTCAGCAAAATACACTGTTTGACCTCGATGACCAGGCTCCCGTTACCTTCCATTATGGGAACGGGAGTTGCAGAATCGAATACCCCGGCTGCGAAAAAATCACCCACTGTGCTCCTTCCGAGCTGGGTAAATCCGTTAAGTGTATAAAAAAGGGCGAGAGCAAACCGGTCGACCTAGTCTGCTGCTTTTCGGATCAGGCGCATCCCTATTATGTGTCGGGTGACAAATGCCCCAAGGCGGCTCCTCCCTGTGACGGGAGCGGCAAAGGAGCCAACCTAAGACCGGGAATATTGGCGATGCCCTGTGTGGGGACAAAGGCTTATAGCAAACTGCCGGACACCTACCCAATGGACTGTGGCTCACTGAAAGACCACGATGGACGTGACTTCAAAGGTTTGTGTTGCAAGAACTCAAAAGGGGATTACCTTCCCGTCTGCTGCAGGGATCGGCAGGGATTTTCCGCGGCGCCGGATAAATTTTATCTCAGTGAAACGACTTCTAGCGGGAGGATCTCCGTGGTGACCTCACCCCAAAGGGCTTGCGAAGAGTTTCCCGAGCCTTGGTGCGGCGTTCAAATAGAGGCGGGCGTGCCGGAAAAGGGAAAATGGACCGTCACGATGGACATCCACACGGTAGATTTTGGTCTCCCACCGCTTGATGAGAAAAAATGGAACGTTGAGGTGACTTCCGCCCACCTTCTTCCCCTTACGACGCAATCGACCACCACCCAGATCGTGTCGGTGGATGTCAAAAAGAGGCCCCCTTTTGAAACGGCCGTAGACGAACCGCCCTCCATCGAAGGCGCAAGGAAATTTGTTTACGCAAAGGCAACGGTCTGTCTGAGCTTGAAATTGGATGCGGCCTACCGAAGATGTCAGGATACAAAGTACTGTTCTACGTATGCTCCCGAACCCCGGGACAATGGTCGGTCTAACCAAAATAACAACGGATCACACCGCGAAGACAAAGAGTAGGCCGAGAGTAAAAGAGGGAGTGACCTTATGAGGTCTTTTTCAAAAAAAATGTCGTACTGGCTCTGGGAATCTAGCCTGACACCTTTTATCACAATCGGGAAATGGCTTACGGCTTAAAGTCTTCCCATTTCGACTTGCCGTCTCGCACTCTAACTCCGAACGCCATCGCGTTCGTAATTTCCACCAGGACTTCGCGAACTTTGTCGTCTCCGACACTTTTCTTAATAATGAGGCCTTCAGTTTCTAGAAGTTCCTCCAATTTGGAAATTCTTTGTTCCAGAGGCTGCCGTAGGTTTCGACTTAGTTCCCCTTTGGCATTAAGGTTTCTCATAAACGCCTGCAAAACGTCGATACCTGCGTGGGGATTGTAACCTAACTCCGCCAGAGCAAAAGTAGCGACTCGATCCGCTTCCACCTCCAACGCCTCGTTGAATCCCTCTGGAAGTTTCCCCGAATGCTTTTTCTCGAAGAAGTATTTGGTCTCAATGTGCGCGAGAGTGAAGTGAGCGGTCTCATGGGCTAGGGAAAAAGCCAGACCATCGACAGTCCCTAGAAAATTGAAGTCATCGGAAACGATATGGATACGCCCACCGGCATAACCGGTCCCTGGAATTTCAACCTCTTGGGAGCTGGGGTCGAAAAGAATCTTAGCATCTATTTTGGGAAGCTTCGGCAACGCATATTGATACTTGGAATAGGACCAGACCTTTTTCAATACCGAGTCCACTAAGGTGCTGGTCTTGGGGAGAATTTTATTCACCGGAGGCTGTTCAGCGTACACCTTCTTGAAGTAGGCGGCAGCGTTCTGGACGTCTTTATCGGCCGCTTCTATGATTTCCGGGGAAAAGCCATTCCGTGGTCGAAAACCGCTAGTTTCTCCGGCGAACGCGGAAAAAATCCAGAGGAACCCAAAGAGCCAAATGAATCTTTGTCGAACCATTCCACCAACTCCCATTTAAGAATGAGGCGCATCTTACAACTATTTGGAATACTTGACAAGATGGCAAAAAATGTCACCAAACGCCTCTCCTTTTTTTGTCGCAAATTGGAATAGTTATCGGATTTTTTGATTCAAAACCCAAAGGGCGACTCGAGTCTCACCATCGGGAAATTGGACTTAGACGGTGTCCTTAGACGGTGTCAGTCTCCTTCCAAGCTTAAAAGGTAGCGGTCATGTGACGTATACTTTCCAAGCTTGGAAGGAGACTGACACCTTTTAAGATTCTTGATTTGAGAATCGAAAATCGAATTATTCAGGGCAGGAGGGATTTGAACCCACAACCCACGGATTTGGAATCCGTTGCTCTACCGTTGGAGCTACTGCCCTATAGAGAACCAAAGAGGCTATTTCACTTCTTTGTGCTTGGTATGGCGACGGCAGTGTCGGCAGTACTTCGCAATTTCAATTCGTTCAGTGTGCTTACTCTTGTTTTTCGTTGTTGCGTAGTTCCGTCGTTTGCACTCGGTACATTCCATATTAATAATCGTCTGCATATCTACTCCACAATCTCCGTTATCACTCCTGCACCCACCGTTCGGCCGCCTTCACGGATAGCAAACCGGACCTCTTTTTCCATTGCGATGGGGGTAATCAGTTCAATTTCCAACTGGACGTTGTCACCCGGCATGACCATCTCAACCCCTTTGGGGAGACTGGCGACACCGGTCACATCCGTCGTTCGAAAGTAAAACTGCGGACGATAACCCGTGAAAAACGGGGTATGACGACCGCCTTCTTCCTTCGTCAAAATATAAGCTTCAGTCTTGGCCTTCTTGTGGGGATTTACGGTGCCAGCGGCGGCCAGTACCTGTCCACGTTCCACATCTTCTTTGTTAATACCCCTTAATAGAATGCCGACGTTATCACCCGCTTCTCCTTGATCGAGGAGTTTGCGGAACATTTCGATTCCCGTGACCACTGTCTTTTTCGTAGGTTTAATTCCCACGATTTCGATTTCGTCGTTCAGTTTGACGATGCCTCTTTCGATACGGCCGGTCACTACGGTTCCACGACCTTGAATACTGAAGACGTCTTCGATGGCCATCAAGAAGGGTTTATCCTTGGAACGCGCCGGGAGTGGAATATAACTGTCGAGAGCTTCGACCAGCTTATAGATAGCCTGCTCTCCCAATTCGCCGGTATCACCTTCGAGCGCTTTCAGGGCGCTACCTTTGATGATCGGAATCTCGTCGCCCGGAAATTTGTACTTTGACAGTAGCTCGCGAACTTCGAGCTCAACCAGGTCTAGCAATTCCTTATCGTCGACCATGTCGACTTTGTTCAAAAAGACCACCATCGCGGGTACGCCTACCTGCCTGGCCAAAAGAATATGCTCTCGGGTCTGAGGCATGGGGCCGTCAGCGGCAGAGACTACTAAGATGGCTCCGTCCATTTGGGCGGCGCCGGTGATCATGTTTTTCACGTAATCGGCATGACCAGGACAGTCGACGTGGGCGTAATGCCGCTTCTCGCTCTGGTACTCTTGATGCGAAGTCGCAATTGTGATCCCGCGCTCTTTTTCTTCCGGAGCATTGTCGATCTGATCATAACGTTTGGCTTCCGCCCAACCTTTTTTCGCTAGAACGTGCGTGATTGCCGCCGTAAGCGTGGTCTTGCCATGATCTACGTGTCCGATGGTGCCTACGTTCACGTGAGGTTTGCTTCTCTCAAATTTTACTTTCGCCATTTCATCTCTCCTTAGCGTTTCGACTCGATGCTAACCGAACTCTCCGGACGGGATTTGCCTTCCGGTCGTCGCTTCATCGTCTTAAGTATCAGCCCACGACGGGATTTGAACCCGTGACCTCGTCCTTACCAAGGACGTGCTCTACCTACTGAGCTACATGGGCAATAAAAATGTTTATCCCCATTCCCGCATTTCCTTCATTAGTAGACAACGAATGCAGGAGTCAGCAAAACAGACTTCTGGCACAAACTTTCGGCCAAAACCAACGGGAAGCCTATCGGGAACAGCTTCACATTTCTAGCGAAAGCAGGGCTAAGTGTCTACTTTATTTCTGACTTTGGTGCCTTGGTCGACGAATCTGGGGTGGGCATCTGGGTTGGAGTGCGCTTTAGTTGGGGTAATTTGCGGTAGGTAACGGTTTTTAGCTGGGGAGGATCGGTTTTTACCCAGATCTTGTACTGCTCCGTGTCTTTGGTCGAGAGCCAGGAGCCGTCATCGGTAAGCTTAAAGCGTTGTAGCCCCAAATGGGCCCCGATGACATTTCCAGGGGCCACCGTGTCGGGCCTGAGGGCTTCTAATGGGGTGGGGAAATTGGCACCAAAGTCACTTTTCACGAAAAGCCAGAGATGGAGGTCCAGGTCGTATTTCATGTAAACGCGGTTGGGGAGAATCTTCGCGTTACCGACTTTTACGGCATGAGCGTGGTGGTGTTCGCGATCGTAGAGGTAGAGTGAACTCTTATCAAGATTGTAAATACCCTCCGGATGGGGGGAGTTTTTGGCCGGCGGTTCCAGCGCCGATGCCGTGGCGGCAAGCAGAAATATCTGCACGATTAGGCATAACATCGCCTGTGATTTTGTGCCGGTCAGCCTGACCGGCGTGAGGATTAGTTTCAACACGACCCCGAGCTTCCTGAAGCCCCCGCAGGGTTGTTCTTGCGGGGATCTTTCTTGGGTTGGTCGTTGGAAGAGACTGCCTGAGATCCTGGAGGTGCGGGTTGCGGAGTGACCACCGCGGGTGCCACCGCTTCTACCTGAACGCTCATTAAATTGGTGGGGGCGGCAATGACGGAACTTGCCGCATCCGCATCACTATCGGCATCACTATCGGCATCACGATGTCCCCCGAAGGCGGCATCACTCGCCTCTTTGGCCGCTTCATCGGCGGCGTCTTGACTGGGAGCTCTCGATGCGGGCAGCGAGAACGAAGGGGAGTCGGAGGTAGACGGCTCGGCTTGGTCATCATCGGCGACAACCAACGAAGCGTGGATAGAAAGAATGAGAATTAATATAAGTGAAGAACGAACCATGCAAAACCCCCCCGAGCTTTGGATCGTTGCTTCTATTGTAGCAGTAGTAAGGAGAAAACACATCCGGCCTGACGCGTTACCGACGACATCCTTTGAATTTAGAAAGTTAGGCCGTCTAGAAGTTCGACACCACCACGAAAAAAATACCGCTTTGATGCGATGCCCGTGACAATTGTTAGTTGGGATTGGCTCCAAATCAATCCCTAATTTGAATGGTACAAACGTTGCTTTACAGTCTCCGCGATAGTTGAGAAAGATGGCAGAGAGGACTGCGCCGTCCTGGTCGAAAAGAAAGAAACAAAAAAGGGGGAACTTAAGTGAAGCATCTACGTCTGGTCTTATTGGCACTGTTTTGTCAGGTAGCAATCGCATTACCACCGGTTCAGGTGGTACTTACGGTACCGCTTGAGACGAATTTGGGGGTACCCGGGGCGTTAGATTCTCAGAAAGTTTGGCTCGATATGATTGGGGACGCAAAGAACACCCTCGATTTGGAGCAATTTTACGTGAGCGATCAAGCGGGCGAGCCCTTGGCTCCGGTTCTGGCGGCGATTCAAGAGGCCGGTAAACGGGGCGTTAAAGTACGGCTCTTGGTAGATTCGAAGTTTTATCAAACCTATCCCGATTCCGTGAAACAGATTGGAGCCACGGCAAACAGCGAAGCACGTACCATCGACTATTCCACTTATGGTGGCGTTCAACACGCGAAGTTTTTCGTCGTAGACGGTAAGGACAGCTTTGCGGGAAGTCAGAATTTTGATTGGCGCGCGTTAGAACATATCCACGAAGTGGGACTCAGAGTGACCGATACCGTGATTGCGAGCGATCTGACGAAAATTTTTCAGAAAGATTGGAGCGAAGGGGTGGTGGTGAGCCACGGGCCGATTACCTCCCAGCCCGTCACCAATCCTATTGCCGACGAGCGGGATTCCGATTTAACGGTCGTGGCGTCGCCGGCTGTCGCAAATCCTAGCGGCATCGGCTACACGGGAGACGCGGTGCTTGGTTTAATGAAGTCCGCAAAGAAGACCATACGCATTCAGGTCATGGAGTACACCACGAAAGCCGCCTCCAATGGCAAGGCTAATTGGAAATACCTTAACGATGCGGTGGTTGCGGCGGCAAAGCGTGGAGTGAACGTCCAGCTGATGGTTGATATCTCCGACGTGAAGAAGGGAAAGGCGGATCTTACCGCTTTATCGAAGCTAGCGAATGTGGAAGTCCGGACGGTGACAATTCCCCAGTTTTCAGGCGGGGTCATTCCTTTCGCTCGTCTTATTCATAGCAAATACCTGGTGGCAGATGGCGCCGATTCGTGGGTGGGTTCGGAGAATTGGAGTGAAGGCTATTTCCTTAACACCCGAGATGTCGGCTTTGTCATCCATTCGGGCCAGGTAGCCGACACGTTGACTCAGATCTTCGATAAAGTGTGGCAGAGCGCCTATGCCACAAGATTTGGCGCCACGACCCAGGGATCGTAGGTCAAAATACTCTGACGACCGTCGTCGCCCAAGTGAGGGATCGACGGTCGTGTTTTTCCTGCCTTGCAAAGCGGTGCTTAGCTGATTAATGTACGACACATAGCGCGGGAGTAGCTCAGTTGGCTAGAGCATCAGCCTTCCAAGCTGAGGGTCGCGGGTTCGAATCCCGTTTCCCGCTAATAGAAAAGCCCAAACGAAAGTTTGGGCTTTTCTATTAGCGGGTATGAGATAGGCGGACGCGCCAGCGTTCGCTCCGGGAATCGAAGGGAAAGGGCACGCGCGTCTTGAAATTGGAAGGCGAATTGAGGTGGTGGCCTTTCCCCGGCGGTCTGCAGCGTCCCCTAGGGACGCGTAAGACAATCCCGTTTCCCGCTAATTTTTTCGCAGAAAAAATTCCTTAGCCTTAGCCTTAGCCTTCGACTTAGCCGTGTTTTTCCCTCATCTACTCCCCACTAGGCCAAATCCAGGTCTCTCTTATTGTGTTTCCCACTTTTGCGGGGAACGGGTCGGTGAAAGGGGGGTCGATGAGTCGCGTTCCCATCTCGACGTGCCATTGGTTCGCTTCTCTGATCAGTGACCTTACGGTTAGAAACGGACTGTCGTGGGCTTGGTAGCGGTCACTGACTCCCAGCGCTCTGAGTCGCTCCGCGAGGTCCCATTGATGAAGTAGTTCCCCTTGTGCCGAATAGAGATAAAGAATTTGGTGCGTTGTCAGATCGTTACTCAGTGGCGGTGCGGTTACAAAACGCTCCACTACCGCGAACTCTCCGTTGTCTAAGTTGTCCGCAAAGACAAAATTGGCGGGATCCCCAGAACCAGCACAACGCGTGTCCGGATATCGGTGGGGGAGAATTTCTCGTTCCGCCGAGATCGGTCTTCCGAAGGTCTGTTTTTTAGGATCCCAAATGATCGCTCGATGAACACCCCAGGAAAAGACCAAGTCGTTTGCTAACATTTTGCTGGTTACCAGCTGCCGGTTGCGAGTATTTGCCAGTACTGGCCTCAGTTCGGTGTCGAACGCTTCGATACCGTAGTGAGAGTCCAACACAAGATATCCGCCGGAGGTCATATGAAGCTTCACGCTTCCTGAAGCTACGGACGTCACCGCTTTTTTTACGATCTCTCCTGCCCCATTCTGGCCATAGATTCCCTTGTACGATGAGTCCCAGACGTCACCCTCCTCGTAATACCTGCGATCTCCGACGAAATAGGAGAGTCCGTCTCTGGTTAACCGCGATTCCACAACACTATCTGATGCAATGGCTACAGGTTTGGCACATTTGTTCGGCGTTCCTAGGGGGTATTCGGGCAGTAGCCCACCCATGCCGGTCGCGCACGCTACGGCAAAAATAACTAACAGTGGAAAATGCATGGGAACCTTACTTTTCACAGCGCCGCTCCTTCTTGTTACTTCTCGTAGTGGAGAAGTTCTTCAATGTATAACGCTTGAGCCACGCTAATCCTGGGGTCAGTCAGTAGCTCCCGCAGGGCGGCGAGGTAATCTGCCATTGGTATTCGTTTCGACCGGGCTAGGGACCTAAAGCCTTGAGCGATGTAGTCGAAGCTATATTCGTATCGAGGAACCTGACGATAGGCGGTCATTAATGTCGCCGAGTGAATGTTATTCCAAATAAGATCCGCTTCGGTACTTCCAAATTGAAGCAGGTAGAAGGCGACTTGAAAACTCATCGGGATCTTCTTTTCGGAGAAGTACTTACGCAACTCTTGCGTAGCCACTTGTTCTCCGGTTTTTACATCCGTTTCCAAATTGGCAACGTAGCCCGAGATCCAATTAAACCGGAAAGAATCGCCATGGGCAGCAAAAGAACGATCGAGGGTTTTGCGATAACGCCGCTTCCAGGCCTCTTTCTCATTTCCGACCGGGCAGATTTCATGAGCTGCTTTGTCTGTCCGGCAGTTAATCCAGTTGTCGGCTGCGCTTCGACAGGCGCTAAAGGATCCAGCGGCTTCCTCAGCATCTTTATACGTCTCGTCGGTAAGCTGTTTGTCGCAATTTGGGCCCAGAACCGACAAGATTTCCACCAGGCCGGTGCCCTTAAGACGCACTTCACTTTGGTGCGCACCAAAAAATAGATCGGATCGATAGGTAATCTCCTCGGGAGTCAGCGCAGTATCTAAGGAAATCATCTGATTGAGATCATTTTGGCGTCGACCTTCCACTAGGTCATGGATATCGCTCACCATCGTACCGGCCACGATCTCGGAGCGAAATCCTT